>Ga0180223_1000550_pt1 | contig 44482 bp, 46 predicted proteins | sample eDN5th30CKraftOP_FD_151337 | JGI IMG/M metagenome (GOLD analysis project Ga0180223, IMG submission 151337) | Enriched Organic Plus compost microbial communities from Emeryville, California, USA - eDNA 5th pass 30_C Kraft OP (version 2) (version 2) ... | reverse complement strand
CCGGCTCAAGGACAAGCGAAAAGCAGGAAACATCAAGATAAGGAACTAGGTTTTTGGACGCCGGGGTGGGTCAGTTTTACTCCGACGATTCCGACGAAAGTGGGTCAGTTTTCAACCGGCGTTGACACCTAAGTCCAAGACTTATAAGGCTTCCGACCGCGATGGGATGTACGTGACGGTATCGCCTACCGGTACCGTCACCGTAAGCCTCCGGTGAGTACCGTCTAGCGCCCGGCGCGCCGTGCTCCGAGAATGTCACCTCGGACACCCTCAAATTCGTGTCCATAAAAAATTTCTGGACATGAATTTCAGGGTTGCCATGGCGGACCGGCCACGCAAGTATCAACACCATCCGCTTGCCTTCAAGCGGCAGATCGTCGAAGCCTCGTTCGCCTCAGGCAAGTCCGTGGCAGCCCTGGCGCTGGAGCATGCGTAAGCACCCCCGTCAAGTAGACAGCGGCCGATAGAGATTCGGAGCGTGGGTTAACCGGGGCATATACTGCGCCGGCGGGACGCCACCCAACGCTTCATGGGGGCGGTATTCGTTGTACTCGACCAGCCACTGGTCTGTGATGGCCTGGACCTGCTCCAGGTTGGCGAACAGATGCGCATCGAGCACTTCGGTGCGGTACGTTCGGTTGAAACGCTCGATAAAGGCGTTTTGGTTGGGCTTACCCGGCTGGATGTATCGAACCGCGATGCCTTTGGCTGCGGCCCATTCAGTGAACGCTTGGGAGACTAGCTCCGGGCCGTTGTCCAGCCGTATGGCATTCGGGGCGCCGTAGCAGTCGACCAAGCGACTCAAGACGCGGATCAGCCTGGCCGATGGGATCGACGTGCCAACCTCGATGGCCAAGCACTCCCGATTGGCTTCGTCGATTACATTCAATGTCCGAAACCGCCGACCGCAATACAAGGCGTCGTGCATGAAGTCCAAGGCCCAGCAGCGGTTGGGCTCGCTTGCCAGGTCCAACGGCTGATGGGGCCGGTCTGGTAGCCGCTTCTTGCAACGCCGAGGCAAATTCAAACCCATATCGCAGTACACCCGATGCACACGCTTTTTGTTCCAGCAGCGGCCATCAAGCCGCAACCGGGTAAAGCATTTCCAGAACCCCCAGCGCCCATGCCGGCTGACGATGGCATTGAGCGCCTCGATCACGTCGGCATCTCGCTCGGATGCCGACACTGGCCTCTTGTAGTACGCCGTCCGCGACAGGCCTGCAATTCGACAGGCACGAGCGATCGACAGTCGGGCTTGCACCAACTGTTCGACCACCTCGCGCCTGGCCGACGGCGTCAGGATTTTCGGTTCAGAACATCCTTGATCGCCGAATTCTCCAGGGCCAGATCCGCGTACATGCGCTTGAGCTTGGCGTTCTCGGCCTCGAGCTCGCGCAGCCGCTGCAACTCGGACACCTGTACGCCCGAGTACTTGCTCTTCCACTGGTAGTACGTGGCGCTGCTAACGCCGTGCTTGCGGCACAGTTCGGCAACCGGCATACCGGCCTCGCCTTCCTTCAGCACCGCAACGATCTGGCTTTCCGTGAACCTGCTTTTCTTCAAGGGAGTCTCCGACTCGTGGAGGCCCCGAAATTCTACCGGCTGATGTCTACCAATTGGGGGAGCTTACGCTCTATCCCCAGTGCAACAGGTCCCTAGCCACCCCAGCCCGTAAGATTGCCTGACGCTCTGCGCTGTCTCAATCTTCCCGCCGCCGCAACCTTGAGCAGGCGCTGGAAGGTCAGACATTGCGCATGGTTGGCCGCAGGGCATTCCGCAGCATGGCGCAAGCCTTCGCTCATGGCGCGTAGGCGTTTGATGGTCGCATCAATTTCGTCGGCTTTGGCCGACAAGACTTTCCTATCGACCTTTGGCGCCCCGGCGGGGGAGAGCATGGCGCCGATTTCGTCCAACGACAGGCCGCCGGCCTGCCCCAGCGCGATCAGCGCCAACTGATCCAGCACGTCGGGCGCGAAGCGCCGGCGTTCGCCGGCGGGGCTGGTCGCGGTGATCAATCCTTTTTTCTCGTAAAACCGCAATGTCGAGGAAGGTACGCCGGTGCGCCGGGCGACTTCTGAAATGTCCACGCTGCACCCCTTGACTCGAAGTTGACTTCAACTTCTATCATGCCTTGGAACGACGATTTCATCAATCGAAAAGGAATGGCCATGGTATCGACGGGCGAAGCAGCAAGGGTGGTTCTGGTCGGGATCGGCGCGACAGTCGTGCTGGATGTCTGGTCCATGATCCTGAAGGGCTTGGGTATTCCCACGCTGGACTACGCGTTGGTTGGCAGGTGGGCGGGACATCTGTGCCGGGGCAGGTTCGCACATGCCAGCATAGCGAAGACCGAGTCCATACCCGGCGAATCGCCGCTGGGATGGGCGATTCATTACGCCGTGGGCATCGTGTTCGCGGCATTGCTGGTGGGCATTTGCGGTACGGCGTGGCTGCACGATCCCGCGTGGCTGCCCGCCCTGGCTGTGGGGGTAGCAACGGTCATGGTTCCCTGGTTCGTCATGCAGCCGGCCATGGGCGCGGGCGTTGCTTCATCCCACACGCCCACGCCGATGAAGAACCGCATGCGCAACCTGGCAACGCATGCGGTATTCGGCTGCGGTCTTTACGTGTCGGCGGTCTTGCTCAAGCTGGTGTGGGCATGAGCAGGGGTTCCGCTATTTCATCCCGAACCAGGCGGGATCCGCCGCCAAGGCCACCGCCCCGATCAACGACACAACCGTGGCCAGCAGCACCGGCCCGTCAAAAGATTCCGGCTCCGGATTGAGCACTCGCGCAAACCACACTCGCATGACGAGCGACGTCCGCTGTATCGGTATGACGACCGACGCGGGCGCGATGGCAAGCGCCATGTAGACAAAGATCTGCGAGGCCGCGGCGGTCACGCCCGCGACCGAATACCAACCGAGCGTAGGGCGCGACATGGTCAGCGACCGGCCCAGGCCGCCCTGGCAGATGACGATGGCCACCACGCCCACGGTCGCGGCGGTATAGGCCACGGCGGCGCCGGCCAGCCCGCCAGCCATCCCGTTCCCCTCCACCATGGCCTGCCGGACCAGGATGGGGCTGGAGCCATACGCCAGCGCCGAGAAGGTGGCGAACAGATAGCCTTCGCCCAGCTTGGGTTGGAAACCCGCGGCGGATCTGGCCTCCACCTGGGTCGATTCTGCTTCGGACGCGCGCCTGAACGGACGGAAGGATGCCGGCGCATGGGCTCGCGCAGCCAGCATCGGCGCCGCAATGATGAGCGCAATGCCGACGATATGCAGCGTGGTCAGGCGCTCGCCCAGCAGGACTATGGCCAGCACCAGCGTGATCAGCACGCTGGTCTGCTGTACGGGCCCGACCAGCACGGTGCCCATGGCGCGCGTCGCGCGGTAGTTGCAATAGCGGCCGAAGCCGAAGTGCAGCAGGCCGGCAGCGGAGAAGAGCAGTGTGGAGCGCAGCGGAAACGCTTGCAGATGGCCGGTCCCGCCGACGGCCAGCACGGCGATCCAGACCATTGCCGTACCAAGCAGCAGCGTGACGACCATGGCCTGGGACAGCGTTCCGCCGACCACGCCGCGGCGCAGCGTGGCGTTGTTCGCGGCGAAGGTAAACGCCGCGAGGAGGGCGAGCACGGTCGGCAGGATCATGTCGTCCGCTGGGTCCGCCGTGCCTGTTTGTCGGCGTACATGAGCTGGTCGGCCACCTTGAGCACGGCTTGCAGCGAGCTGACCGAGGGGTCGACGCTGGCGATGCCGAAGCTGGCGCCGGGGTAGTCGAAGCTGCACTCGGTAAAGGTGTAGGTGCCGATCAGCAGTGGCGCGAGCCGGCCGCGCATGGCCTCGGCCGGGCCGTTCGGATCGTCGGGCGGGGGCGGGTCGACCAGGCCGATCACGACGAATTCGTCGCCGCCCAGGCGACCCAGCATGTCGTTTTTGCGCAGGCCGGCGGACATGCGTTGGCCGACCTCGATCAGGAATTTGTCGCCGACGACGTGGCCGTAGGTGTCGTTGATGGTCTTGAAGCCATCCAGGTCGATGAAGGCGACCATCACCCACATCCGGGTTTCCTTCGCCAGGGTGAACAGGCGGTCCAGCTCGGCCAGGACGGAACGGCGGTTGGGCAGGCCGGTCAGGGCATCGTAGTTGGCCGCGTATTGTTCTTCCTGGCGGCGCATCACCATTTGTCCGGCGGCCTGGCCGGACAGCAGGATCAGGACCAGGCCGAATGCCGCCACGAGTCCGGCCGTGTAAAGGTGGCGCTTGCGCATGGGAGCCACGTAGTCCAGCGTGGCCAGGGTGATCAGCTGGTATTGCGGATTGGTCAGCGGTTGGCGCCGCATCAGGTAGGGCTTGCCGTCGATCAGCCACTGGCCCGCATCGGGGCCGGCGTTCGCGATCGGGCGCGCGTCCATGGGGTCGCCGGGCGCTTCGCCACCGTCCGGCGGCAGTACGGTGCCAGGCGGCAGGAGCGCCGCCAGGTTGCGCAGCATGAAGGGCTCGGACGAGGCGGTGATCACGCGGCCCTGGCGGTTCACGATCAGGGCGATGTGTCGTCCGGTCAGGTAGGCCGCCATCTCGGGCGCGTCGAATTTCACGGTGACCGAACCTTGCGGCACGTCGTTGGCGTCTTCGATGCGGCTGCTGACGAAATAGGAGGGGCTGTTGTTGAGACGCGCGATGCCGAACTGCTGGCCCGTGCCGTGGCGCAGGGCGTCGATCAGGTAGGTGCGGCCGGAGTAGATCATGCCCACGATGCTGTCGGACTCGGCCCAGTTGCTGGCCGTGACGGTATCGTCCGACATGTTGTTCATGTAGATGCGGGCATAGCGCAGGTCGCTGGCCAGCGCGTTCATGTAGTCGCCCACGCGGCGCACCAGCGGGTCTTGTGTGAATTGCGCGGCGCGCTGCTGGCGCGTCAGCTCGGCGGCGCCGGGCGGGTCGGTGCGGTAGCGGGCGGCAAGCTGGATGACCTGGCTCTGGCGCGCCACCATGTTGGCTACGCTGACCATTTCGGTGAACAGGCGGTCGACGACGCGCGCGGTGGTCCTGGCTTCGTATTCGGCGCTGGCGGCTATGTTGTCCAGCCGCGCGGCCACGATCCGCTGCGAGGTCCACCAGCCCAGGGCGGCCACCAGCGCCATCCAGGCCAGGGCCAGGCCCAGGGTGACCCGCAGCACGATGGGGGGCATCCTGGGGCCGCGACGGCCTTGCTGCGGCAACGCGCCACCTGCGCCATGGCCGCCCAAAAGACGATGATCCAAAACAGCTTCATTCTGCATTCGTGATCTTCTCGCGCGGCAAGGGGTGGGCGACGTGTCAATCCGATTTCATCAAGGTATCGATTCTAGAAGAGTTGAGGTTTCAAGCAATCACGAAAAAGGGGGGTAAATGACGGCCCGAAGCCGGCTTTTTCCTTTGTTTACCCATGGGCCAGAAAGAAATCCCTGGTTTGGGCGTCGGCGGGAAAAAAACTTTCCAGGGTCAATTCCGCAAGGGTGACGTCGTGGGCGGTGCCGAATACCGTCGTGGTGGAAATCAGCGACAACACGGGGCCGCCGGGGATGCTCAGCATCAGGGGGACGGCGATACGCGCCGTTTGCGCCGGGGACGTCTTGCCGGCGGCCACGGGAATCGCGGCGAGTTCATCGTGCAGCGTCAGGAGCCCGGCGTTGCCGCTGGCGTTGAAATCGGCGCGCAGGCGGGCAAGCAGGTGGTGCCGCCATTCGGGCAGATTGGCGATGCGCGGCGCAAGGCCTTCGGGGTCCAGCGTCGCGCGCAGTACATTGACCGGCGGCGTGGTCAGACGGGTCGGCAGGCCCTCGAGCAGTTTCTGCGCGGGCCGGTTCGCGCGGACGAGATTCCAGGAGGGATCGACCACCAGGGCGGGGTAGGGGGCGCTGGCGTCGAGCACGGCCGAAATCGCCGTCAACGCGGGTTCCATGTCCGGATCGTCCAGCGTGCGCGCGTTGAAAACCGGCGCGTAGCCGCCGGCGACCAGCAGGCGATTGCGGTCGCGCAGCGGCATGGAAAGCCGTTCTCCAAGCCGCAGGAGAAGTTCGCGGCTGGCGCTGGCTCGACCGCTTTCGACGAAGCTCAGGTGGCGCGCGGACACGTCGGCATCCAGGGCGAGGTCGAGCTGGCTTTTGCCCCGGCGTTTGCGCCAGGCGCGGGTCAGGTCGCCGACTGTTTCGCTGCTCACGCATGACTCCTGTGATCGGGCTGCATCATATTGGCCTGTTGGCGAGAGATTACCTCGGAGGTAATCGACCGGTCTTTTTGTGCCGTCCATCATGCTTCCGGTCAACACCAGGAGAATGAAATCATGTCCGATCCGAAGATTGTCGCGCAGGCCTATCTGGAAACGTGGAACGGGGCGCCCAGCCACAGGCCCGCCGCCTTGTCCGCATGGCGTGCGGACGCGGTTTACACCGATCCGCTCATGTCGAGCAGGGGGCATGAGGCGTTGCGGACCATGATGGAGAGCGCCATGTCCCGGTTTCCTGGCCATCGTTTCGCGCTGGACGGCGAACCGGACGGGCATGGGCCTTTCGTCCGGTTCAGCTGGATCTTGCGCAATGGCGCCGAGGAAGCGATCGCCCGGGGAACCGACGTGGTCAGGCTGGACGAGAACGGCCGGATCGCAGAGGTAATCGGCTTCCTGGATGGCGCCGCCAAGCCATCGCAAGCCATGTGATCGCTTTCCGGCCACGCGGTCTGGGGGAGTTCAGAACTCCTCCAGAAACCGCATCCGGAACCGCCGCCCCTTGATATTGCCATTGGAAATCCGCGCAAATGCCTGTTTGGCAATTTGCCGGTCCAGCGCCACATAAGAACTGAATTCGGTGATATTGATTTTCCCGACCTGCTCGAAAGCCAGGCCGCCATCGCCGGTCAGTGCGCCCAGCAGGTCCCCGGGCCGCAGTTTGTCCTTTTTTCCCCCCTGGATGCACAAGGTGATCATGCGCGCCCGCAGCGGGCGATCGGCCTTGGCGCGCAGCGATTTGAGATCGCCCCATTTCAACGGCGAGCCCTGGTATTGCTCGATCAGATTGGCCCAGCGCATTTCCTCGGACGAGCACAGGCTCAGCGCCAGCCCCTTCTGGTCGCCGCGACCGCTACGGCCGATGCGGTGGATGTGGACCTCGGTGTCCTTGGTGACGTCCACGTTGATGACGGCGCCCAGGTCCTGGATGTCCAGGCCGCGGGCGGCGACGTCGGTGGCGACCAGCACGGCGCAGCTCTGGTTGGCGAACTGGATCAGGATCTCGTCGCGATCGCGCTGTTCCAGGTCGCCGTTCAGCGCCTGGGCGCTGATGCCCTCGGACCGCAGGCGTTCGACCAGTTCTTGGCTGCGGATCTTGGTATTGCAGAAGGCCAGGGTGGAGACGGGGCGAAAGTGCGCCAGCAAGGCGACGACGGCGTCCAGCCGTTCGCCTTCGTCGATTTCGTAGAAGACCTGTTCGATGCGGCTGGCGTCGTGCTGGGCCTCGACCTTGACTTCGGCCGGGTTGCGCAGGAAGCGGGCGCTGAGCTTGCGGATGTTGTCGGGGTAGGTGGCCGAGAACAGCAGGGTCTGGCGCTTGGCCGGGCAGTGCGAGGCGATGGCGACGATGTCGTCGTAGAAGCCCATGTCGACCATGCGGTCGGCCTCGTCCAGCACCAGAATGTTCAGGGCCGACAGGTCCAGGCTGCCGCGTTCCAGGTGGTCCTGGATGCGGCCGGGCGTGCCCACGACCAGGTGGGCGCCGCGGGCCAGCGATTCGGCCTGGGGGCGGGCGGCTACGCCGCCGCATAGGGTCAGGACCTTGACGTTGGGAATCCGGCGGGCCAGCCGGCGCAGCTCCTGGGCGACCTGGTCGGCCAGTTCGCGGGTGGGGCAGACGACCAGCGCCTGCGGAACCAGGCGGTCGACGTTCAGTTTCTGCAGCATACCCAGGCCGAAGGCCGCGGTCTTGCCGCTGCCGGTCTTGGCCTGCGCGATCAGGTCGCGGCCTTCCAGGATGAGCGGCAAGCCTTGCGCCTGGATGGGCGTCATCTGGTGGAAGCCCAGGCTTTGCAGGTTGTCCAGCAGGGCGGGCAGGAGGGGGAGGGAGGTAAAGGGAGCGTCGGTCACGATGGAGCGGGTCGTTAGACCCGCGAAAGGCTGGATTGACCGACAGTGTATGCCGCGCCGCCGTCGGGCGAGCGTTCAAACGCGGTAATGGTGGGGATCATCGAAAGGCTCTCCAGGGATATTCGAGCTGCATGGCGACCACGTCGGCGGTGCGGGCGCCGTAGCGTCCGGCGATGGCTTGCAGCGTCCGGTCCAACGCCTGCGCGGGCGGTTGATCGGGTAAGGTGCCGATGCGCCGCGCACCCGGCCAATCGGCTGCCGCCGCTTCCGGAATGACGCGAATCCCGTTGCGGGTTTCGACGGCGGCCGAGTCGGAGAATGAGATGGCCCTTGACCGGTAGGTGCGAGACCAGGCGTCGGCGACGAGCGCCAGCGATACTTCGTCCATGCCGGGTTGGAGTTCCAGGCCGACTTGTTCCCGGTTCCAGAAGGCAAGGCTGTTGCCGAGCACCGTCGTCGCAAATGGCCTTGTCAGCTTGAAGGCCCCGCTGGCGTGGCGGACGTCCCAGGATGGCATGGCCAGGTCGCGGGCGACCGCTTCGGCTTTCCGCCGGCCGGCAATGGCCTCGATCAACACCAGCGCCATGGGCATCGATGCGGAGATGCCCGTGCTGGTCGCGACGCCCCGGTCCACGACCATACGCCGGTCTGCGACGTAGGTGATCGATGGGTGCTTGCCGAGCATTTCCTTCAGATAGTACCAATGGGTGGTCGCGCGCTTGCCGTCCAGCAGGCCCGCCGCGCCGACGACCTTGGCGCCGGCGCAGACGCCGATGACGATCGCGCCTTTCCGGGACTGCTTCCGGAGCCAATCCATGACCGCCGGATCGTCGTCGCGGCTCATGGCGGGCACGATGACGTAGTCCGCTCCGGCCGGGTGCTGCGCGTCGAATTGGCCAAGAGTGGCGTCAGCCTCGACGGTGAGGGCCGGATAGAGCTTGACCGGACCTTGCCGGGTCGCCAGCATGATGACGTCGGCCACGTCCGCGCGCCGCAGGATGCCGGTGGGCATCAGGTAGTCCGTGGTCTCGGTGGCGTCGTTGATGCCCACGACCGCCACGAGCGGGCGCTGGCGCTTGGGCGGTTTCAGGGAGGCCAGCATGGCATCCATTTCGTCCGTCGCGACCGGGGGCGCGTCGGCGACGGGGGGCGCCGGCGGCAGGCTGGATATCCAGGCGCCAAAGCCGGTCAGCGCGAGCAGGAGGAGCGTGAGTGCACCCAGGATGACATGGCGTTTCCGCATGATCGGAGTCCTCCGGGCCGCAGGCATCGGCCGTCGGGCTTGAATCCACCTGCTCCATAGTAGTACCAGGGCGTGCGTTTAGCGACTTCCCGACGGCCGAAGCGGAGGAGCCGCGCGAAAGCGAATCCTAGGCATCGACGCGACGCTGAGCGGCAAGCCCTACGGTGTGCAGGTAGCGTTCCAGCGCCTCGATGTCGCCGGGCCCCACGATCGCGCCAACGTATCCGTCCGGACGCACCAGCACCCAGTCGCCGGCCGCCAGTGCGTAGGCCGCCTGGAAGTGGCCGCCATCGTCGACGAGGTCGCCGCGCGGGCCGACCATGTGGATGTGCAGGCCTGGACGCGGCGGCACTGCGTTGCGCCGCGCCTCGTAGCCTAGCAGGGTCCAGTGCGGGCCCTTGAACAACGAAAAAAGGCGCTGCGGTTGGCCGGCGGCTCCCCGCAGCGGGGCGTCGGGCGCGCGGTCGCCAGCGAGCACGCCGCCGGCGCGTCCGGGGCGCGCCAGCGCGAGCGATGATCCGGGGTAGCCGATGTCGAACTGGTGCACTTCGCGGCCACGCCGCATGTCTCCCCGCTTTGCGGCATCGAGGAGCTTCGTGGCAAGGCCTAGCACGCCCGCCGCCACGGGCCGGCGCTCCTCTTCATAGCTGTCGAGCAGGATTTCCGAGGCGCCGCCGGCCACCGCGGCCAGCTTCCAGCCCAGGTTGTAGGCGTCCTGGATACTGGTGTTGAGCCCCTGGCCGCCGGTCGGCGGATGGACATGGGCCGCGTCGCCGGCCAGCAGCACGCGGCCCATCCTGTAGCAGTCGGCCAGCCGCGCGCTCATGCTGAAAGCCGATGCCCACGAGACCGAGTGGATGCGGACGTCGTCGCGGCCGCTCCGGCCGGCGACCATCGCGGTCAGCCCTTCCGCGGAAAGATCGACCTCGCCTTGCAGCGGGACGGGGGCCTGGAGCTGGAACAGTCCGGTGCCGGCGAGCGGGCACAGCGATAGTTGCGCATCCATCCGGCCCTGGTTGAAGCAGTGCCACGCCTCGCGTCCCAGCCCGGTCAGGGCGACGTCGGCGACCACGGCGCGAACGTCCAGCGTCTTGCCGGGAAAGCCGATGCCCAGCGCATGCCGTACGAAGCTGCGGCCGCCATCGGCGCCGACCAGGTAGCGCGCGCGAATCGTCGCTTCCCCCGCCGCGCTGGCCAGCCGCGCGGTCACGCCATTCTCGTCCTGCTCGAAGCCGACCAGCTCGCAGCCGAACGCCGGGCGGTGCCCGAGTTCGGCCAGGCGTTCGCGCATGGCGCCCTCGGTCAGGTACTGAGGCACCATCAGCGGGAGACGATAGGGCTCCGCAGCCGTCGGGTCTTCAAGCTCCATCGGCGATTCGGCATAGCCGCCGTCGGGGCGATATTCCCGGCGGGGCGGATACAGGCCGCCGGCGGCGACGATCCGGTCGAGGATGCCCAGGTCTTCGAAGACTTCCTGCGTCCGCGGCTGGATGCCCTTGCCGCGCGAGCCGTGGAAAGGTTCGTCCCTCTTTTCCACGAGACGGAAGGACACGCCCCGGCGTGCCAGGTCAATCGCGAGGGCCAGGCCGGCGGCGCCGGCGCCGCAGATCAATACATCGACGGAAGATTGCTGTGTCACGGCGGACTCCAATATGTGTAATATGCACGCAATTGGAGTGAATACTATGCGAACCAGCAAAAATGTGCAAGATACACATATTTCCGAACAACTGCGGGCCTTGCACGGCGCGTTGATCCGCATCGTCAGTGTCATGAACCGCCCGCAGCGCGACGAGGCGATGGTGCGGGAAGCCGGGATATCGCTCGACCGGGCCCTGTTTCCGCTGCTGGTGGGCATCGAGCGGCTAGGGCCGATCGGCGTGGTCGAACTGGCCGACCGGGTCGGGCGCGATTACACGACGGTCAGCCGTCAGGTGGCGAAGCTGGAAAGCCTCGGCCTGGTTCGGCGCCAGGGAGGCGCGCAAGATCGCCGCGTACGGGAAGCGGTCGTGACGCCGAAGGGCAAGGCCATGACCGATGCCGTGGATGCCGCGCGGGAACGGATCGGGCGGGCGATATTCGCAAAGTGGGAAGAGCGGGATTTCGAGGACCTGGTGCGGCTCCTGCAGAAGTTCGCGGCCGACCTGGAAAGCGGCGCGCCTGACCTGTGATCGACGGGATGATCATCGTCAAGCAGCGAATGGTCCCGGCCGTCTACCGACTCGAGAGCCTCCTGGCGTTTCCGCCAATCAGTGCCTGTATGTCCGCCGCATTCCGGACCGCGAACCCTAGCGCCGTATTGTCGAATATCACCCACGGCACGTCGCCAGGCGTGCTCTCTCGCACGACTCGCTCGGCCAGGACCTGTAGCGCCTCGCGATCGTATTCGCTGTAGTAGACCCGCGGCGAACCGTGCCAGCGCCAATAGCTGTGGGAGCGATCCGCGCCGGGATGGGCGGCGTCGGGCACGGGGGGAGGATCCACCGCGGCGCGGCCGATGCCATGGCGCGCGAGCATGCCCGTCGCGTCGTCCGTGAACCAGCTGGCATGCCGCGGCTCGCACACGATGGCAACACCGGTCCGGCGGCGGAGCATGCGAAAGAAGGTGGACGCCGTGCGGGCATCGTAGGCCAGGGAGGGCGGCAGTTGCAGCAGCAGCCTTCCCAGTTTGCTGCCTAGTTCGCTGACCTGGCCGAAGAAGGCGTCCAGCGCGGCGCCTGTGTCCTGCAGCCGGCGTTCATGCGACACGCCGCGCGGCAGCTTGACGGAGAATTGGAAACCCTCGGGGACGGTCGCGGCCCAGCGCGCGTAGGTGTCGGGCTTGTGCGGCCGATAGAACGACGAGTTGATCTCGACGACCGGGAAACGCGTCGCATAGCGCGCCAGGGCGCTTTCGCCCGGGCCGAACAAATGGGCATGGCGGCTGGGGATGGACCAGCCCGCGCATCCGATCTTGATCGGGTCGTGGCGCCACGGAGGCGTCGTTGCTGGCATGCCGCTATCCATGCGAGGTAGGAACAGGCTTACCTTCGCCTGGGCGCCTGCCGAAGTCAAGCCGGCTCTGCCCCACCGTAACGAACCATGATCTGCCAATCCGCATGGATCGACGGCCGCGGCGCACCTTCGACCTCGACCGTGACGTTCCATGAACATCGTGCCTCGCCGGGCCGGGTTTCCTTCACGTCGGCCAGCGAGAATTTGGCCGATACGCGTGCCCCGGAGGGCACGGGCGCGGTGAAGCGGATCTTGTCGAAGCCGTAGTTCAACACCATGGCGGCGCCGGGAAAGGCGACGCAGCTCGCCTGCCAGTAGGTCAGCAGGGACAGCACGAGAAAACCGTGGGCGATGGTCTGCCCATACGGCGACTCGGCCCGGGCGCGCGCCGGATCGACGTGGATCCACTGGTTGTCGCGCGTGACCTGTCCGAACCGGTCGATCATTGCCTGGTCCACGACGACGGACTCGGAAACGATGGCCGGTTGCCCCACGAAGTTCGCGAGCGCCTGCACGGAATCAAAGGAGACGGGGGGATGGCTGGCCATGATCAGATCCGTTCGAAGATGGCGGCGATACCCTGTCCGCCGCCAATGCACATGGTAACCAACGCATACCGGCCTCCGATGCGGCGCAGTTCATGCAAGGCCTTGACCGTGATGATGGCGCCCGTCGCGCCAACCGGATGGCCCAGGGCAATGCCCGACCCGTTCGGGTTGACCTTGGCGGGGTCGAATCCGAGCTCGCGGGCGACCGCACAAGCCTGCGCCGCGAAGGCTTCGTTGGATTCGATGACGTCGATATCGCCGATGTCCAGGCCGGCCTTCTCCAGCGCGGCGCGCGAGGCGGGAACCGGGCCTATGCCCATGTGGAGCGGATCCACCCCGGCATGGGCATAGGCGACCAGCCTGGCCAGGGGCCGCATGCCGCTTGCCTGCGCGCGGGCGCCATCCATCAGCACGAGCGCGGCGGCGCCGTCATTGATGCCCGATGCGTTGCCCGCGGTGACGGTGCCATCGTCCGGCGCGAAGGCGGGCCGCAGGCCGGCCAGGTCTTGCAGGCTGACATCGCCGCGGATGTGCTCGTCCTGGGAAAAGACCGTGCTGCCCTTGCGTCCCGGTACCGTTATCGGGACGAGCTGCGAGGCAAAGCGGCCCTCCGCGCGCGCCCGTGCCGCGCGGCGATGGCTTTCGAGGGCGAGCGCGTCCTGCTCGTCGCGCGTAATGCCGTATTTCCGGGCGACATTTTCCGCCGTCATGCCCATGTGGATCCGGTGGAAAGGATCGTGCAGGGCGCCGAGCAGGGTATCCACCATGGCGCAGTCGCCCAGGCGCGCGCCCGTGCGCATGGCCTGGCTGGCGTAGGGCGCGCGCGACATGCTTTCGGCCCCGCCGGCCACCGCGGCCGCGCAGTCGCCCAGCAGGATGGCTTGCGCGGCGGAAACGATGGCCTGCAGGCCCGATCCGCACAGGCGGTTGACGTTGAAGGCCGGCGTGCTCTCGCTGCAGCCGCCTTCGATGGCCGCAACGCGAGACAGGTACAGGTCGCGGGGTTCGGTATTGATGACCTGGCCGAAGCAGACGTGCTCGACCTGCGCCGGCTCGATGTTCGCGCGGGCCACGGCGGCGCGCAGGACTTCGGCGGCGAGCGCGGTAGGCGCGACGTCTTTCAGGCTCTTGCCGAAACTGCCGATGGGCGTGCGTACGGCCGAGAGGATGACGACTTCCCGGGTTGCCATGATGAGCGCTCAGGTCGAAGAAGAACGATGCGCCTGGGCCTTGGCGATCTCGTGGCGCAGCTGGTCGAAGCCCGTGGCGGGGACGATTTCCCCTTGTCGATCGAAGACTTCGTCGAGGCGGTCGATCAGCGTGTTGGCCGACAGTTCGGCTTCGCCCAGGCATATGCCCTGCGTCATGGTGATGTTCGCCCGCTCGAAGCTGCCCGCACCCGCCATCAGGATGGTCCGGGTCGGCGCGTTCTCGGCGACCAGGGCAACCAGGGCCGGGCTGACCGAGGCGGGCGAAAGCATGGCGAGCGCCTCCGGCTCGAGCAGGCCTTCGGTCATGGCGGTGGCGGCCGTGGGGGCCAGGCAGTTCACGCGCACGCCGTACTTCTCGCCCTCGAGCGCCAGGGTCTGCATCAGGCCGACCAGCGCCATCTTGGCCGCGCCGTAATTGGCCTGCCCGAAGTTGCCGTACAGGCCGGAGGAGGAGGTCGTCATCACGATGCGTCCGTAGTTCTGTTCGCGCATGATGTTCCATACGGCATGGGTGCAGTGCACCGAACCCATCAGGTGGACCTCCATGACCAGCCGGAAATCCTCCAGGCTCATCTTGGCGAAGCTCTTGTCGCGCAGGATGCCGGCATTGTTCACGAGGATATCGATCCGGCCCCATTGCGCGACGGCCTGTTGCATCATGGCCTGGACCTGCCGGGGATCGGTGACGTCGGCGCCGTGCGCGAACGCATCGCCGCCGGCTGCCCGGATGGCTTCCACGACGGCTTGCGCTTCGGAGCCCGGCCGGTCGGCGCCCATGTCGTTGACCAGGACCCTGGCGCCGTGGCGGGCGAGCTCGAGCGCGTGGGAGCGGCCCAGGCCGCGGCCGGCTCCGGTGACGATGGCGATGCGGCCTTGCAGGAGTGGTGTCATAGATTCTCTGAAGTGGTCTGTTGGTCAGGATGCCAGGGGCGCGGCGGTCTCGGCACGGGTCCGGATGATCCCGGCGCGCTCGAGTCCGGCGATGGCGGCGTCATCCAGGCCGGCGCCCGCCAGCACCGCATGGGTGTCCTGGCCCAGCGAGGGCGCGCCGGCCGGGGTGGGACCGCCGTCCTGGTCGAAATTAAACCCGATTCCGCGGGTCCGAACCTCGCTGCCGCCTTGGCGGAAGCGATAGTCCGGCAGGTTCACGCAGCCGGTGGCGTCGGCCTCGTCGAGGAATTCCTCGAGTTTTCTTACCCGGGCAGCGGGTACGCCCGCCTGGCCAAGGAGTGCTTCGAGCCGCGCGGCGCTGCGGGCCGCGAAGGCCTGGCGCAGGCGCTGGGCGACGTATTCCCGGTCGCTAGGCACCACGAAGCCGTTGGGCGCATTGAACGCGGCAAGGTCCAGCGCCCTGGCGTCATCGCACAGTTCCTCGACCCCCAGGATTGCCGCCAGCTTGCGGAACTGGGCCGGCGTGTTCGCCGCCACCGCCAGCCAGCCGTCCGTGCACGGGTAGGTGTCGGCGGCGGGGCTGCCGGTGTAGCCGCGATTGCCGACGCGGCGCGTGGGCGTGCCATCGGTCAGGTAGGCGCAGGCGTTGGTGTACATCAGCATCAGGGAGGCCTGGACCATGGAGGCGTCGATGTACTGGCCGGTGCCGTCGCGCGCCCGGCGATGCAGCGCCGAGACGATGGACAGCGCCCCCAGCATGCCGACGGCCACGTCGATGACGGGAAAGCCGACCTTGAGCGGCGGCGCATCGTTGCCTTCACCCGACATCATCATCATGCCGGTCAGCGCCTGCACGACGTGGTCGTAGGCACCGCGCTGCGACCAGTCGCCTTGCTGGCCGAAGCCCGAGATGGAACAGTAGACGATGTCCGGCTTGACGGCCCTGATCGAGGCGTAGTCCAGGCCGTGGCGCGCGACCACGCCGGGCCGGAAGTTCTCGATGAACACGTCGGCGGAGGCGGCCAGGCGACGCAGCAGCTCCGCGCCTTGCGGCGTCCGGATGTCCAGCGCCAGCGACTGCTTGCCGGCGTTGAGCGCGGCGAAGCCGGTGGGCGTGTCGGTGTCGGCGCCTTCTTTCATCGAGCGCAGGACTTCGCCCGCCAGCGGCGGCTCGACCTTGATGACTTCGGCGCCCAGCTGCGCCAGGTAGAACGAGGCAAGCGGGCCGGCGATCACGTGCGACAGATCCAGCACGCGCACGCCTTCGAGCGGTTTGGACATGGATGCTTCCTGGTCAGCCGGCGGTGATGCCGGTGAGTTTGACGATGTCGGACCACTTGCGGTATTCGCTGCGTACGAAAGCCGCGTGGGCCTGCGGGCTGTCGCTGCGGATGACGCGGTTGCCCGTTGCTTCGAACAGGCTCTTGACCGCGGGATCCTTCAGCGCCGTCGCCGTCGCGCCAAAGAGCTTGTCGACGGCTTCGGCGGGCGATTTCCGGGGTAGCCAGAAGCCGAACCAGAACTCCTGGACCGCCAGGTCGCTGTGCAGCAGCTCGTACAGCGTCGGCACGCCGGGAAGTTCGGCCAGGGGCTCGCCGCTGGTCACGGCCAGGGCGCGCAGCTTGCCGCTCCTGACCTGTGGAATGGCGGTGCCCGCGATGGTGAAGGAGAAATCCGTGTCTCCCCGCTGGAGCGAGATGGGGATTTCCACCGAACCCTTGAACGGCACGTGCACCGCATCGACCTTCAGCAGCGACACGAAGGTGGCGCCGCCCAGGTGCGCCCCCGATCCGACGCCGCCCGAGGCGTAGTTCAGCTTCCTCGGGCTGGCCCGCAACGCGGAAATGAGGTCCTGCGCGGTTTGGTAGGGTGAGTTGGCCGAGACGACCAACACGGTGGGGGAGGTGCCTATGGCGGTGACCGGCAGGAAATCGTTGACCGGGTCGAACATCAGGCCCGGCTGCAGGGCCTTCTGGATCAGGTGCGAGTTGGAGCCCATCAGCACGGTGTAGCCGTCGGCCTGCGCCTGGGCGACGTACTGGGCGGCCAGCACGCCGCCCGCGCCGACCTTGTTCTCGACCACGATGGGCTGCCCCAGCTCGGCGCCGAGCACAGGGCCGAACTGCCGCATCATGATGTCGGGCCCGCCACCGGCGGTGTACGGGACGACGATGCGTACGGCTCTCGAAGGATAGGCTTGGGCAGCCCGCGCAGTGGAGCCGAGCGCGAGGCCGGCGCCCAGGGCGCCCAGGCAGAAAGTTCGGCGTTCCATGTCGTCTCCTTGTTGCCTGTTGTCGTAATGCGTGAAGGATAGCGAATCGTGGTAAATAGAAAAGGAATATATATTTATAGAGCGATAACTTTATGTTTGATGCCTGCAGAGGGGGCGATTGATGGAGCCCGATCATCTCGTGGCCAAGTTGCGCTTTCGCCACCTGCGCCTGCTGAAGGAAGTCCACGCCACCGGCAGTCTTCGAGCCGCGGGCCATTCGCTGAACCTCACGCAGCCGGCCATCAGCAAGGCGCTGACCGAAATCGAAGGTGCGTTCGGCTTCCCCCTGTTCGTGCGCACGGCACGGGGCCTGACGCCTACCGAGCAGGGGAGCGTGGTGCTGCGCGGCGCGACTTTGTTACTGGAAGAGCTCCACCATCTGCGTGCCGAGGCCGCGGCGGTCGATCGCTTCACGGCCCAGGTGCGGATCGGCGCGCCGCCGTTCCTGGCGCAGACCTACATGCCGGACGTGATAGCGAGACTGGTAAAGCAGGAGTCGCCCGTACGGGTGCAACTGCTGGAAGACAGGGTGCCCGCGCTGATCGAGGCGCTTGGCCGGGGCGAGCTCGATGCGCTGGTTACGACTTTTCCGCTGCAGATGCTGGAATCCGACGCGGAGGCGTTCGAGTACGTCAAGCTGTTCGAAGTGCAGTTCGCCGTGGTGGCTTCGCCCAGGCATCCGCTCGTGCGTGCTCGTCGCGTGCAATGGGCCCGCCTGGCCCAGGAGTCTTGGGTGATGCCGGTCCAGGGCTCGATGGGGCGCAAGCTGATCGAAGACTGCTTCACGCATGCCGGCGTGCCCATGCCCGTACCGGTGATCGAATCGACCAGTCCCACGACCAGCGTCCAGTTCGTGGGCGCCGGCCTAGGCATAGGCATCGTTCCGGACGTGGCGCTTCTTCATCACAGCGCCTTGCGGGCGGGGGCGGTCAAGCAGATACGCGTTACGCCGGAGCCGCCTGCCAGCGTGGTGGCGCTGATCGTTCGCAAGGGGCCGGGCAATTCCCGGGTCGCCTTGTTGAAGGAGGCGTTGGAGTTGTAGGGTGGGCGCAGTCGACGCGGTATTGCCGCGCGAAGCCGCCATCCGTGAACAGTACGCCTGTGGCGAACCGGATGCCGATCAGGCGACCGCGACAGCTTCCTCTTCCCGCTCTCGTGCCGCCTTCCTGTCCATCAACAAGCTATGCAGCATCTCCGTCGACAACCCATGCAGCACCAGCCGATATCCCGCCCGCAAGGTCGACATCGGCACCAGCGGATGCTTGTTGTTGACCAGGATGAGATGCTCCGGCGCACCCATCAGCTTGGCGGCGTAGATGCCTATGGTCTCGTCCAGTTGCAGCGAGTTGGCGGCGCGCCAGAAGTCGTTGTCGGTCAGCATGAGCTGATAAAGGGGCGTGAACAGTTCGATCGCGCTTTGCAGGTCCAGGAAGTTCAGCCGCGTGCGCGGCATGTCTTCGAGCCGCAGGCCAGGGTCGCGGATCATGGAGAAGTCCACCCGTGCCGGCGGATGCATCTCGACGCCGGCATCGCGCAGCGCCTGGTTCAGCCGGATCACGAAATTGAACAGGTTCAGGTCGTGCTTGACGAACAGATCGTCCTTCAGGTCGTCGATGTTGCGCGGTTCCAGCGGCGTGGTCGTGATCGGCACCGGCGAATTGGCGGCGATGAACGCCAGGATCTGCGCGCCCAGATGGAAGTGCCGCAGGATCAGCCAGTTGGCTTCGGGCGAGACGAAGCGTGTCAGGCCCCACGCCAGGATGCGGTGCAATAGCCGGGAATGCGACCAGCGGCGGGGCAGGAGTATTTTCACCAACTGGATCAGGATGATGAAGCCGCGGGCGATCGGGCGCAGCAGCGGCAGCAGGTATTGGCGCGAATTGCTGCTGGAGTCGGTAAGCCAGCTTTTCTTCACTTCGTCGGGCAGGGGCGTGCTGCGATCCAGGTAGAGCGCCAGCCAGGGGTTGGGGTCGGCCGGATCGTGCGCCTGGGCGAGGAAGTCGGGTTCTTTTCTCATGCGGCGTCGTCTTCCATGACGTGGTGGAATTGCAGCAGGTACAGCTGGGCGGTGTGGCGTGCGGTGTCGATGATGCGTTGCGCGGCGCGACCATCCGGGTCGCAATCCAGCGCCAATTCGACCGCGGCCAGCCAGCGGGCCAGGTGGTTCTCGTCGTTGTGGCCGTGGTACTCCAGGAAGCGGTAGGTGTCCGGCGGCAGCGAAAGGCTGGCTTTCAACAGCGGGAGCAAGGCGGGAATGATGCGCTGGCCGGTGCCTTCGATGATGTAGATGGCGCCCAGCAGGCCGATGGGGTCGCGCGTGGCGGCCAGGCCGTGCAGATAGGCGTTCAGCGCCTCGCCTCCGGGGTTGCGGCGAAGGGCGTCGATGTCGGCGATCGGGCCGCCGGCGTTCCGGTAGTCCTGGAACAGGATCTTGAAGTCGTTCTGCTCTTCGCCGGCGTGTGTCTCGATCAGCGCGGCCAGGGGCTGGTAGGCGGGACCCAGCGAGGCCACGCCCTCGCGCATCCATTTGCTGCCTTCGCGCACCTGGGGGATCCAGTTCTCCATCCAGCTCAGGTAATGCTCGACACCGAAGCGGCGGGTGCGCAGCCGGTGCACGAGGGGCGTGCGCCAGACTCGCGATCGGTAGTCGTGCCAGATGGATGCCAGCTCGGTCAGCAAGGGACCGAGTTCCGGCGCCGCGGCGGCCGGATCGTGCGGCGGGGCGATGGTCTCGGCGTTGGCGGAGGCGGGGATTGCCGCATGCGCCGCCGCCGCGGCGACGGCCGCGGGCGCGGTATCCGCCGCCTCGGCTTCCCACAGCATGTATGCCGTGGTGAAGCGCCCGGACTCGGGGATATAGCAGAGTATCTGCTGCCCCGGTTCGATTGTGCGCGTTTCAAGGAACTCGGCCAGCATGATCAGGATGGACGCGGCGCCGGTATTGCCGCGCCAGGCGAGGTTGCTGTACCAGCGGTCCTGGGGTATCTCCAGGCCGGCTTTCTCCAGGAGGTCTTTGACGACCGGGATGAATTTCGCGGACGAGTAGTGGCACAGGAAGTGGTCGATCTTGCCGGGCCGGACCCACCCGTCCCGCGCCAGCTTGGCGTACTCGTGGATGCCGATGTCGAACAGGTGCGGCAACAGCCGGATGTCCTGCCGTAGCGAGAGCGCGCCGTCGGCTTCGGCTTCGTGCCAGGAGGGATAGTCGAGGTGCGCGCGTTCGCGGTCCGCCGACAGGCCCAGTTGCATGCACACCGGGTAGTCGCCGGAGAACGAGCGCTGGTGCACCCACTTCAGCTTCAGCCGTATGCCGCGCGAGGCGCCAGGCAGGGCAGGACCGCCGTCACCCAGCAATAGCGCGCCGGCGCCGTCCGACAGCATCCAGCGCAGGAAGTGCGAATCGAAGTCCGCATCGTAGCCGCGGGCACTGAAGCGCGAACGCTTGAACAGCCGCGAGGGCAGTTCGCTGGCCACCGCCAGGGCGCGTGCGTGGCTGCCCATCTCCACCGCCTGGGCGGCGGCCTGGATGGCGGAGACGCCGGCGGCGCAGATGCCGTGCACCGACAGGGTCTCCATCGGGTGGGCGGCCAGTTCGCCCTGGATCATGTTGGCGAAGCCGGGCATGAGGGCGTCGCCCCCGGAGCTGCCGCTGGCCAGCAGCGAGACGTCGGCCAGCCGGGCGTCGCCGCGCCGCAGACAATCGCGGATGGCGTGGGCCGCCATCTGGGCATTGCCGAACGCCGTGCCGCCTTCGGCGTCGATCGCGTAATAGCGTTGCCTGATGCCGTTCTCGGCCAGGAGGCGCTGCTTGATGCGGCCGGAAGTCCGATTCAGCGGCGCAATGTAGCGGTCCAGCTCGTCGTTGGATACCGGCTGGCCGGGCATGAAGTAGCCGGCGCTCTGCAGGTAGACACGGTGGAAGGCGTTGGGCATGGATTCTCTCGAGTAGGGGCCCGGTGGCCTAGCGCGGGGATGCCTGCGTCATCCGGGACCGGGTGCGATAGCGCGAACTGAAGGTGCCGAGAAAGAAGACGCGGAACATGTAGGGCAGCAGGCCACGTTCGTTCAGCTCCGCCGGCACGCGATGCCGATAGCGGCGGTGCAGACGGGCAAGCTCGGACCAATGGGCGCGGGCATGCTCGTGATGGGCGGTATGCAGGCCGATGTTGAAAAGCAGCGGATTGACCAGCCCCTCGAAGTTGCGGGCATAGCTCAATGCCCGGCCCCGTCCGGGACCGCCGTCGGCATGCGCGTGCTGCAGGTAATTGGTCGCCAGCAGCCAGTGCAAGCCATGCAGTTGCGGCACGATCACGAACACCAGGGCCTTGGACGGGTTCAGCGCCAGCAGTCCGGCCCACAGGGCCAGCCAGGCGGCGTACTGTGCCATGCAGTATCGCCACGCGCCGGGCCAATGCCGGCGCAGGCGGCCCAGCCAGTGTAGGAACAGCGGATACAGCACGCAGACCGCCTGCACGGGGTGGATCAGGTAGCCCCCGAGATGATTCGTGTCGCCGCCGAACCGGTAGGTCCGGGCAACGTCGTCCGGTCCGTGCCGGTGGCGATGGTGGTTGGCCACGTGCGCTGGATAGAACACGAAGGTCGGGTGCCCTTGCAGCAAAGTGATCCAGAAGTCGGTGGCCCGGTTGGCCCAGCGGCTCCGCCACATCCGGACATGGGTGTGGTTGTGGTGGATGACGCCTATGCCCAGCGTCAGGAACAGCATCAGCGCATAAAGCGGCCAAGAGAAACCATGGCGCCACTGCCAGGCTGCCAGCGCGGGCAGTGCCCACAGGTAAAGCAGGCTTTGCCAGTCGCGGCGATTGCGCAGCGCAGGCAGGAAGGGCCGCCTGCTAGTCATGGCCGGCCGCGGCGGTCCTGCGTTCATGGGCCTTCAACAGGGGCGCCGCGGCGTCCGCCTGCAGGCGCGTGCGGAACAGGCGATCCATGAAGGTGAACTGGAACCCGTAGTTCCCGTTGAAGCAGGCATGGTGCAGATGATGCCGGCGGCTGGCGGCGAACCAATGGGCGTAGGACACCTTGGGAAAGAAATCGTAATTGGCGTGGCCGACGCAGTTGAAGAACAGGCTGAACAAAGGCACCGAAGCCAGCGACCAGAAGCTGAAGTCGTGCACCACCATGGGCAGCAGGATCACGTTGCCCAGCATCAGGGCCTCGACCGGATGGAAGCTGTACGTCGAGAACGGCGTGGTGACGATGGAGCGGTGGTGGGGGAGGTGGAAGCGGCGCAGAAGCTTCGTATGCAGCAGGCGATGATTGATCCAGAAGTGCACGTCGTTCCAGGCGACGAGGGCCAGGATTTCCAGCGCGATCTTCCAACCGCTGGCCGCCGGGTCGAGCCTGGCCCAGCCGAGCTGCAGCAAGCCCCAGGGAAAGATCATTCCCGTGCCGAACAAGAGGATGGACATGCCGGACTGGAACAGTTCCCGGCGCAACTGGCCAGGGGCCAACGGGCGGGGATCCAGCGGGCGGCCCAGGTCCAGCGCCGGCAGCAGGTGGCGGGTAAGCAGCCAGGTCAGCGCGCCGAACGCCAGATAGATGCCGCCGAAGAAAAGCAGGCCCACCAGCATGACCTGCAATGCCGATAGCTCCTGGAAGGCTTGGCCCATGAATTCTTGTCATTGATGCAAGGAAGGGCCATATGATAAGCAATATGCCGGTCCGGGCGTGCGGCTGCGATGCGAAGCGCAGCCAGGCGCCAGCCGTCTGGTTCAGCCCGGTCTTTCTTCCGGGCGCAGCGTCAAGACCCGCACGCCGGTCCGTGTCACGGCCACCGTATGCTCGAACTGGGCGGACAGGGTCCCGTCCCTCGTAACGACCGTCCAGCCGTCATCTTCGGTCCTGACCTCGGGGCGACCTTGGTTGATCATCGGTTCGATGGTGAAGACCATGCCTTCCCGCAACGGCAGCCCGCTGTGCGGCTTGCCCCAGTGCAGCACCTCGGGAGGTTCGTGCATTTCACGGCCAATGCCGTGCCCGCAATATTCCCTGACGACAGAGTAGCCTCGGCGCCGGGCATGGCGCTCGATGGCATGGCCCACGTCCCCCAGCCGGGCGCCGGGACGAACGGCCTTGATTCCTTTCCACATGGCTTCATAGGCCACCTGCACGAGCCGCCTGGCCGATGGGGCGACTGCGCCGACGAGGTAGGTCTTGCTGGAGTCGGCGATGAATCCGTTTTTCTCCAGCGTGATGTCGAAATTCACGATATCGCCGTCCCGCAGAATATCCGCCGGGGACGGAACGCCGTGGCAGACCACCTCGTTGCGGGAGGCGTTCAATGCATAGGCATAGCCGTACTGCCCCTTGCTGGCCGGACGCGCGCGCAGTTCATGCACGATGAAGCGGTCGACCATGTCGTTGACCTGCATGGTCGACATGCCGATCAAGTTCATCTGGTCCAGGTAGCCGAATACCGTCGCCAGCAGTCTGCCGGATTCCGCCAACAACGCGATTTCTTCCGGCCGCTTGGTCATGTCGAAACGGCCCTGGCGGCTTGAGCCTCGACGCCGGCGGCCCGCAGTTCCCGCGCGACGATTTCATTGAAAGTCAGCGTCGGGTTCATTTCGCAGAGCATGCCGATCTTGATCCAGAAGGCAGCCTGGGCGTTGATGGACCGGCACGCTACCGCGCTCGCCTTGCGTAGCTGGTCGTGCAGATCGTCGTCAATGTTCACGATGCCCATGCGGCCCTCTAATATATGAAACGTATATAGATCATATTGCCTGTTGGCCGACGAAACAAGACCGGCGAGGGCGCCATGCGGCTTGGGTACGCAGGCTGGTAGCCGGCGTGGCCGCTATAGAATATTCATGACCTGAGATAAATGGTGTACGCCAATGGCCGCCCTGACGATCGATAGAAGCCTGGTCGATGCCTCTGACGGTCCCGTCGTGTTCGTCGTCGCAGGCCGCTGCCAGGACACTGAGTTTGCGCAGGGGCCGCATCGCCACGCCCGCGGGCAGCTTTTCGGGTCGCTGCAGGGGTTGTTGTCGGTCGGCGTCGAGGGCGGGGTGTGGGTCGTCCCGGCCATTCATGCCGTCTGGCTCCCGCCGCATCACGTCCATTCGGCCCGCTCCCACGGCCCCTTCAACGGCTGGAGCGCCTACATCGCGGAAGCGGCGTGCGGGACCCTGCCCAGGCGTCCTTGCACCTTGCGCGTGTCGGGGCTGCTGCGCGAGGCAGTCCTTCGGGCCAGCAGCTGGCCCATCGAACCACTCGACGAGGCGCGCGCGCATGTGGCCGCGGTCATCCTGGATGAGATCAGGAACCTTCCCGTCGAGACGTTCGGCCTGCCGCTGCCCAAGGAGGTCCGCCTGCAGCGCATTGCGCGCGCCCTGATCGACGATCCGGCCGATGCGCGCAGCCTGGAGCAGTGGGCGGAGTGGGGCGCGGTCAGCACCCGGACGCTCAGCCGCCGCTTCGTCGCCGAGACCGGATTCAACTTCACGGCCTGGCGACAGCGCGCCCGCCTGATGCGGGCGCTGGAACTGTTGGCGGCGGGGACGCCGGTGACGAGCATAGCCATCGAGTTGGGATATTCGACGGCCACGGCATTCATCAATCTTTTCAGGAAGACGTTCGGCGAGACGCCCGCGGTGTACCGGGAGCGTCTTCGCCCGGGGGCCGCTGCCACCGGCCACGGCGAACCAAACCGGGCTTGATCGAATCCGGGAACTCGTCACTCCTCCCGGGCCAGCAGTGCTTCGCCCTGGCGGATTGCCTCGTTTTCGTCGGAGGCGAAGGCGACCGCGAAGCCGAAAACCTTGCTGGCGGTGGCCGCCATCAGGCGTGCCGGCCCGGAAGTGGGCTTGCCGCGTTCGATGACGATCATCCCGCGGCACTGGCTGCGCAGGCGATCCTTGACCTTCTTGAAGAAGAGGGCCTTTTCCCGGCGTTCCTCGACGCTCTCGTCGTGGTGATCGTCGGGCGAGTGATCCGTCATGAGCACGAACGGCTGGCCCTTGTCGAGCAACCGTTGAAATTGCTCTTCGATGGAAAGGCCGGTTTCCACTTCCGGCCGAAGGAATACGAAGGGTGCGCGCGAGTCATCAACCAGCATTGCCGAGTTCCTGCCAAAGACGATGAAGGGAAAGCCCGAGCGCTTTCGACCAGTCGCTCGCAGCGGTTCCAGCATCTCACCCGCCCGGAACCGGCGCTCTCGCGCAGCCGCCAATCCGTAGTGCGCAGCCGCCATTCGGGGGGCCGGCCATCGCACAGCCGCGCCCGCCCGCCGTGACGCCGGCAGGCGGTTCGCGTCGCCGAAGCCGACCCATACTAAAATCAAATGAGTCGCTAGACGCCCCTGAACCTTCATTCTGGCCAGAGGCACCTCTCAAGCACCATGAGGAGAGCACGCCCGCGCTTTCGTCGCATACGGATTACGTGGAGCATTCCCACCATGTCAGTCTTCCATCCTGCAGTTTGCCCCCCGTCTCGAATAAAAAGAAGCACCCGCTCCTTACCGAGGGCACCGCGGACCCGGCTCCGCCGGTCCGCCAGTGCCGCCCCCCGGGGGGCGCGCGTAAGCGCGTAGGGGGGCGTCCATGTCAGCTGCAATCAGGATCCTGCAGGGAAAGTTCGGGCGCGTCGCCTTGCTCGACATGAACATGCTCCTGGTGTCGCATGCGCATCACCATTGCCACGTCCTGATCAAGGCGTTCGGCGCGGACACGTATTTTTCGGTGCGCGGCCGGCCGCAGCCGCTCACGGACGACAGCGCCGTGCTGGTCAACGCCTGGGAGCCGCATTCCTACACGCACAACGGCGCGGAAGTGAAACGCACGGTCATCCTGGCGCTGTATATCGAACCCAGTTGGCTGGCCGGCATCCAGCAGGCGTTGACGGTCAGCGCGCATCCGCATTTTTTCCAGCAACCCTGCGTCGCGCTTTCTCCCGCGGCACGCAAACTGGCGGATGCGCTCGCCCGCGACATGCTGCTGATGACGGAACTGCCCGCGAGCCAGCTGGAGGAGCGTCTTTTCGAGCTCATGATCGCCACCATCGAGCATCATTCCGAGTGGCGCAGCTATCAGTCGCTGATGGGCAGCCTGCGGCAGCATCACGGCGACGTGCGGATCCGCAAGGCCATCACCCGCATGAAGGAAAACCTTGCGCAGCCGCTGGACATGGACGTGCTCGCATCGGAGTGCGGCCTGTCGCGGGCGCATTTCTTCGAGCTTTTCCGGAAGACGACCAAGCTGACCCCCCGCGTGTATGCCAACGTGCTGCGCATGGAGGCGGCCATCGCCGCGCTGACCGCGGGCGATACACCCATCGCCGACGTCGCGTACGACGTGGGTTTCTCCGCCCCGGGGCATTTCACCCGTTTCTTCCGCGAGCACCTGGGAACCACGCCTACGGAATATCGCCGGGTGGTGGACCTGTTCGATGCCGGCCAGGACAGGCGCTGACAGGCAGTCCTTTGCGCCGTTTTTCCGTCAAGAAACTGAAAAATCAGACTCTACGGTAAGTCGCCCGATGCAGCGGTAACGGCTGCGGGCAGCACGCCGCTTATCTTTCTCCCCATTCTTTTTTGAGGCTTGAACGCCTCGCGCAGACCGCCTCAGGCGGCATGCCGGGAACAGGAGGAAGACAAATGCGATGCTTGCGTGTGATGCCCGCAAGGCACGGCGCTTGCGCTCCAGCAGGAGGGGGGCGATGAGCGAGGCGAGCGTTCTGTCCGCGGCCCGGGCGCCGTTCGTAGGGCGCCGGCTGGAGCGTGTCGAGGATGCGGCGCTGCTTTCGGGGCGCGGCGCCTATGGCGACGACCTGCCGGTCAAGCCCGGCACGCTGCATGCCGCCATCCTCAGATCGCCCCACGCTCACGCGATGTTGCTAGGCATCGATGCGAGTGCCGCGGAAGCGTTCCCGGGCGTCCGGGCGGTACTGACGGGCGCGGACGTGAAGCGCTGGTCCCAGCCTTTCGTGGTGGGTGTGAAGTCTCCCATGGAGCATTGGTCGCTGGCGCAGGACCGCGTGCGCTACGTGGGCGAGCCCGTGGCCGTGGTGGTGGCCGAGGACCGCTACGTGGCCGAGGATGCGCTGGAGCTGATCCGGGTCGATTACGAGGCGTTGCCCGTTGCCGTGGAGATCGAGGCGGCCATCGCCGAGGGGGCGCCGCTGCTGCATCCCGCGGTGGGCAGCAATGTCGTCAGCGATCGCAGCTTCAGCTACGGCGAGCCGGACGCCGCCTTCGAGGCGGCCGAGCACCGCGTCCGGCTGACCGTCCACTATCCGCGCAATTCCTGCACGCCCATCGAGGGAGCGGTGGTGATCGCCGAGCATCTGCCCGGCGAGGACGGGTACGAGGTCAGTTCCAACTTCATGGGGCCGTTCTCGCTGCATTCCGTGATGGCGCTGGCCCTGAAGATTCCCGGCACGCGCCTGCGCCACAAACTGCCCAGGGACTCGGGCGGAAGCTTCGGCGTGAAGCAGAGCGTCTTTCCCTACGTCGTGCTCATGTGCCTGGCCTCGCGCAAGGCGGGCGCGCCGGTGAAGTGGGTGGAGGACCGCCTGGAGCACCTGGTGGCGGCGACCTCCGCCACGTCCCGCATGTGCACGATCGAAGCGGCGGTGGATGGCGAGGGCCGGATCAGCGCGCTGTCGTACGACCAGTTCGACGACGTGGGCGGCTATCTGCGCGCCCCCGAACCCGCGACGTTCTATCGCATGCACGGCTGCCTGACGGGGGCCTACGCAATTCCTCACCTGAAGGTACGAAACCGCGTGGTCCTGACCAATCGCACGCCGGCCGGCCTGGTGCGCGGTTTCGGCGGCCCCCAGGTGTACTTCGCCCTGGAGCGCCTGGTGCAGCGCATCGCGCAGGAGCTGGGCCTCGATCCGCTGGCGGTGTACCGGCGCAATTTCGTGCAGCCCGAGGCGTTTCCTTACCGGGCCGCCGCCGGCGCCTTGCTGGATTCCGGCAATTATCCGCTGGCCGTGGAAATGGCCGCCCGCGAAGGCGGGCTGGACGAACTGCTGCGGCGGCGCGACGCGGCCAGGGCCGAGGGCCGGCTGTACGGCATCGGTTTTTCCGCGATTGTGGAGCCGTCCATTTCCAACATGGGCTACATCAGCACGGTCCTGACGGCGGAGCAGCGCGCCAAGGCCGGCCCCAAGAACGGCGCCATCGCCAGCGCCACCGTCGGCATCGATCCCCTGGGCGGCGTGTCGGTGGTCGTCGCGTCCTCCCCGGCGGGGCAGGGGCACATGACCGTGTGCGCGCAGGTTGTCGCGGACGTGTTCGGCCTGGCGCCGGAACAGGTGACGGTGAACGTGGACTTCGATACGCAGAAGGATGCGTGGTCGGTGGCAGCGGGCAACTACTCCAGCCGCTTCGCGGGCGCGGTGGCCGGAACGGTGCACCTGGCGGCGACCCGGCTGCGCGACAAGGTGGCGCGCATCGTGGCCCACCAGCTGGCCTGCGATCCGGCCGACGTGGTGTTCGCCGGCGGCAAGGTGGGATTGCCGGACGTGCCGGGGAAGATGCTGTCGTTCGGCCGCGCGGCGAGCAGCGCGCATTGGGCCCCGGGACAACTTCCGGAAGGGGAATCGCCGGGCTTGCGCGTGACCGAGTTCTGGACGCCGGAGCCATTGACCGCCCCGGACGAGCAGGATCGCGTCAACACTTCCGCGGCCTACGGCTTCGCCTTCGACATCTGCGCGGTCGAGATCGACCGCGATACGGGGCGCGTGCGCATCGACCGCTATGTCACCACGCATGACGCCGGCAAGCTGCTCAATCCCGCCCTGGCGGACGGCCAGATCCGCGGGGCCTTCGCCCAGGGGCTGGGCGCCGCGTTGATGGAGGAGTTCCGCTACGCGAACGATGGCAGCTTCCAGTCCGGCACGTTCGCCGACTATCTCGTTCCGACCTCCTGCGAGGTGCCGGACCCGGTCATCGTGCATCTGGAAACCCCGTCGCCGTTTACGCCCCTGGGGGCCAAGGGACTGGGCGAGGGCAACAACATGAGCACGCCGGTATGCGTGGCCAACGCCGTCGCGGACGCGCTGGCGCCGATCCGTGGGGCGTGCGACGTGCGCCTGCCCCTGACCCCGTTGAAGGTCATGGAACTGATCGGGTTCGACGACCCGCCGCCCAGCGGAAGCCCGCACGTGGCATCCGCGCCGCCCGCGAGCGTCGCGCCGCAGGGCAGCGGCTCGGGCAAGGCCTTGTCCGCCGCGGGCAGCGTGCAGATCGCGGCCGCGCCCGAAGTGGTCTTCGGCGTGCTGCTGGATCCGGAAGCCCTTGCAAAGGTGGTGCCGGGCTGCCATTCGCTGGAAGCGATAGGGGAGAACCGGTATCGCGCCGACGTGACGGTGGGCGTGGGCATGATCAAGGCCCGCTATGCGGCCGAGATCGCCCTGTCGGAGCTCGATCCGCCGCGTTCCTTGCGGCTGGCCGGTTCCGGGAGCTCGTCGCTGGGCAGCGCGCGCGGCAGCGGGAAGGTGCTGCTCGAGCCCCACGAGGGCGGCACGCGCCTGCGCTACGACTACAGCGCCGAGGTCAGCGGCAAGGTCGCCGCGGTGGGCAGCCGCATGCTGGAAGGGGCGGCCAAGATCGTCCTCGCGCAATTGTTCGAACAACTGGGCCGGCAGGCCAGCGGACAACCGCCGGCCGCCGCATCGCGAAGCTGGTGGCGCAAGGTGCTGGCGCTGCTGGGATGGAGGGGGGCGGCATGAAGCCGGCGGCTTTCGATTACGTGCGGCTGGAGGACGAGGCGCAGGCCTGCGACCTGCTGGCGCGCCATGGCGAGGAGGCCCGCGTGCTGGCGGGCGGACAGTCGCTCATCACGGTGCTGAACATGCGTCTCGCGCAGCCGTCGGTGCTGCTGGACGTCTCGCGCTGCGAGCCGCTGGACTACGCGAAGGTGGTGGGCGGCAAGCTGGAAGTGGGGGCTGCCGCCACGCAGGCCAGCGTGGAGTGGCGACCGGGACTGGCCGACGAGGTGCCGCTGCTGGCTTGCGCGTTTCCGTATATCTCGCATTTCCAGGTGCGTAACCGGGGCACGGTTTGCGGGTCGGTCGCGCATGCCGACCCGAGCGCGGAGCTGCCGCTGTGCCTGGCGTTGCTGGACGGCGAGGTCGTGCTGGCATCCAGGCGGGGCCGCAGGACACTGTCCGCGCGGGACTTCTTCCAGGGAATGCTTACCACGGCGCGCGCCGGCGACGAACTGATCGCCTGCGTGCGCTATCCCCTGCGGGCTCCGGGGACTGGCTACGCATTCGAAGAATTTTCGCTGCGCCACGGCGATTTCGCCATCGCCGCATGCGCGGCCGCGGTCAGCCAGGACGCCATACGCCTGGGGGTGGGCGGAGTGGCCGACCGGCCGGCCGTCGTGCAATGGCCACGCCTGCCGCGGCACGAGCTGGAAGCGGCCATCAATGATTTCGCGTGGACGCTGGGGGCTCAGGACGATGCGCACGCGAGCGCGGCCTACCGCCGGCGGCTGGTGCGGCAACTGGCGGCCAGGGCAATCGCGACTGCCGCGGCGCGGGCGCAAGGGGCAAGCAATGAAGGATGAACGCAAGACCGCCGGACAAGCGCTGCCTGCCGGCAGGACGCATCGCGTCCGCTGCACGCTGAATGGCAAGCCGCGCGAGGGCGCGGCGGAAAGCCGCACGCTGTTGTCCGATTTCCTGCGGCACGAGCTGGGGGCGACCGGCACCCACGTGGGATGCGAGCACGGAGTATGCGGCGCCTGCACCGTGCGCATCGACGGCGTGGCCGGCCGCTCGTGCCTGACCCTGGCCGTCCAGGTGGACGGCCGCAGGGTCGACACGGTGGAGGGGTTGGCCCGCGACGGCGAACTGAGCGACCTGCAGCAGGCCTTCCGGCGGCACCACGCGCTGCAATGCGGCTTCTGCACGGCGGGGATCCTGATGTCGTGCGCGGACTTCCTGGAGCGCGCGCCTGCGCCGACCGAGCAACAAGTGCGCGACATGCTCTCGGGGCACCTTTGCCGGTGCACGGGCTACACGCCCATCGTCCAGGCCGTCCTGGACGTGGCCGCCGCGCGCAACAAGAACACATGAAGGAGGCATTCGATGCTGGATTTGGGACGTACATTCTTGCAGAGCGTGGAGCGCAATCCCAACGCGATAGCGGTCGTGGAAGGCGAATCCCGCCTGACCTATGCCGAGTGGCTGGGGCAGGTCCTGCGCGTTGCGCAAGGGCTGGATGACCTCGGACTCAAGCACGGCGACCACTTGCTGGTGGTGTTGCAGAACCGCCTGGAAATGGCCACCCTGCATTGGGCCTGCCAGTTCCTGGGTGTGATCGTCACGCCCTTGAACTGGCGCGCCAAGCCCGAAGAGGTCGACTATTGCCTGGCAGATTCCGCGGCGAAGGCGATCGTCTATGAAGAAGCCAGCGGGGACGCCGTGGCGCATGCGGCGGGAGCCGCGCACGTCCCGCGCATCGTGGTGGGATCGGACGCGCGCGCGACGCACGAGTATGCGCAATTGCTTGCCGCAAGCCCCTGGACCGCCGGGCCGTCGGCGGGAGCGGACGATGTATCGCTGATGCTCTATACGTCCGGGACCACCGGCAAGCCCAAGGGCGTGCCGCGCAGGCACCGGCAGGAGCGGGCCGCCGCGCTGGGGCACGTGGCGCAGAATCAGTACGGGATCGGCGAGCGCACGTTGGGCGTGATGCCGCTCTATCACACCATGGGGGTGCGGTCATTGCTGGCCATGGCGCTGGTGGACGGATGCTTCGTCTGCCTGCCGCGCTTTTCCGCCGCGACGGCGCTCCAGCTGATTGAGCGTGAGCGTGTCAGCAACCTGTACCTGGTGCCGACGCTCTACCACGACCTGCTGGCGCACGAGGATTTCGCGCGCACCGACATTTCCAGCGTCCGCAAGCTCGGCTTCGCCGGAGCTCCCATGCATGATGCGCTGCTGCTGCGCCTGGACGAGGCGTTCCGGCCGGAGCTGTTCGTCAATCACTACGGCAGTTCCGAGGTCTACACCATGGCCATCAATCCCGACGCCCGCCGCAAGCCCGGCAGCGCGGGGCGCGCGGGCATCAATACGCGCCTGCGCCTGGTGCGGCTGGAAACGACCGACCCCGACGACCTGGCGCCGCGCGGAACGGAGGGCCAGATCATCGCCGACCTGGCCGGAGACGAGGCGTTCGAAGGCTATTGGAACCGGCCAGACGCCAACGCCAAGTCGCTGCGCAACGGCTGGTACTTCACCGGCGATACCGGATACCTGGACGAGGATGGCGAGCTGCACGTCACCGGACGGGTCGACGACATGATCATCAGCGGCGGCGAGAACATCTCGCCGGTCGACATCGAGTCCGTGCTGTCGCTGCATCCCGGCGTGGACGAGGTCGCCGTCGCCGGCCTGCAGGACGAACGCTGGGGCCAGCGTGTCGTCGCGTTCATCAAGCGCAAGAACGCCGTGGATGGCGACGAGCTGGACGCCTACTGCCGGGGCACGGACCTCGCGAATTTCAAGCGCCCGCGCGAGTACGTCTTCGTCAGTGAGATTCCCAAGTCGCCGGTGGGGAAGATCCTGCGCCGCAAGCTGACCGCCGGCGAGTTCGAGCCGGATCCGGGCGTGGAGCCCGAACCGCACTGACCGGAAAGGACGCCGCCCGCATTCCCCGTATCGAAGTCTTGTCTACGACCCAAACAAGGAAATTCCCATGCCCAATCTCAACCATCCGGCCCAGACCCTGCTTGAACGACTCGACGGCTTCGAAGTCATCGTCGACGCCGGGCGCGAGCGCGCCGATATCGTCCTGAAGCGGCCGCCCTTCAACATCATTTCCATGCTGCAACGGGAACAGCTGCGCCTGGTGTTCGAGGCGCTGGACGAGGATCCGCGCGTACGGGTGATCGTGTTGCGCGCCGAGGGCGAGCACTTTTCCAGCGGCGGTGACATCCGCGGTTTCCTGGAAGCCTCGCCCGAGCACGTATCCAAGCTGGCCTGGAACGTCGCCGCGCCGGCGCGCTGCACCAAGCCCGTGATCGCCGCCAACCGAGGATATTGCTTCGGCGTGGGATTCGAGATCTCGCTCGCCTGCGACTTTCGTATCGCCAGTGTCACGGCACAGTATGCGCTGCCCGAGCAGAAGCTGGGACAGATACCCGGATCGGGCGGCTCGGCGCGGCTGCAAAGCATGATCGGCATTGCGCGCACCAAGGACGTCGTCATGCGATCCCGCCGGGTTTCGGGCCAGCAGGCCTATGACTGGGGTTTCGTCGTCGAATGCGTGCCGGACGACCAGCTCGAGGCCGCCACCGACAAGCTCGTGGACGAGCTGCGGGAGTTTTCGCCGCTTGCGCAGCGTACGGTCAAGAAACTCCTCAACGACACCGAAGATTCGCCGCTGTCGATCGCCATCGAACTCGAGGGCCATTGCTACAGCCGCCTGCGCAGCTCCGAGGATTTCCGCGAGGGTGTGGAAGCGTTTCACGCCAAGCGCAAGCCGCAGTGGTTGGGGCGCTGAGCCGGCACCGCCGGTTCGCTCGCAGGGCAGGCTGACGACCGGAGTCGCCAGCCGGGCGACAGGGCGCCCCCAGTCCTCGTTCAAACAAAGGAGACATCATGAATTCCACCACTGACACGGTCAGCGGCGCGGGCTCGCGCGAGTCCGCGGCCGACCCCGCGCAATCGCGCAAGGCTTTCCTGGCAGGTGTTGCATCGACCTTCGGGTGGGCGCTGGACCTGTTCGATCTGTTCATTCTGCTGTATGTGGCGCCCATCATCGGCCGCCTGTTCTTTCCCTCGGACAAGCCGACTCTGTCGCTCGCGGCGGTCTACGCTTCGTTCGCCGTGGCGCTGCTGGTGCGGCCCCTCGGGTCGGCCGTGTTCGGTGCCTATGCGGACAAGCATGGCCGCAAGCGGGCGCTGATGATCTCGATGGTGGGCGTAGGCCTGAGCACGGCGGCGTTCGGCTTGCTACCGACCATTCACCAGGCCGGGTTGATCGCTCCCATCATCTTCCTGGTGCTGCGCATCGTGCAGGGGTTGTTCGTGGGCGGCATCGTGGCCTCGACGCATACGATCGGCACGGAGTCGATCGCGCCGCGCCATCGCGGCCTGATGTCGGGGCTGGTGGGAAGCGGCGGTGCGGGCATGGGAGCTTTGATGGCCTCCATCGTGTACTTTGCGCTGTCCCATGTGTTCCCCGGCGACCGGTTCGACCAGATCGGCTGGCGTGTCATGTTCTTCTCCGGCCTGATCAGTACCGTGTTCGGCCTGGTGATGTATCGGCTGCTCGACGAGACGCCTTCCTTCAAGAAGATCCAGGCCGAAAGGGCGAAGCAGAAAGACGGCGCGGCCAGGCAGGCCTCTCCGCTCAAGACGTTGTTCGCGGGCGAGTACCGGAACGTCCTGTTGATCAACCTGCTCATCACCTTCGGCGGCGGCGCCACCTACTACATCACCGCGGGCTATCTTCCGACGCTGCTGAAACTGGTCGCGAACGTGCCGCACGAGAGTTCGGCGCTCATCCTGATGATCAGCTCGGTGGGAACGATCGTCGGCGCGCTGGCATTCGGCGCCCTGAGCGACGTGATCGGTCGGAAGAAGACGTTCTACGCGCTGGGGGTTTTCTGCCTGGTGTTGCTGCCGTACCTTTTCATGCTCATCGCCAGGCCCGCGTCCTTGCCGCAGATCACGGTCATCGCCTCGGCCATCGCCCTGCTGGGAGGGGCCATCATCGCGCCGGTCATGATCTTCCTGAACGAGCGCTTCCCGGCCAAGATGCGCGCCAGCGGCACGGGGTTGTCATGGAACATCGGATTCGCCATCGGCGGCATGATGCCTACCGTGGTCTCGCTGATGAGCGGCTCGCCGCAGGACATTCCCCATGTCCTGGCTGTCACTTCGGCCTTGCTGGCGGCGGTCTACCTCGTGGGCGCGAAAGTTTCGCCCGAGACGCAGGGCCAGTTCGATTGACCGGAGGAGGGCGGCGGGAACGGCTTGACGATGAGCGGCCCGGCCATGGCGCCGGCTGCCTACGTGTCCGCCGCGACGGCTTCGCTGGTGATTACCGCGCCATTGCTCATGACCTTGGTGACTGGTGTCTTGGCAGCGATCTCCAGCAGCCGGTTCCACTGCTCGCTGGTCAGCGGCTGGTCCGAATACAGCTTGCGGTGGATGTGCGCCGTGCCCTGGTCGTCGAAGCTCAACGTCAGCTCGGCGCGGAATTCGCCCAGGCTCCAGCCCTTGCGCTGCGCATACATGCGCAGCGTGATGGCGGTGCAGGCCGACAGGGACGCCAGGTAGTAGTCGAATGGGGCCGGGGCGGCACCCTGGCCGCCCAGAGTCCTCGGCTCGTCGGTGTCCAGGTCGAATGCCCCGACGTGGATGCGATGCAGGTAGTTGGTGTCGGTGGAGGATATGGTGGCGCTGCTGGCTTGACGCATGACGGGTCCTTCAGGGGTTTCCCCGTGCCGGGTGAAGTAGAAGTCTACCTCCTTGCGGCCTTGCGCTTGAAACGGTTGACGGCCTTGTCCGGCTTCCGGGTATTCTGGCGTGTCGACTCCCTCAAGCCCGGTGACGCTTGCCTGGCATGGCGCGGTGCTGCGTGCGCCGCCGGCTGGGGGAAGTATGCCTGACCGGAGTGGGAGGTCTCAATGTCTCGAATCTTCATCACGGGCTCGGCCGACGGACTGGGCCAGGCCGCGGCGCGAAATCTGCTCGCCGGCGGCCATGAGGTAGTGCTTAACGTGCGCGGCAAGCAACGGCTCGATGCAATCCGGGATTTGCTGGATCAGGGGGCCCGCGTGGCCGTCGGCGACCTGTCGGACCAGGGGGAGATGGAGGCCGTTGCCGACCAGGTGAACCGGCTCGGCCGAATGGATGCGGTCATCCATAATGCCGGCGTCTATTCCGGGCGACAGGTGCTGCCTGTCAACGTCGTGGCGCCCTATGTGCTGACCGCGCTGATCACCAGGCCGGACCGCCTGGTGTACCTGAGCAGCGGCATGCATTTGGGCGGTCGCCCGGTTCTTGGCGGGCTGGATTGGAGCGGGCGCGGCGCGTCGGGTTCCTATTCGGACAGCAAGCTTTTCGTGACGGCGCTGGCCGCAGCGGTCGCCCGATTGTGGCCCCGGGTGGTCAGCAGTGCGGTCGATCCGGGCTGGGTCCCGACCAGGATGGGCGGACCGGACGCGCCCGACGACCTACGACTGGGGCATCTGACGCAAGAATGGCTGGCGTCCAGCCAGGATCCGCAGGTTCTCGTCACCGGCGGTTACTGGCACCACCAGCGCCGCATCGAGCCTCATCCGGCATCGCTCGACGTGGCGTTCCAGGACGAGTTGCTGGGCGAGCTTGAGCGGGCCACCGGTGTCGCACTGCCCGGATCCTGACGGTCGAGGCGGCATCATTTGCCGAACAGCAACTGCGTGTACTGTTCCGATACCTCGCCGCTGCGCTTGCCATCCGCGCCAAAGTAGCGATCCTTGCGACACAGGCGTTCCTTCGTGTCGCAGAAGACGCCATTTGCGAGGGTGAATTCGGTACGGTCGAACTCGCCTTGCGAGAAAAGCCGTGCCGCGGCTTTCTCGCCAAGATGCCTGGCTGTCAGCTCCCGCGAAATGCCCTGGTCGTTCGCGCACAGGTACGGGTCGCATAATACGCCAGGCGCTGGAGAGCGCACACCGGCCGCGTGCTCCGCACCGGTTGCCGTCGCCGCCACTGCGAAGAAGAGCGCCAGGCAGGCGAACCGGATCGGCTGCTTCATGGAAGGGTCTCCGTTTTGATGATTGCAGGATGCGAGACGCGCCGCGAGGGCAAAGGCCCACTGCGCCTTACCACCGCGCCAACCGCGTTATCTGCGGAATGTTGCCACAAGTGTCCTTCAAGCGCGCAACGGCCGAACCCGTCACCTCGGTCGGCGCCATGGTGAAATCGTCGCCACGCGCCTTGATGCGTGCGTAGTCTCTCTCGACGTCATCGGTATGGAATTGATTGCCGGCTGGCCCTGCCGGAAGCGCCGGCGCAGATCAAGCCGTTCGCGCCAAGAGTTGTTCCAGCTTGCCGAAGAATTGCGGCCATCCGAGCTTGGCGCCGCCGTAAGCTTGTTTCTGGTCCGGTCGGAAGCCGGATTGCTCCATGCGCAGCAGGGTCCCTGCGCGCGTGGGCGTGAGCGTGAAGGTCACGACGCTCCTCAGGTCGAATGCCGTATCGTCGTGGCTGAAGTTCCATGTATAGGACAGCGCCTTGTCTGGCTCGATCAGGTGCGGCTGGGTGAGCGCGCGCCAGATTTTTTCCGGAGGGTGGGGAAACTCGCGTTCGACGACGACGGTGCGCGTCTCGGCCGGCGTATCAGTCATTGGTCCATCCGTTTGAGCAGGTCTTCAAGGTTGTCGAACCGGCTTTCCCAGAACCCGGCCATCCGGGTGGTCCAGTCGACCAGAGGAATCAGCGAACGGCGTTGGGCGCTGTAGTGCGTCTGGCGTCCCTCGTGCCGATCGAGCACGAGGCCGGCCCGTTTCAGCATCCTGAGGTGCTTGGAGACGGCCGGCTGCGAGACACCGGCTTGCGCCGTCAGGGCGGCGACGGTTTGTTCCCCGTCGCGGCACAGGCGTTCGAAAATGGCCCGCCGGGTCGGGTCGGCAAGGGTCGTGAAAAGCAGGTCAGGAGCGTTCTTCATGGATAATTCATAACCGGTTGGTTATTTTTAAAATCATAACCACTGGGTTATTAATCGGTCAATAGACATCGTCGAGGCGCAAGGCGATCAGCGCACCGGCCCAGGAAATCGCGCATGAGCGCCACCACTTCGTCCAGGTAGGTCTCGAGAAGCCAATGGCCGCCGTCCAGCAAATGCAGCTCGGCCGACGGCAGGTCGCACGGGTACGCACGCGCGGATTCCTCCGGCATGTAATGATCCCGGGGACCCCATACGGTCAACGTCGCGGGTTGGCGGTCGGCGAGGTATTTCCGGTGCTGTGGGAACCAGGCCCGATTCTGTTTCAGGCCCGTGATGAGGTCGACGGCGATCGCCTTGCGCCGCGGCGTGACGAGCGACCCGTGCAGTGTCCACAAATCCGGCGGGATGCGCTGCGCGATGGTTTCATCGCCCATTCATTTCCAGCGGGCTTCCCGCACGGCGCCGCGGGACTGCGAGAAATTGAAGGCCGTGTCGACCAGCGCGAAGTGCGAGAACGCTTGCGGATAATTGCCGGCGAAGGCCTTGGCCTGGGTGTCGTACTGTTCCGCCAGCAGGCCGACGTCGTTGCGCAGGGATAGCAGCCGCTCGAACAGGCGCTCGGCCTCGTCCCGGCGTCCCTGCAGGATCAGGTTGTCCGCCAGCCAGAAGCTGCACGCAAGAAAGGCGCCTTCGCCGGCCGGCAGGCCGTCGCCGCCGCCGCGCGTGTCATAGCGCAGCAGCAGGCCGTCGCGGCACAGATCCGTTTCAATCGCGTGCACGGTCGAGACGATGCGGGGATCGTCGGGCGGCAGAAAGCCGAATATCGGCATCAGCAACGTTGCGCTGTCCAGTTCCTTGGATCCGTATGCCTGGACGAAGGCGCCTTTTTGCTTGTCGAATCCTTTTTCCAGTATTTCGGCGTGGAGGCTTGAGCGCTGCGTCTTCCAGCGTTCGACGGGCCCCGCGAGGCCGAATCTTTCGGCCGATGCGACGGCCCGGTCGAAGGCGACCCACGCCATCAGCTTGGAGTGGACGAAGTGCCGGCGCTCGCCGCGTATTTCCCAGATGCCTTCGTCGGGTTCCCGCCACACTTGTTCCAGGCGCTGCAGTAGTTCCGTCTGCAGCCCTGTCGCGGCCTCGTGAAGCTCGAGGCCCAGGCAGCGCGCCTCGAAAAGCGCATCCATCACGTTGCCGAATATGTCGATCTGCAACTGGGAGTGGGCGCCGTTGCCGATGCGAACCGGGCGGGAACCGCGATAGCCAGGCAGCCAGGGCAGCTCGCTTTCATCATTGCGGTGCTCGCCCGCCACGCCGTAGAGCGGCTGGATCTGCGAGGCGGCGCCTGCCACGGCGCGCAGCAGCCAGTCGCACCAGGCTTGCGCCTCGTCGCGGTAGCCGGCGTTCATCAGCGACAGCACCGTGAAGGTGGCGTCGCGCAGCCAGCAGAACCGGTAGTCCCAGTTGCGCACGCCGCCGAGCTGCTCGGGAAGCGAGGTGGTGGCGGCGGCGACGATGCCGCCGGTGGGGCGATAGGTCAGGGCCTTGATGGTAATAAGCGACCGGACGACCGCGTCCTTCCACGGTCCCTCGTAGTTGCAGCGTGCGGCCCAGTCGCGCCAGAACCGCTCCGTCTCCGCCAGGGCGCCTTCGCTGTCGCCCGGAATGGCCGGCGGCAGGTGGGACGCTTCGTAGGCCAGCGTGAACGGTACGCGCTCGCCTGCGCCTACGCTGAACTCCGAGACGGTCGTATAGTCTTCGCCGCGCAGGGGAGCGGGCGTCTTGAGCATGACCGAATGCGGGCCGGCGACCGCGCGCAGGCACCCCCCTCCGGTCTTCGTCACCCAGGGAATGAGCCGGCCATAGTCGAAGCGCAGAGCCAGGTCCATGCGCATGCGCACCTTGCCGCGGCGGCCGATGACCAGGCGGACCAGTTCGGACACGGGCCGGCCTCGGCGGATGGGCATGAAGTCGACCAGCGAGACCGCGCCTTCGTCGTTTTCGAAGTCCGTCCGCAGTATGAGCGTGTCGGGAAAGTATTGGCGCTGTGTGCGCGCGATGCCGCCGGCCGGCGCAATGCGCCATCGTCCATGTTCCGCCGTGCCGAGCAGGGCGGCGAAGCACGCGCCCGAATCGAAGCGCGGCCAGCATAGCCAGTCGATGGAACCGTCGCGCGTCACCAGCGCCGCGGTTTCGCAGTCCCCGATCAAGGCATGGTCTTCTATGCGAGCTGTCATGGGGTTCCTTCGAGGTTCGGCGGGGCCGCTCCGGCGGGGCGGCATGCCCGGTTCAAGCCAGGGCGAGCGTGACCAGCACGATCCCCAGGACCGCGGCCGCGGCGGCCAGTGCGAGCAGCTTGCCGACGCTCTCGGACGACAGGCAGGTCGCCTTGTCCAGGCATGCATTCTCGAAGCGGCCTGCCGTGCGATGCAGTGCGTCCACGGCCTGATAGAGATTGTCGGGGCGGGGCGGTTCGTGATCGTTGGTGGATTGGCCCTCGTACGCCCGCTTGGCCAACAGCCGGTCGAGCCAGCCGGGCATCAGCGCCGTGCCCAATATCGATTGGAACGTGGCGCGGCCGAGCCACAGCTCGCGCGGTGCCTCGGTCGCCGCCCGCAGGATGGCGCGCGCGGCTACCTCGGGCGCATAGATAGGCGGCACCGGTTGGAGCCGGCGTCCCAGCTTGTTGCGGGCCCACTCGAACTGCGGGGTGTTGTGGGCGGGCAGCTGGACCATGGTAAGACGGATATGGCTGCCATCATGGATAAGCTCGCAGCGCAGCGCGTCGGTAAAACCGCGGACGGCGAACTTGGCCGCGCAGTACGCCGATTGCAGGGGAATGGCGCGGTAGGCCAGCGCCGAACCGACCTGCACGATCGTGCCGCTGTCCCGCTTGCGCATGTGCCGCAGGGCCGCCAGTGTGCCGTGCACGAAGCCCAGGTAGGTGACTTCCGTCACTCGCTTGATTTCTTCCGCCGTAAGCTGGCTGACGGGACTGAATACCGTCGCCATGGCGGAATTGACCCATACGTCGATGGGGCCCAGTTCCGTTTCGAAGCGCACCGCGGCGCGCTCGACCGCCTCGGCATCGGCCACGTCGACGCAGGCGGACAGGGTCGTGGCGCCGCGCGCGCGCAACTCCGCTTCGGTGTCGCGCAATCCCGCCTGGCTGCGTGCCAGCAGGCCCACCCGGTAGCCGGCGCTGGCGAAGGCAAGCGCTGTGGCCCTTCCGATGCCGGCGCTGGCGCCGGTAATGACCACGGTGCGGGGTTCGGTCATGGGAACGGGTCCTTGGATCGTGTCGACGCTAGAGCAGATTCCCCAGACAAGAACCGTGCCCGGAGGCGCGCCGCATGGACCCGCGCCCGGGCATGGCTCGACGCGCGCCGCCGCCATGCCAAAACTTACAAAGACTGCAAGAAAAACACGCGGGCGGGCATGGCCGCACGCCGCGGTACTCTATATCGATGAAGGTACCAACCAGCCGGATTTTCCAGGATGAACAATTTCCTTGTAGATACGAAAAAACTCGTTTATCGATGGATAAAGTACCGCCTCGTCCGGCCGGAGCCGCCCCCATCGCCTTTCCGTTTTACCGGTCCCGCCGTCGTCGTCGGTTCGGCGCCTGTGTCGCATTGCCCCGCGGGTATGGACGACAGTTTCTCCGTCATCACCGTCAATGGATCTCAATCGATCACGTCGCAATGGGGCATCGAGGTCCCCGATATCACGATGATGATGTTCAATCAGATCGAGGGGACCACGCATAATGCGCGGGAAGTAAGGCGAGTGTTATCCGGGCGGCGAACCCGGGCTCTGTTCGTGCTTTTATGGCGCAAGAATGAACGCGAACGGCTGGAGCGCGGGCTGGCATCGTTCAATTACCGATACGACCACCTTTATATCGTTGACCGCTACGAACGAATGGCGCTGCTCGACAAGGTAGCCGGCCTCCGTTCCCTGGAGATCGACGCGGAGTCGAAATGCTCCAACGGCGTCAATGCGGTCCTGTTCGCCCTCTATCACGGCGCGCCGGCCGTCATCATTACGGGAATCAATCCCAATTCAAGCGGCCATGCATACAACGATGCGGGCCTGTCGAGGCTGCACGTCCGAATGGACACGATTATCCTGCGGCGATTGCTCGAGGCGGGCCGGCCTATCTATACCGCTGATCCGGAGGTGGCCCGTGAAACGGGCATCCCCCTGTGGAATGCGGCGCTGACGGAAACCCTCCCGGCGAAGGCAGCGCCGGCCACCGATATTTAGACCTCTCCGGGCCGGGCGGGGCTCGCCGACCGGCGGAATTCATCCGATGCGCTGCTGGACGTGCAAGAGGCGGTCGCGTGCGGCAAACCATTCGTCCGCGTAGTCGTCGTCCTTGTGTTCGTCGAAGTAGGGGCCGCCATCGGTGAAGTGAACCAGCTTGGCGTCGGGCCGGTAATCGTATTCGCTGACGAGCCAGTTCCAGGCGGCAGGTAATTCGCCGATGAGTTCGTCGGATTCCAGCCATTTGAACTGGTGGAGTTCGAGTCCGGTAGCGCTGCTCACGTAGCCCGGTTCGAGTTTCCGGCATTTCCCGTTGTTGAAAAGGAGCACGCTCGACCAGTTTTTCTTGCTGTATTTGGTCTGGATGTGTCCCAGGAATTTGGTTTCGGTTTTCGGAACATAATCGTGCTTCACGCACATCGCGGCATAGCGATCATTCCTCAAGGCCCAGAGTTCGGCGATGTCCGCGCGCACCAGTGTGTCGCAATCGATGAACAGGGACCAGCCCTCGAATCCGCTCAGGTAAGGGACAAGGAATCGCGAGAATGAAAATTCGGTCGATTGCAGGGCATTTCGTTCCCGGGTAAAGACGGGCCTGACGTGATTCAGCGCGACAGGGGTGAAGGAAACCGGAATGGAGCTTTTTTCCAGGATGCTCTGGCACAGTACGTGATAAGCGACGACTTCCTTGCTGTCGAAACCGATGTAGATCCGCGCAGATTCAATCATGATTGGCTGATTCTGTTTCTGGTGAGCTTATGTTGTACCGGGCCGATGCCCCGGAGGAAGTATCACAACGTTTCAATCAGATGAAAAATCGGTTCGACATTCTGCCCGGTGCGGTAAACAATACGCTCATGTCCGCTTCCCGCCGAATCGCGAATACCGCGCTCAAGCTGCTGTATCGCTACAGCCACGGTCCCGGCCATCGCCACAACGAGCGTCTCTGGCCGCACGTCTCGGTCGGCCGCGACGCCGACGGCAACCTGGTCAGTTATTCCTACCGCGGCCGCCCGCTGCCGCTGGCCAATCCCGTGCTCGGGCGCGGCGCCTTCAGCGGTACCGGACACATCATCGCCTGCGGCCCGTCGATCAACGAGATCGACTACGGACGCCTGTCGCTATCCGGCGTGATGGGCGTCAACGGCGCCATCGCGCTGGCCGACCGGCACCCGGTGCGCTTCGACTACTACTGCTTCAATGACACCGGCTTTGTGCGGGCCCGCCCCGATCTGGTCCGCCGCGTCGTGGCGCAGGAGCTGCTGTTGTTCACCACGCCGCTGTGCCTGTGGCACGTGCTGCAGCGGGTGCCCGCCGCGGCGCTTGGCTGCCGGCTGTTCCTGATCGAGAATCCGCAGCGCAGGGCATTGCTGCCGGCACGCACCATGGCGGAAGTGCGGCGCGACCATCCCGATACCGAACTGGCCATCTTCGATCTCGACCGCGCGTTGGGATTCAGCCACGACATCCGCAAGGGCGTGTTCGACGTGGGTACCGTGGCGTACACTGCCCTTCAGGTCATGGCCTGGCTGGGGTTCTCGGAAATCGTGCTGCATGGCGTCGACCTCGTCAACGCCGCCACCGCGCCACGTTTCTACGAAACGCCCGCCGACCGCCTGCCCACGACGCTCGATCGTTATTTGCCCGACCATATCCTGCCGTCCTTTACCCGCGCCGCGGCGCTGCTGGGCGAGTCGGGGGTGCAGATCGCCAACCTGTCGCGGCATGGCGCGCTGTCGGCCGGCCCGTTCCGCCAGCTCGACTGGCGGGAACTGGTGGTGGACTGAAGCGCCGGCTCGGCGCCGGCGACCCGATCTCAGAGGAGAGCATGGAAGACCGGATCAGGCTGTTCGTCGGATGCGATCCGAACGACTGCGACCTCGAGCAGATGATGGTGCTCGAGTACAGCGCTCGCAAGCATAGTTCGCTGCCTATCGACATCGAATGGATGCGGCTCACGAGAGACGCATCGAGCTTCTGGTACGCAGACCCCGAACGCGGGCTCGGGTGGCGCACAGAAGCGTGGGCAACGCCATTCTCGGGGTTTCGCTGGGGCGTGCCGGCGTTCTGCGGCTACGAGGGGCGGGCCATCTACATGGACACCGACATGCTCGTGCTGTGCGATCTGGCGGAACTCTGGCGCCTGCCTTTCGGTCCCGGCAAGGTCTTGACCGGCAAGGGGCGCAAGGCATCTTGGCGTTTCTGCGTGGCCGTATGGGATTGCGCCGCCGCCCGGGCCCAGTTGCCGCCCATCGAAGACCTGCGCGCCGAGCCCGAGTCGCACCAGCGCATGAT
>Ga0180223_1000549_pt1 | contig 44515 bp, 40 predicted proteins | sample eDN5th30CKraftOP_FD_151337 | JGI IMG/M metagenome (GOLD analysis project Ga0180223, IMG submission 151337) | Enriched Organic Plus compost microbial communities from Emeryville, California, USA - eDNA 5th pass 30_C Kraft OP (version 2) (version 2) ... | reverse complement strand
TCCGGCCTCCACGGCGCACCGAGAGCCCTTCGATCGCCAGTCCCGTTCGGCGTCGTGCAGCCGCGGGCACCGCGCCGACGTCGTCCGCCGGCACATCGTGCGCCGCCGGCCGCGAGACATCCGTCGCGGCCGCGCGGACCGGCCGGGTCGCAGCCAGCAGATCGAGTGCGTCGCCCGAGGCCGTCACACCGCCGGCCGCCGAGTGGAACGCCGCACCCACATTGCGCAGCGGCAGGAACACCTCGGGGGCGAGGATGAGCACGAACAGGCCGATCGCGAGCGTCAGACCGCCTTCCACGAGCCGCAGGCCGATCGACACCGCGACCAGCGCGACCGACAGACTCGCCGCGAGCTCGAGCGTGAACCCGGAGAGGAACGTCACGCGAAGCACCCGCATGGTCTGCCTGCGGTACTCGTCGGTGACCGCCGCGATGCGCGCCGACTGCCGCCGCTCACGTCCGAACACCATCAGCGTCGAGAGCCCTCCGAGCAGCTCGAGGAACGCCTTGGAAAGCGCGGTCAGGCTGTCCCACTGACGTCGTTGAACGGCCTGGGTCGCGAGCCCGATGAGCACCATGAAGATCGGGATGAGCGGCAGCACGAGCACGAACGTCACGCCGGAGAGCCAGTCCGCCCGCCAGGCCGCGAAGATCAACACGGGCGTCGCGATCGCCGTCAGGACGAGCTGGGGCAGGTATCTGCCGAAGTATTCGTCGAGCGCGTCGAGCCCCGGCCCGACGAGGGTCGCGATCCGCGCCGAGTCGAACCCCGGGACGCCTCCGGGCCGGCGCTCCAGCGCCCCGACCAGATCCGACCGGAACTCGCGCTTCACGCGCTGGGCGCCCGCCGAGGATGCCACGTCCCACGCCCACGCCGCACCCGCCCGCACGAGCACCGCGACCGCCACGAGCGCGGCGTGCGCGGCCGCCATCGCGTGATCGCCCGCGACGAGGCCGGCCACGAGCTCGGCGAGGCCCCACGCGAACCCGATGGTCGCGAGCGACTGGACGACCGCGAGCGCGGCGCCCACGACGAGGAACGTCCGGGCGCCGCGTGAGCGCCGGACGAGCCTCGGGTCGAGCGGTTTCACTGGCGTGCGCTCACGTCAGTGCGCCGCGGCTTCGATCGAGCGACGGGTCACACGCTTGCGGAACACCCAGTACGTCCAGCCCTGATAGGCCAGCACGAGCGGCAGGAAGATGAGCGCGGTCCAGCTCATGACCGTCAGCGTATAGTCCGAGCTCGAGGCGTTGGCGATCGTGAGGCTGTTCGCCGGGTCATTCGACGCCGGCATGACCTCGGGGAACAGCGCGGAGAAGAGCGCGAGCACCGTCGCGGCGATCGTCACCGCGAGCAGGCTGAATGCGACGCCTTCCCGGCCGCGCGCGTTCGCGAGCCAGCCGCCGATGAGCGCGACCGCCGCGAGCGCGGCGAGCGCCCAGAACCAGGTCGTGCCGTTGACGAGCCCCGTCCACACGAGGAACAGCGCCGCGACGACGACCGTGACGGCGCCCGCTCGCGTCGCGAGACGCTGTGCCCGGACGCGGAGGTCGCCCTCGGTCTTCAGCGAGACGAACACGACGCCGTGGGTGAAGAACACGAGCAGCGTGGTGAGACCGCCGAGGAGCGCATACGGGTTGAGCAGGTCGACCAGCGTGCCGATGTAGTTGTGCCCTTCGTCGAGCGGCACACCTTGCACGATGTTCGCGAACGCCACGCCCCAAAGGAACGCCGGCATCGCCGAGCCCACGACGATCATCCGGTCGAACCGGCGCTTCCACGCCGCCTCCGGTCGCTGGTGCCGGTACTCGAACGACACGCCGCGGGCGATGAGCGCGAGCAGGATGAGCAGGAGCGCGAGGTAGAAGCCCGAGAACAGGGTGGCGTACCACTCCGGGAACGCCGCGAACAACGCCGCACCCGCGACGATCACCCAGGTCTCGTTGAGGTCCCAGACGGGCCCGATCGTGTTGATCAGGACCCGGCGGTCCGTGTCGTCCTTGCCGAGGAACGGCAGCGACATCCCGACGCCGAAGTCGAAGCCGTCGAGCACGAAGTAGCCGACGAACAGCGCCGCGACGATCCAGAACCAGAGTGTGGGCAGATCCATGGCCGTGTCCTCCTAGTAGACCGTTGCGGCCGGCTCGACGCGGCCGGATTCGGGGTCGGGTTCGCCCACCTCGGGCGGGCCCTTCTTGATGGCGCGGACGACGAGGCGGAACTCGACCACCGCGAGGGCGCCGTACACGAGCGTGAAGGCGACCAGGGAGATGAGCACCTCGAGGCCGGTGACGTTCGGCGAGACCGCCGACTCCGTCGGCAGCAGGCTGAACACGATCCAGGGTTGCCGACCCATCTCGGTGAAGACCCAGCCCACGATCATCGCCATGAGCGAGAGCGGGAAGCTCCAGACTGCGACGCGCCAGACCCAGCGTTGGCGGGGCATCCGACCCTTGCGGGTGAGCCACAGACCGACCAGAGCGACGAGGATGTGCGCCATGCCGAGCCCCATCATCCAGCGGAACGACCAGTACGTGACCCAGATGATCGGCGCGTAGTCGCCGGGACCGTAGAGCTCCTGGTACTCGGCCTGCAGGTTGTTGATGCCTTCGACGCAGCCGTCGAAGGTGTGCGTCGAGAGGAACGAGAGCAGGTACGGCACCCGGATGGAGAACAGTTCGGTGGAGCCGTCAGGGGTGCCGAGTGTGAACAGCGAGAATGATGCGCCCGCCCCGCACGCCGTGTTGTACATCGCCTCGGCCGCGGCCATCTTCATGGGCTGCGTCGCGACCATGGCGAGGCTGAGCTGGTCGCCTGACAGCACGGTCGCCGCCCCCGCCCCGACCATCGTCCACAGGCCGAACTTCAGTGCCGGACGCATGGTGTCGAGGTGCTGGTTTCGCGCCAGGTGCCAGGCGGATGCCGCGATGATCAAACCCGCCGTCACCATGAACGCGGCCGCGATCGTGTGCGGGAACGCCGCGAGCGCGACGGGGTTGGTGAGCAGCTCCCAGATGTCCGTGAGCTCGGCGCGACCCTTCTCGGCGTTCATCTCATACGCGACGGGGTTCTGCATGAACGCGTTCGCGGCGATGATGAAGTAGGCCGACAGGACACTGCCGACCGCCGTGGCCCAGATGGTCGCGAGATGCAGGCCGCGCGGGAGCTTGTCCCAGCCGAAGATCCAGAGGCCGATGAACGTGGCCTCGAAGAAGAAGGCGAGCAGGCCCTCGAGCGCGAGTGGGGCGCCGAACACATCCCCGACGAACCGTGAGTACTCGGACCAGTTCATGCCGAACTGGAACTCCTGGACGATGCCCGTGACGACGCCCATCGCGAAGTTGATGAGGAAGATCTGGCCGAAGAAGCGCGTGATGCGCAGGTACTCGGCTTTTCCCGTGCGGTACCACGCGGTCTGGAAGATCGCGGCGGTCGTGGCGAGTCCGATCGTGAGCGGCACGAACAGGAAGTGGTAGACCGTCGTCAGACCGAACTGCCAGCGCGACAGCAGCAGCGGGTCGAGCAGATCGTTCACGGATGCCCCTTTCAGCGGCGCCTGTGCGGTTTCTACTCATCGTAGAACTTTCTTCTACTGGCCGTAGAAGATATCTCGAAGACGAGGTATCGTAGCCGCATGGCCAATCTCGGTGATCTGGAGCGCTCGGTCATGGAGCAGCTCTGGGCGAGTGACGCGACGCTCACCGCCAACGAGCTCCGCGACCGCCTCACGCTCGTCGGCGACGCCGGCGAGCGCTCCCCCGCCACGACCACCGTGCTGACCGTGCTCGCCCGCCTCGAGCGCAAGGGATTCGTGTCGCGCACCCGCGATGTCAGGCCGCACCGCTACCGCGCCCTGCTCTCACGCGAGGAGCACACCGCGGAGCTCATGCACGAGGTCCTCGACCGCTCAAGCGACCGCGACGCCGCGCTCGCGCGCTTCATCGGCACCGCGACCGCGCATGAGACTGCGACCCTTCGGCGTCTGCTCGACGAACTCGCGCGAAACTGACCGTGGGCGCCGTCGCCGCCCTGCTCGGCGCGCTGGCGGTCGCGCTCGCGTGGCCCATCCCCGTGGCGCTCGCGCGTGCGGCATGGCCCGCCCGCGCACCCGGGCTCGCCCTCGCGCTCTGGCAAGCGATCGCGCTCGGCGGCGCGCTGTCCATGATCGGATGCCTCGTGGTGATCGGCACCACCCCTGACGGGTCGATCGTCGACGCCGCGGCGTCGCTCCTCCCCCACCTGCTCACCGGTCCGCTGCCCGCCGAGTTCGGGGTCATCGATGTCGCCGCCCTCACGCTCGCCGCGGGCCTGGCCGTCCACCTGCTCTTGAACGTGGCCGCCACCGCGGCCCGCGCCGAGCGCGAGCGGCGCCGCCAGCACCAGCTCATCCAGATGCTGACCAATCCACTGCCCGGCGAGCCCGGCACCCGCGTGCTCGCCCACCCGGTGCCGCTCGCCTACTGTGTGCCGGGCCTCCGGACCGCGACCGTCCTCACCGAGGGGTTGGTCGCCGCCCTGTCACGCGATGAGCTGCGCGCCGTCGTCGCGCACGAACGCACCCACCTCGATCAGCTGCACCACCTCGTGCTGCTGTCCTTCCGCGCCTGGCACAGCGCGCTCCCGTGGTTCCCCATCGCCAATCGTGCCGAGCGCGCGGTCACGGTGCTGACGGAGATGCTCGCCGACGACGGCGCGCGACGGGCGACCGGGCCGGCGGTCCTCGTCGGCGCGCTCACACTCCTCGGCAGCTCCGCCGAACCCGGCGCCTACGCCGACACCGGCGGCATCGCTCCTGACTCCGAGATGCTCACCGCGCGGCTCGACCGGCTCGAGACCCCGGGCCCCGAGCTCGGGGCGTTCGCCCGCAGTGCCATCGTCATGGCAGCCGTGCTCATCGTCGCCATCCCGCTGGCCGCGATGCTCGCGATCGTGGGGTGAGCCGGCGCCCCTCAACGCACCGCGCCGACCACGCGGAGCTGATGATCATCCCTGAGGCTCACGCGCCGGCATCCGCCGAGCTCTAGGCTCGAATCGTGAACGACGTGCTGGACTGGATCCTCGACACGGTGCAATCGGTGGATCCCGTCCTCCGCACGATCCTCGCCGGCATCGCGATCATGCTCGAGACGTCCGTGCTGATCGGTCTGATCGTCCCCGGAGACACCGTCGTGATCGTCGCCGCCACCGCCATCGGCGGCCCCGTCGAGTATCTCGCGCTCGCGCTCACGGTGATCGCGGGCGCGATCGCCGGCGAGTCGATCGGCTTCGCGCTCGGCCGATGGTTCGGGCCACGCATCCGCCACTCCCGCCTCGGCCGCCGCATCGGCGAGGGCAACTGGTCGAAGGCCCAGCGCTATCTCGATCGGCGGGGCGGGCCGGCGGTGTTCATCTCACGCTTCCTGCCGGTCCTGCACTCACTGGTGCCGTTGGTGGTCGGCATGAGCACCATGCGCTACCGTCGCTTCATCGCCTGGACGCTGCCGGCCTGCCTGATCTGGGCGTTCGCGTACACCACCGTCGGCTGGCTGGCCGCCGACGGCTACCGCGAGCTGAGCCGTGAGCTGCACTGGGCCGGCTATCTCTTCGTGGGCGTCATCGCGGTCTTCTTGGTCATCGTGTGGGGCGCCAAGAAGCTCCTCGTCCGGATGGAATCACGCCACATGCGCCCAGACGCGGCCGAAGGGCCGGAGACGGATGCCTCAGGCCCCTCAGCCGACGAGACCGCCCGCTAGAACAACGCCTTCTCACTCAGCCAATCGGCGGCGATGTCCTCGGCGGACCGCTCCTCGTTGACGCTCTCCGAGTTCATGGCGACGAGGTCCTCGGTGGTCAGCGCCGCGCTGACCGCATCGATCACGGCAGCGATGTCATCGGTGACCTTGTCGCTCGCGAGCGGCACGACGTTCGACGCCAGGAAGAGCCCCTTCGGGTCGTCGAGCGTGACGAGGTCGTTCGTGGCGATGTTCGGGTCGGCGCTGTAGATGTTCACCATCTGGACCTGGTCGTCGACCAGCGCCTTCACGGTCAGCGCGCCGCCGCTGTCTTCGATCGCGGTGAAGCCGACGTCCACGCCGTAGGTCTCCTTGAGCCCCTCCGGCCCGTACGGCCGGGTCTCGAGCTCGGCGTTGCCGCCGAGCGTGATCGGCTCACTGACGCCCGCCAGGTCATCGAGGCTGGTGACGCCGAACTGCTCCGAGAACGCCGCGGTCACGTTGTAGGAGTCCTGGTCGGTCGCCGGAGCCTGGTCGAGCACGCGGAGCCCATCGGGCAGTGCGCCTTCGAGCTCGGCGTAGACGTCGTCACTCGTGCGCGCCTCCGTGTCCGGCACGTAGTACTGCAACAGGTTGCCCGTGTACTCGGGGAACAGATCGATTTCCCCGGCCTCGATCTCGGGCAGATACACCTCCCGTTGACCGATGCGGAACTGGCGGTCGACCTCGAAGCCGTTCGCCTCCAGCGCCTGGGCGTAGATCTCCGCGATGATCTCGTTCGAGTAGTAGTCCTGCGAACCGATGACGATCGCCGAGCCGGCGCTCTCCGACGGTCCCGATCCCTCATCGAGCGGATCGCCCGATGCGCACCCTGCCAGGGCCACTATCGCCCCGACCGCGACCGCCGCTCCCGCGGCGAGCCGGCCTTTTCCTGCTGTGAACATCTCTTCCCCTTCGATCGGTGGGATCACCCCACAGCCGTGCGCGACCGGGTCGGCCGTGCACGGAGCGATGCGGACCCGCGGCGAACGCGGACCCCCTCAGGTATGACAAGGCGCTGCACCACCGCGAGCATTCCATCGAGCACGAGCGCGAGCGCGATGATGAGGATCGAGGCGCCGAGCATGATCGTGTAGTCGCCCGTCTTCAATCCACGGAACAGGTAGGTGCCGAGCCCGCCCGCACCGATGTAGGCCGCGAGCGTCGCGGTGGCGATGACCTGAAGCACGGCCGAACGGATACCCCCGATGATCGTGGGCAGACCGAGCGGCAGCTCGAGCCGGCCAGCGATCTGCAGCTCCGTCATGCCCATCGCACGCGCGGCATCGACCGTCGCGCGGTCGACGCCGCCGACGCCCGCGTAGGCCCCCGCGAGCACCGACGGCACCGCGAGCACCATGAGTGCGAGGTACGGCGCGGCGAGCACGAGTCCGAGCCACAGGGCCAGCAGGGTGAGCAGCCCGAGGGTGGGCAGTGCGCGGAGCGCGCCGGACACCACGACGGCGGGCTCGCGGCCGCGCCCGGTGTGCCCGATCGCGATGCCGATGGGCAGGGCGACGACGACCGCTCCCGCGACGACGGCGAGGCTGAACACCAGGTGGAACACCAGGCGTGCGCCGATCCCGTTCGGCCCGGCCCAGTTGCTCGGGTCGGTGAGCCAGCCCAGGGCGTCGATGAAGAGCGTCACACGATCGCCTCCCGTCGGCCTGCCCGTCCGCGTTCGACCCGGCGCACGCGGGCCCGACGCGCCCACGGCATGAGGGCGCGCCCGACGAGCACCGCCGCGCCGTCGAGCGCGATCGCCAACAGCATGGTGGCGAGCACACCCGCCCAGATCTCGCCCTCGATGCCGCGCTGGAAGCCGTCGGTGAACAGACTGCCGAGGCTCTGCACGCCGATCACCGCGCTGATTGTGGCGAGGCTCACGGTGCTCACGATCACCACGCGCAGGCCCGCGAGCAGTCCGGGGCCCGCCAGCGGGAGCTGAACCCCGACGAAACGCCGCCATGGTGAGAAACCCATCGCCGTCGCGGACAGCTGCACCTCGCCGTCGACGTCGGCGAAGGCGTCGGCCGCCGTGCGCACCATGAGCGCCATGCCGTACAGCGTCAGGGCGACCACGAGATTGACCGGGGAGCGCAACGGGACGCCGATGAGCCCAGGCAACGCGATCAGCAGCGGCAGGGACGGGATCGCGTAGAGGATGCCGCAGACGCTCAGCAGCACGCCGCGCGACCAACGGGAGCGCCACGCGAGCCAGCCGATCGGCACCGAGACGGCGAAGCTCACGAGGATCGCGGGCACCGCCAGCGCCAGGTGGACGAGCACGAGCTCGCCGACTCGGTCGAGATTCGACCAGATCCAGTTCACGAGGCGAGCACCCCGGCCGGCCGGCCGTCGGCGTCGACCACGATGCGCCGGCCGTCGACCTCGGCCACCGTGAGTCGACGCCGGCCTCGATCCGCCCCGATGAAGCCGGCCACGAAGTCGTCTGCCGGGCTCGCGAGGATCTCGGCCGGGGCGCCGACCTGCACGACCCGCCCGCTTTCACGCAGGATGACCACCTGATCACCGAGCCGGAACGCCTCGTCGATGTCGTGGGTGACGAACACGATGGTCTTCCCGAGCTCGCGCTGCAGCCGCAGCAGCTCGTCTTGGAGCTCCATCCGCACCAGCGGGTCGACGGCGCCGAACGGTTCGTCCATGAGCAGGATGTTCGGGTCCACCGCGAGACCGCGCGCGACGCCCACGCGCTGCTGCTGCCCACCCGACAGCTGAGCGGGATACCGGTCGGCCATCGAACGGTCGAGCCCGACCGTGTCCATGAGCTCGAGCGCCCTCGCGCGGGCCGCGCTCTTGGATTCGCCACGCAGGACCGGGACCGTCGCGATGTTGTCGACCACCCGGCGATGCGGCAGCAACCCGCCGTTCTGCATGACGTATCCGATCGACCGGCGCAGACGCACGGGGTCGACCGTGGCCGCATCGGTGCCGTCGATGAGCACCTGACCCTCCGTGGGATCGACCATGCGATTGATCATTCGCAGGAGCGTCGTCTTGCCCGAACCCGACGAGCCCACGAAGACCGTCGTGCGGTGCGGAGGCATCTGCAGATCGACCCGGTCGACGGCGAGCGTGCCATCGGGGAACTGCTTGCGTACGCCGCGGAACTCGATCATGCCGCCCACCCTTCGCGGGGAGGCTCCCCGCCGGTCAAGCCAAACACGTACCGCCCACACGGGCAATGCGCGACGGCGATGGCGGCGGTTCGTTACGCGGCCGAGCTGTCCGCCACCGCGTCGAGGTGCTCCGCGAGGTAGTGGCGAACGACGGCCTTGGCCTCATCGAGGTACCGCGGATCGCCCTGCGGGTCGCGCGTGTGAGCCCGGTGGACGAGGGCGTCCACGATCTCCATGGCGACACCGAAGCGGAACCGGAGCTCGGCAGTGTCGGCGATGCCGCCGAACTCCGCCGCGAGCACACGCACCATCCGGCTCGCGAACTCGGGCTCCTCGTCGTCGTCGGAGAGCTCCCGGTCGGCGGCGTGCACGACCCTGAAGCCGGGCTCATCGCGGTACAGCTCGTCGAGCGCGTCGATGGAGACCTCGATGAACTCCCACCACGTCGTCAGCCGCGCCTCGGCGAGGCGTTCGGCCACGCGGGCCCGGTACCGGTCGATCGAGCGCTCCCGGAGCCCATGCAGCACCGCGACGCGGTCGGGGAAGTACCGGTAGACGGTGCCGATCGACGCCCCAGCGCGCTCGGCGACCATCTGCGTCGTGAGTCGCTCGAAGCCGACCTCGTCGACGAGCTCGGCCGCGGCGTCCAACAACGCGTCCAGCCTCTGCGTGCTCCGTCGCTGAGTCGGCTCGGTGCGCACGGTGCTGATGCGCCCGTGATCGGCCCCCAGGATCAGGTCGATGTTCGGCACGGAACCTCCAGTCGAATAACGCCGACTAGCTTACCTGGCATGAACAGTCGCGGACGACAAGCCCCGACCGCGGTTCAGTGACATCCGATACGGCATGACAGACTGGAGGGATGCCGGAGAACTCCCCCTCCCCGGTCGGACCCCGTCAGCGCGTCTCACTGCACCGCGCTGCGCGTCTCGAAGACTGGCTGCACAACGTCCGCGAGCGTTTCGCGCGACGTCGCGGCCATCTGCCGACCGTCGTGCCGTACACCGGCTACGGCTCCACCGAGTGGGTCAGAGTCCTCTGTCGTGTCCTGCTCTCGAAACCCGTGAGCCCCGACGGACGATCCCGCCGAGGACGCTCCCGTGAACAGACCATCCGCGGCTGGCGGAGCTTCACGAGCGTGCCGGTCGGCGACGTCCCGGTCATCATCGAGGTCGGCGGGCAGCGCCTCGAGGTGCTCGCCGACCGGGGCGGCGTGGTCGACACGAAGGTCCCGGTGCGGCTCGCCCCCGGCTGGCATCGCGCGCGCCTGTACACCGAGGGCTCCGAGGCCGTGACCGCGCCGATCCATGTCATCGACCCGGCATCGCGGTTCGGGATCATCTCCGACGTGGACGACACCGTGATGGTCACCGCCCTGCCGAGGCCGCTCGTCGCGGCGTGGAACACGTTCGTGCTCGACGAACACGCGCGGATCCCGACGCCCGGCATGGCCGTGCTGTTCGAGCGCCTCGTCCGCGAGCATCCCGGCGCCCCCGTCATCTACCTCTCGACCGGCGCCTGGAACGTGGCGCCGACGCTCACTCGCTTCCTCGACCGCAATCTCTACCCCGCCGGGCCCATCCTCCTCACGGACTGGGGCCCGACGCACGACCGGTGGTTCCGCAGCGGTCGCGCACACAAGGAGGAGAACCTCCGGCGACTCGCCGAGGAGTTCCCCGACATGCGATGGCTCCTCGTGGGCGACGACGGTCAGCACGACGAGGAGCTGTACGCGCGATTCGCCGCCGATCACCCCGGGCGGGTGGCCGCGGTCGCGATCAGGCGGCTCTCCACCGGTGAGGCCGTGCTCGCGGGTGGCCGCAGCAAGGTCGACGAGCACACCGACGCCGTGCCGTGGGTGTCCGCGGGCGACGGATCAACGCTCGCCGATCAACTGGCCGAGGCCGGCGTCATGCACCCTGGCCCCGAGCGGCCCCAGCCGCCGACCAGCTGAGCCCACTCCGCCGGTCGAGCAGCACACGCCAGCACGGTTCGTGCGTCAGCCGACGGGTGCAGGAACCGCTGCGCGTCCGCGCGCGAAGCGCGCGAGGCCACGGTTGATCTGGCGCGCCCAGAGCGGCCCGCGATAGATGAACCCCGTGTACCCCTGCACGAGCGTCGCACCGGCGTCGAGCCGGTCTTGCACGTCGGCCGCGGTCTCCACGCCCCCCACCGAGATCACGCACAGCTCAGCCGGCACATGCTCGCGCACGAGACGCAGGACCTCGAGCGACCTCGCGGCCAGCGGCGCTCCTGACAGACCGCCGGCGCCGATGCGCTCGACCTCGTCGTCGGACGTGCGGAGCCCCTGGCGCGAGACCGTGGTGTTCGTCGCGATGATGCCGTCGAGTCCGAGCCGCACGACGAGCTCGCAGATGCGGCGCAGCTCGTCGTCCGCGAGGTCGGGCGCGATCTTCACGAGCAGCGGCGTGGCACCCGCGGCGGCGCGGACCGCCCCCAGCAGCGGGGCGAGCGCGTCGAGCTCCTGCAGCCCCCGGAGGCCTGGCGTGTTCGGCGAACTGACGTTGACCACGAGGTAGTCGGCGAACGGCGCGAGCACGCGAGCGCTCCGCTCGTAGTCGGCGACCGCGTCCTCGACCGGCGTGACGCGGCTCTTGCCGATGTTCACACCGAGGACCGGCCGATCACGACGGCGTGCGAGCCGCGAGAGGCGCCCCGCCGCGGCATCCGCCCCGCCGTTGTTGAAGCCCATACGATTGACCAGCGCGCGGTCCTTGACCAGCCGGAACATCCGCGGACGCTCGTTGCCGGGCTGCGCGACCGCCGTCAGCGTGCCGACCTCGACATGCCCGAAGCCGAGCTGGCCGAGCCCGCGAACGGCGAGCCCGTCTTTGTCGAAGCCCGCGGCCACGCCGAACGGCGACGGGAACCGCAGCCCCAGCGCGGTCACCTCGAGCTCTGGATCTGGCCGGGTGAACCGCTCGACGACCCGGCCGACGCCGAGCGTGGGCAGCGACCTGATGACGCGGAATGCGAGGTGGTGCGCCTGCTCGGGGTCGAGGCGCGACAGGAACTGGGAGAAGAGAAGCCGATACATGCCGCGGCCAAGCGTATCCGACTCGAGCGGGGGTGAGCTGACCGGCTACTCGACGGGTCGCGCCGGGAGGCGCCCGTGCTCGGCGCGCAGCGCCTCGATCGCCGATTCGAAGTCGTCGAGCGACTCGAAGGCCTGGTACACGCTCGCGAATCGCAGGTACGCCACTTCGTCGAGTTCCCGCAGCGGTGGCAGGATCGCCAGCCCGATGTCGTTCGCCTCGATCTGCGACGCGCCGGTCGACCGGATCGTCTCCTCGACACGTTGGGCGAGGACCGCGAGATCCGCGTCGGTGACCGGACGGCCCTGGCACGCCTTCCGCACGCCGAGCACGACCTTCTCGCGGCTGAACGGCTCGACGACGCCGCTGCGCTTGATCACCGACAGACTCGCCGTCTCGGTCGTCGAGAACCGGCCACCGCACTCCGGGCACTGCCGCCGCCGCCGAATCGACAGCCCGTCGTCGCTCGTGCGGGAATCGATGACGCGTGAATCGGGGTGACGGCAGAAGGGGCAGTACATGGTGGCCTCAGCCTACCCGCGCGATGGCCCCGACGAGTCGTCGCGCCGAGCCTCGAACCGCGCCGTGACCGCGGCGCCGTGGGCCGGCAGGTCCTCCTCGGCGGACAGCGCGGCGATCACGGGCGCGACCTCGCGGAGCGCCGCCTCGTCGTAGCGGACGACCTGCTGCGGCCGCAGGAACGTCGCCGCCGACAACCCCGACACCGACCGCGCCGTGCCGCCGGTCGGCAGCACGTGGTTCGACCCGGCGGCGTAGTCGCCGAGGCTCACCGGCGAGTACGGCCCGACGAAGATCGCACCGGCGTTGTCGATGCGGGCGAGCACGGCGTCGACGTCGGTCACCTGGATCTCGAGGTGCTCCGGGGCGAACGCGTTCGCGAAGTCCGCCGCCTGGTCGAGGTCGTCGACGAGGACGACCGCCGACTGCGGACCGGTGACCGCCTGTCGCACGCGTTCGGTGTGCCTGGTCTCGGCGACGCGCGCCTCGAGCCGGTGGGTCACCGCGCGTGCGAGGTCGGCCGAGTCGGTGACGAGCACGGATGCGGCGAGCTCGTCGTGTTCCGCCTGACTCACGAGGTCGGCCGCCACGAAGTCGGGGTCGGCGGCAGCGTCGGCGATCACCAGGATGTCGGTCGGTCCGGCTTCGGCGTCGATGCCCGTGACGCCCGCGACGAGCCGCTTCGCCGCGGCCACGAACACGTTGCCAGGCCCCGTCACACGCTGCACGGACTCAAGGCCGAGGTCGGGAACCCCGTAGGCGAAGGCGCCGATCGCCCCGGCGCCGCCCATGGCGTAGACCTCGTCGATGCCGAGCAACGCCGCGACGCCCGCCACGGTCGGGTGGACCCGGCCGCCGTGCTCGGCCTGCGCGGGCGACGCGAGGGCGATCGAACGGACCCCGGCGACCTGCGCGGGGACGACGTTCATGACGACACTCGACGGGTACACGGCCTTGCCACCCGGCACGTAGAGGCCGACGCGAGCCACGGGGTGCCAGCGCTGCTCGATCACCGCGCCGGGCGCGAGCACGGTCGTCTTGGGCGCGGGCACCTGCGCGGCGCTGGCCGCCCGGACGCGCTCGATGGTGGCCTCGATCGCCGCACGCACCCCGGGATCGAGCGACGCGAGCGCCGACGCGAGCTCGTCGGCCGGCACCCGGACCGACGCGGGCCGAACCCGGTCGAACCGCTCGGACTGGTCGAGGAGTGCGTGACTGCCGCGCTTGCGCACGTCGTCGATCAGCACGCGCGCCGGCTCGAGCGCCGCGTGCACGTCCGTCGCGGCGCGCGGCACGAGGGCGAGCAGCTCGGGAGAGGTCGGACGGGTCCCGCGAAGGTCGATGGTGCGCAACATGGTGCTTCCATCGTACCGAGCACGACCATTCGGCCTGTGGTCGGCGAGCGGCGACCGCTCGCCGAGGAGCGGCAACCGCTCCCCGCGGCCGCTCGCCGGCGGCCGTTCGCTCCCCCGCGGCCTCAGGTCAGGCAGCCCGGACCCAGCAGACTCTTCAACTCACCGTAGAAGTCGGCCGTGACCTGTACCGGGTACGGCACCTCGAAGATGCGCGCGCTTCGCCCCTTCGTGAGCTTCAGACGCACCTCGGTCTCACCACGATGCCGCACGAGCACCTCGCCGAGCGCCGAGATGGTCTCGGTCGTGGCGCGCACATCGGGCAGCGAGATCATGACCGGGCCGCTCTCGTCGCCCTGCCCGAACTCGGGTGTCATGACGCTGTACGCGTGCAGGTTCATCCCGTCGTCGCGCAGGCTCACACGGCCCCGGACCACCGCGATCGAGTCCGCCCGCAGGCCTGGCGCGAACTCCTGATAGGCCTTGCCCATGAACATCACGGTGATCGAGCCCGAGAAGTCCTCGATCTCGATCATGCCGTACTGGTTGCCGGACTGCCGCGCCACGCGGTGCTGCACGCTCGTGACGAGGCCCGCGACCGTGACGGTGTCGCCATCCTGGGTCGAGTCGGAGGAGGTCAGGTCGAGGATCGTGGTGGACGCGTGCTTCGCGAGCGGCACCTCGAGCCCGTCGAGCGGGTGCTCGGAGACGTAGAGCCCGAGCATCTCGCGCTCGAACGCGAGCTTGTCTTTCTTCGCCCACTCGGGGCGATCGGGCACGAGCGACGGCGCGGCCTCGCGCTCGTGATCCTCGAAGAGGCTGTCGAAGTCGAACCCGATGTCACCGTTCTCGGCCGCGCGCTTGTCTTTCACGGCCGATTCCACGGCCGACTCGTGGATCTCCACGAGGGAGCGACGCGTGTGACCGAGCGAATCGAACGCGCCGGCCTTCACGAGCGATTCGACCGTGCGCTTGTTGGCGACCTGGATCGGCACCTTCTTCAGGAAGTCGTGGAACGACTCGAAACGACCCTCCTTCTCGCGCGCGGCACGGATCGCGTCGACCACGTTGAAGCCCACGTTCCGCACCGCCCCGAGCCCGAATCGGATATCGTCGCCCACGGCCGCGAAGAACCCGATCGATTCGTTCACGTCTGGCGGCAGCACCTTGATGCCCATGCGGCGGCATTCGTTCAGGTACAGTGCGAGCTTGTCGCGCGCGTCGCCGACGCTCGTGAGGAGCGCCGCCATGTACTCGGCCGGGTAGTGCGCCTTGAGGTACGCGGTCCAGTAGCTGAGCACGCCGTACGCCGCCGAGTGCGCCTTGTTGAAGGCGTAGTCGGAGAAGGGCAGCAGGATGTCCCAGAGCATCTTGATCGCGGCCTCGGAGAAGCCGTTGGCCTTCATGCCGCCGGAGAAGCCCTCGTACTGCTTGTCGAGCTCGGACTTCTTCTTCTTGCCCATCGCGCGACGCAGAATGTCGGCCTGACCGAGCGAGAAGCCGGCGACGCGCTGCGCGATCGCCATGACCTGCTCTTGGTAGATGATCAGGCCGTAGCTGGTGTCGAGGATGTCCTTCAGCGGCTCCTCGAGCTCGGGGTGGATCGGTGTGATCTCCTGCAGCCCGTTCTTGCGCAGCGCGTAGTTGATGTGCGAGTTCGCACCCATCGGGCCAGGCCGGTACAGGGCGATGACCGCCGAGATGTCCTCGAAGTTGTCGGGCTTCATCTGCCGAAGCAACGAACGCATGGGGCCACCGTCGAGCTGGAACACCCCGAGCGTGTCCCCTCGCGAGAGCAGGTCGTAGGCCGCCCGGTCGTCGAGCGCGAGGTCTTCGAGGACGGGCCGGAATCCGCGGTTGGCCTCGATGTTGTCCAGTGCGTCGTCGATGATCGTGAGGTTCCGCAACCCCAGGAAGTCCATCTTGATCAGGCCGAGCGACTCGCAAGCGGGATAGTCGAACTGTGTGACGATCTGGCCGTCTTGTTCCCGCTTCATGATCGGGATGATGTCGATGAGCGGATCACTCGACATGATGACACCGGCGGCGTGCACGCCCCACTGGCGCTTCAGGTTCTCGAGCCCCAGTGCGGTCTCGAAGACGGTCTTCGCCTCCGCGTCGGTCTCGATGAGCGCGCGGATGTCGCCGGCTTCCTTGTACCGCGGGTGGTCCTTGTCGAGGATGCCCGAGAGCGGGATGTCTTTGCCCATCACCGCCGGCGGCATGGCCTTGGTGAGCTTCTCCCCCATGCCGAAGGGGAAGCCGAGGACTCGGCTGGAGTCCTTCAGCGCCTGCTTGGCCTTGATGGTGCCGTAGGTGACGATCTGCGCGACGCGCTCCTCGCCGTACTTCTCGGTGACGTACTTGATCACCTCGCCGCGACGACGCTCGTCGAAGTCCACATCGAAGTCGGGCATGGACACGCGGTCGGGGTTCAGGAACCGCTCGAAGATCAGCCCGTGCTGGAGCGGGTCGAGGTCGGTGATCCGCATGGCGTATGCGGCCATCGACCCGGCGCCGGAGCCGCGACCAGGACCGACCCGGATGCCGTTGCGCTTGGACCAGTTGATGAAGTCGGCAACGACGAGGAAGTAGCCGGGGAATCCCATCTGGCTGATCACGCCGGTCTCGTAGTCGGCCTGTCTGCGCACCGCGTCGGGGATGCCGCCGGGGTAGCGCTCGTGCAGGCCTTTCTCGACCTCCTTGATGAACCAGCTCTCCTCGTTCTCACCCTCGGGCACCGGGAAGCGCGGCATGTAGTTGGCGCTGGTGTTGAACGTGACGTCGCAGCGCTCGGCGATCGCGAGCGTGTTGTCGCACGCCTCGGGGTGGTCGCGGAAGACGTGGCGCATCTCGGCGGCCGACTTGAGGTAGAACTCGTCAGCGTCGAACTTGAACCGGTTCGGATCGTCGAGGGTCGAGCCCGACTGCACGCAGAGCAGCGCCGCGTGACTCTTCGCGTCGTGCGCGTGCGTGTAGTGCAGGTCGTTCGTGGCGACGAGCGGCAGCGACAGATCTTTGGCGAGCCGGAGCAGGTCGTCCATGATCCGCTTCTCGATGCCGAGGCCGTGGTCCATGATCTCGCAGAAGAAGTTCTCGGCCCCGAAGATGTCACGGAACTCGGCGGCCGCCTTCACCGCCTCGTCGTACTGGCCGAGCCGGAGCCGGGTCTGCACCTCCCCGGACGGGCACCCCGTCGTCGCGATAAGCCCCTTCGCATAGGTCTGCAGCAGTTCGCGGTCCATGCGCGGCTTGAAGTAGTAGCCCTCGATCGACGCCCGGCTGGAGAGGCGGAACAGGTTGTGCATGCCCTCGGTGGTCTCCGAGAGCAGCGTCATGTGCGTGTACGCGCCGGACCCCGACACGTCGTCGCCACCGCCGTTGCCCCAGCGAACGCGCGTCTTGTCGCTGCGGTGGGTGCCGGGGGTGAGGTAGGCCTCCGTGCCGATGATGGGCTTGATCCCGGCGTCGGTGGCCTGCTTCCAGAAGTCGAACGCGCCGAAGACATTGCCGTGGTCGGTGACCGCGACGGCCGGCATCCCCTCCGACTGCGCGGCCTTCATGAGTTCACTCACTCGAGCCGCACCGTCGAGCATCGAGTACTCGGAATGGACGTGCAGGTGGACGAATGAGTCGGCGGCCACGGGGCTCCTTGGGGGTGGTGCGAGGGGGTGGTGCGGGGGTGAGTCGGAGGGCGTGTGCTGCGAGTCTAGACGGCCCCGCCGACACGAGCGGATGCCGCTCGGCGTGCCCGGCTCAGTCGCCGCGCAGGAGGTCGAGCGCGTGCTGCAGGTCGGCCGGGTAGTCGCTGGTGTACACCGACCAGTCGCCCGTGCCGGGGTGCACGAACCCGAGCTCGCGTGCGTGCAGCCATTGACGGGTGAGCCCCAGACGGGCGCTCAGCGTCGGGTCCGCCCCGTACATCGCGTCGCCTGCGCACGGGTGCCGCTGCGCGGCCATGTGGACGCGGATCTGATGTGTGCGGCCCGTTTCGAGGTGGATCTCGAGCAGCGAGGCGTACGGGAACGCCTCGATCGTCTCGTAGTGCGTGACCGCGTGCTTGCCATCCGCGGTCACCGCGAACTTCCACTCGGATCGCGGGTGCCGGCCCACGGGAGCATCGATCGTGCCCGAGAGCGGGTCGGGATGGCCCTGCACGACGGTGTGATAGATCTTCTCCACCTCACGGTCGTGGAACGCGCGCTTGAGCGCGGTGTACGCGCGCTCGGACTTCGCCACCACCATGAGTCCACTCGTCCCGGCGTCGAGCCGGTGCACGACTCCCTGTCGCTCGGGCGCGCCCGAGGTCGAGATGCGGAATCCCGCCGCGGCCAGCGCGCCGACGACCGTCGGCCTCTCCCAGCCGATCGAGGGGTGTGCCGCCACGCCCGCGGGCTTGTCGACGACCACGAGGTCGTCGTCGTCGTGCACGATGCCGAGGTCGGGCACCGCGACCGGCTCGACCTCGAGCGGCCGGGCCGGTGCCCAGCTCACCTCGAGCCAGGCGCCGGCGCGCAGTCGGTCCGACTTGTCGACGACCTTGCCGTCGAGGACGACACCACCGGAGGCCGCGACCTCGGCAGCCTGCGTCCGGCTGAAGCCGAGCAGCTTCGCGAGCCCCGCGTCGACGCGGGATCCCTCGAGGCCGTCGGGAACGGGAAGGGCGCGATGCTCCATCAGCGGCACCCCATCACGGCTCGGTCGTGAGCGGCGTCTGCGCCGCGTCGGCTTCGGGCTTCTTCGCGGGCGTGCGGGTCCCGTCGAGCCCGACACCGCGGATGGTGAGGATCATGAACACAACCATGCTCGAGACGATCGCGACGTCGGCGAGATTGTAGATCGCCGGCATCAGCCACGGCGTCCAGATGAAGTCGATGACGTGGCCCACCCCGAATCCAGGGGCCCGGAACAGCCGGTCGGTGAGATTGCCGAGTACGCCGCCGAGCAGCAGCCCGAACACGAGCGCCCAGGCGAGCGAGCGGATGCGGCGGGCGAACCACACGATGAAGGTGATCACGGCCACCGCGAGGATCGTGAAGATCCAGGTCATCCCGCTCGCGATCGAGAACGCAGCACCGGGGTTCCGGACGAACTGCCACTGCAGCACGCCGCCCAGCACGGGGACCGCCTCGCCCTCGGTGAGCGTGGCGACCACGAGGGCCTTGCTCAGCTGGTCGAGCCCATACGCCGCGATGGCCGTCCCGAAAAGGACGGCCAGCGCGGTGAATGTGGCGACGCGAGCGCGTCGGTCAGCCGCCAAAGCCCTGGAACGTCGGGGCGGTCTCACCCTGTCGACCGGAGCTCACCGGCGCCGAGAAGCCCTGGTTGCCCGAGACCTGCACCGGCGAGGCGGTGTCCAGCTCGCGCAGCTGGCCTTCGATGTAGCTCTTGAGCTTCTGGCGGTAGTCGCGCTCGAAGACGCGCAGCTCGTCGACCCGCTTCTCGAGCGCGATGCGCTCCTGGTCGAGGATGTTCATCTGTGCGCGAGACTTCGCCTCGGCCTCGGCGACGACGCGGGCCGCCGTCGCGTGACCCTCGGCGATGAGCGCGTCGCGCTTCTCGACGCCCTCGCGGACGTGCTCCTCGTGCAGGCGGCGGGCCAGCTGGAGCAGGTTCGTCGTGCTGGTCTGCTCGTCGATCTCCGACTGCGGCGTCGCCTGCTGCGTCGGCACCGCGACGGTGGGCGGCGGAGCCGCCGGCTCGGCGTAGGCGGTCGCGGGCGCCGGGGCGGGCGCGGCCGGCGCGGCGTTCCGGGACGAATCGGCGCCGCGTGCCTCCGCGGTCGCGAGGCGCTGTCGCAGCTCCTCGTTCTCCTGGTTCAGGCGCCGGAGCTCGACGACGACCTCGTCGAGGAAATCGTCGACTTCATCCTGGTCGTAGCCCTCGCGGAACTTCGTCGCCTGGAAGCGCTTGTTGACCACATCTTCCGGAGTTAGCGCCATGGCTGCAACCCTCACATCTGTCGATAACGGTACGGAACGGACTTGCTAACGGTATCAGGGTGTTCTGCGCGCCGGCGCTGCCGGGCGCCTCGGGACGTCACTCGGAGCAGATGGTCAGGCGGGCTCGGCGGACGGCTCAGATCGCGGCGATCGCGGTCGCCGCCGAGAGCCCGGAGACGATCGTCATGAGCACGATGACCACGAGCATGGCGAGGCTCCAGCCGAGGTCGAGCGCAATCTGCCCGATGCGGATCGGCGGCACCAGCCGACGGAAGAACCGCACGGGCGGATCGGTCACGGTGTACACGAGCTCGACCACCACGAGCCAGAACCCACGGGGACGCCACTGCCGGTTGAAGGTCCGGACGAGGTCGAGCACGAAGCGCGCCCACATGACGAAGAAGTAGATGAGGAGGAGCGTCGAGAGGATGCTCCAGACGACCGAAAGTACTCCCACGACGGGAGAGTCTACGCGTGCGCGAAGAACGTCGCGTCAGCCTCGCCGTCGGCGGCGCCGTTGCCCGTCTCACCAGAGACGACCACGTGCGCCGGCGAGAGCAGGAAGACCTTGCTGGTCACGCGCTCGATCTTGCCGTGCAGTCCCTGCGAGAGGCCGCTCGCAAAGTCGATCAGACGTCGCGCGTCGTTGTCGGACATCTGCGAGAGATTGATGATCACCGGCACGCCCTCACGGAACGATTCGGCGATGATCTGCGCGTCGCGGTACTGACGTGGGTGGACGGTGAGGATCTCGTTCATATCCGCCTGCGAAATCGTGGGGACGGGCTGCGGCTGGGGCTTGCGGAGCGGCGTCACGGGCGCCCCGCCCTTCGGTGCCGGCGCGGCCTGCACGACCGGCGCTGGCGCAGCCTGACTCGTAGTGGGCGCGTGCGCGTGCGACGACTCGGGCTCGAGCTCTTCGTCGGCGAGTCCGAGATAGACCATCGTCTTCTTCAGCGGGTTCGACATCGCTGCCCTCCGTGGTGTGTGAAATCTGTTTCGAGGTTAACGTCAGGCCGGCCGGTTGCCCGTGATTGCCGTGCCGATCCGAAGGTGTGTCGCGCCTTCGAGGATGGCGTCGCGATAGTCGTGGCTCATCCCCATCGACAGGTCACGCGCATCCGGCGCAAGGCGGCGGACCCGCTCGGAGAGCTCGCGGACGCGGGCGAACTCGGGTCTGGCCGGCACGCCGATCGGCGCGACGGCCATGAGCCCCCTCAGGCGCAGCCCGGGCGTGGCGAGCACGCGCTCGACCAGGGCCTCCGCCGCGTCGGGGGCAACCCCGCCACGGTCCGGGTCGTCGGTCAGGTTGATCTGAACGAACGCGTCGACGGATGTCTCGTCGGAGCGCAGCGCATCGACGAGCGATGCCCGATCGATCGAATGGATCGCACTCGCGTACCTGCGCGCCTGCCGGGCCTTCTTGCTCTGCAGCTGGCCGACGAAGTGCCACCGAAGGGCCGACCACCCGAGGCGCTCGAGCTCTGCGGCCTTGGCCTGGGCCTCCTGATGCCGGTTCTCCCCCACGTCGGTGACGCCGAGCGAGGCGAGCTCGGCGACGAGCGACGCGGGGTGGAACTTCGTCACGACGATGGTGGTGATCTCGTCGGCCGGTCGGCCCGCAGCCTCCGCGGCATCCGCCACGCCGTCACGCACCCGCGCGAGCCGATCGGCGAGCCCGCCGGCAGCGGCGGACCCGCCCTCAGGCGGGACGCCGGTCACTTCAGGAAGTCGGGGATGTCGAGGTCGTCGCCGTCGTCGTCGAACGCGGGGTCCGTCACGATCTGGTCGCCGGCGGGCGGGTCGATCTCGCCCCAGTTCGCCGTCTCGACGAGCTCCTCGATGTCGATCTCGGCGACCGGCTCGCCGGTGTCGCCAGCGGAACCGCCGAGGGAGCCCGTGGCACCGAGCGCCGCGCCGACGGCCGCGGGCACCGCGGCCGCGCGCCGCGCCTCGATGTGATCGTTCGCCTGGTCCTTGAGCTGCGGCTCGCCGCCGTCGAAGCCGGCGGCGATGACGGTGACCCGGACCTCGTCGCCGAGGGTGTCGTCGATGACCGCACCGAAGATGATGTTGGCCTCCGGGTGGACGGCCTCCTGCACGAGTCGCGCCGCGTCGTTGATCTCGAAGATGCCGAGGTTCGAGCCGCCCTGGATGGAGAGCAGCACGCCGTGCGCGCCGTCGATGGAGGCTTCGAGCAGCGGGCTCGCCACGGCGAGCTCGGCGGCCTTGATGGAGCGGTCGGCGCCGCGCGACGAGCCGATGCCCATGAGCGCGGAGCCTGCGCCCTGCATGACCGACTTGACGTCCGCGAAGTCGAGGTTGATGAGACCAGGGGTCGTGATCAGGTCGGTGATCCCCTGAACACCGGCGAGCAGGACCTGGTCGGCCGTCGAGAACGCCTCGAGCATCGAGATGCCGCGGTCGCTGATCTCGAGCAGTCGGTCGTTCGGCACCACGATGAGGGTGTCGACCTCCTCCTTCAGGCGCCCGACACCCTGCTCGGCCTGCGTCTGCCGACGCTTGCCCTCGAAGCTGAAGGGCTTGGTGACCACACCGATCGTGAGCGCGCCGATCGACTTCGCGATGCGCGCCACGACGGGCGCGCCGCCCGTCCCGGTTCCGCCGCCCTCGCCCGCCGTGACGAAGACCATGTCGGCCCCGGCGAGCGCCTCCTCGATCTCCTCGGCGTGGTCCTCGGCAGCCCGACGGCCCACCTCGGGGTCGGCGCCGGCGCCGAGCCCTCTGGTGAGGTCGCGGCCCACGTCGAGCTTCACGTCGGCGTCCGACATGAGTAGCGCCTGCGCATCGGTGTTGATCGCGATGAACTCGACGCCGCGCAGACCGAGTTCGATCATGCGGTTCACCGCGTTCACACCGCCGCCGCCGATGCCGACGACTTTGATGACGGCGAGGTAGTTCTGGTTAGTCGACATGTCCGGCCCTCCGTGCGAACTCTGAACCTTGAACCTTCACCTGAAGGTTAAAGTTTTGCCGAGTATGCAATTCCTGCGTTGACGGTACGGGGTGCGCCGCCGTTCGTCCGGCAAGGGCGACCCGCGTGTCGCGAACGATGCCCCGAACCCGCTGGCTCATCCGATCAGCCCGGGGCTCATGGGTGCCGACACGTCGAACACCGCGACCGTCCCGGGCGCGACCGATCGCATGAGCTGCGCCAGCACGGTCGCCTTCAACGTCGATTCCTCGGCACTGCCCCAGACCACCGATGCACCGCTGCCGAGCACGAACCGGACGTCGTCGGCCGTGGCCGCGGTCGCCTGCACGACCTGACTCCTGACCTCGGCCGGCAGACTGCGCATGACGCCCGCGGCCGCCCGGAACCCCTCGCTCGTGACCGGCCCGGCGCTGATCACCGGCTGACCCTCCGGCCGCTCGGACGGTCGGTCGATCACCACACCCGCCGCGTCCACGAGCTCGAGCCCTTCAGGGGTCTCCAACACGCCGACGGGCGTGCGCTCGACGACCCGGACCACGAGCGTGTCCGGTGGCACCGTCTCGACCGAGTACGTCTCGATCAGCGGGAAGCCGCCGAGCGCCGCCTGCACCTCGGCCGACGTGATGAGCGGCAGCGGCGTGCCCAGGTCGCCGGCGAACGCGGCCTGGATGTCGGCCGCGGGGATCGTCGCCGCGCCCTCGACCCGGACCTCGCGGAGCGCCATGAGCGGCGAGTACGCGATCGCGAGCACTCCGACCGAGACGAGCACGACCGAGCCGCCACCGATCAGCCAGGCACGCCGTCGCCGCCGAGATCGCTCCGTGAAGCGGCGCACCTCTTTCCGCTCGTAGCGCCGTCTGGCCGCCTTCGCGCGGGCGAGCTGGCGCTTCGCCGCCCTGACCTCACTCCACGTCGCCCAACCGGCCGGCACGCGCCCTCGCGCCTGCGCCGAGGCTCCGGCCCCCGGCCGAGCGAGCGGATCGATGGGCTGCGTGGCATCGGCATCGATGACCGGCGACGTGCTGGGCACCGGGTCGATGGGCGCCGTCGCGTCCGGGTCGACGGCTTCCGCGCGCACGACCTCGATGGGTTCTGTGGTCGCACGGTCGAATCGGGCCGACGGCCCACGCGGCTCCGTGAGCTGCGAGCGCGGCGGCCCGTCGAAACCCTGCGGCCGCCTCACCCTCGCACCGCCGTCACCCGCGCTCCCGCCCGAGCGCCGCGAGCAGCTGGGGCACGATCCGGTAGACGTCACCGCAGCCGAGCGTGATCACGAAGTCACCCGGGCGCGAGATGCGCGCCGTGTGGTCCGCGGCCGCCTGCCAGTCGGCGAGGAAGGCGACGTGTGAGGGATCGGCGAACCGCTCGCTGACGAGGGCACCGGTGACCCCGGGCACGGGATCCTCTCGTGCGCCATACACGTCGAGCACGACCGTCTCGTCGGCGTAGTGCTCGAGCACGTCGGCGAACTCGCGCGCGAAGGCCTGCGTGCGGCTGTACGTGTGCGGCTGATGCACGGCGATGATCCGGCCCTCGCCGACGACCGTGCGGGCCGCCGCGAGCGCGGCCGCCACCTCGGTCGGGTGGTGCGCGTAATCGTCGTACACGCTCACGCCGCCGACGGTGCCGTGCAGCTCGAACCGGCGGCCGGTTCCGCCGAACCGTTCGATCCCGGCCAGCGCGTGCCCGGGATCGTGGCCCAGCCCGACGAGAACCGCGAACGCACCAGCTGCATTGATCGCGTTGTGCTTCCCCGGCACACGCAACCGGGCGCGAAAGGTCCGGCCCTCGAAGTCGATCGCGAACGCCACAGGGCCATCGGTCTCGATCGAGTGCACCCGCACCGTGGCATCCGCCGCCTCCCCGAAGGTGACCACCGAACCATGCCGGAGTCGCTCGCGGACGCGAGTCGCGCCGGGGTCGTCCGAAGAGATGACGACCAGCTCACTCGCCCGGTCGGCGAAGTCGACGAAGGCCCGTTCGAACGCCTCACGCGACCCGTAGTGGTCGAGGTGGTCGGGGTCGACGTTGGTGATGAGGGCGATCGACGTGTCGTAGAGGAGGAACGAGCCGTCTGACTCGTCAGCCTCGACGACGACCAGCGGGTCGGCGCCGGAGCCCGAGCTCACGCCGAGGTCGGCGATGACGCCGCCGTTGACGAAGTTGGGCTGTGCGCCGAGCTCCAGCAGGCCGGTCACGATCATGCCCGTCGACGTGGTCTTGCCGTGCGCGCCCGCCACCGACACGAGTCTGCGGCCCGCGATGAGTGCCGCGAGCGCCTGTGAACGATGGAGCACCGGCAGTCCGCGCTGCAGGGCCTTCCGGTACTCGGGGTTGTCCTGCCAGAGCGCTCCGGTCACCACCACCGTGTCGGTGTCGTCGGGAAGGTTCGCCGCGTCGTGACCGATCGCGACCGTGGCGCCGAGCTCACGAAGCGCGGCGATGTTCGCCGAGTCACGGACGTCCGACCCCGTCACGCGATGACCGTCGCCCAGCATGAGTCGCGCGATCCCGCTCATGCCCGAACCGCCGATCCCCACGAAGTGCACGTTGCCGAGCTCGGCGGGGATCTTGACTGACGGGTCGGGCTTGATGGTCACTTCGGTCGGGCCTTTCAGGGATCATCCGGCGGGGTGCACCGGCGGACGCCCGGGCGGGCCATCCGTGCCATCAACGTTACGCGCGATCTGGCCCAGCGAGGTCTGCCCCGCCGAGGGCGCGGTCGACGAGGCGCACCATGCGGTCGGTGCCGTCGCGGAACCCCGCGGCGGCCGCGGCGCGTGCCATCGCATCGACCGCCGCCCGGTCCTCCAGCAGCGGCACCAGCGCCGACGCCACCCACTCGGGCGTGAAGTCCCGGTCAGCGACCAGCAGGCCGCCACCGGCCGCGACGACGGGCGCCGCGTTGAACCGCTGCTCGCCGTTGCCGACGGGGTACGGGATGTACACCGCGGGGATGCCGAGCGCGGCCAGCTCGCTCACGGTGCCGGCACCGGCCCTCGACACCGCCGCGTCGGCCAGCGAGAGGGCGAGGTCCATGCGATCGGCATACTCGACCATGCGATAGCCGGCCAGGCCCGGGTCGACCACCTCGCTCTTCGCGCCCGTGAGATGCAGGATCTGCCAGCCCGTGGCGAGCAGCCGCTCCGCGGCCCCGACGACCGTCGCATTGATACGCCGGGCCCCGAGCGAGCCGCCCGTGGCGAGCAGCACGGGCCGGTCAGGGTCGAGGCCGAACACGGTCGCCGCCTCGGCTCGCGACGCCGCGCGGTCGAGCTGTTCGATCTCCCGTCGCAGCGGCATGCCGACCACCTCTGCGCGCGGCAACGGCGTGCCCTCGAAGGCGACGCCGGTCGCCGCGGCGAACCGCGCACCGAGACGGTTCGCCAGGCCCGGCCGGGCATTGGCCTCGTGGATCGCCACGGGAACGCGCGCGCGCCTGGCCGCGAGGTACGCAGGCGTGGAGACGTAGCCCCCGAACCCGACGACCACCTGCACGCCGTGCTCCCGGATCAGCCCGCGCACCTGGTCCACAGAGCGCCGGAAGCGCCCGGGGAACGCGACCGCCTGCCGGTTCGGACGCCGAGGGAACGGCACCTTCGGGATGGTCAGCAACGCATAGCCGCGAGCCGGGACGAGCCTCGATTCGAGACCCTCGGCGGTGCCGAGCACAAAGACCTCGGCGCGGGGGTCGCGCTCGCGCAGGCGATCGGCGACGGCGAGTAGCGGGTTCACATGACCGGCGGTTCCGCCGCCGGCGAGCAGGTAGGTCGTCACGTGGTCGTGCTCCTCGCACGTCGGGCTGAGAACGGCGGGCTGAATCGCGCGGTGCCCTCGGGATCGCGCGCGACCGACAGCACCACGCCGATGGCGAACAGGGTCGTGAGCAGGGCGGTACCGCCGGCAGACACGAGTGGCAAGGGGACGCCGAGCACGGGGAAGACCTTCAGCACGACCCCGATGTTCACGATGGCCTGGCCGATCACCCACACCGTGACTGCGGCGGTCGCGGCGCGGCCGAAGGGGGTCTGCGCTCCGCGCAGGACCCGCACGAACGCGATGGCGAGCAGCACGAACAGCCCGATGACGACGATCGCGCCGATCAGTCCGAGCTCCTCGCCGATGATCGCGAAGATGAAGTCGTTGTCCGCCGCGGGCAACCATGACCATTTGGCGGCCGAGTTCCCCAATCCGACGCCGAAGATCCCACCGTTCGCGAGCGCGAACATGCCGTGTTGGATCTGCCAGCAGTCCTCCTGGTCGATGCTCGTGCAGTTCTCCTGCAGGAACGAGGTGATCCGGCGGAGCCGGCTCTGACTCGATACCGCGACGATGGCGAGCAACACCCCACCGACGATGATGGGCACGAGCAGCAGGCGGAGCTTCACGCCGATGAGGAACAGGGCACCGAGCAGCATGCCCGCCATCACCATGACCGTGCCGAGGTCCCCACCGAGCAGCACCAGCCCGATCGCCCCACCGCCGACGAGCAGGATCGGGAGCAGTCCGTGCACGAAGTCGTCGAGCTTGTCCTGCTTCTTCGTCACGACCAGCCCGAGCCAGAGCACCATGGCCACCTTGATGGCCTCGGACGGCTGGAACTGCAGCGGGCCGAGGGCGAGCCAGTTGGTGTTGCCGCCGACCTCGATGCCCAGCGGCGTGGCGACGACGAGCAGCTGCATGAAGCACGCCACCGCGAGCGCCGGCCAGGCCAGGGCCATCCAGAACTTCTGTGGCATCCGGCTCGCGAACAACATGATCGGCACGCCGAACAGCGCCCAGAGCCCCTGCCTGCTGGCCTGGCCGAGGAAGTCGCCCTCCTCGAGCTTGGACTGCACGAGCGACGATGACAGCACCATGACGAGCCCGAGCACGACGAGGAAGATCGTGGTCCCGAGCAGCAGGAAGTAGTCGCCGGAATCCGCCCGCAGCACCCGACCGAGCCGGATCCGCGCGGCCTGCACGCCCGACGCCTCAGGCGTCGTCGCGGGGCGCGAGGCCTCGGGTTGCGTCCCCATCCGCCTCACCTCCGAGCATCGCCTGCACCGCCAGATGGAACCGTCGGCCACGGTCCGCGTAGTCGGCGAACTGGTCCATCGACGCGGCCGCGGGAGCGAGCAGGACGGTGTCCCCCTCCTCCGCGACGGACGCCGCCAGGGCGACCGCTTCGGGCATCACCTGCTCAGTGTCATCCGCGGTCACCTCGAACACCGGAAGCGCGGGCGCGTGTCGGGCGAACGCGGCCCTCAGGGCGGCGCGCTCCCGGCCGATGACGACGGCCGCACGGAGTCGGGAAACGTGCGCGGCCACGAGCGCATCCGCGTCGACGCCCTTCAGCAGCCCGCCCACGATCCAGACGACGCGCCCGAACGCGCGCAGGGACGCCTCGGCCGCGTGCGGGTTGGTGGCCTTCGAGTCGTCGACCCAGCGCACGCCGCCGGCCTGCGCCACGGTCTGGATGCGGTGCGCGTCGAGCGTGAAGTCCAACAGGGCGTCGTGGATCACGCCGACCGGCACCCCATAGGACCGGACGAGCGCGGCGGCCGCGAGGATGTTCTGCACCACGTGAGGTGCCGACAGCCCGCGCGGCTCGAGTTCGTCGACGGTGATGAGTTCCAGCGCGGCGGTCCGCCGCTCCTCGAGGAACGCGCGGTCGCAGAGGATGCCCTCGACCACGCCGAAGTCGCTCGGCCCCGGCGTGTCGAGGCCGAAGCCGATCGCGCGCGCCCCGTCCTCGACGTCGGCCTCCTCGACCATCGCGCGGGTGACCTCGTCGGCCCGGTTGTAGACGCAGGCCACCCGGGTGTTCTCGTAGACCTTGGCCTTCGCGTCCCGGTAGGCCGCGAACGAACCGTGCCAGTCGAGGTGATCGTCGGCGAGGTTGAGGCACACACTCGACCACGGATGCAGCGCCCCGGGGCCGGCCGTCGGCACGTGGTGCAGCTGATAGCTCGAGAGCTCGACCACGAGGACGTCGAACCCCGCGGGATCGCGCACCGCGTCGAGCACCGGGACGCCGATGTTGCCACACGGCGCGGCGCGCAGCCCGTTCGCGGCGAGCAACGTCGCGGCGAGCTGCACGGTCGTCGTCTTGCCGTTCGTGCCGGTGACGAGGATCCAGCCGGCCGCGCGCACCTTGTCGCGCACCCGCCAGGCGAGTTCGATGTCGCCCCAGACGGGCACCCCGGTCTCGGCCGCCCACTCCAGCACCGGGTGGTCGGGGTGGAACCCGGGCGACGCGACGACGAGCTCGGGCGCGAAGGCCGTGAGCTCCTCCGGCGCCGCTTCCAGCGGGTCGACCAGGAAACGAGCGCCGATGACCTCGAGGATCCGCGCGCGCTCGTCGTCGGGCTTCGACGCGAGCACGAGCACCTCGGCGCCGAGTTCGGTCAGCGTGTCGGCGACCGCGAACCCGGTGACGCCGAGTCCGAGCACCACGACGCGCAGCCCCGTCCAGTCGGCATGCCAGCTCGTGAGCGCGTCGAGTCGGGAGGAGGGTGAGGCATCCGTCACTGCTGCAACCATTCGAAATAGAAGCTGCCGACGCCCGCGGCGACCAGCAGCCCGCCGATGATCCAGAAGCGAACGACGATCGTGACCTCGGCCCACCCCTTCAGCTCGAAGTGGTGATGGATCGGGCTCATCAGGAAGATGCGTTTGCCCCTGGTCAGTTTGAAGTACGCGCGCTGCACGATGACCGAGCCGGTCTCGATGACGAACAGGCCGCCGATGAGCAGCAGCAGCAGCTCGGTGCGGCTGAGGATCGCGAGCGCCGCGAGCGCACCGCCGAGCGCGAGCGAACCCGTGTCGCCCATGTACACGTGCGCCGGGTTGGTGTTCCACCAGAGGAAGCCGATGAGCCCGCCGACGATCGCGGTCGCGACGATCGCGAGGTCGAGCGGGTCGCGCACGTCGTAACAGCGGTACGCATCGGCCGGATCGAGGCCGTCGCCGAAGCAGGACTGGTTGAACTGCCAGAACCCGATGACCACGAAGGAACCGATCGCGAGGATCGACGCCCCCGCCGCGAGCCCGTCGAGACCGTCTGTGACGTTCACGCCGTTCGAGGCCGCGGCCGTCAGCAGGCAGATCCAGATCACGTACAGCACGATCCCGACCACCGTGCCGAACACCATGAAGTCCAACGGGAGGTCGCGGATGAACGAGATCTTCGTGGTCGCCGGCGTCGCGTTCTGCGCGTTCGGGAACTGCAGCGCGAGCAACGCGAACGCGCCGGCCACGATGACCTGACCGCCGACCTTCGCCCAACCACCGAGCCCCAGACTCTGCTTCTTGCGCGTTTTCAGGAAGTCGTCGATGAACCCGACGATGCCGAGCCCCACCATCATGAACAGGACGAGAAGCCCGGACGGCGTCGGCGGCTCGTTGCTCACGAGCAGCGTCGCCACGAAGTACCCGAACAGCGAGCCCAGGATGAAGATGATGCCGCCCATGGTGGGCGTGCCGCGTTTCACGTGGTGCGACTGCGGGCCGTCGTCACGGATGAACTGACCCCAGCCGATGCGCCGGAACAACCTGATGAACAGCGGCGTCAGGAAGAGCGTGAACGCGAGCGACAGCGCGCCTGCCGTCAGCAGCGCTCTCATGCGAACCACGCTCCCAACCGGTCACCGAGGTGGCGGAGCCCCGCCGAGTTCGATGATTTCACGAGGATGGTGTCGCCGGGCCGGACCGACGACAGCACGAGGTCGTACGCCTCGTCGTCGGTCTCGACGAACGCCGACTCGCCGTCCCATGACCCTTCGTTGATGGTCGAGATGTGCAGCCGCCGCGCGCCCTGCCCGACGACGACGAGCTGCGAGATCCCGAGCCGGACGGCGAGCAGACCGATACGGTCGTGCTCCTCCCCCGAGAACTCGCCGAGCTCGCTCATCTCGCCGAGCACGGCGATGCTCCGTGCACCGGGACGCTGCACCTGCGCGAGCGTCTTCAGCGCGGCGGCCATCGAGTCCGGGCTCGCGTTGTACGCGTCGTTGATCACCGTGATGTCGTCGCGGCCACCCATGACCTGCATCCGCCAGCGCTCGGCGAGGGTGACTGACTCGAGTGCTTCGGCGATCGTCGCGAGCGGCACGCCGAGCTCGATCGCCGCGGCCGTGGCCGCGAGCGCGTTCATCACGTGGTGCTCGCCGAGGACGCCGAACCGCACGCGCGCCGACTCGCCGCCGCGGACCGTGATCGTGAACTCCGTCCCGCGCGGGTGGACGACCACGTCGGACGCCCGAACCTCGGCCGAGTCACCCAGCCCGAACCAGACGACCCTGGCGGGCGTGACCTCAGCCATCGGCACCACGCGCGGGTCGTCCGCATTCAACACCGCGACATCGGTCGGCAGCAGATCGGTGACCATCTCCGACTTCGCGCGCACGGTCTGCTCGATGCCGCCGAACTCGCCGGCGTGCGCCAGGCCGACCTTGAGCACGATCCCGATATCGGGACGGGCCATCCGGACCAGGCGGGCGATCTCGCCCACCGCCGACGCGCCCATCTCGGCAACGAGGAACTCGGTGTCCTCACTGACCTCGAGCATCGTGATCGGTCCGCCGACCTCGTTGTTGAAGGACTTGCGGGACGCGACCGTCGAACCGACCCGCTCGAGCACCGTGCGCAGCAGGTTCTTGGTGGTCGTCTTGCCGTTGGAGCCGGTCACCCCGACGACCCGGAGCCGGCCGAGCGCGCGGACCCGCGAGACCACCTCGGTCGCCAACGCGCCCAGCGCGTCGACCGAGTCGGCCACGACCACCTGCGGCACGGTCACGTCGAGCGGATGCTCCACGACCAGCAGCGCCGCCCCGCGCTCCGCCGCGGACCCCGCGAAGCGGTGTCCATCGTCGAATTCACCCCGCTTGGCCACGAACACGCCGCCGGGCTCGACCTCTCGTGAGTCCGTCGTGACGGCGCCGTCGACGACGGTCTCGGGCGAGGCATCCGTGCCCGTCAGGTGGAGTCGGCCGTCGACGGCCGCGGCGACCTCCGCGAGCGTCAGCGCGATCACGCCGGCCACCCCGCTTCGCGGAGCGCCGACCGGGCATCGTCGCGTGCTGAGTAGGGGATCTTCACACCGTTCACCTCGTGGTAGTCCTCGTGTCCGGGTCCGGCGTACAGAATCACATCGCCCTCCGAGGCGAGGGCGAGCGCGGCACGGAACGCGGCGCGCGGGTCGGCGACCTCGTGGATCTCGCGATCGGGCACCGCGGCGCGGGCGCCCGCGATCAGGGCGGCGCGAATGGCGGCAGGGTCTTCGGTCCGGGGGTGGAAATCGGTGACGACCACCACATCGGCACCGCGCGCGGCGATCGCCCCCATCTCGGCCCGCTTGGTCGTGTCACGGTCGCCGTCGGCGCCGAACAGCATGATGAGCCGACCATCGGCGAAGCGGCGAATGGCCGCGAGGGTCTGCAGGAAGGCGTCGGGGGTGTGCCCGTAGTCGATGTACACGACCGGTCCGCGTTCGCCCGACACGCGCTCGGCGCGGCCCGGGATGTAGGCGCGGATCCCGCCGTCGCGGGTCAATGCCGCCGCGATGCGCTCGAACGCGATACCGGCCTCGACCAGCATGACGAGGGCGAGGGCCGCGTTCGCGGCCATGTACCGGCCGAGCAGCGGCACGCTGGTCTCCAGCCGGCGGCCGTCAGACGCCTCGATCGTGAAGTCCGTGTGCGTCGCGGTCTCGGCACCGAACGTGACGCGCCAGTCGGCATCGACGCCGGGCTCGGTCGCGATCGTGACGACGGGGATGCCGGCTTCGGCGGCCAGCCGCCGGCCCCACGTCGAGTCGACGATGACGACCCCTCGGCGCGCCCGGTCGGGCTGGAAGAGCGCGAGCTTGGCCTCGAAGTACTCCTCCATCGAGGAGTAGTCATCGAGGTGGTCGTGCGTGAGGTTCGTGAAGCCGGCGACATCGAACACGAGCCCGTCGACGCGATGGCGCGACAGCGCCTGCGCGGAGACTTCGACGCCCACCGCACGCGCGCCCAGCTCGCGCCCGCGCGCGAGGAGGGCGTGCAGCTCGCTCGCCTCCGGCGTCGTGAGTGAGCTGGTCACCGCCTCGTCGCCGATGCGACGCTCGGCGGTCGAGGTGAGGCCGGCGACCTCCCCGAGCTGCTGCAGTACGCCGTACGCGAGGTACACCACGCTCGTCTTGCCGTTCGTGCCGGTCACGGCGAGGAGCGTCGCGGTGTTCTCGTCGGACCCGTACACCCAGCCCGCGATCTCGCCGAGCGCGGCGCGCACCGACGGTGTGACGAGGATCGGCAGCCCGGGAGCGGTCGCGGCGGCGCGCTCGGCGCCCGCGGCGTCGGTGAGGACGGCGACGGCACCCCGGGCGGCCGCGTCAGCCGCGAAGTCGGCCCCATGGGCGTTCCGCCCAGGCACGCCCGCGTACAGGTCACCGGACTGCACCGCGCCCGAGGCGAGGCTCACGCCGGTCACGTCGATGCCGTCGATCGCACCGCGGACGTCGAGCGCGAACGCATCCGCGAGATCGCGGAGCGATCGCGGACGCGGATCCCGCGGCCGGAGGGCAGCCGAAGACGATCCGGTCACGAACCCAACTTTCTCACCAGGTAGCTGGCAGCTCAGGCGCCGGGGCGCCGGATGGAACAGTCCGATACTTCTTGAGCACCTGGCTCATCACGTCACGGAAGACGGGAGCGGATGCGGCGGACGAATTCATCTTAACGGGATTCATGATGCTCACCGAAACGACGAACTGGGGGTCATCCGCCGGCGCGAAACCGGACACCGACACCAGATATCCGCTCTGGTAGCCGCCCTGGCCGTCGGGCACCTGCGCGGTTCCGGTCTTGGCCGCGACCCGGTAGCCGGGGATCTCCCACTGCTTCGCGAGCCAGCCGTCCGCGTACACGCGCTCGAGCATCTGCGACGTCTGCTGCGCCGCCTGCTCGGAGATCACCGCACGGCCCTCCGTCGACGGCTTCTGGGTCACCGTGCCGTCTTCGGCGACGCAGCCGTCGACGAGCGACACCGGCATGCGGACGCCGCCGTTCGCGATCGTCTGGTACGCGCTCGCGATCTGGATCGCGGTCGTCGTCAGACCCTGCCCGAACATCGTGGCGTACTTCGTCTGGTCGTCCTCGGCCCACACCGACGGCCCTCCGTGGAGGTCGCCGGGGGCCTCGGCGGGGAAGCCGACCTCGCTCTCGGTGCCGAGTCCGAAATCGAGCATGTCCTGGTAGCGCTGCTCGTCGGACACCCGCTCGCCGAACAGCGACATCCCCGTGTTCGACGAGTCGATCATGACCCCTGTGAGGGTCAGTCGCTCGTCGCCGTGCACGTACGAATCGTTGATGTCGGCGTTGCCGGGCGTGATGCGGTAGGGCGCGACGACCTGGCTGGTCGGGTCTGCCTGGCCGGCATCGATGACGGATGCGGCGGTCAGCGCCTTGAACGTCGAACCCGGCTCGAACGGGGCGGTGAACGCCCGCGAACCGCGGTTCTCCGCATCGATCGCCGACGGCGTGTTCGGGTCGACCGTCGGCACGTCGGCGACGGCCACCAAGCGCCCGGTCTTGACCTCCATGACGGTCACGGTCGCCCATTCGGCGCCCGTGGCCTCGACCTGCGCCTCCGCGGTGCGCTGCACCGAGTACTGCAGGTCCGAATCGATGGTGAGTTTCAGGGTGCCGCCCGCTCGCGCGTGCTTCACCACGCGCTCGCTGCCCGGGATGGTGACCCAGTCCCGGAGACTGCGCAGCCGCGACACCTCGCCGTCCTCACCGGCCAGGCACGCGTCCTGCGCCAGCTCGAGGCCGGCGACCGAGTTCCCATCGGGGTCGACGAACCCGATCAGGTTGCCGCCGACCGCGCCGTTCGGATAGCGCCGGCTCGGGTGCTCCCTCGTGTACACCCAGGGGATGTCGAGCGCGCGGACACGTTCGTAGGTCTCGGTATCGACCAGTTTCGTCACGTACGCGAAGTCGGAGTCGGGATCCGCGGCGAGATACTCGTCGATCGTGCCGACGATCTGGTCGCCCGACATGCCGAGGACCGAGCCGAGCTCGGCGGCCGCCTGCTCGGTCGTGACCTCGACCTCGACGGTCTTGGCGGGATCGGCCGGATCAGGCGTCTCCCGATCGAACGAGCCGGCGCGTGCCTGCTTCGGCGACAGCACGATGTCGTACCGCATCACGGTGTCGGCGAGCACGACGCCCGTCGCATCGACGATGTCACCGCGCGGGCCGTACACCGTCTCAGAGCTTGAGCGCACGTCTTCCGCGGCGGCGTTGTACTCCTCGGCGCGAACGACCTGGATGTCGACGAGCCGGGTGAGGAAGACCCCGACCACCGCGACGAGGACGACGGCCGAGGCGACGATGCGGCGCCTCGTCTGCCTACTCGTTCCGCGCATCTGGACTTCCCCCGATCGCCAGGTCAGTGGGTGGCGGGCGTCGGAAGCCCGCCGCTCGCCGGCGACACGGGTGCGGTTCCGGCGGGAACCGCCGCATCGACGGCACCTCCAGTCTCCACGGCCGACTGCTCGGTCACGAGCGGCACCCCGGCGATCTGCGAATTCGCCACCGTGCCCGCCGCAGCGGCCGCTCCCCCGGCCGCGGCCGTCGGGAGGCCGAGCACCGCGCCGTCGGACAGCCGGAGGTAGACGGGCGCCGCGTTCGGGACCATACCGATCGCTTCGGCGTTCGCGGCGAGGAACTGCGGGGACTCGAGTGCGTCGATCTGCTCGCGGAGTACCTGCGCCTCGCGGCCGAGCTCCACCTGCGTGACTTTGTAGCCATCGATCTCGTAGGCGCCTTCGGTCATCGCGACCGACAGCAGCAGCTGCGCGATCACGATCGCGGCGATCCCCGCGAGCGCGGTGACGGCGTAGGAGAGGCGCGGACGACGGCGGCGCTCGGGTGCGGGCCGGAGCACCGGTCGTTCGCGCTGCGGGCGACGCGGCCGGAAGTCGGGAAGGGACATGGCGGGTACGGCGCTCATGACCGCCTCCTCACTCGTTCGGCGGCGCGCAGACGCACCGGTTTCGCACGCGGGTTCTCCGCCTGCTCGGTCTCGCTCGCGAGCTCGGCCCCGCGGACGAGGAGCCGGAACTGCGGCCGGTGCTCGGGAAGCTCCATCGGCAGCCCCGCGGGCGCGGTGGAGGCCGATGCGGCCTGGAGCGCGCGTTTCACGATGCGGTCCTCGAGCGACTGGTACGAGAGCACGACCATGCGGCCGCCGACGGCCAGCACGTCGAGCGCCGCCGGTACCGCGCGCTCGAGGACGGACAGCTCTTCGTTGACCTCGATGCGCAATGCCTGGAACACGCGCTTGGCGGGGTGTCCGGCACGCTTCACGGCGGCGGGGGTGGCGTCGTCGAGGATCTCGACGAGCTCGGACGATCGCGTGATCGGCCGCTCGGCCCGCGCCCTGACGATCGCCCTGGCGTATCGGGGCGCGAGCTTCTCCTCGCCGTACTCGAAGAAGATCCGGCGGAGCTCCGCCTCGTCCGACTCCGCAATGACCTCGGCGGCGGTCCGGCCGCGGCTCGGATCCATACGCATGTCGAGCGGCGCGTCCTTCGCGTACGCGAAGCCGCGCTCCGCGCGGTCGAGCTGCAATGACGAGACGCCGAGGTCGAAGAGCACACCCTGCACCTCGTCGAACCCCTCGCCCTCCACCGCGTCGAGGATGCCGTCGTACACGGTGTGCACGAGGCGGATGCGCGTCCCGAAGCGCGCGAGCCGCTCACCGGCGATCGCGAGCGCGTCGGGATCGCGGTCCAGCCCGATGACGGTGAGGTCGGGGAATCGTTCGAGCAGCGCGCGGGTGTGCCCGCCCATGCCGAGGGTCGCGTCGACGAGCACGGCGCCGGGCTCGCCGATGGCAGGGTCGAGCAGCTCGACCGTGCGTTCGAGCATGACGGGGGTGTGGATGCGTTCGATGTCCATGATTCCTTCGGGACCGAGATCCCGGGCTCCGATCCCCATCCGTTCGTCCTGACGCGGGGAAGTGCGCCAGGTGCGTACGGGTGGGCGTCGCAACCCGGGCTAGAAGAGCCCGGGGATCACCTCCTCGGCGGTCTCGGCGAATGCCGCTTCCTGCTCGGCGAGGTAGGTCTGCCATGCTCCGGCATCCCAGATCTCGACCCGGCTGCCGGCACCGATGACCGCGAGGTCGCGGTCGAGGCCGGCGTAGGCGCGGAGGGTGGTGGGGATGGTGACGCGGTGCTGCTTGTCGGGCGCTTCCGCGGATGCCCCGGACAGGAACACGCGCATGTAGTCGCGAGCCTGCTTGCTGGTCACGGGGGCCTGCCGGATCTTCTCGCTCATCGCCTCGAACTCCCGCGCACTGAAGACGTAGATGCAGCGTTCCTGTCCGCGAGTGAGGACCAGGCCGCTCGAAAGCTCGTCGCGGAACTTGGCGGGCAGGATGATTCGGCCCTTCTCGTCGAGCTTCGGCTCATAGGTCCCGAGGAACACCGCGTCACCCCCTTCCCTCCCGCCAGGTTCCAGGTAGCGCCACTTTACTCCACTTTCATCCACGACACGATGAAAACGGCGAGATCTGTCAAAGATTGCCGCACCGAACGGCGCAGAAATCCGCGGAAATCACGGACACGAGCACAGTGGAGGGTAGTGGAGGGATTGTCACCAGACGCGGGCACCAGCTGCCATGGAGCGCCCGCACCGGCACGACTGGCCGGTGTTCATGACGCCACGTCGGCCGCCGGGCGCACGAAAAACGGGCCGATCATCCGATCGGCCCGTCTCAGGTGGTGGAATGTGGAGGGGTCAGCTGCCGCCGTCTTGACGCCGGTCCCAGCGCTCGTTCAAGCGATCCATGAACCCGGCACCGGAGTTCCGACCGGCGGACGACCGGGACGTGTGCGGCGACGGCGCCGCGCCGGCCCCGCGCTTGCTCGGGGTGATGGCCAGCAGGACACCCGTGAACATGACGGCGAACCCGATGATGCCGACGACCAGCAGCTGCAAGGCCACGCCGGCGATCAGACCACCGATACCGGCCAGCACCAGCAGGACCCCGAGCACGATCGATCGATAATTCGGTCTGCCTCGCCCGCTGACCGCCGCCACGAAGTCGGCGTCATTGCGATAGAGATTGCGCTCCATCTCGTCGAGAAGACGTTGCTCCTGCTCTGAAAGCGGCATCTCATTCCCCTCAGGTTCGGGATCGACGCATCGTCCCACCATTCTAGCCCCGCGGCCCATCGGTAGGCTAGGCGAGTGGCTCACGGTTCCCGGCTCGTCGACCTCGTACAACACCGCATCGAGGGCTTCCTCGCCGACCGCTCTCTGATTCTCCGCTCGATCAGCCCCGACCTGGTGCCACTCGACGCATTCTCGAAGCGATTTCTCAGCGGTGGCAAGCGATTCCGGGCGCGCTTCTGCTACTCGGGCTTCGAGGCCGTGGCCGGCCGGGGGTCGGCACAACCCGCCGATCTGTTCCCGATCATCTCAGCGGCGTCAGCGCTCGAGCTCTTCCACGCCGCCGCGCTCGTCCACGACGACCTCATCGACAACTCGGACACCCGCCGCGGCGACCCGTCGGCGCATCGCCTGTTCGAACGCGTGCACAGCGACGCCGGATGGGACGGCGACGCCGGCGACTTCGGCCGCGCCGCGGCGATCCTGCTCGGAGACCTCTTGCTCGGCTGGAGCGACGAGCTGCTCGACGAAGGGCTCGAGGCGCTGCCGCACCGAGGCCGGGCACGTGCGGCCCGCGCGGAGTTCATCCGGATGCGGACCGAGGTGACGGCCGGGCAGTATCTCGACATCCTCGAGGAGCGCGCGTGGCGCACGCGCGGCGACGACGAGCAGCGCGCACGGGCCGAGCGCGTCATCGTCTACAAGGCCGCCAAGTACTCGGTCGAGTCACCGCTTGCGATCGGCGCGGCCATCGCCGGAGCCTCGCCGCAGCAGCTGCAGTCGCTGCGCGATTTCGGCCTCCCGCTCGGCATCGCCTACCAGCTTCGCGACGACCTGCTCGGCGTGTATGGCGACCCGGAGGTCACCGGCAAGCCCGCCGGAGACGATCTCCGCGAGGGAAAGCGGACCATGCTCATCGCGATCGCGCGGGAGCGTCTGGCCGCCGGCCCACGGAACGTCCTCGACGAGCTGCTCGGGGATCCTGATCTCGAGTCCGACCAGATCCGGATGCTCCAGCGCACGATTGAGAGCTGCGGCGCGGTCGACGAGGTCGAGGAGCTGATCGGCGCATGGTTGGCCAAGGCGACGGACGTGCTCGAAGACGCCCCGATCGACGCGGCGGCGAAGGCCGAGCTCGGATCGCTGGCGAGCGACGTCGCGCGGCGCGCGAGCTGAGCGGCCAACCGTCCACGTCCGGCTGCCGCACGACTCATCCGCACCGCGCCGCCGAACGCGTCCGGGCGACCCGCGGTGCCTCAGGCGAGCGCCTGGGCGACCCGCCGCACCTCGGACTTCCGTCCGGCGTGCAGCGCCGCAATGGGCGTCGTGCCCAGGCTATCGTCGACGCCCAGCAGCCACTCCAGGGCATCCTGGTCGCTGAAGCCCGCGTCGGCGAGCACGACGGCGGTCCCGTGCAGCTCCGGCAGCGGACCGTCCTCCCGGAGGAAGACGGCGGGCACCTTGAGCACGCCGTCTCTCCGGGCGGCGAGCAGATATCGCTCATCGATGAGCCGGCGAACGCGGCTCGGGCTCTGCCCCAGCCGTTCGACGAGCTCGGGAACGGTCAGCCATTCGGTCTCAGTGGCGTCGGTCACGTCGACAAGCGTGCCACGACGCCCACCGACTACGGAAGCCGACCGATCCTCGGACCGCGTTGAGAGACGCGCGGCGAGGTCGTTGACTCGCCCGCAGCCGCGTGAAACCGTGGCACGACAGCGGGGTGACCACGAAGGGGGAACGATGGGCGACACGATCGGTCGCGCGGGACCGAGCGCAGGGCGCGAAGCCGGCTCCGGCGGGCGGATGCGCCGGGCACTGGCGATGCCCGTCGCGATCGCGAGCACCATCGCCGTGACCCTCGGCATCGTCCAGCCGGCTGACGCGGCCACGGCCGGAACGCCGAAGCGCCATCCCAAGGCGAAGGGCATGATCCCCGGCACGGCCCACGCGCCGCAGCGCGTCGCCGCGTCCGCCGCCCCGACCGAGTACACGGTCGTGGAGGGCGACACGGTCTCGGGCATCGCGGAGCGGTTCGGGCTCGCGACGCCCGACATCCTCGCCCTGAACGGCCTCGGCTGGTCGTCCCTGATCTTCCCGGGGCAGCGCCTCGTGCTCCGCACGGCGGCCTCGGCGCCCCAACCGGCGCCCGCTCCCCCTGCACCGTCCGAGCTCGTGCGACACGTCGTCGCGGAGGGCGACACGATGAGCGGCATCGCCGCCCAGCACGGGATCGGACTCGACGAGCTGCTCAGCGCGAACGGTCTGAGCCGAACGAGCCTCATCTTCCCAGGACAGGCCGTCGTGCTGCCGCCCGCGACCGCCGCACCCGCACCGGCTGCACCGGCCGCGGTCGAGGCCGCCGCGCCGGTCGAGACCGAGACCGTGACCGCACCGCTCACGGACGAGATGCGGCAGCATGCCCGGGTCATCGTCGATGTGGGTCGTTCGCTCGGCGTGCCCGAGCACGGGCTCGTCGTCGCGCTTGCCGCCGCGGCCCAGGAGTCCGGGCTCCGCAATGTCGACTTCGGCGATCGCGACTCGCTCGGGCTCTTCCAGCAGCGACCGAGTCAGGGATGGGGCACGCCCGAAGAGGTCCTCGACCCGACCCGCGCCACCCTCGCGTTCTATGGCGGCCCCGCCAATCCGAACCCCGGCCGGACGCGCGGTCTGCTCGACATCGACGGGTGGGAAACGATGAGCGTGACGGAGGCGGCGCAGGCCGTGCAGCGCAGCGCACACCCCGACCTCTATGCGAAGTGGGAACCGCAGGCGCGGGCCTGGCTCGCCGAACTCGGCTGATCGCCCCGTGCCGGGGATCACGGTCCAGTGTCGATTCCGGCCGCACCCGGTGTCTATCCCGGTTCGGGCATGTCCCGTTCATACACTGGTACGGTGACCAGCGCTCCGCCCGACCCCATGATCGGCCGCCTCATCGACGGCCGGTACCAGGTGCGCTCGCGGATCGCGCGGGGTGGCATGGCCACGGTCTACCTCGCGACCGACCTCCGGCTCGAGCGGCGCGTGGCGATCAAGATCATGCACGGCCACCTGGCCGACGACAACACGTTCAAGACCCGCTTCGTCCAGGAGGCGCGCAGCGCGGCGAGGCTGGCGCACCCCAACGTCGTGAACGTGTTCGACCAGGGCCAAGACGCCGAATCGGCGTACCTGGTCATGGAGTACCTCCCCGGGATCACCCTGCGCGACCTGCTGAAGGACTACACGCGCCTGACGCCCGAGCAGACCGTCGACATCATGGATGCGGTGCTCTCGGGCCTCGCCGCCGCACACAAGGCCGGCATCGTGCATCGCGACCTCAAACCCGAGAACGTGCTGCTCGCGGACGACGGCCGGATCAAGCTCGGCGACTTCGGCCTCGCCCGGGCCGCCTCGGCCAACACGGCGACCGGCCAGGCGCTGCTCGGGACCATCGCGTACCTCTCCCCCGAGTTGGTGACCCGGGGCGTCGCGGACGCGCGCAGCGACCTGTACGCCATCGGCATCATGATGTACGAGATGCTCACCGGAGAGCAGCCGTACGTCGGTGAGGCGCCGATGCAGATCGCCTACCAGCACGCCAACGACACCGTGCCCACCCCGAGCTCGAAGCAGCCGGGCGTCCCGACCGAGCTTGACGAACTGGTGCTCTGGGCGACGTCACGCGACCCTGAACAGCGACCGGCCGACGCGCGCGAGCTGCTCGACCGGCTTCGCGAGGTCGAACCGCTGGTCCGGTCACCCCACGCTGCGGTGCCGACCCAGGCGACCACCGTGCTCAGCGGCGGCGCGGCGGCGGCGACGGCCGAGACCCGGGTCCTCGGCGCCGGCGGCACGGCCGCCACGGTCGCACTCGCCCCGTCGCCGCTGCTCCCGGGCGGCGACGAGCCGCCCACCGATGACGACGATGCGGCCGTGCTCGCGACGGGCGCTGAGCGCCGCCGCCGCCGAGGGTACTGGGTGTTCGCCCTGATCCTGCTCGTGACGGGTCTCGCCGCCGGGACCGGATGGTTCTTCGGAGCGGGGCCGGGTGCCCTTGCGGAGGTGCCCGACACGCGCACACTGTCCGTCGCCGACGCAACGGCGCTGCTGGAGGAGGCCGGGTTCCAGGTCGCACCCGAGGAGCGGCACGACCCCGAGGTTCCCGTCGGGCAGGTCTCGGGCACCGAGCCTGAAGGCGGCCTGCAGGCCCAGCGCGGCTCCACGGTGCGCCTGTTCGCGTCGCTCGGGCCGCGCATCCTCGCCGTGCCCGATGTCGTCGGGGTGCCCGAGGCGCAGGCCCGAGAGCAGCTCGCCGATTTCGCGGTCGCCGACGGCGCCCAGGGGCAATTCTCCGCCGACATCCCGGCGGGGTCGGTCATCGCGGTCCTCGATCCCGATGGCGCCCCCGTCGCCGCCGAGTATCCCGAACGTGCGGCGTTGACGCTGGTCGTCTCGGTGGGCGCGGTCCCCGACGTCGTCGGCCTGCCCCTCGGCGACGCGCGCGCAACGCTGGAGGCGGCAGGGCTCGCCATGAACGAGGCCGGCGCCGAGTTCGACAACTCGGGTGAGATCCCGGCCGATGCCGTGCTGAGCGCGTCGGCAACGACCGACCCCGTGCGACCCGGCGACGCGATCGACGTGATCGTGTCGAAGGGCCAGGACCTCGTCGCGGTGCCGAACGTCGTCGGCCAGCGGCTCTCCGACGCCATTCAGGCGCTCGAGGCGGCCGGCTTCCGGGTGGCGCACAACTTCCCCGCGCCGTTCCTGCCGTTCGTGAGCGTGACGTCGCAGGACCCCGGCGCTGACGCCCAGGCGCTCCGCGGCAGCGAAGTGAAGCTGGTCGGCACACTCACCCTCTGACACGGTCGCACCTGATACGCCGAATGCGGGCAGGTGCGTCGCCCCCACACGACGAGGGCGCGAGACATCCGTCATCGTGACCGGATGCCTCGCGCCCTCGTCAGCGCGTTCCAGACCGGGGCTCAGCTGGCTGACAGCTCCTCGGCCACGAGGAACGCCAGCTCGAGCGACTGCATGTGGTTCAGTCGCGGGTCGCAGAGCGACTCGTACCGGGTCGCGAGTGTGGCCTCGTCGATGTGCTCGGAGCCGCCGAGGCACTCGGTGACGTCGTCGCCCGTGAGCTCCACGTGGATGCCGCCGGGGTGGGTGCCCGCGGCACGGTGCGCCTCGAAGAATCCCTTGACCTCGTCCACCACATCATCGAACCGTCGGGTCTTGTAGCCCGTGGGCGTCGTGATGCCGTTGCCGTGCATCGGGTCGGTGACCCACAGCGGGTTGGCGTCGCTCGCCTTGATCGCCTCGAGCAGCGGCGGCAGGGCGTCGCGGATCTTGCCGGCGCCCATCCGCGTGATGAACGTGAGCCGGCCCGGCTCGCGGTTCGGGTCCAGCTTCTCGACGAGCTCGAGCATGACCTCCGGGGTCGTCGTGGGCCCGAGCTTCACGCCGATCGGGTTCCGCACGCGGGACAGGAAGTCGACGTGCGCGCCGTCGAGCTCGCGCGTGCGCTCACCGATCCAGAGGAAGTGCGCCGACGTGTTGTACGGGGTGCCGGTGCGCGAGTCGATACGCGTCATGGGTCGCTCGTAGTCCATCAGCAGGCCCTCGTGCCCGGTGTAGAACTCGGTGCGGCGGAGCTCGTCGAAGTCCGCACCGCACGCGTCCATGAACTTTACGGCCCGGTCGATCTCGCGCGCGAGCTTCTCGTACCTGGCGTTCGCCGGGTTCGCGGCGAAGCCCTGGTTCCACTGGTGCACCTGGCGGAGGTCGGCGAAGCCGCCCTGCGTGAACGCCCGGATCAGGTTCAGCGTGGACGCGGCCGTGTGGTAGCCCTGCACCAGGCGGCGCGGGTCCGCGGTACGCGACTCGGCGGTGAAGTCGTAGCCGTTGACGATGTCACCGCGGTACGCGGGCAGGGTCACGTCGCCGCGCGTCTCGGTGTCACTCGAACGCGGCTTGGCGAACTGGCCCGCCATCCGGCCCATCTTCACGACGGGCATCGAGGCACCGTAGGTGAGCACGACCGCCATCTGCAGCACCGTCTTCACGCGGTTGCGGATCTGGTCGGCGGTGGCGCCGGCGAACGTCTCGGCACAGTCACCCCCCTGCAGCAGGAAGGCCTCGCCCCGAGAGGCGCTCGCGAGCCGGTCGCGCAGCATGTCGACCTCGCCCGCGAAGACGAGCGGCGGGAGGGTCGCGAGCTCGGCCGAGGCCGCGTTCGCCGCCTCCGGGTCCGCCCAGTTGGGCTGCTGCTTGATCGGCAGCGTGCGCCAATAGTCGAGGCCCGCGATCACGGTGGGATCTGCGTTCACGAAGGGCTCGACGAGCTGGGTCACGGGAATCGTCCTACTTGCGGTTCAGGCGCCGATCGGCGCGGGGGTTGGGGTGCGAGTCGGCGTTCGCTCAGGTGCGACACGCCGCCTCAACGAGCCTACCTCGATCCAACGGGACGCTCGCGCGACGGCGTCGCCCGCTGTTCCTTGACCGAGGAGGCGTACACGTCGACATACTCCTGGTCGCCGAGTCGGCGCAGCTCATGCACGAGCTCGTCGGTGACGCTGCGCAGCACGAACCGGTCGCCCTCGAGCCCTTCGAACCGGCTGAAGTCGAGCGGCTCGCCGAGGATGATGCCGATCCGCCGCACCTTGGGCAGCCGGG
>Ga0180223_1000548_pt1 | contig 44718 bp, 40 predicted proteins | sample eDN5th30CKraftOP_FD_151337 | JGI IMG/M metagenome (GOLD analysis project Ga0180223, IMG submission 151337) | Enriched Organic Plus compost microbial communities from Emeryville, California, USA - eDNA 5th pass 30_C Kraft OP (version 2) (version 2) ... | reverse complement strand
GATCATGTTCGGCCGCCTCAAAGACTGGAGGCGTGTTGCAACCCGCTACGACAGGTGCCCCAATGTCTTCCTCTCCACCGTCGCTCTCGCTGCCACGGTCCTGTTCTGGCTATGAGTCCTGACCCTAACGCGAACGCACCCCATCACAGCCGCTCTTTCCATGTGCCATCACGAACCGCTGCGCTGCGAAGGCCGGGCAAACAGCGAAGCTCTCTATTCAGACGATCCCTTCAAGGATAACAATTTCTGATCGAAGCGCGCCAAAACGGCCCATTCCATTCAGGGGAGAACCGACATGACGACAATACCACGCAGGACGGCAGTCGTTACGGGCGCGAGCGCTGGCATAGGTCTTGTCGTCGCCCGCGAATTGGCAAAAAGCGGGTGGCGGGTGATCGGCGTCGGGCGGGATGCCGGCCGGGCTGCTGCAGCACAACATGCCATCGACGCCGCCGCGCCCGGCAGCAGCTTCACGATGCTGCGCGCCGACCTGTCGCTCATGGGAGATGTACGCCAACTGGCCAGGGATATTGCGGAAGAAACCGACGCCATCCACCTGCTGGTCAATAATGCCGGTGGCACGCCCGCGCGCCGCATCGTCACGCAGGACGGTTTCGAGCAATGTTTTGCCGGCAACCATCTCGGCCCGTTTCTGCTCACCCAAGAGCTACTGCCCCTCATCGAGCGAGCCGGCGAAGGCGCGCAGATCATCAATGTGGCATCGGTAGCGCACCGTTTCATCAAGGACATTCAGTGGGACGACCTTCAGATGGAGCGCAAGTTCGACCCAGGCAAAGCCTATTCTCAATCGAAGCTGGCGAACATCCTGTTCACACGGGCGTTGGCCCGACGCCTTGCCGATATCGGAATCCGCGTGAATGCCGTCCACCCCGGTTTCGTGCAGAGTAACTTCGCCAGTCACGGCAATGCGATCGTCAGGCTCATCTATCGCCTTGGAACACCCTTCGCCCTGACACCCGAACAAGGTGCGGACACGATCCTATGGCTTGCAGCGGAGCGCAATCCAGGCACCGGGGGCTATTTCTCGAAACGCCGACTTGCTCCGCTCACGCCCGCGGCGAGCGACGAGGCGGGCGCAGAACGCCTGTGGCGCATCAGCGAAGATCTGCTCCGTGCCACCAGATAGGACATGGCATGATATAACCCATGCTGACCGTTGGGTGATCGCACCCAGTTGGCGGACTTCAGGCGTGCCACACCGCCATGCATGAAGAATGACGCTTTGCGTGGAATAGGACGCGGAAACGCTCCCATCTTGACGGTAATCAGACTGCGTTACATCTAATATAACTCAGGGAGTTGCGCGGGATCGGCATCAGCATCGGAACCCGTGGTCCAGGATGTCGATGAGTTCCATCAGACCCAGCATCCGCCCAGCGGCCGCGCCCGGCAAATTGCGTTTCAACAACATCTGGAAAAATTCAAAAAAAGACGACAGAGGCGCAGTTTTGATCCGACGCGGTAAGAAGAAGGGATCATTCCTGCGTCGTATCTTTCAGCTCTTTCTTTCCCGAGCGAGCCGGAGTTTGATCTTTCCATCGAATCCTAGCTGCATCGCGGGCAATTTCCCGCCTCCGCTCACCACTTAATGTCGCGGCCCTCGCCCGTCCGCCCTTGCTACCTAGTTCAGCAGAGGCTGATTTGACCGGCTCGCGATCATCCTTTTCCTCGTCCGTAGCGATACGGGCGATTTTAATGGCGTCGCCGATCACGTCGGCAGGGCGCTTCTCTCCGTGAGGGCCTTTAGGCAAGGGCGATCTCCACTGTCGCGGCTTGGCGGCGCATATGATCGCTGAACTTCTCGCCCTCATAGGCATCGGTCCGAACCCCATTGACCTTCCATCGCTTGCAGAACTTACACCCTGCCCGTTGATTGCGGGATCGTCCGCGCTTGTGATGCACTACCTCCTCCTTGCTTTCCGCCAAGCATGTAGAAGCGCGATCCGGATGCGACAGGTGATCCGTCAAATTTCAAACTGAGACACTACCGGCCGTCGCGGGCGCTGGCGCGGACGGGTGCGAGGCTGTGGTGCCCAAATCAAAGAATGGGGTGGCGCGCCCGAGGCTTCGATCTAGTCCTATGACGGCAGGGTTCCAGTTCATGCCGCGGCGCTGGCGAACAGCACTATGGCGCGCACTCGATATTTGTGATTTTGCAGTGCCGGGGCAACGGCTCGGCACCGTCTATATCGACCTTTATTTCATGCATTGGTGGGATTTCACGACGCCGGTGGAGGAAGTCCAGCGCGCCCTGACCGATGCCGATCTAGCTCCACCCACGGGCGATATCGTCAAAAACCTTTGGGGCAGCTTAATTGCCGCCCTTTTTTTTAGGCTGGGAACTAGCTGAAACCGTCATCTTTATGTTGGCCGGGAAGCATTGATCTAAAAATTATCTAGTAAAACCAATATGGTATTGAGGTAAATGGCGGTGGAGGTAGTCTCCTGCGAACTGCTCTCTGGTGTGTCTTTCCCGTTTTGACGGGAATTTAACGGGAAAACGGCTGTTTTAGGCCATGAACATTCGATATTGGAAGCTGCAAAGGCCGTGTTTCCGCCGATACGCAGATAGAGTTCCCGTGGACCAATAACGGGAATTTATGTCCCGCTCTTCCGACCTGAACAGGACTCATGTATTTGCTTGTCGGGAATTGTGCTCCCGTCGGCCAGGATCGTGGCCTATCCTCCATCGATACAAGAGCTTCCCTGAACAGCCTTGGGTGACGGCCTTTGTCAGGGTTCCGCCTCTCTATGATCCAGATAGTACAGTACGTCCGTCCCCGATCGGGCGCGGACGGAACACCAACTCAGGCAGGACGGCTTCCCATCCTTCACGGTGGATATTGTCTCGATACTCTTCCTTGTTGTCAGCCTTCCGCCAGCGAACAATTGCTCCGATTTCGCCGCGCAGGAAAGTGAGGCCGTCAGGAGGTGCGAAAACTCGGGACATTCGGCCGAGGCACTGCCCCTGTGCATCATGAAGCAGCCATCCTCCGTCGTGGGCTACAAGCGTGACGGGATCGCCGACCTTGGCGGCCGCGATAGCAGCAAGCGTCGAGTGTCCAGCGCGGAGCCGCCCGGCATAGGACAAATCGACCTGCCGCATGTCCGGCATCTGATAGCGATATGCAGGCTGGCGCAAACTGTCGACATCGACTGCCACAGGCCGTTGCAGTACCGCATCTTGCGACGCATTCAGATACGGATGCGGGCCTGTGCCGCTCGCCATCACGGCGAGACTGCGGCGTGCGCGCGTCATGGCGACATAGAAGAGGCGGCGGGGTGCGTCGACATCCTCGCCTTTCGATGGCTTTTCCCAGTTGCCGTCCAGAATAACGACGTCGGCGAATTCCAGTCCCTTGGCGCGATGGGCCGTCAGCAGAAGTAGTCCGTGCTGCTCGCCCCTCGTGTCGCGGGCCCATTCGGCGAGCCACTCGATGAGGTCGGGCACCGGTATTTTCTTATCGGAAAGTTCGCGGGCCAACTGAGCGAGGCCCTCGACGATCAGATCGGTCCAGCGATTCCGTGGCTGGGTGCCTAGCATCTCCAGCACATCCTCGACGCTGACAAGTCGCCCGACATCTTCACGCAATGCCGCCACGAGCTTTTGCATCTCGCGTAGCCGCCAGATGTTCGGCAGGTTTTCGTTCGCCATCTCAACCGGGATGCCAAGGGTCTCGGCATAGCTTCGCACAGGCTCCAGACTTTGCCAGTCGCGCGAGACGATGGCCGCGCGCGCCCAGTTCCAATCCGGGTCCAGACGTGACAGGCGCACGAGTTCATCTACGGCTGCGATGGCCGGCTGCCGCGCATCACCGGACGGACAATAGAGTAGCTGCACCCGTCCTTTGGCCACCGGATCGAGCGCGGCCATCACACCGCCGGATGGGTCCTTGCCGCGCTTGCCGTCGACGGTGATGTCGTGGCCGACCTTCATACGGTCCACCGCGGGAGCGATCACCGCATTGGCTGCCGCGATGATGTGACGGGTCGAACGGTAATTCTCAGTCAGAAACTCCGGTTTCGCCTTATAGTCCGTCTCGAACTGCCGAATGAACCGGATCGACGCTCCGGCGAAGGCATAGATATTCTGATCATCGTCGCCCACCGCGAACAGGCTGAGCCGCAAATCGGGATCATCCAGAGACCGGCCCGCGACAGCGGCGATCAGCGCATATTCTTCGGGGCCGATATCCTGATATTCGTCCACTAATATCCAGCGATAGCCCTGGATCAGCCCATCACGCTGCGCCTCGGCTTCAACCTTCGTCAATCCCTCCCCGTTGAGCTGGCGCACGGCTTCCATGACGATATTGTCGAAATCGCGGCTGTCCGCCGAGGTTCCGGCGAAGGTTGCCCCGACCAACCGCATTGCCAGCGCATGGCAGGTGGAAATGGTGACGCCATTGGTGTCGTCGCCGATCAGAGACCGCAGACGCCCCCGGATTTCCGCCGCAGCGTGGCGATTATAGCTGAGCACCAATATGCCGCGCGGGTCTTCGCGTCGCACGCGGATCAGATAGGCGATCCGGTGAACCAACGTCCGTGTCTTTCCCGAGCCGGGGCCGGCCAGCACCAGAACATTGGTCTGTTCCCGGTCATCGCTGACGATCTTCTGTTGTGCTGGATTGTCCAGCTCCTCGACGATCGCTTGCCACGACGCGCCGGTGGTCTGACGTCGGATCGCAACGCCTTCTCCTGGCAGCCAGCGGCGCAGGAAAGCGTCGCGATCCAGCATGAAATAGTCCTCTGACAGCCGCAGCGCATGATCCATCGATGAAAGTCCCTTTGCCGCATAGGCTGCCATCACATGGGTCTGAATGGTCTGCTCGCCATAATGCTCCTCCAGCGGATCGAAATGCTTCTGTGTGAAGGAACCGCCGCCGGGGCGCAGATGTATCGTCATCGCCGCGCGGAATACCGTCAAACCCTTGCCCAGCGTCACGACTTCCTGCTCATGCAGCCACATCAGGGCGCGCTCCATGAGCTTCGTCATGTCCTTCACCTCGCCGCGCAGTAAGGCGTCGCCATTCAACGACGCCAGCATATCGCCGATGGTGCTCTCGACCTGAAGGTCTTTGCCCCGCTTGCCCCCGGCGACCTTGCTCGTCAGATGACTAAGCAGAAGTTCGGCCCCTTGCCGCCGGACCGTCGCCGTCTGTTCCAATATCGGCCATGACCGCTGCAATGCCACCATGAGCGTGTTGCGCGACTCCTTGCGCAGCCTGATATTACCGCGCCCGCCATCCTGATCGCGCCCGTCGCGCGCTATTCCGCGAAGGAGCTTTTCCACGATATCGGGCCGCACACCAGCATGGCCCTTGTCGCGTAGGACCTGACAGGCTTCGGACAAATGCAGCGGAAGCGCGCCCGCGCCTTCTGCATCGGGCGCTGCATCGCGCATCAGAGCGATGAGGTCGGCCTCAAGGCTCGATGCCTGCCGCAACCGCTGCTGCGAATGACCTTCGACGCCGACATGCACGAACACCGTCACCGCCACATCGTTGCGCGCTATGCCCAGCACCTCCAGATCGGCCATCGCTTTGTTCAGCGCACCGCCCGTCAACCCGCTAACACCCGCCAGTTCATCCGTGGAAATTCCCTGGTCAGGCGCCGCGTTCATCAGATGGCGCACGATGTCGAGAAGCTGTTTGCGGCGGGTGGCGGTGATCTGGGCCTTGTCAAGGATCGCCTTGGCTTCCTCCAGCTTGCGGATGCGCAGCGAAGAGGGAAAAATCCGCACCCGGTTTTCCTCGCGGGTCAGCAATATCGCTTCTTCCAGCCAGGAGATCGCCGTCTTGACGCGCGTATCGTCGGTCGTACTGTCGCGCTCGAACTGTTGGTCGCGTTCCGCGCGCACGATCTCGCCCGAAGTGACGACCACTTCGCCCGTCTTCTTCGTTTTCTCGTCCACCCTGCGCAGCGCCTTGAGGATGGCACCGATTTCGTGACGCGCGAGCCGCGATCGGGCAGACAGCGAGAACTGGCGCTCCACATCGTCGCTGGCAAACAACAGCACGCAATCGGCATGGGCGCGACCCGACCCGCGCGGCCCGCTTCCTGAAGATAATTTTCCAGCGATCCGGGAATATCACCATGGATCACGAGGCGGATGTCGGGCTTATCTATCCCCATGCCGAACGCATTGGTGGCGACGACGATCCTGAGTTCGCCGATGCGGAAGCGTTCCTGAATGTCGCTCTTTTCGTCGGGCGTAAGTCCTGCGTGAAAGCGTTCGGCCAAAAGCCCCTGCTGTTTAAGAAACTCGGCCACTTTTTCTGTCTGACTTCGCGTGGCACAATAGATCACCGCGCCCGATGCGCCCTCCTGCGGCAGCTTCGCCTCGATGACATCCAATATGTCGTTGAGCTTGGTGCTCCGCTGCGTGGACCGCACCTCAAAAGTCAGATTGGTGCGCACCGCACCGCCGTCCAGCAGCAGAAGGTCCGTTCCGAGGCGAGACCGGAAATGCTCTCGGATATCGCGCACCACCTCGGGCTTTGCCGTGGCGGTCAGGCAGAGCACCGGAGCGAGAGGATGATCGCCCGAAAATTCTTTGATGAAGCGGCTAACATAGCGGTAGTCTGGCCGAAAATCATGGCCCCATTTCGAAACGCAATGGGCCTCGTCCAGCACCCAGAGCCCGACCTCCCGCTGCGCCAGAACCGAACGGATGGAAACGCTGCGCAATTGCTCCGGCGAAATCAGCAGCATGGCCGCTTCGCCCATGCGTATCTGGTCGAGCGCATTCTGCCGCTCGGGCATCGAGAGCATGCCATTGATCGTGACAGCCGAGGAAATGCCAGCCCGCGCCATGCCCTGCACCTGATCTGCCATTAGTGCGACGAGCGGCGAGATGACCACCGTCAACGCCCCTGTCTTGTCGAACTTCGACAGCGCCGGAATCTGGTAGCAGACCGATTTCCCGGTGCCGGTTGGCAGAATGCCGAGCACGCTCCTTCCCTGCATCGCCTCGTCCACGATGCGTTCCTGCAGTGAGCGGCCGCTTTCATCCGCTGGCTGGGGACGGAAAGCATCGAAACCGAACCAGCGTGAAAGCGCGCGTTTGGGATCGTTCTTTTCTCGACACCAGGCGCAACCGGCCCCACCACAGGTCGTATCGCGCAAATGCCGAACGATCTGCGCTGCTTGGGGGAACTGCACGCGCACCCATGGCGGCATTACCGAATCACCCCCGGCGACGGAAATCCACGCCAGCGCATAGGCCAGTGGCCATCCCATATGTGGATTGGTGAGCCGTTCCAGCATCTCCTCGACCCGTTGACCGCAAGCGCGCCCAGCAAGCAGGCGTCGGACCGCCGCCTCCGCCACCTCAGCGGGAGGGAGTGATGCGCCGCGAACGGTACGAAAGACGATGTCGAACCCCGCCGATGCCTCCGGGCGCGTAGCGAGAAAATGATAAGCCGTCAGCGCATCAGCCTCTTCGTCATTCAGCAGCCGGAAGGCATCGATCTGGCTTTCGAAGAGTTGAAACACTAGGCGTGCATCGAGTTCGGGATCGTTCACATGTCCGGCCTGAAGGCGGCCGTCCTGATGATGCTTGACCAGATGATGATAAGGGTTGCGGGGGAAAGCCAGCGGGTTCAGCCACAATGTATCGATCGCCGCCCGAGCCAGCCCCGCCAGCCGGGGCCGCGCCGCCGCGAGATGCGGCAAATCATGACGCAGGATATTGTGACCGATGAGATGATCGGTATCGGTCACGCTCCCTTCCAGCCGATCCAGCGCCTTTCCGAGGTCCCCCTTGCGTGACAGGATCGGCGGCGCGTCATTGTAACGGACCGCTGCGAAGGCGAAAATACGTGCTGTTCTGGGATCCACCTCAAGATCAACCGAAACGCATCGTGCCAAGAGTCTATCAAAAGCTTCAGGCATTATAAGCGATGCATCCCATTGGCCCCTGCTCCAAACCATATGCACTCTCTGCAAATGGCAGGGCAATCAGCTCTGTATCGTATTATTCAAACGTCAACATTTCACGCAGCAAATCCCTATCCGCCACTTTCTCAATCTGCTCGATCACCCGGACGAGATTGACGATCCATTGACATCGGTACTGCGCGCGGGCGCCCGCCGGCTGTTGACGCAGGCCATTGAAGCGGAGGCCGAGGCTTTCCTAGTGGCGATGCAGGATGAGCGGCTTGCCGACGGCCGTGCCCGGTTCGTTCGGCATGGGCATGGCCCGGAGTGTCGATCCAGACCGGGATCGGCCCGGTGACGGTGAGAAGCGCCAGGCTGCGGGATCGCGGCACCGACGAAGCTGCCGCATCGGATGGCGAGCGGATTACCTTCACCTCGGCGATCCTGCCGAAGTGGGCGCGTCGGACCAGGCGCTGTTCGAGTTTGCGATCGAGCTGGAGAACATCTGCTTCTCGACATTCCTGCTCGCCGAGGCGCGGTTGATGCACGAACTGCGCGAGAAGTTCGAGCAATGGGAGAAAATCGCCCTTGACCCGCTGGAAAGCCTGATCCGCGAGGCGCAGGCCCTGGGGCAGCTTCGCCCCGGCGCTTCGGCGCCGATGCTGTCGGTACTGGTCGATCCTGATCAACGGGAGTGCCCAGCGTATGCGCAGCTACCGGGGCGATATCTTCGACGGTCTGAACCCCGCTGACTATTTTGCCGGACGCTGGGACGTCTTCATCCGGGCCATGGCACTGCCCGACGCCGCGCCGAGGGATTCGTTCACACGGGCACGAACCCCTATATAGGTTTTCAGGCTGTTCCTCCGACCGGGTGATGACGGGACAGGAATGCGAGGACGCCCTCATTGAACGCGTCATTTCGATCGCCCGCCACCATGTGCCCGGCTCCCGGGACTTCGAAAACTTCGGTCTGCGGGACCAATCTTCGCATTTCCGCGACGCTTTCATCATCCACGATATCGCTTTGGCCGCCCCTGACCAGCAGCGTAGGCACGGTCACGCGATCGCTTACCTGCTCCAGTTCGCTTGTGGACGTAGGCGGTTCTGGCATTGGGCGCTGGTCCATCATGCGAGGATCCCAGTGCCAGTATAGACGTCCATCCTCTCGCAGCCGCAAATTCTTCAGCAGACCGGAAGGATCGGAAGGACGGGGACGATCGGGATTATAGGCGGCGACCGCATCCGCGGCCTCGGCCAGTGTCGCGAACCCCGCATTATGCCCGGTCATGAACCGCTGAATTTTCTGCACACCGGCGGGGGCTGGACGGAGAGCGATGTCAACCATCACGAGGGCGTCGGCAATGGGATGATCGGAACTGCCGATCGCATGGAAGCTCGTCATTCCTCCCATGGAGGCGCCGACCAGCGCGACCGGCCCCGCGATGGTCGAGAGGACTGTGCGCAGATCAGATCCTAAAGAGCTGAGCGAATAGTCGCCGTCAGGGGACCAGTCGCTATCGCCATGACCACGGGCATCATAATTAACGACGAAATATCCGCGCTCGACCAGGCGTTGCATCGCTCCCGCCCACGAATGACGGGTCTGGCCGCCCCCGTGGAGCAGGACAACAGCCGGGGCATTCGATGGGCCACCCACGTCGCCGACCAATGTAAGGCCGTCGTGCGTCTGAAAGCGTTGTGTAGAAAAACTTGTCATCACATCGATTTAGCGGTCGACAAAGGTTTGGCAATCTCAGGCTCGCCTGCGGCGGAGGAATCCTGCGTCGATTGTGGCGCTTCCCTTTCTGGCGGCGCGGTGTCGCCGGTCAGGAGGCGGGCGCCGCGCCCATAGGTGAACCAGGCCCATGACCAGTTGGCATAGACCATCAGCCGGCTCCGGAAGTCGACAAGCAACATCAGATGGACCAGCGACCAGGCGAGCCAGGCGACCAAGCCGGTGAGTTGCAGGCGCCCGAGATGCGCGACCGCCCGCGAGCGGCCGATCACCGCCATGGTTCCATAATCACGATACCTGAACGGCCGATCCGCCGCGCGTCCTTTGATGCGGGCCTTGATCAGACGGCCGACATAGCGGCCCTGCTGCTTGGCAACCGGAGCGAGGCCCGGCAGGGGACGTTCGATGCCGTCGCTGAAACTGGCCGAGTCCCCGATCACGAATATCTCCGGCCGCCCGGGAACCGAGCAGGCGGCGTCGACTTTCACCGCGCCGTTTCGCGTGGCCTCGGCGTCCAGCCAGCGAGCGGCGGGCCGCGCCTGCGTGCCCGCGCACCAGAGGACGGTTTCGGCGCGGATCTGTTCATCGCCGACCATAATCCCTTCACCGTCGATCCTCTCCACGGGTTTGCCGACCCTGACATCGACGCCGAGCGATGCAAGCGCTTCTCCCGCATAGGTCGAGAGCTTTTCAGGGAATGCGCCGAGCACCCGCGGACCCGACTCGGACAGGATGATGTGCGCGGAGCGCGGGTCGATATGCCGAAAATCGCGCGCGAGTGTCGTGCGCGCCAGTTCGGCGATCGTTCCGGCAAGCTCGACCCCGGTCGGACCGCCGCCGACCACCACGAACGTCAGGAGCCGCCGCGCTGCATCCGGATCGCCCGACTGTTCGGCGCGCTCGAAAGCGGCAAGCAACCGCGCGCGGATCGTGAGCGCGTCATCGATCGACTTCAGCACGCGGGCATGTCCTGCCCATTCGTCATTGCCGAAAAAGCTGTATCCGGCGCCGGTTGCAAGGATGAGATAGTCGTAGGGGAGGCTTCGTCCGTCCGCGATACGGACGAGCCGACGGTCGGGATCGACGCCCGCCACCTCGGCCATCAGCACGGTCGCGTTGCGTTGACCGCGTAGCAGCACGCGGCTGGCGGTGGCGATATCGGCCGGAGAAAGCGCCGCGGTCGCTACCTGGTAGAGAAGCGGCTGGAACAGATGATGGTTGGTCCGATCGACCAGCGTGACCTGTGCGTTAGCGCCCTTGAGCGCGCGCGCCGCAGCCATCCCGCCGAAGCCCGCGCCGACGATGACGACTCGGGCACGCCCGCCGCCGCTGTCTGTCTCTTCGATCCGGAAATCCGCGGCCGTCATCGAACGAGCGCGACGCCGATTCTGAACCGCGTCATGCGGCGATCATAGTCGAGCAGATTCTCGCCATAGCCGACGAAGCTCTGTCCGAAGAGGAGCTTTGTTGCATAACTCCGAAGGCGTATGATACAGTTTTTACTTAATAATATTATGAGACGCGGATTGTGAATCAGCTTTTGAAAGGACCCAGAAATGTCACTCAAACTCTCCGATCCCGTTCCTGATTTCACGCGGGATTCGACGCAGGGGCGCTCCACTTCTACGAATGGGCGGCCAATAGTTGGGTAATATTATTCTCTCATCCGAGGGACACCACGCCTGTCTGCACGACCGAACTGGGCGCTGTCACGAAATTCAAGCCGCAGCTCTGCGCCAGAAGCAGCGACGGCGACCGCCAGATATCGTTGAGATCCGCACCGCGCGTCTAGTTGAGTGGCTCCTCGGCGTACGGCCGATCGCTCCGTGTACGGAAACCGCCGCACCGCCGGTCCCATGTTGAAGCCTCAGCCCTCGACAGATGTAGCAACCAGCCATTCGACTACACCGGCGCGTTCGAGGTCGCGATGCTCATTCCGCAGATCGAGCGCGGCTGCGGTGACGCCTGCGAGAAACTCCGACGGCAGATCGGCACGCTCGACGCCAGGAAAGCGGCTGGCAATCTCCGCCTGCACATTTTCGGCAAACGGCTTGACGATCTCGGTGATGGCAGCGGGCCGCTCGATCAGGACGCCCAGTTCACGGTCTTGCGCATCGAAGAGGACATAGGTGGGAATATGGCTTCGATTGGTGACGGGTCCCGGATAGGCATCAGCGATCGGCCGATGGTCCGGGCGATAGAGGATGTGCAGCGACACCGCGGGATTGGCCTCCGAGATTCGTGCGAAGATCGGCAGGTTGGCGATGACATCGGGGCACCATTCCTCGACGATCGCGAACAGCCGCAGCGGTCGCCGGATCGTGTCGATAGCGGCGAGGTCCTCGCTGGTCAGCGCGACGGCATCGTAATTGGCGTTCAAGGCGTCGCGGTTAAGCGGGATATTCGCGGCATAGTCGCCATAGGACTGCGCGGCGGTAACCGCCGCGCTGATCTGATCGGACGTGAGGCGGGAAGGGCTGGTGAGAACTGTCACGATGAACCTCCTTCAGGCAGGGCATGTCATGTCGGCGAAAGCCAGCTATTGGCGTGAAGGCACAGATCCGCATCGAACCATTGTCCATGGCAGCAATGATCCGGCGTGCTCCGACTGTGCTTCGATCACGGGACCCGGCAACCATATGCTCATTCTCCTATAGGTTCAATAGGAGAATGAGCATATGGTTGAGTTTGCCCACCATGCGGAATAGTGCGCACCCAAGAGGCGCGTAAGCCGCTAGAGGGATTCGGTGCTGCGGAAAGGATAGGGAACACAGATGCTCTCGATGCAGAGCCGATACGCATTTAAGGCCTTGATGCATCTTGCACGAACGGATTGTGCCAACCCGCTGCCGATCGTCCAGATCTCTCAGGAAACCGGTGTCCCCCGAAAATTCCTCGAGGCGATCCTGGTCCAGCTCAAGCGGCGGAACATCGTGATGAGCCGCCTCGGTAAGGCAGGAGGCTACACGTTGGCGCGCCCGGCCGGCGAAATCAGCTTTGCAGATGTGATCCGCACGCTTGACGGCCCGATCGCGTTGCTGCCCTGCGCGAGCAAGCATTTCTATAAAAAATGCGATAATTGCGCCGATGAAACAAAATGTGGTCTGCGCCTGGTCATGATGGCGGCGCGCGACCAGATCCTTGCCGTTCTTGAAAATACGACACTTGCCGATGCCATCGCGTCGGAAGACAGCGCTTCGGGAAGTTCCCGGATGGATGCACTGCGGAATATCGTACCGAATTTTGAGAGCCTCGGTCGAGCCTGATCCGGGGGGAATATTCTTCCTTTCTGCCGATACTGATAAGGCCTTCCTGTTAGCCGAGATTTAACGCGGGAAAGTATTGCTATTCGGTCTGGCCTAATTCCCTACTTGTTCGATAGACATTATAGGTCTTAAACCCCCTTCGACAGATTGAAGGGGGAAAACTTTGGCTGATTCGCACATTTTCTCGACGCGCTCCGGCTTTGCCGATGCCACGCGGTTCCTTTTCAGATCGACATGCTACGCGGCTTTGCTGGCGGGTGCGAGCGCCGCCAGGGCGCAGGAGAAGATCGAGCTCGCCGCGGCCGACGGCGCCGATACGATCATCGTGACCGGCACCCGCCGGGCGGAGCGGACCGTGGCGGAGTCGAGTGTTCCGGTCGATGTGGTCAGCGCGAACGACCTGAGCTCGTCGACGCCGTCGCCGGATCTCAACGACAAGCTTGCCCGGCTCATTCCCTCGTTCAATGTTCAGCGCCTCCCGACCTATGATGGCGCGGCTTTCGTCCGGCCGGCCACCCTGCGCGGCCTCTCGCCCGACCAGACGCTTGTCCTCATTAACGGCAAGCGGCGCCATCGTTCGGCCTATATCAGTATCCCCCAGCACGGGGAGCAGGCGGTCGACCTGGGCCAGATTCCGCAAATCGCGCTCAGCCGCGTTGAAGTGCTGCGCGACGGCGCTTCTGCCCAATATGGCTCGGACGCGATCGCGGGCGTCATCAATCTGCTGCTCGACGATACGCCCGGCTTCAGCTTCGATGCCCAGGCCGGTCAATATTACAAGGGCGATGGCGAGAATTATCAGATTGCCGGGAGGGCTGGTATCGCGCTCGGCGACCGCGGTTTCATCAGCCTAAGCGGTGAATACAGTGCGCTTGGAGAAACTGATCGCGGCGCGGCGGTGCAGAAGATCGGCCAGCCTTCGGTCAAGGCCTGGAAAATCTTTGGCAACGCCAAATATGCGCTGACGGACGGCGTCGAGCTCTACGGCTTCGGCAATTTCAACCGGACGCGCAGCAGGAACGACTTCAATTATCGCGATCCGACGGGCGCCGTCTATGCGCGCTCCTTCTACCAGGACAATCCGCCCTTCCTGTACCCGGATCATAGCCTCGCCGACATTTACCCGGACGGCTTCACGCCGATCTTCGCCGCCACCTCACGGGATGCAAGCGTCGTGGCGGGCTTGCGCGGCCAGCTCAGCGAGACGTTCAACTGGGATGTCAGCGGTCGCTACGGACGCAACCGCATCGGTTATGACATCTGGAACACGATCAATACGTCGCTTGGCCCCAACTCGCCAACCTCGTTCGATGTCGGCGCGCAGATCCAGACCGAATATGCCGCCAACGCCGACTTCACCTGGCTGTTCGAAGCAGGACTGTTCCGGCCGATCAGCATCTCGTTCGGCGGCGAGTGGCGCAAGGAGCGCTATCAGATCAAGGCTGGCGATGAAGCGGCTTATATTGTTGGCCCGCTCAGCGATCTTCCGCCCGGCGCGAACGGCTTTCCGTCTCCGACGCCCGACCAGGCCGGCAGATGGTCGCGCGACAGTCGGGCTGCCTATCTCGACATCGACATCGACTTTACAGAGCGCTTCAATCTGGGAGGGGCACTGCGCTTCGAGGATTTCGACGATTTCGGATCGACCTGGAACTATAAATTCTCCGGACGTTACAAGGCAACGCCGTGGCTCAACCTGCGTGCAGCCGTCAGCACCGGTTTCCATGCGCCAACGGTCGGTCAGCAGAACCTGACCAGCACCACCCAGGGCCCCGATCCGAACAATCCGCCCCCCGCGCCGCAGGTGATCCAGACCAACGGCCTGATCCCGTCGACCAATCCGATCGCGGTTGCGGTGGGCGGCAAGCCGCTGGTACCTGAGAAAGCGACCAGCTACAGCGCCGGCTTCGTGCTGACGCCGGCATCAGGGCTGACCCTGTCGCTCGATTATTATCGCATCAAGATTCGCAACCGCCTGGGCCTGACATCCACGCTGGAGCTAACGGATGAGCAGCGCGATGCACTGGTTACCCAAGGCGTCAGCCAAGCCGCGCAGCTTTCTACCTTCCGCTTCTTCATCAACGGATATGATACCCGGACGCAAGGCGTGGACCTCGTCGCCTCTTATACAACGCGAGCCGGCCCGGGGCAGCTCTCGCTTACCGCAGCTTATAATTACAACAAGTCGAAACTGACCAACGGCGATCCCAAAATCGTCAACGCCAATCTCGTGCAGGAGGTCGGATATCGACTGCCGCACCACACCGCGAATGTCGGCGCGGACTATCAGATCGGCCGCATCGGCCTGGCGGCCCGGGCGCGCTATTTCAGTGCCTTCACCGATACCCTGCCATTCTTTGCGCCGGAAGACAATCAGCGCTTCGGATCCGAAGTGTTCATCGATCTGTCGGCATCTTATGCCGTGACGGAAGCTGTCAAACTGACCGTCGGCGCCGAGAACCTCTTCAGCAATTATCCCGACCGCTACACCGGCGGTCTGACCTTTCTTGGCCTGCGATATCCCTCCTACCGTCCCTACGAGGCGGATGGTGGACGTTATTACGCCCGGGTTTCAGCGAGATTTTAAGGGGAATGTCCATGATGCACCGCCATAAGATGTTCCGACAGGGAGGTTTGCTCCCGTTGCTTGCCGGGGTCATGCTGGCCGGGGCGGCACCCGCTCTGGCACAGGCGCCCACCGACCGCCTGCTGGTGCTCGATGCCCACGCCGATATTCCCAATCCGCTCGATCATCCGGAGCGCACGACCACGATCGACGCCGGATCCGAGGTCGACATCGATAAGCTTCGCGCCGGCGGGGTGGGCGCCATCATCATGTCGATCCATGCTCCGAAGCGTGCGTCGACGCCCCAGGAACATCGCATTGAGCGCGAGATCGCGGACGCCAAGCTGAAGGCGATCCGGGAGATCGCGACCCGACATCCCGACAAGGCCGCGATCGCCGTCACGGCCGCCGATGTCCGCGGCATCGCCGCGTCAGGCCGCGTGGCCATACTGCTCAGCGTGCTGAACGGTTCTCCTTATGCCCAGGATGCCGACGCCGTCCGCGCGCTTCACGATCAGGGTGTGCGGGTGATCGGCTTCGTCCATGCCGGGAATAACGAGCTGGCCGATTCTTCCCGGCCTTTCGCCAGGGATGTACCCGACGCCAATGGCGGACTGAGCGCGCTTGGCAGGCAATGGATCGCCGATGCCAATCGCTACGGGGTTGTCCTCGATGTTTCGCAGCTCACGACGCAAGGTCTTCTCCAGACGGTTTCGCTCAGCAAGACGCCGGTCCTCGCCACCCATTCGGGTGTCCGCGCGCTGGTCGACAGCCCGCGCAATCTCACCGACGCGGAGTTGAACGCCGTCGCAGGCACCGGCGGGGCGGTCTGCGTGGTTGCCTTCAGCGGCTATCTCATCAATCCTACCCCGGACCAGCAACAGCAGTTCCAGGCCGCAATCGCCAGACACGGCGGCTTGAAAAATGGCTATGAGGGGTTGAGCGTCGCGCAGCGCGAGGCGCTGTACGCGGACCTTGCCAGGGTCTCGCCCAAGGCCACGGTGGACCAGTATCTCGACAGCGTCGATCATGCGGTCAAGACCGTCGGGATCGACCATGTCTGCCTCAGCACCGACTTCAACCATGGCAGCACCGGCCTGATTGGCTGGGAGGACGGGAGCCAGACGGGCAACGTCACCGTAGGCTTGCGCAAACGCGGCTACAGCGAAGCGGATATCGCCAAATTGTGGAGCGGCAACGTACTGCGTGTTTTCGAGGCGGCTGAAGCCGCCGCAGCGCGCTGAGGGGCGTTGAGATGGCTTATCGTCTCAGCCTGCTCGACAAGGCGCTGATCCCGCAGGGCGTGTCTACGGCCCAATCGCTCGGGAACACTGTCGCGCTTGCACAGCGCGCGGAAGAACTGGGCTATCACCGCTACTGGTTCGCTGAGCATCATGGCATCGCGAACCTTGGCAGTTCGGCGCCGGAGGCGCTCGCCGCCTTCGTGCTTGCGCGGACGAGCCGCATCCGCGTCGGCACCGGCGGCGTCATGCTTCAGCATTATGCGCCCTACAAGGTGGCGGAGACCTTCAACCTGCTGTCCACGCTGGCGCCCGGCCGCGTCGATCTGGGCATCGGCCGCGCGCCTGGGGGTATGCCGCAGGCGACGCGCGCGCTTCGCTCGTTACCGGCGGGTTCAGCGCCGGTCAGCTTCGCCGAGAAACTCCAGGAACTCGAGGCCTTTCTGACCGCATCCTTGCCCGAAGATCATGAGTTCGCAGGGGCGGTGGCCACTCCCCAAGCCCCGGCAGCGCCCGAGCGGATCCTTCTGGGGTCCAGCGTGGAAAGTGCCGAGACCGCGGCGCGTCTGGGCTGGTCCTATTGCTATGCGGGCCATTTCGATGGCGATCCCGATCGTATCGGGCGTGTCTTCGAGACCTATCGCGCGATCACGGGGCGGACGCCGTTGCTTGCGGTGGTCGCATTCGTCGCCCCGACCGACGAGGAAGCGCGTCGGCTGGTGGGGTCGCTCAAGCTCTACCGCGTGCGGCTGTCCAACGGGCAGACGGTCAATGTCGGCGACCTTGCCATGGCGGAGGAGTTCGCCCGCCAATCCGGGGTCAGCGATTATAAGGCCGAGGAGGTCACGCCGAGTGTCCTCGCCGGCACGGCACGCCATGTTCGAGCGGAACTGGATCGGCTCCATGCTCGCCATGGCGTCGAGGAGTTCGTCGTCGACTCCCCGGTGCCGGGCTTTGCCGAGCGTCTCGCCTCGCTCGAAGACCTGGCCCGCGAAGTATTCGAGACATTCCGTCCAAATGTCCCGCAGCCCGTCCCCGCTTGACTGGAGGAACAGATGAGCCACAAACCCATAACTTTCGGCACCATTCTTCACGGGCCGGGCGGTCATATGAACGCCTGGAAGCACCCGTCCGGACCGGCCGACGCCAGCGTCAACCTGCCCTTTCTGATCGACCAGGCCCGACAGGCGGAAGCCAACGGCTTCGCATTCGTCTTCGTTGCCGATGGCCTCTACATCACCGAAAAGTCGATCCCGCACTTCCTCAATCGGTTCGAGCCGATCACGCTGCTGTCGGCGCTGGCGACGGCGACCAGCAGGATCGGGCTCACCGGCACGCTCTCCACGTCCTACAGCGATCCCTTCACGGTCGCGCGGCAGTTCGCCTCGCTCGACCTTCTGAGCGGCGGCAGGGCCGGCTGGAATGTCGTGACCTCGCCGCTCGAAGGATCGGGGCGCAATTACAGCCGCGCCCATCCCGATCACGGTCTGCGCTATCAGATCGCCGATGAATATCTGGCGATCACCCAGGGCCTTTGGGATTCCTGGGATGACGACGCCTTTCCGCGCGACCGTGCGACCGGCGTCTTCTTCGACAAGGAGAAATTCCGCCGCCTCGATCACAAGGGTCGCTTCTTCCGGGTTGAGGGTCCGCTCAACATTCAGCGCTCGCCACAGGGGCAGCCGGTCATCTTCCAGGCGGGCTCGTCCGATGACGGCGTCGGCCTTGCCGGCAAATATGCCGACGCCGTGTTTACCGGGCCCAAGTCGTTCGAGGAGGCGCAGGGCTTCCGGGAGCGTATCCGGAACAGCGCCGTCGCGCATGGGCGGAGCGCCGATGAGGTCAAGCTGTTCCCCGGCATCGGGCCGGTCGTCGGCGCAACCGACGAGGAGGCCCATGCCAAATATGAGGCGATTCGCGACCTGCTGACCATCGAGGAAGCGCTCGATTATCTGGGACGCTTCTTCGAGCATCATGATTTCAGCGTCTATCCGCTCGACGAACCTTTTCCGGAACTCGGTGATTTCGGCACCAACAGCTTCCAGTCGCAAACCGATCGTATCAAGCGTGAGGCGCGCGAGCAGGGACTGACGCTGCGCCAGGTCGCGTTGCGCGAAGCGACCCCGGAACCGCTGTTCATCGGCACGCCCGATCGGATCGCGGACGAGATCATCCGCTGGATAGATGGCGGCGCGGCCGACGGCTTCATCCTGGCCTTCCAAGTTTCCGCCGAAGGCCTAGACGATTTCACCCGCCACGTCATCCCGATACTCGAAGCGCGGGGGCGCTATGATCGAGTCCTGAAGGGCGCCACGCTGCGCGACCATCTTGGGCTGTCCTACCGGGAAAGCCGCTACACCTCCCAGCCTTCCGCCGCGCAAGCCGCGCGGCGAGTTGGGTAGGGCGGCTTCGTGACTGGTCTTGCACCGGCGGGACGCAGCGGGGCCGCGATCCGGACCGCTGCCGCCGAGGGGGCGGACGAGGCGATCGCCATTCGGCACGATCTCCACCGCCACCCCGAGCTTGCCTTCGCGGAACACCGCACCCGCGAGCGGATCGCATCCCTGCTTTCCGGCTGGGGCTATGGTGTGACAACGGGCGTGGGCGGCACGGGTGTTGTCGGGACGCTGCGCCGGGGGGAGGGCAACAAGGCTCTTGGCCTGCGCGCTGACATCGACGCGCTTCCGGTGACCGAAGCCAATGACGATGCGTTTGCGAGCGGCACCCCGGGCCGGATGCACGCCTGCGGCCATGACGGGCATACGGCGATCCTGCTGGCCGCCGCCCGCGACCTCGCGGCGAATGGCAAGTTTTCAGGCACGCTCAATCTCATTTTTCAGCCAGCGGAGGAGGTTGGCCAGGGCGCCCGCAGGATGATCGCCGATGGGCTTTTTGAGCGCTTTCCCTGCGATGCGATTTTCGGGCTGCACAATTGGCCGGGGCTGCCCGCCGGACGTTTCGGTTTCGTCGAGGGACCGGCGATGGCCTCCGTGGATTGGGCGGGAATCGAGATCGTCGGCAAGGGCGGGCACGGCGCCGCGCCCCATGAAACCGTCGACCCTGTCGTGGTTGCCGCGCATCTGGTTACCGCGCTGCAGACGATCGTCTCGCGCAATGTCGATCCGCTCGATGCGGCCGTTATCACAGTGGGTTCGATTCATGGTGGCCATGCGGCCAACGTCATTCCCGACAGTGTAGAACTGAAGATCACGATCCGTACCTTCCGGCCAGAGGTGCGCGCCCAATTGGAGCAGCGCATTCCGGCGCTCGCCCGCAGTCTCGCAAGCGGTTTCGGGGCGGAGGCCGAGGTCGATTACCGGCTGGGCTTTCCAAGCGTCGTCAACCATCCCGCCGAAACCCGTTTCGCGCGATCCGTGGCTCTGGACCTGTTCGGCGCGGACGGCGTCATCGAGGATCTGCGGCCGAGGACCGCAAGCGAGGATTTCGCGTTCCTGCTGGAGGAGCGGCCCGGCTGCTTTCTGTTCCTCGGCACCGGCGCGGGCGAGCCGCTGCACAGTCCGCGCTACCGCTTCAACGACGCCGTGATCGCGCCCGCCGCCGCTTATTGGGCGCGGCTTGCGGAGGCTTTCCTGTCGTGAGTCGGGCAGAGACGCAAACCCAGTCTGGCTGGAATGTCCACACACAGACGGCCGAGCCGGACGATATCGTCATCCACACCTCGCCGACCGACCCAAGGGCGCAGCCGATGTTCGACGACCTCGTCGTCGAATATGGTCGTCGCTATGCCGAAATCGTCCAGCCGGGCGACCTCGAAGCCGAGTTGACCCGCTATCCACCCGAACATTTCGCACCGCCCGATGGCGTGTTTCTGCTGCTCCTGCGCGGCAGTGAGACGATCGGCGGCGGCGGGTTCGTGCGTCACGACGGACATACGGCCGAGCTGAAACGGATATGGACGCATAACGGCTATCGCCGCCAGGGCCTCGCCCGTCGTGTCGTCGAGACGCTCGAGGCCGAGGCGGAGCGCGTCGGCTACCGGCGGATATGTCTTTCCACCGGCTTTCGTCAGCCCGAAGCCGTCGCCCTCTATCTTGCCCTCGGGTATCAGCCGCTCTTCGACCTGGACGGCGACTGGCAGGCGATCTTCAGCCTGCCGTTTGAAAAGCATCTCGCCCGCAAGGCGGTGTCCGCATGAGTGCACAGTCCGAAATCACGCCGCAATCTCTGGCCGTTCTGGGCGCCACGCTTGTCGCGGCCATGGTCAGCGGTCTTCTGGTCGCCAATACTGCGATCACTGTGTTCATCGGGCAGATTTCATCGGACTATGGCTGGAGCCATGCCGAAGTCGGCGCAGCGGCCACGCTGCTGTTTATCGGCATGGGTATAGGCGCGCCTGTCTTCGGTCCGGTTGTCGACCAGCGCGGCTCGCGCTTCGTCCTGCTGCCGCTCACCTTCCTTTCGGGCCTGCTGCTCATTTCCTTCTCGGTGATCGGATCGTCGCTCCCCTTATTCTATGCTGCGCATTTTCTGCTCGGCCTCGCGACGCCGGGAGCGGTCGCCTACAGCAAGCTCATCTCCTCCTGGTTCTTCCGGCGGCGCGGCATTGCGCTCACAGCGTTGGGGGGAGGGGCCTTCATCGGCTCGGTCGTCGTCCCGCCACTGGCGCACCTGCTTCTCGAACGCTTCGGCTGGCAGAGCGCCTATCTGGTCTTCGGTGCAGCCGAACTCCTCATCGCCTTTCCCATATTGCTGCTGTTTTTCCGCGAACGCCGCGCGGAGCCGAGCGGTTCGGGCGTCATCAGCAACGAGGTGCATCCGGACGGTGCGCCGGTGATCGCGGTCGTCCAGGCGATCAGGGGCAAGACTTATTGGCTGATCGTCGGCGCGCAAATCGCCGGCATGTTTGCCTATTTCGGATTTGGCACACATGCGATCGGCATCATGACCGAGCGCGGTCTGGACGCGGCGACGGCCACTTTCGGCGTGTCGGTGCTCGCGGTGGGGGGCTTGATCGCCCAGTTCGCAACCGGGGTCCTGCTCGATCGGTTCGACACGCCCAAAGTGATCGCGCCCTTCGCTGTCCTGTCCGTGCTCAGCCTGGCGCTCCTCTATGTCAGCCATGGCAGAGCGGCCGTGTTCGCGACGCTGCTACTGTTCGGCATCGGGTGTGGTGGCCAGACCAGCATGACATCCTATTTCACCACGCGTTATTACGGCGTGCGCAACTTCAGCACCATCTACGGATCGATCATGCCAGTGCTGCTGCTGTTGAGCGCACCGGCGCCGATCGTCATCGGGGCGATCTTTGACGGCACGGCCTCTTATGGGATTGCGCTGATCCTGATCGAGGTCGCCCTGCTCATCTCGGTCGCGCTGTTCCTGCGGCTGGAATCCTATCCTTACCCCATCCGCGACCGGCTCGACCCGACACGCACGCCGACAGCTATGGACCCGGCCGATCCCGTGCCTGCCGGCATCGAACCGGTCCGGGCGTAGGGCCAGCGATCGCACATGGAGGATATAATCGCACATAAAGCCGATCTTTTCCTGCTGACGCCGGATTTCGAGGACGGAACCTTTCCAGGGCAACGCTTTTTCTGCCGCCATTGTGCGCTGGTCGAGGGCGTGCTCGCCTCCTTTCCGGGGCTGGCGGATCATGTGCGCGTCCATCGGATCGGCTTCACCCGCCCGCGTGCGGACGTCATCGCCCTCGTTGGCGAGGCAAACCAGGCGTTGCCGGTTCTCATCCTGCCGCCTGGATCGGCGTCGGCGCATGGCACGGCGGAGAGCCAGGGTCGCCAGTTCGCCAGCGGCACCGACGCGATCCTCGCGATCTTCACCGAGCTTTACGGCATCCCGCCGGCTCATCCCTGACCTGGAAGCGCAGCAGCGATGCACCAGAATATCGCCGACCCCCAACCGATCAGTGGCGTGACCCTCTCGCAAACCATAGCGCGAGACGCCGCGCGCGCGTTGCCCGCGCAGGCGGAAGATTACGCGCGGTTTGAAATCGTTCCCGCCCGTTATCCGGCTCGGACCTTCGGAACGATCCTGGCGCTCATTCTGATCGGCGGCATCGCCTATTCGATCCTGACCAACCCGCGATGGGGATGGCCCATTTTCGCCCAATGGTTTCTATCGGCGCCGGTCCTCCTAGGTCTGGCCCGTACCTTGCTATTGACCGCGCTCGGCACTGTCTTCGGCTTCATTCTCGGCACCGCGCTGGCGTTGGCGCGCGTCTCGCGCTCGCCGCTGCTCGCGAGGCTGTCTTGGTCCTATATATGGCTGTTCCGGTCTATCCCGTTGATCGTGCTGCTCCTGCTGCTGAACAATCTCGGTTATCTGTACGAGACGGTATCGGTGGGGGTGCCGTTCACGGGCATCAACTTCTTCTCTTATTCGACAACCGAATTAATCAGCCCGTTTGTTGCGGCCGTCCTTGGCTTGACCCTCAACCAGGCTGCCTTTTCGTCGGAGATCATCCGCGGCGGTATCTTATCGGTCGACCAGGGTCAGCTTGAAGCGGCGGCCGCGCTGGGGCTGCCGCGACGACGCCAGATATTCGGGATCGTGCTGCCACAGGCGATGCGGACGATCCTTCCCGCCGGCTTCAACGAGATCATCAATCTCGCAAAGGGCACGTCGGTCGTCTATATCCTCGCACTGCCCGAGCTCTTCTATACCATTCAGGTCATCTATCGCCGGAACCTGGAGGTGGTGCCGTTGCTCATGGTCGCGACGGTTTGGTACCTGATCATCCTGACCGGCCTTTCCGTTGTCCAGAAGCGGATCGAACACCATTTCGCGCGTGGCGCGCTGCGCGACGCGGGGCGGTCGAACAGCCCCCACAGCCAGGCGTCCGCCGCGCCCAAAGCGCTCGTCCCTGCCGGGGGTGCACGGACGATACCGTTCAGCCCTGGCGGCACGGTTGCGATTGAGAAAATATCGAAGAACTTCGGCGAACTGCTGGTCCTGGACAATATCTCGTTGCACATACCGGCCGGAAGCGTGACCGTTATCATCGGACAGTCGGGTTCAGGCAAGTCGACGCTGCTCAGGACAATCAACCATCTCGATCGTGTCGACCGGGGTTTCATTTCGGTCGATGGCGCGTTGATCGGCTACCGGCGCGAGGGGGACACCCTTCACGAGCTGAAGGAGGCCGACATCCTGCGGCTTCGCGCCGACGTCGGCATGGTGTTCCAGGGCTTCAACCTGTTCCCGCATCTGACGGTCCTTCAGAATCTGATCGAGGCGCCGGTTGCAGTTCTCGGCCAGTCGCGCGCGGTGGCCGAGAAGGAGGCGCGGGACCTGCTCGATCGGGTGGGTCTTTCCGACAAGGTCGATGCCTATCCGCGCCATCTGTCGGGCGGGCAGCAGCAGCGCGTCGCCATCGCCCGCGCGATGGCGCTGAAGCCCAAGGTGCTGTTGTTCGACGAGCCGACCTCGGCGCTCGATCCCGAACTCGTGACCGAGGTGCTCGACGTTATCAAGGAGCTGGCGCGCTCGGGCGTCACGCTGATCATCGTCACGCACGAGATGGGCTTTGCCCGTGAAGTCGCCGACACCGTGGTCTTCATGGAGAAGGGCCGCATTGTCGAGGCAGGCCCGCCCGGCCGGATGTTCGGCGCGCCCGAACATCCGCGTACCGCCGAATTCCTCTCAAAGGTGCTGTGACGATGGGGACGATGATGAGAGGATCGATCGGGGGCGCCGTGAAGACGATGATGCTTGCTATCGGCGCTGCTCTGGCGCTTGCCAGCTGCGCGCCGCCCGCCGACAAATCGGGACCCGAACAACTCGACCGCATCCGCGCCGTGCGCGATGCGCAGGCGATCGCGCTGCTCCCGGAAGGGCATAAGTTCGCACAACCCGGTGTGTTGCGGGTTGCGACCGGCGTCGGACAACTGCCGCTTGCCGACTATCGTTCGGACGGCACGACGATCGTGGGCGTTGAATCGGATCTCGCCCAGCTCGTTGCCGACAGCCTTGGATTGAAGCTGGACCTGGTTCCCGTCGCATGGCCCGACTGGCCCCTCGGCCTGGAATCGGGGAAGTATGACGCTGCGATTTCGAACATCACGGTCACCGAACAACGAAAGCTGAAGTTTGACTTTTCCACCTATCGCGATGACCAGCTCGGTATCTACACGCGCGCCGAGAGCCCGATCAAACACATTGCCGGACCGGCCGATATAGCCGGCCTCAAGGTCGCGGTGGGCGCGAGCACGAACCAGTCGCAGATCCTCGACCGCTGGAATGACCAAAACCGCGCCACCGGTCTCCAGCCTGCGACACCGCTCTATTACGACGATACTGGCCTGTCACGGCTGGCCGTGCTGTCGGCGCGTGCCGATATATCCTTCGGTCCCAATGCCATCGCCGCCTATGAAGCGCGTGACGGCAAAACAAGACAGGTGGGCGCCGTGTCGGGCGGTTGGCCGCTGACCGCCGAGATCGCAGTCGCCACGCGCAAGGGCTCCGGCCTCGCCGAGGCGATCACCCATGCGCTTAACACCCAGATCGCCAACGGCAATTACGGCAAAGTGCTCGCGCGCTGGAATCTGACCTCCGAGGCCATCAGCAAGTCCAGAACCAACCCGCCGGGGCTTCCATAATCGGTGATATGAGAAAATAGCCGCCAATACCTGCATTGGTAGCATGCCAGTTATATTAATAAAGAACTGCTATATGGCGGGCGATATTCTGTACTTATTTTGTATAGACAAGAAATACACTTTTATAGATCAGTAGAATTTCTTTATTCAATTCCTACAAAATGAATAGATAATAAGGACAATACATGGCGGCATGTAGTCGTCTAGGCGTGATAGATTTTCCAGGAGGGCAAAGGGCATGTTCCCTCGCTTCAGATACGGGCTTCTCGCGACGGCGCTGGTCGCTTCGAGCGCCAGCGCGCAGCTTGCCGGCAGCGTTGATTCGACCGCAATTCACAATCGCGTGCTGACGCTCGACAGCCACGCGGACATATTGCTTCCGTCAACGCCGAAGCGTTATTTTCTGCCCGGCGGCGGGTCGCGCGTCGATCTCGCGCACCTCATCAAAGGTGGCGTCGACGCGGTCGTGTTTGCCGTCGCGGTCGGACCCGGTCCGCGGGATGCCGCAGGCATCGCAGTCGCACGCAAGGAAGCCGACGAAAAGCTTGCCAGGATCAAAGCTTTCGTCTTCGACAATCAGCAACGTATCGGCCTTGCCCTTGGCGCCGATGATGTCGAACGACTGCATCGCGAAGGCAAAATCGCGGTCCTGATCGGGTTCCAGAACGCCCGCTCGATCGGCAAGGACTTGTCCCAGATTGATCTGTTCTACCGGGAAGGCGTGCGCATCTTTGCGTTCAACCATGCCGGACATAATGATTTTTCGGATTCGTCACGGCCTTCCAATGAACCGCCGAGCGAGCATGGCGGCTTGTCGCCGGTGGGACGCGAGGCGGTCAGGCGGCTGAACGATCTGGGCGTTCTGATCGACGTCTCGCAGCTTTCGACCGACGCGCTGCTCCAGACGCTGCAACTGACGCGGGCCCCCGTCGCGGCCACACATTCGGCGGTGCGCACCTTGATCGACGACACCCGCAATCTTTCCGATGCGGAACTCGATGCGATCAAGGCCAATGGCGGCGTCGTTCAGGTGACGCCTTTCACTGCTTATGTGCATAAACAGGATCCGGCGAGCCTCGCGAAAGTGGCCGCTGTCCGCGAGCGCTACGGCCTGAAGGGTGACGCCAGAACACCTTATGACGGCAGCGAAGCCTTTCCTGAAGAACGCCGCAACGCGTTGATTGACGAACTCGCTCTGGCGCAATCGCGGGGATCTCTGAACGAGTTTGTCGATCATATCGACTATATCGCCAGGCGTATCGGCTGGCAGCATGTCGGCATCGGCACTGACTTCGATCATGGGGCCGGTGTCACCGGATTTGACAGTGAGGCCGATGCGCCCAACGTCACCCGCGAACTGGTCGCGCGCGGCTATACCGAAGAGCAGATTGCCGGGATCTGGGGCGGCAACTTCCTGCGCGTTCTGCGCGCAGCCGAGGCGGCAAGGGCGCAATGACTGGGCCGGACGGGGCTACGCGGCGGACCGGAAGGATCTGGGGCGGCATCCTTGTGGGCTGCTTCGGCCTGTTTCCCGTCCTCTCGGGAGGTGCCGCTGCCCTCGCGCGCGATCCGCTGACGGTCAGCGCCGCGACCAGGGACCTGCACCAGCATCTGCTGACGCTCGACACGCATCTCGACACGCCGGCCAATTTTGCCCGGCCTGACTGGGACTTTGCGGCTGAACATAGTCTTGATCGGGACTTTGCCCAGGTCGACCTGCCGCGCATGAGGAAGGGCGGGTTGGATGGCGGATTCTTCGCGATCTATACACCGCAGGGGCCGCGCACCGTGCCGGGAAATATCGCCGCGCGCGATGCGGCCTTGCTGCGCGCCGTCGCGATCCGCGAGACGATCGCCCGTAACGCCGACAAGGCGGAACTCGCCTTTTCCGCGAACGATGCCGCCCGCATCGCCGCGCGCGGCAAGGCGGTCATCTACCAGAGCATCGAGAATGCCTATCCGCTGACCAGCGACATCAGCCTGCTCGGCACCTTTCGCGCGCTGGGCGTGCGGATCGTCGGCGTCACCCACTTCGCGAACAATGATTTCGGTGACAGTTCGACAGATCCCAAGGGTCCGGAATGGCATGGGCTGAGCCCGCTCGGCCGCAGGCTCGTCCAGGAAGCCAACCGCCTCGGCATCGTCCTCGATGCAAGCCATGCCTCGGACGATGTTCTCGACCAGCTCATCGCGCTTTCGGCCACGCCGATCCTGCTGTCGCACTCGGGAAGTAAGGCCGTTTATGATCATCCGCGTAACGTCGACGACAACCGGCTGCGCGCCCTCGCTGCAAAGGGCGGCGTGATACAGATCAACGCCTTTGGGGATTATGTCGCGGCTGCCGTTCCAGATCCGGAACGGGATGCGGCGCTGCACGCGCTCTACGCCAGGATGGGAGATCCCGCATCCCTGACAAGTGAGGCGGTGGCAAGGCTGGTACGCGAACGCCGGGCGATCCTCGACCGTTATCCAGGTTCCGATCGCGGTTTCGATCAGTTCCTGGCCCATCTGCTGCATGTCCTGAAGCTGGTCGGGCCTGAGCATGTCGGGATTGGCCTCGATTGGGACGGTGGCGGCGGAGTGGCGGGTCTTCAGGACGTCACTGACATTCCGCGCATCACCCAGGCGCTCGTCGATGCCGGCTATTCGAAGACCGATCTCGAGAAAATCTGGAGCGGTAATGTCCTGCGCCTTTTGAGATCCGCCGAGGTGTTCGCGAAGCACCGGGAAGAAGGGGCTGAACAGTCAGCGGCGGAAGGCGTGCGCCACTTTTGATCCATAAGGGGGAATATGAATGTTTGATCACATCTTGAACTGTCGACCTTCAGACGTCCGGCAGAGGGGGCGGACCACGCGGTCCTGGCGATTGACGCGCGCGCTCATCATCGGATCGACTGCATTCGCAACGCCCGTGCTCGCGCAGGAGGCAGATCCCGAAACGGAGGTGGCAACCGAGGAGAATGACATCATCGTCAGTGGCCGCCGCATCTCGCAATCGTCCGAAGCGATCGGGGAGGACAAGGTGACCAACACCGTGGCGGTCACGCGCGAAGCACTGCTGTCGGCACCAGCTGGCGTATCGGGCCTCAAGATGCTTGAGAATCTGCCCGGCTTCAACGTGCAGACGGAAGGTTCACTCGGCCTCTATGAATTCGGCAACAGCGTCCAGGTGCGCGCCTTCAATCTCGATCAGATCGGCTTTGTTGTCGATGGTATTCCCACTGGCCGGAGCGATCCGTTCGGCGGCAGCCCCGTGTTCCGCTATGTCGACAATGAAAATCTGGCTGTCGTCGAAGCATCACCGGGAGCAGGCGACGTCACCCTGCCTTCCTATGCCTCGCTGGGTCCGCTCGTCCAGTATCGCTCGATTGCGCCGCAGGACGATCCCGGCCTTTTCGTCTCGCAGACCTTCGGCGAGGACGATCTGCGGCGGACCTTCGTGCGCGCCAGCACCGGCCGCATCGGGCCGGTAAAAGGGTATGTCAGCTACACCAGGCTGAAAAGCGACCTCTGGCGCGGCGCCGGCACTATCGACCGGGAGCATTGGGAGGCGCAACTACTCGCAGACCTTGGCGGCGATAACTGGTTGCGGCTGAAGTTCGTTTCTAACGACTTCTTCGACTATGATTCGCCGACGCTGTCACGTGGGGAATATCTATCCAACGTCCCTGATGCCGGCGGCAAGACCGGGCGCAACCGCGGCTACATCGGCTTCCTGCCTGACTATTCGCCCACTACACCCGGCGTCCGCTATTCCGATCCGCGTTTTGCTTATTATTATGGCAATGCGATCAACATCCGGAAGGATCAGCTCTATGGCGGCACGCTTCATGTCGCGTTGAGCGATCAGGTTTTTGCCGAAACCACGCTCTATTGGGAGGATAAATCGGGCTATGGCGTGTCGCCTGACACCTATGCCAACAGCTTGGGAATATATCAGCGGCAGGCGGATGTCGGGCTTCCGGTGGTCGCGCCACGCGGCCTGCAATACGGGCTCTCAGGCGTCGGCGGCGACCGATACGGCATTACCGGCTTGCTGAGCTGGTCGGCTGGAGCGCACCATGTCCAGGCCGGCTTCTGGGCGGAACTCGATAAATATCACCGCACCCAGTTGCGCCTCAACAACGAGAATGGTGCGCCCGATGGCGCGTTGATCCCCGATGAGATCGTCTATCTCCGCCGGGATTATCGCTCAAAGCGCGAGACACTCCAGCTTTTCCTGAAAGACAGCATCTCGCTCGCTGATGACCGGCTTATTCTCGACCTCGGCATCAAGTCGCTCAGCATCGATTATCAGCAGCGCGGCTATCGCGATTTCAACGATTATGCCCGTACCGTCGGTGGCGTGAACCTTCCCGGCTGGGGCCCACAATTCAACACCGCCAGCTATTCGGATCATTTTCTGCCTTCGGTCGGCCTCCTTTACAAGCTGGACGGCCGCAGTCAGCTATTCGCATCCTACGCCGAGAATTATGCACTACCCAAGGGCATGGACGACATCTATGCGGTCGCGCTCAATTCCTCGGCCGGGCTCGTTCCCGAACCCAGGCCGGAGAAATCGCAGAATTTCGAACTGGGCGTTCGCACTAACCAGCATCAATTCTACGCCGTACTCGCTGCTTATTATACGAAATTCGATAATCGTATCCAGTCGACGTCAGGAATTTTGCCGGGAACAACCAATGTTCTCGAGACCTTCTTCCAGAATGTGGGGGCGACAGAAGCCTATGGGGTCGAGTTCAGCGGCACCTGGAAGCCCGCCTTCCTGCACGGACTCGCTTATTTCAATGCAAACGCGACCTACAATCACGCCAAGTTCAAGGATGATATTCCCAACGGGCCGGAGATTGCCGGCAAATATATACCAGACAGCGCGAAATGGATCGTTGCCGGTGGCGTCACGGTCGAACCGGCAAGCTGGCTCGTCGCAAACTTTTCGGGACGCTACGTCTCGAAGCGCTATGCCGACTTCACCAACAATTTCAGCGTTCCCGGCTACACGGTGTGGAATGCGTATGTCGATTTCGGCGACGGCATCGGCATCGGACCGGTCAAGAATGTCCGCGCCCGGCTCAATATCGACAATATCTTCGACAAGGATGCGCTGAGCTTCATCACGCCGCAGGTGGCCACCGATGGTTACTTTCGCCCGCTTGCGCCCCGCACGGTCCAGTTCACCGTCGCGGCGGAGTTCTGATGCATGCGCGCCACAGCAAGTTTCCAGTTGCGCGTTGGCGCGATCCGTTGAGTGCGCATCAGGACACGCGTCCGCCAGAGGCCGATCCCTCTGCGCGATGGCCCGCGCGGCAACCCCGCGATCCCCGGACGGCGGCGCTGTTCGCCAGACACCGGATCAGCGCCCGCGCCGTTAAGGTGACGCCGGGCATGCGTATCGGGTCTCGATACGCTATGGATCGGGCAGCGGTGAACTCCAGATGCCGGGTGATGAACGGATCGCCGCTGACATGGTCATGCAATACGATCCGGATAGCCGGACAGCATAGCCGACAAACAGGGGGGCGTGACTGAAAGGATAGATCGTGACCTACGCTATTTCGCTACCGACTAACGCAGCCCTTGCGCCCGAGGCGCTCGTTGTAGACGCGGTGCGCTGCTGGCGGGAGACCATCGACCGGCGCCGACCTGTCCTCCCCATTCTGTTCGCCCGCCTCGAAACCCGTCAGGCCGGTTTCCTCGCGCCACCGGTCAACGCCCTGCTCGCGATGTTCGAAGCCTGGTCCGGCCGTCGCTTCCGTGCGGGCGATCCCGCCATGCCCTCTTTCACCGATGACGAGTTGCACCTGCTCGCGCTGCTGGAGACGGCGACACCGCCGGTCGTCCCGGCAGCACGGCCGAGCCTCACCGCGCCTTTGCGGATCGCGCTGCGTTCGACACGGATCATCCTGCGCCGGGTGCTCGGTCAGGAACGAGACACGCCGCCAGCAGGCGCGGACGAGACGCCGATCTTCTTTGTGAGCGGCATCGCGCCGAGCAGCCGAACACCAATGCTCCCAGCAACCGGGAAGGCCGCGTCTCTTCCGAACTGATCCACCGGCCGCGATCGGTGCGGCGTCGAGGCAGAAAGGACTGCGACATGGCTTGCGGCAACTTCACCTCCACCGATCGTGGCTTCACCGCCGAAATTCGCTTGTTCGGCGTGCACAAGAAGATCGATCTGATCCCCGTGGCGACCAGGGAGCGTGCTCCATTGAGAGGCCTGCGTTCGAAGTCTGCCGGGCGCATTTCCAGGTCGATGCCTTGCCGCCATATGGGGCTTGAACTGCTGCGGCTACCTTTCAGTCAGCCGCAGCGCTTATCCCAAACCACAGCCCCGGTCGGCGCGCATCCATTAGCGGATGTAGTTGTATGTCCTACAGAAATCGGCGCGACGTCCCGATGGCCCTGCGGGCAGTTCGCCTTTGAATGCCGCCAGGCGCAGTCCGTCGCCCACCATCACATATGCGAGGTACGGGGCTGGCTCATCATCGCAAAGGCCGCCATTGGGCACGGAAGGGCAGACAATGCCCGACTTGATGCGACGCAGCGTGACGGAGGTTTCCGGGTCAACGCCGAGCATGTCCCCGAAAGTGGGGCCGTCCTCAGCCGACTTGACCATCCCCTGCACGTGGCCAAATCCAACGGTCTGATAAACCTGTCCCAGCGTACCCCTTACCTCAGTCGGGGTGATCTCCAGAACGCCCGTATAGGCGCTGGCGGTCGTCGAGGCCGGCTGAAACTTGCCGAGGATCGTCTGGATGGGATCGGCGATCGCTGCGCTGGCCATCATTATGCCGACCAACGCTGCGGGAAGGACAAAAAAAATGTTTCTCATGCGATTTCACGTGTCCCTGGAAAGTTAAAAGAATATCCGTCTCGAACCTGCAAGCGCTGCGGTAGGCTTCCTATTCGAGCGCAGCCGCCCGGCGGTCAGCCCGGTCCCGATCCCGACGACGATTCCCCAGAGCAGGAAAAGCTGCCACAGGCTCGTCATGGCGAAGGAGCCGGCTACGCCGATCCCGACGAGGCCCAGAGCGACCAGGGAAATGCAGCGCACGCCAAAGTGGTTGATGAACACTGCCGCGAACGGTCCGACAAGGCCGAACAGCGCGAGGCGCACCGCGAAAGCGGCCGAGATGTCGGCGAGGTCCCAACCGAACTCGGCTTGCAGCGGTCCGATCAGCACGCCAGGCGCCTCGACTGCGCAGGCGCCGACCATCATGGTGAGGGAAGTGACCGCAGCTACAATCCAGCCATAATGCACCCCGTGACGGGCAAGGCGGTCGGCGAGCGCGAAGGAGCCGGGCAGCGGCGGAGTACTGTTCATGATCGCCTCCTGTTTACGGGTATATGCCCGTATCCCGGTGAAGCATCAGAGCGCGTGAAGGATATCATTGAGGGCATTCATTCTGTCAGGACCAAGCCGGGTCTCGATCTCCTGCTGGCACGTCTCCCAGAGCGGCATCGCTTCATCGAGCAGGGCGGCGCCTCGCGCCGACAAGCTGACCGCGGCCTCGCGACGGTCGTCATCGCTCCGGGTCATATCGACCAGGTCGAGACGATCCAGCACGCGGATATTCCGGCTGACCGTCGAGCGGTCGAGTCGTGCGATGCGGCCGAGTTCGGTGAAGCTGACCGGCTGGCGCCGCGCGATCGTGCGCATCAGCGAATATTGCGCGATATTGACGCCGAGCGGGGCCATCGCTTCGTCATAGATCGAACCGACCTTGCGGGCGGCGCTGCGCAACCGGGCACAATGACAGGAACTCATCATACGTGCATATACCCGCATAAGGTGCTGTGTCGAGTCATTCGCCGGGCGCGGCGGCGGCTGTCACAGACTGGAGGGAGTGCGGCGCTTGATTTCGGCCTCCGGGTTGACGGATGCTCCGCTCGCCGGCGCAGAGCATCATTGCGCGGACCTTCGGCTCCCGACAATGCGTCGAACATCAGCCACCAGTTTTTCCTGACCAGTCACGTGCCCAGGATTGGTAAGGGCGGTGTCCTGGCGAGACAGCTGTCACGGCTCGACCGGCGGTGCTCGACGAGCTTGGATATCTGCTGCTCTCACACCGTCTTGGGACGGCCACTTCGCCTCGAACGTTCAGGTCGCTTGACTATCTCGCACCTTGAAACGGAGAGGCTCTCCGATTATCTGCGTGGGTAGAGGTAGCGAAGCGGAGCGTTGATGCAGAGACAGACAGTCAGGCGGGCGGACGCCAGGCGCAATCGCGAACTTATTATCGATGCGGCGAAGGCGGCCTTCGCCACCGATGGTGTCGACACGTCGCTTGACGAGATAGCGCGATCGGCCGGCGTCGGTCCCGGCACGCTCTATCGTCATTTTCCGACGCGTGAGCATCTGCTCTGCGAGGTGCTGCACGAACGACAGGCCATGCTGTTGGCCAGGCGCGATGAAGTCGCGGCGATGCCGTCTGCAAAAGATGCGCTTCACGTCTGGATGGCGGCGCTCAAGGATTATCTCAGCGCCTTCAACGGCCTGCCTCGACCCCTTGTCGACGCTTTCGAGGCTCAGGCCTCGCCTTTGGCCGTCACATGCCGGACGCTCGTCACGATAACCGGCGAGTTTCTGTCGCGCGCCCAGGCCGAAGGTGCGGCCAGACCATCGGTTTCCGCCCCGGCTCTGTTCCTGAGCGCGCTGGGCGCGGCCTTCGTCCACGACAAGGCCGGCGACTACGGTACGACACCGGAGCGGATCGAGGAGATCCAGACCTTCGGTTATCTCACCGGCGGACCGGTGGTAGCCGGGATGCCCGACCCATCACATCCAATTCGCAAAACTGGAGCCTTTCATGACTGACAAGCCGATCCGCGTCGGATTCATCGGCCTCAATCCTGGTGTTCATTGGGCCGCGACGGCTCATATCCCGGCACTGAAGGCTTTGCCCGACGACTATGAAGTAGTGGGCGTCGCCAACACCAGCCTGGCCAGCGCGAACAAGACCGCCGATGCGTTCTGCCTGCCGCATGCCTTCGAGAACGCGCAAGCACTGGTCGACTCGCCTGAGGTCGACCTCGTCGTCGTCACCGTCAAGGTTCCGCATCACCATGAACTGGTGACGGCGGCGCTGAACGCCGGCAAGCATGTCTATTGCGAATGGCCGCTGGGCAATGGTCTGGCAGAAGCGCGAGAACTGGCCGGTCTCGCCGAGGCGAAAGGCGTGGTGGCCGCAGTTGGCACGCAGATGCGCGTCGCGCCGGAGGTGGAATATCTGCGCCAGCTCATCGCTGATGGCTATGTCGGCGAAGTGCTTTCTACGACGCTGGTGGGCAGCGGCGGCCAGTGGGGCGGCGAAGCCGACGCCGCTCATGCTTATCTTTATGACAGGAACAACGGCGCGACGCTGCTCAGCATTCCGCTGGCGCACACGCTTGCCGGCATGCACGATGTGCTGGGTGGTTTCCGTGACTTCTCCTCAAACATGATCCTCCGTCGCAAGACGGCGCATATAACAGATACGGGTGAGACGATTCCTGTTACCACCCATGATCAGATTCTGGTGCAGGGCTCGCTTGAAAGCGGGGCGGCGTTCTCGATCCATTATCGCGGCGGCCTGTCGCGAGGGACCAACCTTTTGTGGGAGATCAACGGCACGGACGGCGACCTCCAGGTGACCGGCGCGACCGGCCACGCCCAGATGGCGCAGCTGTCGATCCGGGGCGCCAACGGCGAGGCGCACGAACTGGCGCCGCTGACGCCGCCAGCTTCCGCCTATGAGGGCTGGCCGGACAATCCGGTCGCCCGCAATGTCGCCCGCCTCTATGCCCTGATCGCAGGGGACATTCGCTCGGGCACGCGCACCGCGCCCAGCTTCCGCGACGCCGTCGCCTTGCATGAGATGATCGACGCCATCGAACGCTCCGCTGCCCGGAGTGAATCCAAGTGACAGCGCTCTCCATTCTCGAACTTGTCCGCGTCACGCAGGACACCGACGCCGGGATGGCGATCAACAACGCCCGCGACCTGGCGGCCCATGCCGAGCAATGGGGCTATAAACGCATCTGGGTGGCCGAGCATCACAATATGGCAGGGATCGCCAGCGCCGCCACCTCGATCGTCATTGCCCACATCGCCGGCGGCACGAAGACGATCCGGGTCGGTGCCGGCGGAATCATGCTGCCCAACCATGCGCCCTATATCATCGCCGAGCAGTTCGGCACGCTGGAGCGCCTCTACCCTGGACGCATCGATCTCGGGCTCGGCCGCGCGCCGGGCACCGACCAGATCGCGGTGCGGGCGATGCGGAGGCCCCCCGAGGCGTCCGACCGGTTTCCGCAGGATGTGCAGGAACTTCAGGCGTTCCTCGCGCCCGCCGGCCCGGAGCAGCGCATCATTGCCGTGCCGGCGGCCGGAACCAATGTGCCGCTATGGATATTGGGTTCGAGCAATTTTGGAGCGGCATTAGCGGCCGAACTCGGTCTGCCCTACGCCTTCGCGTCGCATTTTGCGCCCGACATGCTGCTGCCCGCGCTCGACATCTACCGCAGCCGTTTCAAGCCGTCGGCACAGCTCGATCGCCCCTATGCGATGGCGGGTATCAACATCATCGCCGCCGATACGGACAAGGAGGCAAAGCGGCTCGCAACTACCCAGCAAATGTCCTTCGCCGATCTCTTCGCAGGGCGGCGCGGGCTGAGCAAGCCGCCTATCGACGATATCGAAACCTACTGGTCGCCGACCGAGCGGGCGCAGGCCCAGCGCATGCTGGCGCGTTCTGTCTTCGGTTCGCCGGATACCGTGCGCGCGGCGCTGCAAGCCTTCATCGCGGAAACGGGCGTCGACGAGGTGATGATCGTTTCCGACGTCTACGATCATCAGGCGCGGCTGCGGTCGATCGAATTGATCGCCGAGGCCATGAAGCGATAGTTCGTCCGATGAGGATCCGGCACCTCATCGGTAAAACAGCAGCCGTCGGGAGAGCCGCTTTCGCCGCTAATCCACATTTCAGGAATTCCTCTCGCCATGCTTGAAAAGCACCATATCGTAATCGTAGGCGGTGGTGTCGCCGGTCTGGATATCGCCACCCATGTCGGCCGCCGGCATCGCGACTCTTGCGCTGTAACGCTGATCGATCGTGAACCGGCGCATGTCTGGAAACCCATGCTGCACACGATTGCGGCGGGCACGCAGGATGCGGGGATGCAAGGGGCCAGTTACATGGTCCATGCCGCCGGGAAGGACTTTGTCTTTCATCCAGGGTCCGTAGTGGCAATCGACCGCCACGCACAGGAGGTGCGCCTTGCTCCGCTGGTGCTGAACGGTGAAGAGACCTTGCCCTCCCGTTCCGTGCATTACGACACGCTGGTTCTGGCGGCGGGCAGCAAGGCGAACGACTTCGGCACGCCGGGCGTGAAGGAGCATTGCCTTACCATCGACAGCCGGACCGACGCCATCGCCTTTAACGATCATCTGCGAGCCAGGTTTCTCAAGGCATTGGCGGAAAAGCGCACGCTTTCCATCGCTATCGTCGGTGGCGGCGCGACCGGCGTCGAACTGGCAGCGGAGTTGATTCAGATCGCGGATACCTCCGAACATTTTGGCGCAACCGGAGCGCGCAAACAGATGCATGTGACGCTGATCGAGGCTGGCGATCGCATCCTGGCGCCTTTCCCCGAACGTATTTCGATTGAGGCGCGGCGCTCGCTGGAAGCTTTGGGCATTGTGATCCGCACGTCGGCGCGGGTGGCTTCGGTCGACGGGCGCGGCTTCCTGATTGGGGGTGGTGAACAGGTTACGGCCGAAATCAAGGTCTGGGCAGCCGGTGTTCGTGCGCCAGCCTTTTTCAGCGAGATCGACGGCCTCGAACGTTCGCGTAATGGCCAGCTGGTTGTCGGACCAGACCTGGCAACGGCAGACCGGCACATATTTGCCGTTGGGGATTGCGCCAGTTTCATTCCGCCTGGAGAGGATCGGCCACTGCCCACCACTGCACAGGTCGCATTCCAGCAGGCCGTCTATCTCGGCAGGCATCTGCCTGCTCTCATCGCGGGGCAAGCCGCGCCGAATTTCCGTTATCGCGATTTCGGATCGCTGGTCGCCCTGGGCGGTTACAATGCCTATGGCTCACTTGGCCGCGTTGGCATGTTCAAAGGCGGTTTCCTGCGGGGCAGAATTGCCCAGTTCGGGCATGCGCTCCTCTATCGTCGCCATCAGGCGAGGATCCACGGGATGTTTCGCGGCAGCCTGATGTGGCTCGTAGACACTCTGGCGAGAGGAGTGCGACCTTCCGGGCGCTTCAGTTGAGCGCGCGTGCTTCCGGCGTAAGGGGGCATTTGCGAGAGGGAGCACCGCGGAGAATATGTCTCCAGGTGAAGATAGGCAAAGAAAAGGATAAGGAAATGACGAAACGGCGCTCCCTGGGACATAGCGGCCTGAGCACAGCTCCACTGGTTCTTGGCGGAAATGTCTTCGGCTGGACGGCAGATGAGCAGACCAGCTTCGATATTTTGGACGCCTTTGTTGCCGGGGGAGGCAACATGATCGATAGCGCCGATGTCTATTCGGGCTTCGCACCCGGCCTTAAGGGCGGAGAATCCGAGGCGGTGATCGGGCGCTGGATGAAATCGCGCGGAAACCGCGACAAAGTGCTGGTCGCCACCAAGGTGGGCTATCTGCTGGAAGGCGACCGTCAACTCGGGGGGCTGAAACCCGAACGCATCCTGACGATTGTCGAGGAATCGCTGGCGAGGCTCCAGACGGACTATATCGATCTCTATTATGCCCATGTCGACGATGAGGCGACGCCGCTGGAGGACGTGCTTGAGACCTTTGATCGCCTGATCCGGGCGGGAAAGGTGCGCTGTGTCGCGGCATCCAATTATTCGCCTGAGCGCCTGGAAGATGCATTGCAACGAAGTGAAGCGAAAGGGCTGACGAGCTATGTGGCGTTGCAGTCGCTTTATAATCTGCTCGACCGGGACAAGTTCGAAGGCCCGCTTCGGCAGCTTTGCCTCGATCGCGGAATAGGCTTTGTGCCCTTCTTCGGACTGGCCTCGGGTTTTCTGACCGGCAAATATCGCTCGGCTGCCGATCTGGAAGGAAAGGCACGCGCCGACATGGCCGGGCATTATCTGAATGAACGCGGACTGGCCGTGTTGGAGGTGCTCGATGAAGTCGCGGGAGAGACGGGAAGCGTCCCTGCACAGGTGGCGTTGGCATGGCTGGCTGCACAACCCGCGGTTACCGCGCCGATCGCCAGCGCGACCAGCCTGTCGCAGGCGGAAACCCTGGTGGGGGCAATGCATTTGTCGCTTTCGGCAGAACAGATCGGCCGGCTGAACGAGGTCAGCAGGCCGGACTGAGATTTTCACTCATTCCGCTTGATTACATGCGATTGAGGAGGGCATGGACAGGATCAGGACACGACTAGGGCGAGGCTCCAATGATATGAGCGGCTTGATCTGATTCAGCCTCCGCGAGGAGATCGAAGATGAGCGACCTGTACTTGCTGACGGATGAGCAGATGGCTCGGCTTGGGGTCAGTGTTGGAGCGGCATTGCCGCCAGCCACTCCCTGAGCCTGGACCATCTGCGGCGACCGGAGACGTTCCGGACGGCGATGGCGACCGCTTTCTTCTGCCCGAGCAGAATCACAAGCCGGCGGCCACGGGTGATGGCGGTGTAGAGCAGATTGCGCTGCAGCATCGCGTAATGCTGGGTGAGGACCGGAATCACGACGACGGGATATTCGGAACCCTGCGATTTATGGACGGTGGTGGCATAGGCCAGTACGATCTGATCCAGCTCTCCAAAGGGCAGCGTCACGGGACGGCCATCGAACCCGATCACGATCTCGCCCAGATCGGTGTCGATCGCTTCGACGAACCCGATGTCGCCATTATAGATGTCGCGTTCATAATCATTTTCGATCTGCATCACCTTGTCGCCGATCGAGAAGCGGGTGCCGAACTTCTCGATCGCCGGTCCGTCCCTTCCGTTGAGAGCCCGCTGCAGTTCCAGGTTGAGGGACCGCGCGCCCACGCCGCCGCGGTTCATCGGGCAGAGTATCTGAATGTCGCGAACCGGATCGACCCCAAAGCGCCCGGGGATATGGTCCCTGACCAGCCTGATCAGGCGCGCGACAGCGGTCTCAGGATCGTCCGCCGGCACGAAGTGGAAATCGCTGTCGCCCTGCGACCGGGAAAGGTCGGGCGTCCGCCCGGCATTGATCCGATGGGCATTGCGGATGATCCGGCTCTCCGTCGCCTGCCGGAACACCTCGGTCAGTTGCACGACGGGAACCGCGCCGCTGGCGATGATATCGGCCAGCGCCTGACCCGGTCCGACCGGTGGCAACTGGTCTACATCGCCAACCAGAACCAGCGCCGCATCGTCGGGAACCGCCTTCAGCAGCGCGTTCATCAACGGCACATCGATCATCGAACTTTCGTCTATGACGAGCAGGTCGCATTCGAGCGGATTGTCCTCATCGCGCCGGAAGCCGCCTTTGGCCGGATCGACTTCCAGGAGACGATGAATGGTCTTCGCCTCACGGCTGGTCGTTTCCGCCATCCGTCTGGCGGCGCGCCCGGTAGGAGCGGCAAGCAGCAGCCGGACATGCTTTGCCGCCACGATCCGCAGGATACTGTTGACCAGCGTCGTCTTGCCGACGCCCGGTCCTCCGGTGATGACCATGACCTTGGAGCTGATCGCTGTTCGAACGGCGGCCTTCTGGCTGTCGGCAAGCGCCAGACCGGTCCTTGCTTCCACCCAGGGGATCGCCTTGTCCGGGTCGATAGCAGGCCATGGCGGGGTTCCCTGGCGCAGCGATCTCAGCCGGGCCGCGATCGACTGCTCGGCGCGGTAGAGGCCGGCAAGGAAGACGCATGGCCTTGCCTCGATCGTGTCGGCAATGACGGTCGTGGCCGCCAGCTCAAGTCCAAGAGCTTCCTCGACGAGCGGGGTTGGGATTTCCAGCAGATCCACCGCAAGCGGCACCAGATCGTCGCGCGGCAACCCGCAATGCCCGTCATTGAGGGCTTCGGCGAGCGCATGGGATATGCCTGCCCGCGCCCGGATCATCGCCGTCTTTTCGATACCGAGCTTCATTGCCACCGCATCCGCGGTCCTGAACCCGATGCCGCGGATGTCGCGCGCCAGCCGGTAGGGATCTTCCGATATGAGCTGCACCGCGTCGGCGCCGTAGGTCTTGTAAATCCGCACGGCCCGCGAGGTGCCGACCCCATGCGTATGCAGGAAGATCATGATTTCCCGCACAACCCGTTGTTCGGCCCAGCCTGCCACGATGGCGTCGGCGCGTTTCGGGCCAATGCCGGTCACCTCCCGCAACCGCTCCGGGCCGGTCTCGATGACGTCAAACACCTTCTCGCCGAACGCGCGGACCAGCCTCTTCGCGTTGACCGGCCCGATGCCACGGATCATGCCGGACGCCAGATATTTCTCGATCCCCTCGGCGGTGGTCGGCGGCATGGCCTTGAGGAACCGGGCGCGGAACTGAACCCCATGGGTCAGGTCGTTGGTCCATTCGCCGCTGGCCTGGATAAACTCGCCGGCCGATATCGTCGCCGCGTGTCCGACGACGGTGATGAGATCGCGCTTGCCGCGCGCCTTGACGCGAAGAACGCAAAAGCCGTTCTGCTCATTGTGGAATGTCACCCGCTCGACGAGGCCGGCAAGAACTTCGGCTGCGGAATCAGGACGGACATTGGCACGCATTCGCGCAGAATAGGACAGTATAGGGCAAGATGGGAGACGCCTACCAATGACCTTGCGGTTCGCGTCCATCCGTGATGTTAGGCTGATATGGAAAGTGAGACTCCGACCAATATCCGTGAGATGCTGGCGCGACTGCCGCAATGGCTGCGCGTCGACCTGTCGGCGAACGATACCGCATTGAGGGAGCGGGCCGAGGATACTCTGACAGCGATGACGCTGGCCGCGATCAACGCAGATGCGCTACCGCCGATCACGTGCGACCCGGTCAGGTCAGATGACAGGCATGGCGCGTAAGTCAGCGGCAGGTCCCCGGGGGCTCAAGCCCGAAGCCCTGGTCGCCCTGGGAGTCGATCGGCTTGCGGAGATCGTTATCACCCAGGCGCGGGCCGATCCGGTGTTCGCGCGAACTGTCCGCATGGCGCTCGCGGCGAAGGACGATGGCGGGGCGCTTGCCCATGAGATCGACAAACGGCTGAAGACCATCCGTCGCTCAAAGAGCTTCCTCGACTGGGACAAACTCCGGCCACTGGCTCGCGAACTCGAGCAGTTACGGCAAGCCATTACCGGGCCGTTAGCGGAACATTCGCCGCGCATGGCCGCCGAACAGATGCGGCTGTTCCTCAGTCTGGCGCCCTCCATCTACGAACGTTCGGACGACGGCGGTGGAACATTGGGAGACGCTTTCCGGCAGGGCGCTGAGGATCTGGGCGCCCTTTGGGTCCGGGCCGGGAGGCGGAACCCCGAGGAACTGGCCGCCGAAATCCTCTCACTTATCGAAGCGGATGGTTATGGCGTCTTCGACGAACTGCCGGAAGCAGCTTCGCCCGCGCTTGGACGCGAAGGCCGCGCGGCACTGCGTCGGATGGTGCTGGAACGGCAGGCGGCCCTGTCAGGCGAGCACCGGCGGCGCTACGAGTATTCGGTGGGCTGGCTGTTGCCGGAGCTTGCCGATCTCGATGATGATGTGGATGCGTTCATCGCAACCGTGGATCCGCAACGCCGGAACAGCATCCACAATGCCCAGGTTGCCGGGCGCCTGATCGCGCACGGCCGGGCGGAGGAGGCTCTCGACTGGATCGATGCTTCGACCGGCCATAACGAGCGTGAGCTCGCGGAGCTGCGTCTTGCCGCGCTCGAAAAGCTCAGGCGAACGGGCATGGCGCAAGCGGAGCGTCGGCAGATTTTCGAGCGCTGGCTTGACCCGGACATGTTGCGTGACTGGCTCAGGGGCTTGCCCGACTTCGAGGATTTTGAAGCAGAGCAACACTCCCTCGATTCTGTCTGGCAGCACGAGCAGGCGACGGCGGCGCTGCATTTTCTCGTCAACTGGCCCGACCTGAAACGCGCGGGCAGGCTGATTCGGGAAAAGCGTGATCGGCTTGACTCGCGCGCCTACGAGGTCCTTCGCCCGGCCGCGGAGGCGCTGGCGTCGGAGGATCCCGGTGCGGCGACCTTGCTTTACCGGGCACTTGTCACGGGCGTGCTGGATCGTGCGACCTCGAAATATTATCCCTATGCCGCTCGCGACTTCAAGGCCGCCGCCGGTCTGTCCGATGCGATTGCAGAGGATATATCGCTTCCGGCACATGCCGAATGGGTTGAGAATCTTCAGAGGCTGCATGGCCGCAAACGCGGCTTCTGGAGCTTGATCGAAGAAAAACTGCAACGCTGAGCGGCGCTTTCTCAGAAAGAAAATCGCGCTGCCTGCTCGAAACGAGTGAGCGCAAACCGGTGAAGTCGTTAACGACGAGCTATCGCCACGCTCTTCTTCATGGCCTCTCGGGGCCGCTTTCGGAACCATAACTGATGCTTCCTTTTTTGTACCAGCCGCGGGTGCGCTTCACGATCGCCACGATATAGAGCGCGACCGAGAGCAGCAGCATGTCCCACGGCACGGTGATAGCGGCGACGCGGAGCAGCAGCCCGACCAGCGGCGCAAAGGTGAACACCATGATGAGATCGTTCAGCGCTACCTGGGTAAGCGTATAGGCCGGATCGCGGTCACACAGGTTCGACCAGACGAACACCATCGCCTTGCAGGGCGCGGCGGCGAGCAGGATCAGCCCGGCGATATAGGAGGGCCTACGCCCGCCGGCGGCAGCTGTGCGAACAGCCAGCCGATTAGGGGGTAAGCTTCGATGCAGTTGCCTCGGGAGCGTCTTCGCCAAAATAGCGCTGGATAATATCCTCACTGTATTTGCGGCGTTTCGCGTATCTCGTCGGCATCCCGGGTGGCTTCGTGCACCTCCTCGCGGATGATCTTCGTGGTGATTTCGTCGAGATGGGCAGTGAGGGCGCTGCTCAGTTCCTCAAATTCCGGCCAAAGCGTCAGCTGGACGAAGCTGGCCGGAGCACGGATAATGACGGTCTGGCGGTGCATTCGCGTGTAGCGGAAAGGCTTGATGCCGTATCGACGGCAAAGGGCGATGAAAAGCTGGCGGGACCAGGGATCGGGAATCGAGAATTTGAATTCCTCGGTCCGTTCCTGCTTGCTGGCATTCTCTAATCTGGCCCTGATACGCTCTGCAGCAGCACCTGCGGCCGACTTCTCACCATCGGTCCTGGCGCCAGCATAGAGCGCCTCGATCTTGCGCAGCTTCTCGCGGAGTTGGCCTTCAGACATCACGGCCGTCAATGTACCGTTGGCCTCTCGGTGAGGATTCCCTCGATCATCTGGCGGCGAGCGCGAGTGCAGGACAGCACGGCCTCGTGAATCTCGGACTCCATGATCCGGGTCAGTTCGCGCAGGTGCCTGAAGGTCGTATCAAGCTGCCGGTCATCAGCATGGGGATCGCGCGAAACCAGTTCGCAGATGCCCGCCATCATGGCCCGCATCTCTGCAAGGAGGTTAACGGACTTGTGTGCTCGCTCGGGAAGATCGATGACGTCTTCACCATTGAACAGCCCTTCAATGAACCCATCCAGTTCCTGGAGACGAACGAGGCCATATCGGCTCAGATCCACGGCGGTCGAATTCGTCGCCATACGAGTCAACCGGAACGGCTGGCTGCGCTTCTGATGCCGGGCTAGGTCATTCCAGAGCCCTTGCACCAGAGCATCGAGCAGTTCGTTGACCTCCTCGATGCTGTCAAAGGGCGGCAGTTCGCCACCCCAAAGATCTTTGATGACCTGGAGCGGCGAGGCCGAAATCGCGGGTGTTGCGGTATTGCCCAGAAAGCGCGTGCGCACCTCATGGAACGGCACGGGACACTCATATTTCTCCAGCAACCTCTGAGCAGTCTTGTTGCTTGGCCCCTTCGTCACCTTCTTCATATCGTCCCGTTTGCAACAAGATCATGATCGTCATGCCGTAATCAGGCAACGACGGGCTGGCATAGTATTGCGGTCGGGGGAGTCGCAAGGCCAGATCGTGCTTCATTGCAAGAGGCACGTAAAATGCCGAACGGTTCGGGTAGCGCCGATCATGCGCTGCCATCCCGGCGCACCGATGAGTTTCAACGATCGCCAGGCTTTACCCGCTTCTTGAAGGCAGTCAGCGAAACGGTGGTCTCAACTGGCTCGCCGCACGCATCAATGACAATGTCGTGGAGCTACCGGCCGGCATTGGTATGCTCATCCCGGACGCATTGCAAAAAGGCACGGTGCTAGAGCAAATTCATCATGGGCGGAATCGCGGGGGATTCCCTTTGAGCTGATCGTGTGATTCATAGGGTGCCGTCACGAAGGAGGCGGCGATGGGTTGGCGATCGGGTCAGAGTTACTCTCAGGATTT
>Ga0180223_1000545_pt1 | contig 44907 bp, 39 predicted proteins | sample eDN5th30CKraftOP_FD_151337 | JGI IMG/M metagenome (GOLD analysis project Ga0180223, IMG submission 151337) | Enriched Organic Plus compost microbial communities from Emeryville, California, USA - eDNA 5th pass 30_C Kraft OP (version 2) (version 2) ... | reverse complement strand
GCATCCGACGCTGGCTGTGACCGCATTGCCTGCGAGATCGAGATAGGCCTCGAGCTGCGCATCGCTCAACGGCCGCATGGTCATGCGTGCGGTCGAGACGTATTCGAACAGAACTTTCTCGCCTTTCGTGACAGCCACCGCCGAATGCAGTTCGTGGGTTTGACCGCTCAAGGCGTTCAACTGCTCGCGGGCCTGCGCCCGGTCGTCCGCCTTGGAAAAAATCCTCGGCCCCAGCGCCAGCGTCTGATCGGCCCCGATCACATAGGCGTCGGGATGCGCGCGGGCGACATGCAGCGCCTTTTCCTTCGCCAGCAATGTGGCCACGGCGGAGGCATCGCCCAAGCGCGACGATTGCTCGATGGCCCGCTCATCGAGATCGGCAGGCAATGCCGCGAATTCGACTTGCGCACCACGCAGCAAGGCCTGCCGCGCAGCACTTTGCGAGGCAAGGATCAGCCGGGCTGGGAATTTGTCCGCCATGATTTATCTATGCGCGCTGCCGTTGCCGGTCGGCATGGAGCTTCATCACCGCCGCCGCCGTTTCCTCGATCGAGCGGCGGGTGACATCGAGCAGCGGCCAATCGTATTTGGCTGAAAGTTTGCGCGCCAGCGCCACCTCCTCCGCCACCGACTGGCGATCGACATAGGCATCCTCGCCACGCGCGCCGAGCCCGCCGCCTGCGCCCATGCCAAGCAGGCGGTTCTGCCGGACCTGCACCAGCCGCTCGGGACTGGCATGAAGGCTGACCACCAGTGGCTTGGTCAGCGTTTCAAGCTGCGGCGGAATTGGAATGCCCGGCACCAGCGGCACGTTGGCGGTGCGGATGCCGCGATTGGCGAGATAGATCGAGGTCGGCGTCTTTGACGTGCGCGACACGCCGACCAGCACCACGTCGGCTTCCTCCAATCCTTCGACATGCTGCCCGTCGTCATGCATCATGGTGTAGTTCAGGGCATCGATGCGCTTGAAGTAATCGGCATTGAGGGTGTGCTGGGCGCCGACACGCGGCGATGTCTCGCGCCCCAGATAGGCGCGGAACAATTCCATCACGGGACCGATGATCGACAGACTCGGGATGTTGACTTCCTTGCACTTGGCCTCGAGCCGTTCCACCAGATCCTTTTCCAAAAGCGTGAACAGCACGATGCCCGGCGCTTCCTCGATCTCGGCCAGCACGCGGTCGAGTTGCTTCTGGCTGCGCACCAGCGGATAGACATGCTCCACCGGCGTGACGTTGGCATATTGGGCAGCCACCGCGCGCGCGACCATGATCAGCGTCTCGCCCGTCGAGTCGGAGATCATGTGCAGGTGAAAATAATTATTGGTGGCCGCCGGCATCGGGTTTCAAATCCTCCCCACGTTCGCCGTCATTGCTTTCGCTCTGTGCATTGCTGTGAATCCATGTGGGCAAAGCAGCCTGTTGGTCGGGGGCCGGAAACGGCCATGTAAAACCTCGCCGGTTGTTCACATCGCCGTTTTCGGGACGCAACCGGCCGGTCCGCAAAAAGTGTATCGGGGTTATGTGGATTTGTCTCGGACAATGCGGCTGGAATAGCCATGCAAAGCCTTGGAGTAAATGCTGTTTCAGGAAGTGGATTTCAGTTCGCCGGAAGCGGGGATAAATCCCGGCGGTGTTGAAAACAATAAAAGGAATGCGGGAGAGTTTTGTGCCGTCGCAATCCACCGTCACGTAAACTCAAACCTTAAGAATCTAAAAGATTGATAAGAGAAGAGGTGGATACGGACAGCTCTCATCTGGCGGTACTTCCTGAACAGCTTTGCAACGGGATCGTTCCCGAGAATCGCGCGGTGACCGGTTGCAGGACATCGGGTTTTTGGCGATACCGGGGTCACCTCTGCTCCGACGAAAGCAAATCCGATGTATGAGTGGATCAAGGCGCTGCACATCCTGGCGGTGATTTCCTGGATGGCCGGGATGCTCTACCTACCCCGGCTGATGGTCTATCACTGTGCGGCCGAGGTCGGATCGAAGCAGTCCGAAACCTTCAAGGTGATGGAGTGGCGGCTTCTCAAAATCATCATTAATCCGGCCATGATGGTCACCTGGCTCGCCGGATTATGGTTGGTCTGGCAGGGCGGCTGGTACATGTCGGGCTGGTTTCACGCCAAATTTGCTCTCGTCCTCGTGATGTCGGCGATTCACGGCATTCTGGCGCGGCGGGTGAAGGATTTTGCCGCCGACCGGAATACGCGCAGCGCCAGATATTTCCGGATTATCAATGAAGTGCCTGCTGCCCTGATGGTCGGCATTGTGATTTTGGTGGTGGTGAAGCCGTTTTGAGGCTTTCTGCGGCTTTTTGCCTTGATCCCGTTCAACCGGTCCGCCTGATTGCCTGAAGGATGTCCTTGCGCGGCAAAGGCTGATTTTCTATATTCGTTACATCCTTCCGAACGCAGGCGGATGCGACGCGCTCCGGTTTCCACCGGTCGTCACATCAAGCTCGAAGCCGCCCGGCACCTTTCTCAGCCAAAGACCTGCGCCAACCGAGACCTTTCTTTTCGCATTTCGCAGGCGAAAACCCCCTTCTTCTCCCTACTTCTCATCAGGATACTCCCATGCGGGAAATGAAACTTCAGGACCTCAAGGCCAAGACGCCGGCCGAGCTTGTCTCGTTCGCCGAAGAGCTTGGGGTCGAAAACGCCAGCACCATGCGCAAGCAGGAGCTGATGTTCGCCATTCTCAAACTGCTGGCCAGCCAGGAAACCGACATCATCGGCGAAGGCGTCGTCGAGATTCTCTCCGACGGCTTCGGATTTCTGCGGTCCTCCGATGCCAACTACCTGCCGGGTCCGGACGACATCTATGTGTCGCCGTCGCAGATCCGCCGCTTCGGGCTTCGCACTGGCGACACCATCGAAGGCCAGATTCGTTCGCCGAAGGAAGGCGAGCGTTACTTTGCCCTTCTCAAGGTCAACACCCTCAACTTCGAAGACCCGGAAAAGTCCAAGCACAAGGTCAATTTCGACAATTTGACGCCGCTGTTTCCGGACGAACGCTTCAAGCTCGAACTCGATGACCCGACTCGCAAGGATCTGTCGCCGCGCGTGATCGACATTGTCGCACCGATCGGCAAGGGCCAGCGCGCGCTGATCGTGGCGCCGCCGCGAACCGGCAAGACGGTGTTGATGCAGAACATCGCCCACGCGATCACCACCAATCATCCGGAATGTTATCTGATCGTGTTGCTGATCGACGAGCGTCCGGAAGAAGTCACCGACATGCAACGCTCGGTGAAGGGCGAGGTCGTGTCCTCGACCTTCGACGAGCCGGCTGTTCGTCACGTCCAGGTCGCCGAAATGGTGATCGAGAAGGCCAAACGTCTGGTCGAACATGGCCGCGATGTTGTGATCCTGCTCGACTCGATCACCCGTCTCGGCCGTGCCTACAACACCGTGGTGCCGTCATCGGGCAAGGTGCTGACCGGTGGTGTCGATGCCAACGCGCTGCAGAGGCCGAAGCGGTTCTTCGGCGCCGCACGTAACATCGAGGAAGGCGGTTCGCTGACCATCATCGCGACTGCGCTGGTCGATACCGGCAGCCGCATGGACGAAGTGATCTTCGAAGAGTTCAAGGGTACCGGCAACTCCGAACTCATCCTCGACCGCAAGGTGTCCGACAAGCGCACCTTCCCGGCGATCGATATTGCGCGCTCCGGCACGCGCAAGGAAGAACTCATCACCGATCCGCAGCTGCTCAAGAAGATGTACGTGCTGCGGCGTATCCTCAACCCGATGGGTACGATGGATGCGATCGAGTTCCTGCTCGACAAGCTGCGTTCGACCAAGAACAATTCCGAGTTCTTCGATTCGATGAACACTTAAAGAAAAAGCCCGCGGCGAACACCGCGGGCTTTTTGGTAACTGTACAGATGAGGCCGGACGCTGTTGCGTTCGGCCTTTTCTTTTATGCCGTGCGCATCCGCAGATTGGCGCGGGACAACTGCTTGACGTTCGAGCAGCCCATCAAACGCATGTCGCGCTCGACTTCGATCCGCAACTGCTCGAGCGCGCGTTCCACGCCGGGTTGTCCGGCTGCCGCGAGCGGATACAGATAATAACGCCCGAGGCCGACGGCCTTCGCGCCCATCGACAGGGCTTTGAGAATGTGAGTTCCGCGCTGGAAGCCGCCATCCACGATCACGTCGATCCTGTCGCCGACCGCATCGACGATTTCGGCGAGCTGGTCGAAACCGGAGCGCGATCCGTCGAGCTGCCGGCCGCCATGGTTGGACAGGATGATCCCGGTGCAGCCGATCTCGACCGCGCGCTTGGCATCCTCCACCGACATCACGCCCTTGAGGCAGAACTGGCCGGACCATTCCCGGACCATCGCCGCGACATGATCCCAGGTCATCGACGGATCGAGCATTTCGGTGAAGTAACGGCTGATCGACAGCGCGTCGCCGCCCATATCGATGTGTTCGTCGAGCTGCGGCAGCTTGAATCGTTCGTGGGTGAGATAATTGATCGCCCAGGCCGGTTTGATGGCGAACTGGGTCATGCCGCCGAGCGTGAGCCGGAAAGGAATCGAGAAACCGGTGCGCTTGTCGCGCTCGCGATTGCCGCCGGTGATGCTGTCGACCGTCAGCATCATGACCTGGATGCCGATGTCCTTGGCGCGTTGCATCATGGCGCTGTTCAGGCCGCGGTCGCGATGGAAGTAGAACTGATAGACCTGCGGCCCCGGATGGGCCTTGCGCAACTCCTCCATGCTGACGGTCCCGAGCGAGGAGACGCCGAACATCGTGCCCATCTTCGCGGAGGCCGCGGCAACTGCGCGCTCACCCTGATGGTGGAACAGGCGCTGCAATGCCGTGGGCGAACAGTAAAACGGCACGGCGAGTTTCTGGCCCATGATCTCAACGGACATGTCGATGTCTTTGACACCCCGCAGGACGTTGGGCACGAGATCGCACTGTTCGAAGCTCGCCGTATTCCGGCGCATCGTGGTCTCGTCCTCGGCGCCGCCATCGATGTAGTTGAAGATCGGGCTTGGCAGCCGGCGTTTTGCGAGACGCCTGAAATCGTGAAAGTTGTGGCAGCTGGTCAGGCGCATTGTCGGCCTCACGCTCTTTTTTGAGACAACGCTTACCGATGCAACAATGGCAAAGCCGGAGCAAGCTTCGGGAGCATAGTTTTTGGTCGAATCCGCCAAGGCGTGAGGCGGCAAATCAAATGCAACGGTAGGCCGATAAGCCGAAGCTTTCCAAACCGTGCGTTAACGCCCCTGCCCTAATTTTGCGCCCTGATCGGGGGCGCGATGACGACAGGGACTTCAAACGAGCTTCGGCAAAAGTCCGATGGGTGCTGGCCGATCTCGCCGGATCGCATTGATGCGGTCGCGCGCTGCTGGCTGGTTGCCGCGCCTGTGCTGTATGCGTGGGATTTGTGGGGCCAGACCCGGACTGGGCTGACCAACGGCTTGGGCCGCCCGTTCGGTGACGATTTCATCAACTACTGGTCCGGCGCGTGGCTCGCCTGGCATGGCCGGATCGCCGACGTCTACAACTTCGAGGCGTTTCATCTGTTCGAGCGCGCCCTCAGCGGCCCGGACCTGCTTTACTACCATTACGGTTATCCGCCGGTGCTGCTGGTGCTGACCGCGCCGCTTGCGCTGGTGCCCTATGTGCCGGGCCTGGCACTGTGGCTGATCTCAAGCTGGTATGCGTTCTATCGTGCGCTGCGGCTGGCCGCGCCCGGTATGGCGCTGTTGCTTTCGCTTGCGACGCCGGCGCTGCTGGTCAACGCGCTCGGCGGCCAGAACGGCGCATGGAGTGCGGCTCTGCTCGGCGGCGGGTTGATGCTTTTGGATCGCCGTCCTGTTGCAGCAGGTGTGCTGTTCGGACTTCTGGTCTACAAGCCGCATCTTGGGCTGCTGCTGCCGCTGGCATTGCTGGCAGGCCGTCGCTGGACGGCGTTCGTCTCCGCGACACTCAGCGTGATCGGTCTTGTGGGCGTGAGTCTCCTTCTGTTCGGCCACGAGCCATGGCTCACCTATGCCGGCAATCTTGAAGTGCTGAAGCATTTCATCCTGGAAGATGGCACCGGCGTCTGGCACCGCATGATGTCGGTGTTCGTGATGGCGCGGCATTTCGGGTTCAGTGTGGAGGCCTCCTACATCGCGCAGGCCGTCAGCGCCTTGATCGCTGCGGCGGTGGTCGCGCGCTCGTGGTGGTGCGACGATCCTATGGAAATCCGTTACGGGCTTCTGGTGCTCGGCACCTGTCTGGTGACGCCTTATCTGCAGGACTACGATCTTGTAGTCGGCGCGTTCGTCGCGGTCTGGCTGTTGGCGCTGCAACGGCGGCGCCTGATGTCGCGAAGCGTTACGCAGCTGGCGATGGCGGCGATTCTGTTATGGCCGCTGGTGAACGGGGCTGTCGGCAAGGCGACCGGATTTGCGCTCGGGCCGCTGGTGATCGCGCCGCTGTTTATCTTGTTTGCGCGCGTGAAGACCGGGCGCGTGTCTTAAAATTTCTTTTTCAAAGCGAGATAGAGGTTCGAGGAGAACGGCCCGAGGTTGAGGCCGGTGGTGCCGATCGCGGCCTCGGTATCGGGCGCGGCTTCGGTGGCGAGACGCGCGAGCCTTCTCCGTGTCATCAGAATGAGATTGGCCTCCTCCGCCCAGCTCGATTTGCCGAGCAGCGCACAGGCGGCCTTGAAGGTCCGGTCGTTGAAATGCAGTAGCGGAATCGCAGTGTGGTGTTCGACCGGGAAATAACGGTGCGGCACGCTGACGAACACGCGGCGGGCGATGCGTGTCAGCTCGCGCAGGAAGGCGCGCTGGTTTTCCGCGCTGCCGACATGCTCCAGCACGGCATTGGCGGTGGCGATGTCGAAGGCATTGTCTTCGAACGGCAGCGGCGCATTCGGTGTGATTTGCCGATAATGCACGGCGGGAAACGCGCGCTGGAAATTCTCGGCGCTGCCGAGCCCGCAGGCCGTGACGTTCTGCAGATGCGGATAATTCCGCTCCAGCACGTTGGCACCGTCGGACACGACATCCGAAATGCCGATGTCGGCGATTTTGCTCTCGGGCGATGGCTGCATCTGTGCGAGCAAATCGGCGTAGATTTTCTCGCGGGCGGCGATCAGGAGCCGTTCCGCGAGGCCTGCGGGTTTGACGACCTGATAGTATTTGTCATCGACCGTGCCGCTCATTGCAGGTGGCTGCCTGATGCGAATGCGTCCTCGCGCAGGACAAGGGCGGCAAGCGCCTCCGGCTCTGTGACTGGCAACGAGCAGGTCTGGTTGCGGCAGACGAACGCCGCCGCGCCGCCGCCAGTGGCGATTTTGCCGCCGGCCGGATGATGTGCAGGGAGTTTTGCCGGGTTGGGCACATGCAGCACGATGGCGGTGGCGTGCGGCAGCGCGCGCGCCGCTTTCAGCAACGCTTCGGCCCCCTCACCCTGCCCGGTCACGACGATCTCTGCGCCTGCGAGATAGAGATCGAGTGCGTTGAGGAGCGACAGGTGGCCGAACATGTTGGCGGCTGCGGCCGGGAGCATGCGCGTGAACAGCGTGTCGAGCTGGCGGCGCCAACGCTCATCCCCTGTGAGTACCGCGAGACGCGCGAGATTTTGCGCGGTCAATCCGGTGTGGTTGGGAATGGCGTCGTCCACGCTGGAGTGCGGCCGCAGGATCAAGCCCTCCGCGTCGTCGGAGGTGAGAAAATAACCGCCGTGCTGCGGGTCGCCGTAATGGGTGTCGAGATCGGCCTGCCACAAGATCGCCTGATCGAGAAACAGGTGATCGCCGGTGGCCTCATGCAGCGCGAGCGCGGCGCGGATCATCGCCGCGTGGTCGGACGCCAATGCCGGCTGTAGCAACTTGCCTGCGCGCCATGAATGGCCGAGCCGGTCATGGCGGCTCATGGTGGTGGTGACGAATCCGAACACGGTGCAGGCGAGCGTCAGCCAGTCCGGCCGATTGAAGGCATTGGCCGCGTGGGCCAGCGCCGCAATGGTCAGGCCGTTCCAGTCGGCCAGCGTCTTGTCGTCGAGGCCGGGGCGTATCCGTTTTTCCCGCGCGCGAAACAGGATCGCGCGCATCGCACCCAACTGCTCGACCTCGACCGCCGTCTCGCTTTCATTGTCGAGACGGTTGAGGATGTTGTGGCCCTCGAAATTGCCTTCGGCGCTGACGCCGTATTTCGCGGCAAAGAAGGTGGCGTCGTCGGGCCCCAGCAGTTGCGCGATTTCGGACTGCGACCAGACGTAGAATTTTCCTTCCTCACCTTCGCTGTCGGCATCGAGCGAGGATGCAAAGCCGCCCTCTTTCGTCAGCATTTCGCGCTTCAACCAGCCGACCGTCTCTTCGGCGCGCTGGCGATAAAGCTCGTTCGGTTTGCGCGCGTGCTCCAGCGCCAGCATGTCGAGGATCTGCGCGTTGTCGTACAGCATCTTCTCGAAGTGCGGCACCAGCCACTTGGCATCGACCGAATAGCGCGCGTAACCGCCGCCGAGATGATCGTAGATGCCGCCTTCGCTCATGCGGGTCAGCGCGAGATTGGTGGTGATGAAATAACGCTCGTCGCCGGTGCGTGCGCCGGCGCGCCAGAGAAATTCGAGCATCGAGCATTGCGGAAATTTCGGCGCGCCGCGCAGGCCGCCATTGGTTGGATCGGTCGCGCGCGCGATCGAGCCTGCGGCATTGTCGAGTTCGTTGAGGCCGATGGACGCAGCGTCGGCGCTGCTGCGCTGGCTCAGCCTTTTTTCGATCGCGGTTTTATTGGCGGCGATCTTGTCGGGCTCGTCGCGAAAAATCCGGGCGAGTTCGCGCAGTACATCGACGAAAGCGGCGCGGCCGTATTGCGCGGTTTTTGGAAAATAAGTGCCGCCCCACACCGGCGCGCCGTCGGGTGTCAGAAACATCGTCAGCGGCCAACCGCCCTGCTCGCCCAGGAGATGCAGAGCGTTCATGTAGATCTGGTCGATGTCGGGCCGCTCCTCGCGGTCAACCTTGATCGGGACGAACAGCTCGTTCATCACGGCGGCGGTGGCCTCGTCCTCGAAGCTCTCATGCGCCATGACGTGGCACCAGTGGCAGGCGGCGTAGCCGACCGAAAGCAGAATCGGCTTACCGGTCTTTTGCGCTTCGGCCAGAGCTTCCGGCCCCCACGGCCACCAATCGACGGGGTTGTGCTGATGCTGCAGGAGATAGGGACTGGTTTCACCCGCGAGACGGTTTATGTGCGATGCAACATCATCCATGCTGCGGCTCCCTCAGCAGTATGTTGCGCCGCAGCAATGCGGCGAAACCCCTTACAGCGCGGTTTTTGGTTGCCCTGCCCCGCGCTGTCGAACAAATAAGCCATGCCGTTCCAACTACCAACCATTTACGCGCTGGCCTCGGGCCGCCCGCCCTCCGCCATCGCCATCGTCCGCGTGTCGGGTCCGCGTGCGGCGGCAGCGCTCGAGAGTTTGTGCGGCCGCCTGCCCCGCCCGCGTATGGCGACGCTGGCCACGCTGGCTGCGCCGGACACCGGGCCGATCGATCAGGCGGTGGCGCTGTGGTTTCCCGCGCCTCACAGCGCGACCGGCGAAGACGTCGCCGAATTCCAGTTGCATGGCGGCCGCGCGGTGATCGCGGCGCTGTTCGCGGCCTTGGGAAAAATCGATGGCTTGCGTCCCGCCGAGCCCGGCGAGTTCACGCGCCGTGCATTCGAGAACGGCAAGCTCGATCTCACCGAGGCCGAAGGCCTCGACGATCTCATTCATGCGGACACCGACCGGCAGCGGCGGCATGCGTTGCGTCAGCTGCAAGGACTGCTTGGCCATCGCGCGCAGACCTGGCGCAAGCAGATCATTGAAGCGATGGCGCTCGTTGAAGCCGGCATCGATTTTGCCGACGAAGGCGACGTGTCGGCGGAATTGATGGCGCCGGCCTTGCAGCGTGTTGAAGCGCTCAAAAACGAAATTCAAGAAACCCTTGCGGCATCGGCGCAAAGTGAACGCCTGCGCGAAGGCCTGCAGGTTGCGATTGCAGGCCCGCCGAATGCGGGCAAATCGACGCTCTTGAATCGTCTCGCACGCCGCGAGGCCGCGATTGTTTCGCCGCATGCCGGCACCACGCGCGACGTGATCGAAGTGCATCTCGATCTCGACGGTTATCCGGTGACGCTAATCGACACCGCGGGATTACGCGAGACGAACGATCCGGTCGAGCAGGAAGGCGTGCGCCGTGCGCGTGCGCGCGCGGAAGCCGCCGATCTTGTGTTGTGGATGTGCGAGTCGGATGGCGATGTGCCACCGCTTGCGGACGGTGCGCCGCTCTGGGTGATCCGCAATAAGATCGACCTCGTATCCGCGCAAACCAAAGGCGATGGCGGTTTCGCGATTTCGGCGGCGACCGGGCAGGGTGTTGATGAATTGGTCGGGGCGCTGGTCGATTTTGCGCGGGACTTTTTCGGAGGCGGGGAGGCGGCGCTGGTCAGCCGCGCCCGGCATCGGTCGTTGCTGGCCGAGACGGTCGAGGCACTGGAGCGGGCCGGTCAGCGGGTGGAAGAGGGCGATGAGATCGTCGCCGAAGAACTTCGAATCGCGATTCACGCGCTGGGACGGCTTTTAGGGCGGGTGGACGTCGAAGAGATTCTGGATTCGATCTTTCGCGAGTTCTGTATTGGTAAATGAAGGGTTGTTTCACCTGAAACAATATAAGGTATTGGGGTTGTTTCATGGGTACGAATAGGAACTGCTGCCTGTTTCACGTGAAACAGATGGAACACGGCCTTCGTTTCACGTGAAACGCGCCTCCGTCTCCTGAGATCAATATTGTTTTGGACGGTTTTCCGCTCTCGCTGTAGAAGGGCGCCATGGGCGCGACATTCGATGTCATTGTGGTGGGAGGGGGCCATGCCGGCTGCGAGGCAGCGGCGGCTTCCGCACGTTTCGGCGCCAAAACCGCGCTTTTGACCCACCGTTTCGCGACCATTGGGGCGATGTCGTGCAATCCGGCCATCGGCGGGCTCGGGAAGGGCCATCTGGTCCGGGAAATCGATGCGCTGGACGGCCTGATGGGCCGGATGGCGGACAAGGGCGGCATCCAGTTCAGGGTTTTGAACCGCCGCAAGGGTCCGGCGGTGCGCGGCCCCCGCGCCCAGATCGACCGCGCGCTCTATGCGGCTGCGGTGCAGGCAGAAATCCGCGAAACGCCAAATCTCACGGTGATTGAGGGCGAGGCGGACGAGCTTTTGCTGGAAGGTGGCCGGATTAGCGGCCTTCGGCTGGCCGATGGCCGGGAGTTCGCCTGCGAGGCGGTGGTGATCACCACCGGCACGTTTTTGCGCGGAATTATCCATCTCGGCGAAAAGAATTGGCCGGCCGGGCGCATCGGTGAGGCCCCGGCAGTGGGCCTGTCCAATTCCTTCGAACAGATCGGCTTTACCCTCGGGCGGCTGAAAACCGGCACCCCGGCGCGGCTCGACGGCACGACCATCGACTGGAGTACGGTGGAGCGGCAGCCCGGCGACGATCCCATCGAGCCGTTCTCTACTCTGACCGGGACCATCACGACCCCACAGGTCGAGTGCGGCATTACCCGCACCACGGAAGCGACCCACGAGCTGATCCGGGCCAATGTCCACCGCTCGCCAATGTATTCCGGCCAGATCAAGAGCACCGGGCCACGTTATTGCCCCTCGATCGAGGACAAGATCGTTCGCTTTGGCGACCGTGACAGCCACCAGATTTTCCTGGAGCCCGAGGGGCTTACGGATTCCACGGTCTATCCGAATGGAATCTCGACCTCGCTGCCGGAAGAGGTGCAGAAGGCGATTCTGGCGACCATTCCAGGGCTGGAACGGGCGCGGATGATCCGTCCTGGCTACGCCATCGAATACGATCACGTCGATCCGCGCGAACTGGAGCCCACGCTGGAAACTCGGCGGGTGCCGGGGCTTTTCCTGGCCGGGCAGATCAACGGCACCACGGGCTACGAGGAAGCGGCGGCGCAGGGCCTTGTTGCAGGCCTGAATGCTGCGCGCATGGCGGGAGGCGGCGAGGGCGCGGTGTTCGACCGGGCCGACGGCTATCTCGGGGTCATGATCGATGACCTGACGTCCCGCGGTATTACCGAGCCGTACCGGATGTTCACCTCGCGGGCCGAATATCGCCTGACATTGCGGGCGGATAATGCCGACCGCCGGCTCACTGAGCGCGGCCTCGCGCTTGGCATCGTCGGCCCGGTTCGCGCCGCGAGTTTCACCGAGAAGATGCAGGCGCTGAACACCGCCAAGGATGCCGCGAAGTCCTTGTCGCTGACGCCGACCGAAGGCATCCGCCATGGCCTTGCGCTCAACCGTGATGGTCAGCGCCGCAGCGCCTTTGAATTGCTGGCCTATCCCGAGATCGGCTGGGCGGAGATCGCGCGGATCTGGCCGCAGCTTGGCGATGTGTCGCCCGCCATCGCCGAACATGTTGAAATCGATGCGAAATATGACGTCTATCTGGCCCGCCAAGCTGCCGATGTCAGCGCCTTCCGCCGCGACGAGGCGCTGGTGCTGACCGGCGTCGATTATGCCGACGTCCCCGGCCTCTCCAACGAGGCGCGGCAGAAGCTGCAAACCGCGCAGCCGCGCACCATCGGGCAGGCCGCGCGCATCGAAGCGATGACCCCGGCGGCGCTCGGCATTCTCGCGGCCTATCTGCGGCGGCAGGCCCGTCATCGGCGTGATGCCAAAGCCGGATAGGGGTTTGCCGTGAGCAAGGCCAAGCTTCCGACGCCTGATCCCGCCGACAAGGCCGCCGCACTGGCGCTGATGCCTGTTTCACGTGAAACACAGGCGCGGCTGGAGGCCTATGTCGATCTGCTGCTGCAATGGCAGGCGGTCACCAATCTGGTCGCGCCCTCGACGTTGCCGACGCTTTGGTCCCGCCACATCGCTGATTCGCTGCAGCTTCTCGACCTGGCGCCGAATGCCAAAACTTTCGTTGACCTCGGGAGCGGCGGGGGGTTTCCCGGCATTGTGCTGGCCTGCGCGCTGGCGGAGCGGCCGGGCGCGCGGATCGATCTTGTCGAGCGCAACGCCAAGAAGGCGGCTTTCCTGCGCGAGGCATTGCGAATCACAGGCGGCGCCGGCGAGGTTCATCACAGGGACATCGTGGATTACGTGGATAGCCGCATTGCTCCGGTCGATTGCGTCACCGCGCGGGCGCTGGCCCCGCTACATCAGTTGCTCGGCTTCGCGGAACCCTTGGTTCGCAATGGTGCCAAGGCCCTGTTTCTCAAGGGCCAAGATGTAGAGAGTGAATTGACGGAAGCTACTAAATATTGGACAATTCAGAGCGTTCTGCACCCAAGCCGCACCGGCGGGGACGGCTGTGTGGTCGAGGTGGCAGGGATTGTGCGTCGCAACATAGTTGTGGCGGGAGGGGCGAGATGAACGGGATCGACGGGATTTTTCAGGACACGCCGACTGATCGGCAGGGACAGCCGCGAATCATCGCGCTGGCCAACCAGAAGGGCGGCGTCGGCAAGACTACCACTGCGATCAACCTTGGTACCGCACTGGCCGCGATCGGCGAGCGGGTGCTGATCGTCGACCTCGATCCGCAGGGCAACGCCTCGACCGGCCTCGGCATCGACCGCCGCAACCGCAACTGCTCGACGTATGATGTGCTGATCGGCGAAGCGAAGCTGCGCGAGGCCATCGTGCCGACCGCGGTCCCTCGCCTGCATATCGCCGCCTCGACGATGGATCTGTCCGGTCTCGAGCTTGAACTCGGCACCGCGCGCGACCGCGCCTTCCGTCTGCGCGATGCGATTTCCGATCTCAACACCGATGCGCCTGAAGGTAACGACTACACCTATGTGCTGGTCGATTGCCCGCCCTCGCTCAACCTCATCACCGTCAACGCGATGGCGGCCTCGCACGCGATCCTCGTGCCGCTTCAGTGCGAGTTCTTCGCGCTCGAAGGTCTGTCGCAATTGCTGCAGACCGTGGAGCAGGTGCGCTCGACGCTGAATCCGACGCTGTCGATCCACGGCATCGTGCTCACCATGTTCGACTCGCGCAACAACCTCTCCAATCAGGTCGTCGCCGACGTGCGGCAGTTCATGGGCGACAAGGTCTACGACACCATGATCCCGCGCAACGTCCGTATTTCGGAAGCGCCGTCCTACGGCAAGCCGGTGCTGGTTTACGATCTGAAATGCGTCGGCAGCGATGCGTACCTCAAGCTTGCGACCGAAGTGATCCAGCGCGAGCGTGCGCTGCGGATGCACTGAACGGCAAGGCGACGTCATTCCGGGGCGCGAGCTATGCGAGCGAACCCGGAATCTCGAAGTGAATTTTGGAAGTGATGTCGTCGCGAGATTCCGGATCAATCCGCAAGGAGCGGATCGTCCGGAATGACGATGTAAGGAGTGTTTGTGATGAGTCCGAGGGAGGCAGCGATGGCGGAGGAGCGTTCGCGACTGGGTCGCGGTCTGGCAAGCCTGATCGGCGATGTCGGCGGAGAAGCCGCGCATGTCGAACGCCCGTCCCGCACCGCGCGCAAGGTGCCGATCGAATTCATCAAGGCCAACCCGAACAATCCGCGCCGGGTGTTTTCCGATGCCGAACTCGATGAACTATCAGCCTCGATCAAGCAGCATGGCGTGATCCAGCCGATCGTGGTGCGCGCGGTGAAGGGCGCGGCGGATCGGTTCGAGATCATCGCCGGTGAGCGGCGCTGGCGCGCATCGCAGCGCGCCGGTCTGCATGAGGTGCCGATCGTCACCGTCGAGGCCAGCGACGGCGCGGCGCTCGAGATCGCGATTATCGAGAACGTGCAGCGTTCGGACCTGAACGCGATGGAAGAGGCGCTCGGCTATCACGCGCTCGCCACCACCTACAACCACAGCGCCGAGGATATTGCCAAGCTGGTCGGCAAGAGCCGCAGCCATGTCGCCAACACCATGCGGCTGACGAAACTGCCCGAGAGCGTTCAGGCGCTGATCTCCGAGGGCAAGCTCTCGGCCGGTCATGCCCGCGCGCTTATCAATGCGAAAGACCCGGCCGCTGCCGCGAAGCAGGCGGTCGAGCAGGGCCTGTCGGTGCGCCAGGTCGAGGCGCTGTCGCATGAGGAAGGCGTGCCTTCGCGCAGCACGCAGAAGGCGCGCGGCAAATCTTCCGGCGGAGTGAAGAAGGACGCCGACACGCTGGCGCTGGAGAAGCGCATCAGCGATGTGCTTGGCCTCAAGGTCAGCGTCGATCACAGCGATCCGGGCGGCAGTGTGCACATCGCCTATCGCGATCTCGATCAACTCGACGAGATTCTGCGCCGCCTCGAAGGCAGCCATTGACAGGCAGAGAGACAAACAAAAAGGCCCGGTGATCCGGGCTTTTTCGTATCCGCAATCGGGCTTTTATTCGGCTTCCACCAAAGCGGGCCGGGTGATGCGGCGGCGATCTTTCACCACGCCGATCAGCGTGCCTTCACGTTCGATGGTGGCGATGGTCCGGCCCTTGAGCAACTCGTCGCAATTTCCGTGGGTCGGCGCGATGAAGAAATCGGCATGGTCCCAGTCGTCCGTCCACCGCAGGCGATTGGTCAGGTGCTGCACCTTGAGTTCGCGCTCAAAAGCGTGGCGGTCGCCGCAGACGTCGACATTGTAAACCGGCAGCACCGGCTTTTTGTGGGCTTCGGTCCGTTTCAGGAAGCTCGCCAGCTGCGCCACCGAGGCCGGCATGATCTCGACCCAGTAATCCATCACGTAACGCCGTGCCGCGCCGTGCAGGCCGCCGACGATCTGGTTGTAATAGAGATATTCATAAGGATGCAGCTTGACGAGCAGGCGGGTGTTCCAGCCGGCATCGGCGAGCACCAGCGCGAAGGCCGCCGTTGCCAGGGCAAGATGCTTGCGGCCGAGCGAAGCGATCACTGCATTGAGCGCGATGGCGGCGAGCACGGCCAGCAGCGGTACCACGAACAGGAAATGCCGCATGCCGGTGAAGGCCGGCCCGTGTCCGATCACCTGGCAGGCGAGCGGAAACAGCACCATGAAAATCACCATGGCAGTTCCGCGGCGCTGTGTTTCCGGGAATAGGCGCGACATCGCACGCGGCAGCATCACCAGAACCAGCGAGAGCGCAGCGGCGCCGAGCAGGAGCAGCGGCAGCCGGATCGCGAGATAGATCGGCACATAGAGCCGCGGCGCGGTCGCCATCTCATAGAGCTGGCCGTCGAGCCATGTCTCGATGTGATAGTGAAACTCGGCGAACTGGAACAGACCGCGCACCGGATTGAGCGGCGACAGCGCCGACCAGGGCCATGCCGCGAGCATGATCGGATAGGCGATCAGGAGCGCGGGCAAGAACCGCAGCACGCAAGTGCCGATAAAGCCGAACGCCTCGCGCTTCGTTACGGGGCGCGGAATGCTCGCAAGCACCAGCACGCCGGTATAGCCGATCAGCAACAGGCCGAGCACCTTGATGCCGAGCGCAAACCCGGTGAAAAGCCCGAGCCCGATCACGTCGCGCCAGCGCGGGCGTGGCAGGTCGCGCGCGGTGCGGATCAGGAAATAGCTCGCCGTGGTCATCATCGCCGCGAGCGGAATGTCCTTGGTGTGATTGAACATGGTGCCGTACCACGCACCGCACGTCGCCAGCAGCAATGCGGCGAGGAAGCCCGCACGAGGTCCGGCAATCCGGCGCGCGATGGCGGCAGCAGCAACGATGCCGCCGATGCCGTACAGCCCCGTCATCAGATGGCGCAGGTCGTAGACTTCCAGCGGCACCACATGGCTGAGCGCCACCGCCACCATGTCGAACAGCCCGCCATACAGATAGAGGTTGTCGAACTGAAACAGCGCGCGGTCGGTGAAGCCGCTCTTGTAATAATTGAGGATCAGTTCGCCGTAATGGTGCTGCACCCACTCGTCATTGGTGACGGCGTAAACACGGAAGGTCAGCAATACCAGGACGAATAGCGCCGCGATCAGCACCACCGTCGCGAGATCGAAACCACTCAGGCGAGACAGGCCGAACCGCGACAGAAACGACAGGGCGTTCGGCGATGAATCGGCTCGCCGCAATAACGCACCATCACTCTGTTGCCGATCCCCGTAGGGTTCGGTCATCGACGCACACAAGCAGACAAGGGAAACCCCGGCAGGCCTGCAATCAGGCGGGCGCAGCCAATCACAGCGCGGGAACCCTGACAATTCTTTTGATGTGTCCGTTTCGAGGCGACAGACGAAAGGTTAATGCCGCTGGCGTGCGTTAACCGCAATCGCCATCAATGCCCGCTGACCGATGGTGGCGGCGAGGTCGGCCTGCCGGCGCATGTCGAGGGCGGCCTCGGCCAGAAGCGCGATGATCCGCAACAGCCGTGCGGACGACAGGTTGCGCAGCGCGGCTTCGACAGGTGTACGCCGCGAAAAATGCAACCGCGGGAAGCCGCTATCGAGTGCGTCGCTCTCGCTGCGGCGGTCCTCGAGTGCAAGCCGCGCCTTGTGCAACTGCGCGGCGTGGCGCTGGGCGGAGGCGATGATCTGGCCGGGATAGGTGCCGGCCGCGATCGCCTTGGCATAGGCTGTCTCCATCACCGCGACCTTGCCCGCGAAGGCGCCGTCGATGATCGGGTCGAGCGCGAGTGCGGAGGCGTCGGTGACGACAGCCGCGACATCGGCAAGCGTCACTTCCTTCGCGCCGCGGGTATAGAGCGCGAGCTTGCGGATTTCATTGCGCGAGGCTTGCCGGTCGCCGCCGAGCAGGCCGAGCAGAGCGGCGCGGGCGTCGGCGGAGATGGTCGCGCCGAGGGGGCGTAATTCCTCGTCGATCAGGCGGGCGAGGTCACGCTCGGTGTCGGGGTAACAGGCAATCGCGACCGCGGTTCGGGAGCGTTCGCAGGCCTTGCGCAGAGGTGCGTCGGGGCGCAACTCTCCGGCCTCGATGACGATACGGCAATCCTTCGGCGGCATGTCGGCCAGCGTGTCGATGCCGCTGGCGAAATTACGCGAGCCTGCGCGAATCCGGATCGCCCGCCGCCCGCCGAACAGCGGCACCGTCATGGCTTCATCGACAAGGCGCGAGGGATCGGCGGCGAGTTCGTCGCCGTCCATCTTCACCATCGAGAACGGATCGTTGGGGTCGTCGACCGCGGAGGCCAGCAGTGCATCGGCGCGTTCGCGCACGAGACCCGTGTCAGGCCCGTAAAGCAGAATGATGGGCCGCGCGGGATCTGGCCGGGCGAGGAAGGAATCGATCTCTTTGCCGCGCAGCGCCGTCACGGCCGCGGTTACATGTTGGAGAAGAAGAACGAGGCGAGGCGGGTGGAAATGTTGTCGGCGATTTCCTTGGCCGCGCGATCCTCGGCGTCACGCAGGGCGCGTTGCTGGGCGAAGCGTTGCTCCTGGCCGGGAATGTCGTAGGAGACGCGCGCGGTGGAGGTGCCCCTGACCAGTGGCTTGTTGGTCTCGATCTCGCGCAATTCGTAGGTGGCGGTGATGCCGAAATTCTCGGTGTCGGGCCGCGCCGTATTCGGATTGACGAGGATCGACAGCCGCTGGGTGGAGAGGTTGAGTATCAGCTTGTAGCGCGGCGGCAGGCCGGTGGCACTGCCATAGGCGCTGAACATCATGGCGTTGCGGATGGCGACGCCGAGGCGCGCCTCGCGGGAGCCGTTGCTGACGTTGACCGGAACGAACTCGATTTCCTGCAGCTTCTGGCGCAGTCCGGGTCCGCCATTGGGAGTGTGTTCCGCATACATCGGCTGGAAGCAGCCGGCGGTCAGCGCCCCCAAGAGGGCGACAGCCGCGAGCCGCGCGGCGATGCGGGCGTTAAACCACGACATTCACGATCCTTTGCGGAACCACGATGATCTTGCGGGGGGTGGCCCCGGCAAGGGCGGTTTTTACCGCATCGAGGGCCAAAACGGCAGCCTCAATTTCCGGATTCGGCGCATTTCGGCCGACCGTGACATCGGCGCGCTTTTTGCCGTTGATCTGGACCGGCAGCGTCATGGTGTCCTCAACCAGCAGCGCCGGATCGGCTTCGGGCCAGGCGGCCTCCGAGACCAGTCCTTCACCACCCAATACCTCCCAGCACTGTTCGGCGAGATGCGGCATCATCGGCGAAATCATCCGCACCAGAATATCGAGACCCTCGCGGACGGCGGCGGCAAAGGCCGGGTCGGTCTTCAGCCGGGCATCGTCGATCGCCTCGGCCAAAGAGCCCACGAAGGTATAAAGCTTGGCGATGGCGGTATTGAAACGCAGCCGTTCGATGGCCTGCGAGACGTCGGCCAGCGTGCGGTGGGCAATCGCGCGCAAGGATTTGACATCATCGTTGCCGCCGGGGGCGGTATCCGCTTTCGGCAGATACGGGGCGGCGAGATTGACCAGACGCCACACCCGCTGCACGAAGCGGTTGGCGCCCTGCACGCCTTCCTCGCTCCAGATCACGTCACGGTCGGGCGGCGAGTCGGAGAGCATAAACCAGCGCGCAGTATCCGCGCCGTAGGTGCCGATGATGTCGTCGGGGTCGATGGTGTTGCGCTTCGACTTCGACATTTTTTCAATGGAGCCGATTTCGACCGGCGCGCCGCTATCGAGCAGCGTCGCGCGCCGCGCATCGCCCATGCCTTCGATCGCAATTTCGCTCGGCGCGGCCCAGCTTCCATCGGCTTTCTTGTAAGTCTCGTGCACGACCATGCCCTGCGTGAACAGGCCGGCGAACGGCTCGTCGATGCCGACATGGCCGGTCGCTTTCATCGCGCGGGTGAAGAAGCGCGAATACAGCAGATGCAGAATCGCGTGCTCGATGCCGCCGATATATTGATCGACCGGCATCATCTTGTCGGCCACGCTGCGTGTGGTCGGCGCGTTCTCGTTCCACGGATCGGTGAAGCGCGCGAAGTACCACGACGAATCCACAAAGGTGTCCATGGTGTCGGTCTCGCGGCGCGCATGCGCGTTACCGCATTGCGGACACGCAACCGTTTTCCATGTCGGGTGACGATCGAGCGGGTTGCCGGGGCGATCGAAATTGATGTCGTCCGGCAGCTTCACCGGCAAGTCCTTCACCGGCACCGGCACGATGCCGCAGGTCTCGCAATGGATGATCGGGATCGGGCAACCCCAATAACGCTGGCGCGAGATGCCCCAGTCGCGCAGGCGATAGTTCACCTGGCGCTTGGCGACGGCGCCATTGCCGAGCGTCGCCGTCTCCAGCCGTTTCGCGACCTCTTCCTTGGCCTGCGCGATGGTCATGCCGTCGAGGAAGCGCGAATTGATCATGCGCCCGTCACCGTCATAGGCGGTGTCGGTGATGACGAAGGTTTTCGGGTCCTGCCCCTCGGGGCAGACGACGGGCGTGTTGCCGAGCCCGTATTTGTTGACGAAGTCGAGATCGCGCTGGTCGTGCGCGGGGCAGCCGAAGATCGCGCCGGTGCCGTAATCCATCAGCACGAAGTTCGCGACATAGACCGGCAACTGCCAATTCGCATCGAACGGATGCTGCGCGCGGATGCCGGTGTCGAAGCCCATCTTCTCGGCGGTGTCGATTTCGGCCTGCGCGGTGCCGTGGCGGCGGCATTCCTCAATGAAAGACGCGAGCGCGGGATTGCTCTTCGCTGCCTCCGCCGCGAGCGGATGATCCGGCGACAGCGCCACGAACTTCGCGCCGAACAGCGTGTCCGGGCGCGTGGTGAAAACCTCAACCTCGTTTTCGCCGTTCGGTGCGGTTTTGGAATCGAGCGCGAAGCGCACCAGCAGGCCCTCGCTGCGGCCGATCCAGTTGCGCTGCATCAGGCGCACCTTGTCGGGCCAGCGGTCGAGTGTGTCGAGCGCGTTCAGCAATTCCTCGGAATAGTCGCTGATCTTGAAGAACCACTGCGTCAGTTCGCGCTGCTCGACGAGCGCGCCGGAACGCCAGCCGCGTCCGTCGATCACCTGCTCGTTGGCGAGCACGGTCTGATCGACCGGGTCCCAGTTCACCTTCGACTGCTTGCGCTCGACGAGGCCCGCCTTCAGGAAGTCGAGGAACATCCGCTGCTGATGCTTGTAGTATTTCGGATCGCAGGTCGCGATCTCGCGCGCCCAGTCCAGCGACAGCCCCATCGACTTGAGCTGCTTCTTCATGGTGGCGATGTTTTCGTAGGTCCATTTCGCCGGATGGGTCTTGTTCTGCATCGCGGCGTTTTCCGCCGGCATGCCGAATGCGTCCCAGCCCATCGGATGCAGCACGTTATGGCCCTTGGCGCGGCGGTAGCGCGCGACCACGTCGCCCATCGTGTAGTTGCGGACGTGGCCCATGTGGATGCGCCCCGACGGATAAGGGAACATCTCAAGCACGTAGTATTTGGGCCGGGGGTCGTCGTTGCGGGAGGCGAAAACCCCTTTTTCGTCCCAAATCGACTGCCAGCGAGGTTCGACCTCGCGGGCGTTGTAGCGTTCAGTGCTCATAAGGATAAGACGGCCTGCATCGGAGGAGAAAAGCAGACCATCTCATAAAGGGTTTCGGCGGTTGAGGAAACCGCCTCAAACCGGGTCGCGGAGCCGGCCGGGGCCTAGCTTGCCAGCGACAGCGGGTTGTCGTCCGAGCGGATCAGGGCGTGGGCGACCACGGTGTTGCGGCCGCGGTGCTTGGCGGCATAGAGGGCCGCGTCCGCCGCCTCGATCAGGTCCTGCACCGAGGAGGCCTGCCCGGGCGCCACGGCGGCCATGCCTGCGCTGACCGTAATGTACTGGAACGCGCTCATGCTATGCGGGATATGCAGGTCTTCTACCGCCGCGCGGACCCGCTCGCCGATGTCCATTGCGGCGATGCCGTTGGTTTTCGGCAGCAGCAGGCAGAATTCCTCGCCGCCGTAACGCGCGGCGAAGCCCGACACCTCGCCCGCGATCGCCGCCAGCGCCTCGCCGACCTGGCGCAGGCACTTGTCGCCTTCGAGATGGCCGTAGGTGTCGTTGAACAGCTTGAAGTGATCGACGTCGATCATGATGAGCGATACCGGGCCGCCGGTCTGCTCGGCCTTCTTCCATTCGAATTCGAGCCGGTTCTGCAGGCCGCGGCGGTTGGCGAGGCCGGAGATCATGTCGACCGAGGCCATCACCTGAAGCCGGTCGTTGGTCGCGACGAGTTCACGTTCGCGCTCGCGCAACTGCATCGCCATGCGGCCGAAGGCGCGCGCGAGCGGCTGGAATTCAGGCGGCAGCCGCATGTCGTCTTCCGGCGAGGACAGGTCGCCATGTCCGAACCGCTCCGCGAGGCTGGTGATGATGCTGATCGGGCGAATGATCAGCCGCTCGCCGGCAAGCCAGCCGCCGAGCAGGGCGAACAGCACCAGAAGCCCGAGTTGTATGTAAGCGGCACGAATGCTGCGGTCGATTTCGCCGAGCAGTTGTGATTCGTTGATCGTGACGATCATCCGCGCCTGCGTTCCCTCGACGCGCGCAAATGTCACCTCAAGCTTTTCGCCCCCTTCCGAGGTGAAGAGCATCGAGCCGGAATCCTTTTCGGTGTCGATCTCATGGTTCGACACGGCGGCGAGCAATCTCTTCTCGACGAGAGGATGCCCCACATGCACGCTGTCTTCCGGCCGCGAGGCCGCCAGAACGGTGCCTGTTCCGTCAACGAGCACGGCGGACATGCCAAGCCGCTGGGTCCGCCGCCGCATCAGCTCGGACATCCACTTCAGATCGATTGCGGCGATCATCACCGCATGTTCTCCGGTCAGCGGGCTGACGGCGGGAAATGCCGCCATGATGGTCGGAAGATTGGCCGCGCGGCTGAAGATGTAATCGCTGACGACGAAGTTCTTGGCATTGATGGCGCGCTGGAAATAGCTGCGGTCGTGAAGATCGAGACCGACGATATGCGCGGAAGTCGAGCAACGGACCTTGCCGGTCTTGTCGACCACGGAGACGCTTCTGATCCAGGGAAGATCATGCCGCATGCTGGCATTCAGCACGGTGCAGCCCTGTTCGGGCGTGCGGGCCGAAGCGTAGATGTAGGCCGACGATTTCAGCACCGCCTGCACGGTGAGAATGATTTCGCGCTGGGCGTCTGCAGTGTGGCGGGCGAGTTCGGTCAATTCGTTGGCGGCGAGGGTGACCTGCTGCTGGCGGCTTTCCTCGAGCAGCCGCACGCGGTCGAGCATCAACGGCACGACCAGAATGAGCGCGAGCAGAATCAAGCGCGCACGAATGCCGACAAGCGTCTTTATTTTTGACGTGCCGCCGGCGAAACTGTTAATCGACATGGCCTTCCCTGTCCCCGTCGAGACTTTAAGAGGGAAGGCCTCAAGAAGAGTTTCTCCGATCCGATAAAATTTGATCTAACTGCTATTTGTCGTCGGGTTTGAGAGGATTGATGACTGACCGTAAAGCATCTTCGGTAACGCCGGATTCACCAGAAGGCCTCGAGGCCGTCGAGCGTGAAATTGTGCGCGCCTGCGCCGATGCGCGGCGCGATCGCGCTTCGGTAGAATTAATCGCCGTCTCCAAGACATTCGATGCGCCTGCAATTTCTCCCGTCATTTCAGCGGGACAGCGTGTGTTCGGCGAAAACCGCGTGCAGGAGGCGAAAGCGAAATGGCCCGAGCTTGTCGCGGCGACGCCCGGCCTCAAGCTGCATCTGATCGGTCCTCTGCAATCCAACAAGGCGCGCGAAGCGGTGATGCTGTTCGATGCGATCCATTCAGTGGACCGTCCGAGCATTTGCGAAGCGTTAAGCAAGGAAATCAAATCGCGGGAACGAAACCCGCTGTTGTTCGCGCAGATCAATACCGGCGAGGAGCCGCAGAAGGCTGGCGTCGTTCCGCAGGAGGCCGATGCGTTTTTGGCCGCCTGCCGCGACCGCTACGGGCTGACCATTTCGGGCCTAATGTGTATTCCGCCGGTGGATGAAGCGCCCGCGCCGCATTTCGCGCTCACCGCCAAGATCGCGAAGCGCAATGGGCTGAAACTGCTGTCGATGGGCATGAGTGCCGACTTCGCGGTGGCGATACAATTCGGCGCAACGCATATCCGCGTCGGCTCGGCGATTTTCGGGACGCGATAGATTTATCTGAGCTGCTCAATCGATCACGATTCGCGTTTGCGGCCCGATGCGCGCCAGCAATCGCAGCATCGCTCCGCGCGTCATGCCGACACATCCGGCGGTCGGCGCAAAGTGATCGCGCGCCAGATGCAGGAACACGGCGCTGCCGCGTCCGGGAATCGTTGGGCGAGTGTTGTGGTCGATCTCGATGATGAAATCGTAGAGATGGTCCTCGCGCATCAGGCGGTCGCCGGGCTCGCCGTCCTTGATCCGGATCGGCTGGTTATAGCGGCGCTCAGTTGGATCTTCCGACCAGGCGTCCTTGGCCGTGATGCGGCGCGTGGGCAACGCCGTGCGCGGCCGCGGGTGCCGGTCCGCCCGCCACCATAGTCTTATCGGATGAAACACACCGCGCGGCGTGCCGCCGTCGCCCTCGCGCTTGTCGGTCAGGATACCGCCCCGCCCCAGCGCCACCGGGATGGCCCGGCCATCCAGCCAGAGCCAGCCGCGCCGGCGGTTTCCGGCGGCGGTCCGGATGACGATTTCCCGCACCGGCCCATCACGTAGGATTGTCTGATAAGTGTATGTATCGGCTCGGCTTCTCATCGGTAGGCCGAACTCCTATCTTGCGTCGTGAGCGCCAAATGCTATCCCGGACATTGTTTTGCCCCGGTTCAGCGTCTTTGGTCGAGCTTCTTATTTTCAATAGTCTCAAAGGATTGAATGTATGCCCACCGCTCGCAAAATCCTGATCGTGGACGATGACAACGATCTGCGCGAGGCGCTGATGGAGCAGCTCGCCCTCCACGAGGAATTCGAGCCGACCGCCGCCGAGACGGGCGCGAAGGGTGCGCATGCGGCCAAGACCGAAGCGCCGGACCTCGTGCTGATGGATGTCGGCCTGCCCGACACCGACGGGCGCGAAGTGGTTCGCGGCCTGCGCAAGAGCGGCTTCAAGGCGCCGATCATCATGCTGACAGGGCATGATGGCGAATCCGACACCATTCTCGGGCTGGAATCCGGCGCAAACGATTATGTCGCCAAGCCATTCCGCTTCGCGGTGCTGCTCGCGCGGATTCGTGCCCAGTTGCGCCAGCACGAGGCGAGCGAGGATGCGGTGTTCACCGTCGGACCCTACAGCTTCCGCCCCGGCTCGAAGATGCTGACCGGCGCCAACGCCAAGAAGGTGCGGCTGACCGAGAAGGAAACCGCGATCCTGCGCTTTCTCTATCGTGCCGGCCAGCAGCCGGTGACGCGCGAGACGCTGCTGCAGGAAGTGTGGGGCTACAATTCCGGCGTCACCACGCACACGCTGGAAACCCACATCTACCGGCTGCGCCAGAAGATCGAGAAGGACGCCGCCAATCCCGAAATTCTGGTGACAGAGTCCGGCGGCTACAAACTTGTCCCCTGATCTGTGGCATAGCATGATGCGGGGTTCGCATCGCGGCCCCGCAGGCCGCCATAGTCCGGGACCTCATGTCGATTGAAGACGATATAGCTCTGCTTGCCCGCGTGCCGGCGCTGAACCTGCTCGGCATGTCGGCCCTGCAGGTGCTAGCGATCGGCGCAGAGCAGCGCGACTATGGCTATGGCGACGTGCTGTTTCATCAGAACGACATTGCCGACGCGGGCTATGTGATCCGGCGCGGCTCGTTCCGCGTTGCTGCCGAGGGCGGACCCGAGGTCGTGGTGGGCGTCGGTGAATTGATCGGCGAGCTGGCGCTGATCGTCGACATGCGCCGCCCCGCGACCGCGACCGCACTGGAGCATTCGACGGTGGTTCGGGTGTCGCGCACGCTGTATCAGCGCGTGCTGGAAAGCCATCCCGAAGCGGCACGGCGGATTCGCGACGATCTTGCCGCGCGCACCAATGCGGCGGCCAGCGCCATCGCGCGGCTGACGTCGAAGCTGGTGTAATGTTTTAAACTTCGCGGCGGCGGATTAAATATCCAGCACCGCCGTCACCGGCACATGGTCCGAGGGCCGTTCCCAGCTTCGCGCGTCACGCAGGATCTTGAAGTCGCTGACCTTGTCGCCGAGCGCGGGTGAAACCCAGATGTGGTCGAGTCGTCGCCCGCGATTGCCCACGGTCCAGTCGGCGGCGCGATAGCTCCACCACGTATAGACCTTCTCGCTCATCGCGATGCGCTGACGTGCAATGTCGATCCAGTTGCCCTGCGACTGCACGGCGAGAAGCTTCTCGCATTCCACCGGCGTGTGCGAAACGACGTTGAGGAGTTGCTTGTGCGACCACACGTCATGCTCGTGTGGCGCAACGTTGAGATCGCCGACAAGAATATGGTGTGCATTCTTGCCGGGATGCAGCGGCGCGCAGTCGCGCATCTCGTCGAGGAATGAGAGCTTATGCTCGAATTTCGGATTGGCCACGGGATCGGGAACATCGCCGCCTGCAGGCACGTAGAAATTATGCAGCACCAGCGGTGCTGAGAGGCCCGCGCTTTCGCCGAACGCCACCGAGATGTGGCGCGAATCGATCTTGCCGCAGAACGTGCGCACGTCCTTGGAGATGAAAGGCCGCTTCGAGACGATAGCGACGCCGTGATAGCCCTTCTGCCCGTTCAGCGCGATATGCTCGTAGCCGAGCCGCTGAAACCGCTTCAGCGGAAAGGCATCGTCGATGCACTTGGTTTCCTGCAGGCACAGCACATCCGGCCGCCGGCTTTTCAGAAACTTGGCGACCAGATCGATGCGCAGGCGAACGGAATTGATATTCCAGGTGGTGAGCGTGAAGGGCATGAGATGATGCGAGAGGGCGAGGCAGGCCTTATCGCACAGCCGGGGCAGGATGTCTAAAGCGACAAAGCCTCAGTTCGGATAACTGGTGTAGTCGATCTTGAACAATGCCGGATCGAGCTTCTTGGTGGTGTCGAGGTTGTAGACCGCCACGGTGGTGTCGTAGCCCTGCGGATCGGTCACGGTCCATTGCTTGAGCTTGCCGTCCTTGGCGCCGGTCATCAGCGTCAGGCGGCTGGTGCCGGTCACCGCCTGTTTTTCCTCGATGGTGATGCTGACATAGAGATCGTCGGCGCTGATGCTGGTCACGTTGGTGTCGCGGAGCAGATCAAGCTTCGAGGCAAGCAGGTAGCGCAGCGGCGTCTGGGACAGCGGATAGACATCCTGTGTCGCAAGCCGGCGGTCGCGCACGACCACGCTGGTGCCGTCGGCGATCAGCGCGATCGGCGACGGGTCGTCATATTCGAAACGGATCTTGCCGGGTTTCTGCAGATAGAAAGTGCCGGTGGTGCGGCTGCCGTCGGGCCCGACCTGGACGAAATTTCCCGACAGGTTTTGCAGCGACGACAGATAGGCACTGACCTTGTCGGCCAGCGCGCGCTGGTTGGGATCGAAGGCCTGCACCTTGGGGGCTGGACTATCGCCTCCGAAAAGTTTCTTCAACGTCGGCAGGATCGGATTTGGAACGGGCTCGGACTGCGGGCGCGGCGCATTGCTGGCTGCGGGAGTCGGCGCGGGTGGTGGCGGTTCGGAAGCGGCCACTTGCGGATTGCGCGCTTTCGGGGCGGGGCGCGGCAGCGGCACGGCCTGCGCCTGTGCGATGGATGCAGCCATGAAAACGGCCGCGAGTGCTGCGCGCTGCCAGTTCGCAAAAGCGGGAATGCCGGACATGAAAAGAAGGCCGTTCTGGTGTTTCAAGGAAAGTCCTGCTGGACGGTGGGTATCAATCGAGTTCGTTTAGCAGCGAGTAATGGCGTTTTCACGGCCCCTTATGTCCGCCGCGCTCAAAAACCTTCCTCCTCGGGCACCAGAATCTCACGTTTTCCGGCGTGATTGGCCTGTCCCACGATACCGGCCTCTTCCATCCGCTCCATCAGCGTCGCGGCCTTGTTGTAGCCGATCTGCAGCCTGCGCTGGATGTAGCTCGTGGAGGCCTTGCGGTCGCGTTTGACGATGGCGACAGCCTGCGAGAACAGGTCGCCCTCGCCGCCGCCCATGCTGGTGTTGTCGAACACCGCGTTGCCATCCTCGTCGGTCTCGTCCTCGGCCGTGACGGCTTCGAGATATTCCGGCACGCCTTGTGTCTTGAGATGGCGAACGATCTTCTCAACCTCTTCGTCAGAGACGAATGGACCGTGGACGCGGCTGATGCGGCCGCCGCCCGCCATGTAGAGCATGTCGCCCTGGCCGAGCAGCTGTTCGGCGCCCATTTCGCCAAGCAGCACCCGGCTGTCGATCTTCGAGGTCACCTGGAAGGAAATGCGCGTCGGGAAGTTCGCCTTGATGGTGCCGGTGATAACGTCGACCGACGGACGCTGCGTAGCGAGGATCACGTGCAGGCCGGCGGCGCGCGCCATCTGTGCGAGGCGCTGCACCGCGCCTTCGATGTCCTTGCCGGCGACCATCATCAGGTCGGCCATCTCGTCGACGATGATGACGATGTAGGGCAGCGGATCGAGGTTGAGCTGTTCTTCCTCGTAGATCGCCTTGCCGGTCTCCTTGTCGAAGCCGGTCTGGACCGTGCGGGTCAACTCCTCGCCCTTGGCTTTCGCTTCAGCGACGCGGGTGTTGTAGCCGTCGATGTTGCGGACGCCGAGCTTCGCCATGTTCTTGTAGCGTTGCTCCATCTCGCGCACCGCCCATTTCAGCGCAACGACGGCTTTCTTCGGATCGGTCACGACCGGCGTGAGAAGATGTGGAATGCCGTCATAGACGGAGAGTTCGAGCATCTTCGGATCGACCATGATGAGGCGGCACTGGTCCGGCCGCAGCCGATAGAGCAGCGACAGGATCATGGTGTTGATGCCAACCGATTTGCCCGAGCCGGTGGTGCCGGCGATCAGCAGATGCGGCATGCGCGCCAGATCCGCAATCACCGGCTCGCCGCCGATGGTTTTGCCGAGGCACAGCGGCAGTTTTGCGGTGTTTCCGGTGGCTTCCTTGGATGTCAAAAGTTCGCGCAGATAAACCGTCTCGCGCTTGGCGTTCGGCAATTCGATGCCGATGGCGTTACGCCCGGCGACCACTGCCACACGCGCGGAGACCGCGCTCATTGAACGCGCGATGTCGTCGGACAGGCCGATCACGCGCGAGGACTTGATGCCTGGTGCGGGCTCGAGTTCGTACAGCGTCACCACCGGACCCGGATTTGCTTTCACGATCTCGCCGCGCACGCCGAAATCCTGCAGCACCGTTTCCAGCGCGCGGGAGTTTTCCTCCAGCTCGTCCTTGCTCAACGTGAAACGATCCGAGGCTTTTGGTGTGGCGAGCACGGAGATCGGCGGCAATACGAAGGCGGAGGATTTGCGCGAGGATGCCTTCACGGTGCGCTTGCGCGGCGCGGGCTCGTCGTCCTCTTCTTCCTCCTCTTCGTCGTCCTCGTATTCCTCGTCGTAATCCTCTTCCTCGTCCTTCGGCACCAGCGAGGGGCTGGCGCGGCCGCGCAGCGAGGGTTCGGTGCGCTCAAAAGAATGACCGCGCACGGTTTCGCCGCGGCCGACCGCGAGCGAGAACAGCGCCTTCAACAGGCGGCCGATCCGCGCCTTGGTGCTGATCGCGGCATGCAGGAAGAAGCCGAGCGAGAACAGGCCGGGCGCGGCCTCTTCCTCGAACGTGTCCTCATCGTCATCGATGGCAATATCGTCTTCAGGATCGGCTTCGCGCGCGCCGTAGCCGCCCGCGATCGCGCAGGTGACGATGACGCCAAGGCCGAGCAGCAGCCCGAGGCAAATGCGATAAAGAAATCCGGGCGGTCCGAAGATCACGACGGGCACGCGCACGATGGCGTCGCCGACCACGCCGCCAAGACCTGTCGGCAGCGGCCACGACATGCTGTGCGGCCAGCAGCTTGCAAACCCGGAGGCGAGCACGGCGCACAGAATCCAGCAGCCGATGCGCACCGCTTCGCGGTCGAACGGACGATGGGTGAGAAGCCGCCAGCCCCACACCGCGACCGGCAGCACGAACATGATGGTGCCGAGGCCGAGAATCTGCATCAGCAGATCGGAACCGATCGCGCCCGGCCAGCCGATCAGGTTGCGGATTTTGCCCGAGGTTGCATGGCTGAGACTCGGGTCCTGCACCGACCATGTCATCAATGCTGCAGCGACAACGCCGGCGAAGATGATGATTGCAAGACCGATGAGTTCGCGCAGACGCCGCATCAGCATCTCGCGGATGGGGTCGGAGAGTTGTCCGACCAGAGGAACGACGCGCTCGATTGCCATATCCCGCCTCAGCCCCGCGGTTCGTGATCGTTCAACACAGTCACCAGGCGCGTGAGCGCCTCCTTGGTGACATCGGCCGGCTGCACCAGCGCAAGGCGGATATAGCCTGCGCCGGGATTCGAGCCGTCGGAGTCGGGACGTGCGAGATAGCTGCCGGGCAGAACCCGCACCCCGCCGTCCCGGAAAAGTCTGATCGCCGCCTGCTCGTCGCCGCCGTGTGCGGAGACATCGAGCCAGGCGCAGAAGCCGCCTGCCGGGCGGCGATAACCGTAGCGCGTGCCGAGAATCGTGTCGGCGTGATCGAATTTGAGGCCGTAGAGACGGCGGTTCTCGTCAACATGCGCTTCGTCGCCATAGGCAGCGATGCCGACATGCTGCAGCGGCACCGGCACCTGGGGTGCTGCGACGTTGCGCCATTCGTGGAAGCGGCGGATGAAGGCTGCATCGCCTGCGACGAAACCGACGCGCAGGCCGGGAAGGTTCGAGCGTTTCGACAGCGACTGGAACGCAACGGCGTTTTTGAAATCAGAGCCAGCGTTTTCGAGAATGCTGCCGGGCGCCGCGCGGGTGTAGATCTCCGAATAGCATTCGTCGCTCAGCACCATGAAGCCGTGGCGGTTCGCAAGCCCGCTCAGCCGCGCGAAATAAGCGGGCGTTGCGACCGCGCCCTGCGGGTTCGCGGGCGAGGCGAGATAAAACGCGACCGTGCGCGATAAAAGTTTGTCGTCGAGCGCATCGAGGTCTGGAAGAAAACCGGTGGCGCGTGTCGCGGGCAGAAACATCGCTTCGCAGCCCGCGCCGCGCGCGCCTGCGGCATAGGCCGGATAGAATGGATTCGGCATCAGGATCGCGGGCGTGCCGTTGCGTTGGCCGACGTAAGCGGCGGCGGCGATCGCGGCATGAAACAAACCTTCGCGGCTGCCATTGAGCGGCAGGATCTCACTATCGGGATCGAGCGCGCGCGGCAGCTTGTAGCGCCGCGACATCCACGCGGTGGCAGCAGCACGGAATTCGGGAATGCCGTTCGATGCCGGGTAGCGTCCGAAACCGGCGAGATTTTTTGCCAGCACGTCGCCGACGAAGGATGGCATCGGGTGCTGCGGTTCGCCGAGCGACAGGTTGATGAGCTTTTGGCCGGGCTGATAGGGCGCGAGCAGCTCCGTTAGCCGCGCAAACGGAGAGCGTTCGCCGGCCGCGGGTGCGGCGGCGGTCTCCGGGCGGGAGGAATCGGACGAGACCATTACAAAAAGCCCAGCACTTTCAATCAGTCAGCCATCACCAGGGAATGCGGGAATGGATCGTCCCACCATAGCGGCGGTGAGGTTAAGACGCGATTAACCATCGGGCGTTGCTGCGATTTTAGGCCAAACCAGAAAGCCGGCCGGAACGCAGCCAGACTGCGGCCAAAAAGAGAGAGGGCCCCGGCTTGAAGCCGGAGCCCTCCGCGATCGGGGCGTTGCCGGGAAACAGGCCCCGACCGTATCGGTGCCGTGCGCTTACATGTTGTAGGCGCGCTCGCCATGGTCGGTGATGTCGAGGCCTTCGCGCTCGGCATCGACCGGCACCCGCAGGCCAACGATCAGGTCGACGAGCTTGTAGAGGATCGCCGAACCGATGCCGGACCACAGCAGCGTGGCGATCACCGCCTTGCTCTGCGCGATCATCTGCGTGACGAGGTCGTAGGTGCCGGCGTTGTTGCCGGTGATGTTGGTGTAGTCGGTGATGCCGACGCCGCCGAGCGCGGGGTTGACGAGGAGGCCGGTCATCAGCGCGCCGAAGATGCCGCCGATGCAGTGCACGCCGAACACGTCGAGCGCGTCGTCATAGCCGAGTGCGTTCTTCACCGTGGAGACGAAGAACAGACAGATCGGCGAGACGAGAAGACCGAGCACCAGCGCGCCCATCGGACCGCAGAAGCCTGCCGCCGGTGTCACCGCGACCAGACCCGCGACCGCACCCGAACAGATGCCGAGCAGCGAGGGCTTGCCCTTCGCCATCCATTCCACCATCAGCCACGAGAACGCGGCGCCTGCGGTGGCGACCATGGTGTTGACGAAGGCGAGTGCCGCGCCGCCATTGGCCTCGAGGTTGGAGCCGGCGTTGAAGCCGAACCAGCCGACCCACAGCAGCGAGGCGCCGATCATGGTCATGGTCAGCGAGTGCGGAGCCATGATCTCGCGGCCGTAGCCGACGCGCTTGCCGACCATCAGGGCGCCGACAAGACCGGCGATGCCGGCGTTGATGTGCACCACGGTGCCGCCTGCGAAGTCGAGTGCGCCAGCACCCGCGAGCCAGCCGACCGAGCCGGTGAGCGCGTCAAGTTTCGCCTGTGCCGCAGCCTTTGCCGTGGCATCGGTTGCAGCCGCAACAGCCTTCGCAGCCGCCGCGATGTCGTCGGGCGAGGCGACGTACCAGACCCAGTGCGCCAGCGGGAAGTAGATGATGCTCACCCACAGGAACACGAACAGCATCGCCGCCGAGAACTTCATGCGCTCTGCGAAGGCGCCGACGATCAGCGCGGGCGTAATCATCGCGAACGTCATCTGGAAGACGAGATAGGCGTATTCGGGAATGACGACGCCGTTGGAGAAGGTGCCGACAGTCGAGTTCGCGTCGATGCCCGCGAGGAACGCCTTCGAGAAGCCGCCGACGTAATTGGTCAGGCTGCCGCCGTCGGTGAAGGCGAGCGAGTAGCCGTAAAGCGTCCAGATGATGCCGACCATCGCAACGATGGCGAACACCTGCGTGAGGATCGACAGCATGTTCTTGGCGCGCACGAGGCCGCCGTAGAACAGCGCGAGGCCGGGGATCGACATCATCAGCACGAGCAGCGAGCTGACCAGCATCCAGGCGGTGTCGCCCTTGTTGGGAACGGGCGCGTCAGCGGCGAAGGCCGCGCTGGTGCATCCGATCACGGCGATTGCTGCGATCAGTGCGGCCGATCCCAGACGCGCGGGACGGTGAAAACTCATGGTGTGGACTCCTGATTGAATGGGATGAGAAACGGGAAAATCAGAGGGCTGCGTCATCGGCTTCGCCGGTGCGGATGCGCACCGCATGTTCGAGGCTGGTGACGAAAATCTTGCCGTCGCCGATCTGGCCGGTCTTGGCGGCAGCGGTGATGGCCTCAACGGTGCGGTCGACCTGGGCATCGGCAACCGCGACCTCGATTTTGATTTTGGGCAGGAAACTCACGGCGTACTCGGCGCCGCGATAGATTTCGGTATGGCCCTTCTGGCGGCCGTACCCCTTCACTTCCGTGACCGTGAGGCCGTGAACGCCAATGGCGGTCAGGGCATCGCGGACCTCTTCCAGCTTGAACGGCTTGATGACAGCCATCACGATCTTCATGTCTGTTCCCCGCTTGGCCCGGCCTGCCGGGCGCTTTCGATCGGGACTCACCGCGCGAAGAAGGACACTTCGCGGGCACCCGCCGGAACATGACGAATCAAAAGCTGTGCCAGAGCACTCGCTGGCTTCATCGCGTTGAAAGATATGATGTTTTTGTTTGTGAGCCGGACAGGCGGGATGCGCTGCACAAAGCCGCGCTTAAAACGGCGACAGTGCCGCCTGCAAAATAGGCAGGACAGGAATTTGCCGTAAAGCTGCACAGACGGCAGGCAGCGGGTTACGGCATTCTTAAAAGCCGCCCGGCTCCCGGGGTCCGGAAGACGGGCGGTTCTGCGGAATTTATTGCAACGCTTCGCCGTGCTGGGTGATGTCGAGGCCCTCGACCTCATGCTCGTGCGAGACACGGACCGACACCCGCGTATCGATCAGCTTCAGCAGCACCCAGGTCGCGCCGCCGGACCAGACGATGGTGACGACGACGCCGACGATCTGCGCCAGCAGAAGATGCGGATTGCCTTCCAGCAATCCCGGAACGCCGCCGATGGCCTGCGTGGCGAAGACGCCGGTCAACAGTGTGCCGATCATGCCGCCGATGCCGTGAATGCCGAACACGTCGAGCGTGTCGTCATATTTGTAACGATGCTTGAGGCTGGTGCAGGCCCAGTAGCACACGCCGCCTGCGACCAATCCGATCAGAATGCCTTCGCCCGGCGTGACGAAGCCGGATGCGGGCGTGATGGTGCCGAGGCCCGCGACCGCGCCGGAGATCATGCCGAGCACGGAGGGCTTGCGGCGCTTGATCCATTCGATCGCGCTCCATGTCAGCGCGCCTGCGCAGGCGGCGAGATGCGTCGAGAGGATCGCCATGACCGCGCGCGAATTTGCCTGCAACGCCGAACCGCCGTTGAAGCCGAACCAGCCGACCCACAACAATCCGGTGCCGATCACCGCGAGCGACAGATCGTGCGGCGCGAGATTTTCAGAACCGTAGCCGCGCCTGCTGCCGAGCATGATGGCTGCGACAAGACCGGCGCTGCCCGCGCTCAGATGAATGACGAGGCCGCCGGCGAAATCCAAGACGCCGAGCTGGCCGAGGAAGCCGCCGCCCCAGATCCAGTGCGCCAGCGGAATATAGGCGATGGTGAACCAGCCGGCGCAGAACAGCATGTAGGATGAAAACCGCATCCGGTCGGCGACCGAGCCCGCGATCAGCGCAACGGCAATGACGCCGAACGTCATCTGGTAAAGCACGAACAGCGATTCCGGAATCGTCTTGGCGAGCGGGTTGATGCTGTCCATCGTCATGCCCGACAGCATGAAGCGATGCAGCGAGCCGAGGCTTGCGCCGCTGCCCGTGAAGGTCAGGCTGTAACCGTAGGCCACCCACAAGATCGATATCGCAGCGACCGCGCCGAGACTTTGCGCCATCGTCGCCAGCACGTTCTTCTTGCGGACCATGCCCGCGTAGAACAACGCAAGGCCGGGCACCGTCATCATCAGCACGAAGGCGGTGGCGACGATCATCCAGGCGGTGTCGCTGGTGTTGATTCCGGTCCCGCCGCCTTGCGCGAAAGCGGGGCTCGCCAATGCAGACAGCACGAGTGCGCCAAAGCCGGTTACGGCATTGCGGTTGCGAAGCCAAATCGTCATGGGAAAATTCCGGCAATCGGTTGAAGTGAAACGGGGCAGGCAGATTTCGAAAACGCTGGTCCTAGAGCGCGTCGGCGTCGGTCTCTCCGGTGCGGATGCGCACCGCGCTCTCAATCGGGGTGACGAACACCTTGCCGTCGCCGATCTGTCCGGTGCGCGCACCGGTGGTGATGACCTGCACTGTCTGGTCGGCGAGATCGGCGGACACCGCGACCTCGATCCGCAGCTTGGGCAGGAAGTTCACGGCGTATTCGGCGCCGCGATAAATTTCGGTGTGGCCTTTCTGGCGGCCGTAACCCTTCACCTCGGTGACGGTCATGCCGTGGACGCCGATGCCGGTCAGGGCCTGGCGCACCTCGTCAAGTTTGAAGGGTTTGATGATCGCGGTAACGAGTTTCATGGTCCGCCGGTCCCCTGCCGCACAACGATTGAGCGTCTTTACAAAAGCGCGCGGAACTGTGCCACTGGATTCATCGGCTGAAAGCTTGGTGACTAAAAAATGAGCAGCTTTGGACCGGCTCGACCGGCCTATTTGGCGCGCCGCACCCGGATCGAGCCTTCCTGCGCGACTGAGGCGACCAGCGTGCCGTCGGCGCGAAAGATTTCGCCGCGGGAGAAGCCGAGGCCGTCATGGGCGTTCGGGCTGTCCTGGGTATAGAGCAGCCATTCGTCGGCCCGGAACGGGCGGTGAAACCACAGTGCGTGGTCGAGGCTGGCGCCGCTAATGCCGTTCTCGAACACGGTGCGGCCGTGCTCCGCCAGCGAGGCATCGAGCAGCGAAAAATCCGAGGCATAGGCCAGCGCGCACATGTGCAGCGCCGGATCGTCCGGCAGCGGCTTCGATGCCTTGAGCCAGATGCTGACATGGCCATCGTCGATCGCCTCGCCGACATATCGTTTCAGATTGGTCGGACGCAGCTCGAACGGCATCTCGGCCTCGAAGAAACGGCGGATGAAGTTCGGCATCTCGCTCTGCTGTTTCGCGTCGAGCACCTGATGCAAGTCGAGCGTTCTCACGTCATCCGGCGGCGGCACCGGCGGCATTTGGGCCTGATGCTCGAAGATGCTGTCCTCATGCACATGGAACGAAGCGATCATCGAAAAGATTTCGGCACCCTTTTGGGATGCGATGATGCGGCGGGTCGAGAAGCTGCCGCCGTCTCGCAGCCGCGCGACTTCATAAGTAATCGGAACGGCGGGATCGCCGGGCAGGATAAAATAGGCATGCAGCGAATGCGGCAGCCGCCCCTCGACCGTGCGGCAGGCCGCGACCAGCGATTGCCCCACCACCTGACCGCCGAACACGCGCTGCCATCCGCTCTTTGGGCTGTCGCCACGAAACCTGTCGCCGCCCAGCGTTTCGAGATCGAGGATGGAAAGCAGGTCGGCAAGGGAGGCGGGCATGGCATTACCTTCTGCGCGGTCCGGCGCGAGTGAGGGGCCGCGGAGGTATCCGCAGGGTGCGCAAGGGGTTATAAAACGCTCAAAGCCGGGCTCCGCAAGCGGTCTCGTGCGTTGAGGTAGCGGTATTCGGTTGGAGCAGCCATGGCGAAATCGCAAGGCATCGTAATCGGCGGCGGCGGACTGGCCGGGTTGTCGCTGGCGCTCGCGTTGCGTCAGGGGTTGGGCCCGGACATTCCGGTGATCGTCGCGGACCCGGCCTTCGCGGTGCGCCCGAGCCGCGACCAGCGCGCCTCCGCCATCGTCGCCGCCTGCCGCAAGCTGTTCGAGACGCTCGGCGTGTGGAGCGAGGTCGCGCCCCATGCGCAGCCGATCCTCGACATGGTGGTGACCGATTCCAGATTGCGGGATGCGACGCGGCCCGCGCTCCTCACCTTCTCGGGCGAGGTCGCGGGCGGCGAGCCGTTCGCGCACATGGTGGAGAACCGCCATCTGATCGATGCGCTGACCAATCATGCCGAAGCCAGCGGTGTCGAACTGCGCAACGATACTGTGGCGGCCTACGAAGCGAACGACGACGGCGTGCAGGTCGCGTTCGGCAGCGGCGACATCGTTGCGGCGCGGCTGTTGGCGGCAGCGGACGGCGCGCGCTCGAAACTGCGCCAGCGCGCGGGCATCGCCACCCATGGCTGGGATTACGATCAGGCGGCGATCGTCGTCACGGTCGGGCACGAGCGCGATCATGAAGGCCGCGCCGACGAACATTTTCTGCCTGCGGGTCCGTTCGCGATCCTGCCGCTCACCGGCAAACGGTCGTCACTGGTGTGGACCGAGCAGCCGAAAGAAGCCGCGCGCATCGTCGCGCTCGGTGCGGATGAGTTCAAAGCCGAACTGGAGATGCGCTTCGGCCTGCATCTCGGTGAACTGGAGGTGCTCGACAAACCGCGGACCTTCCCGCTCGGCTATTTCGTCGCGCGCTCGTTCATCGCGCCGCGTTTGGCGCTGGTCGGCGACGCCGCGCATGTGATTCATCCCATCGCGGGGCAGGGCCTCAACATGGGCCTGAAGGATATCGCGGCACTGGCGGAAGTGGTGGTGGATGCGGCGCGGCTCGGCACCGATTTCGGCGGCGCCGATGTGCTGGAGCATTATCAGCGGTGGCGGCGGTTCGACACCATGACGATGGGGCTTGCCACCAATGTTCTGAACGGCATGTTCTCGAACGATTTCACGCCGCTGCGCGCGGTGCGCGATATTGGCCTCGGCCTTGTGGACCGGATGCCGCCGTTGAAAGGCGCGTTCATCCGTCAGGCGGCGGGCCTGACCGGCGAAGTGCCGCGGCTGCTGCGCGGCGAGGCGCTGTAGATCAATCCAGCTTGCGGGCTTCTTCCGGCAGCATGATCGGAATGCCGTCGCGGATCGGGTAAGCGAGCTTGGCGCCGCGCGAGATCAGCTCCTGCTTCTCGGCGTCGTATTCCAGGAGGCCCTTCGTCACCGGGCACACCAGAATTTCCAAGAGCTTGGAATCGACGGGATCGGAATCGCTCGCGGGCGGAATGTTGGCGGTCATGTTCGGTCCATCACATCAAACGAAAATCATTGCACCGGCGGATCGCCCGAGGTCTGCTTCTTGGCAAGATCCATCTGCGTCACCGCGATCAGGATTTCAGCGCGGGTCTTGAGGTCGGGCGCTTCCAGCAAAGCCTGCTTCTCGGCGGGGCCGTAAGGCGACATCATCGCCAGCGCATTGACCAGCGCCTCGTTGGGGGCGGCGCGGATGCCGTCCCAATCCACTTTCAATGAATTGGCTTTCAGGAATTTGGTGAGCGTGTCGAGCACGGCGTCACGGTCGACGGCGTCCTCGCCCTTGCGCGCGGTGAAATCGTCGATGAAGGGGAAGAAGTCCACCTTGCACTGGCGATAGGGCGTCAGCACGGTCAATTCCTCAACCACCTGAAAGCGCGCGACGCCGGTGAGTTCGAGGATGTAGCGCCCGTCGCCGGTTTCACCGAACTGCGTGATGCGGCCGACGCAGCCGACGCGAAACAATTTTGGGTGTTCCTCGCTTTTGGAGTGCGCGGCGTCCGGCTGGATGATGCCGATCATGCGGTGGCCGTCGCGCAAGGAATCGTCCACCATTTCGAGATAGCGCGGCTCGAAGATGTTCAGCGGCATCTGCCCGCGCGGCAATAGCAGCGCGCCGGGCAGCGGAAACACCGGAATGGTTTCGGGAAGATCGCCCGGCCCGCGATATTCGGAATTGATGGCCATTCGATATGATCCCTGAACGGAGCGCGATGTTATGAGAACAGCAGCGTCGACAGGCGCTTGCGGCTCTCCACGGTGGCGTCGTCGTCGCCGCCCCAGGCCTCGAAGAACTGCAGCAACTGCTTGCGCGCGCCGTCGTCGTTCCATTTGCGGTCGCGCTTGACGATCTCCAGCAAATGGTTGGCGGCCTCGATCCGCGCATGCTTGGCGTTGAGCGCGATGGCGAGGTCGTAGCGGGCCTGATGGTCGAGCGGATTTGCGGCGATCTTTTGCTCAAGCTCCGCGACCGGGCCGACCGACTGCGCCTGTTCGGCGAGATCGAGCATCGACTGCACGGCGACGACGGCAGCATCGTTGCGCTTGGCTTCCGGCACCATGGCGAGTGTTTGTTTGGCCTGTTCGAGCGAACCCGCGACCACGTGGCAGCGCGCGAGGCCCGCCATCGCCGGCACGTTGGCGGCATCCTGCGCCAGCGCCTCGGCGTAGATTTCGGCGGCGGTGGTGGCGTCGCCCTCGGCCAGATGCGCTTCCGCTTCCGCGATCAGGTCGGCATCGCCGCCCGGCATCCCCTTGGTCAGCTTGTCGATGAAGGCGTTGATCTGGGCTTCCGGCTGCGCGCCCATGAAGCCGTCGGCCGGCTGGCCGTTGACGAAGGCGATCACCGCCGGAATCGACTGGATGCCCATTTGCCCCGGAATCGCCGGATGCTCGTCGATGTTCATTTTGACGAGTTTGACCTTGCCCTTGGCGGCGCGCACCGCCTTTTCGATGATCGGCGTGAGCTGCTTGCACGGGCCGCACCAGGGCGCCCAGAAGTCAATCAGCACCGGCTGGCGCTTGGATTCCTCGATCACGTCCCGGACGAAGGTCTGCGTCGTGGTGTCCTTGATGAGGTCCGGCGCAGCGCCCGTAGCGGCGTCATTGTCGAGTATCGTCACGTCGTTTTATCCCGGCTGATTGTTGCGTTTGGGCACATTTACCATGCCCGGTCCTAAAATGGCGGCGAAAGTGACGATTTCAATCGCGGAAGCGATTGAAATCGTTCCCGAACATGAACTTAAGGCCCGCCACGGGGTGAAAAAAGGCCGCCTTTCTCTGTTGCATTGCCGCGCGGGGTTTGGCATAGGTTGCGCCCGGCGGCGCAAGCCGCCCATTTCTGATGCGGGTGTAGCTCAGGGGTAGAGCACGACCTTGCCAAGGTCGGGGTCGAGGGTTCGAATCCCTTCGCCCGCTCCAGAATCTTCCAGTCATGATTTTCAGTCATGCGAAGAGAATTTGGCAACCACGCAAGCCGCCGCAAGGCGGCTTCGTCGTTTCTGGCTCTCAACTTTTGGTTCCCTGCGGCGTTAGTCTCGACGGGACTGGAGGACGGCGCATGACGCGACACTATGTCGGGGATTTGCAACGTTTCATCGATGCGCAGCGGCTGCTTTACGACCGGGTGCTCTGTGAACTGCGCGGCGGGCAGAAGCGCACGCACTGGATGTGGTTCATCTTCCCGCAGATCGAGGGCTTGGGGTTCAGCGCGATGGCGCAGAAATACGCCATCGCTTCGCGCGAGGAGGCCGCTGCCTATCTTGCGCACCCGCTGCTCGGCGGACGACTGGAGGAATGCACGGCGCTGGTCAACGCGGTTCGCGATAAATCCGTGCGCGAGATTTTCGGCTCTCCCGACGATCTCAAATTCTGTTCCTCGATGACGCTGTTCGCACAGGTCGCGAAGGGACACTCTCTTTTCAAAGAGGCGGTTGAAAAATATTTCGACGGGCGCTTCGATGAGGCGACGCTGACAAGGATCGAAGGAAGATGAAAACCAGCGGACGCCGCTCGCCGATCGTGACCGTGAAGCCCGATGCCATCGCGACCTCGACGCTGACGATCGCCACGCCGCAACGCGGTTTCTTCGACATCACCGTGGAAGCGAAAGGCTTCCTGCGCGAGGCGGAGGCCGAAAGCGGCGCGCTGACGCTGTTTGTGCGCCACACCTCGGCGTCGCTCACCATTCAGGAAAATGCCGATCCGGACGTGCTGACCGATCTTGTGGATGCGCTCGACCGTCTCGCGCCGGAAGACGGCGGCTGGATACACCACAGCGAAGGCCCGGACGACATGCCCGCGCACATCAAGACCATGCTGACCTCATGCAGCCTGCATGTGCCGGTGGAGCATGGCCAGATGATGCTCGGCACCTGGCAGGGCATCTACCTGATTGAGCATCGTGCGCATCCGCACCGCCGCGAGATCGTGCTGCAGTTTGTCGGCAGGACGGCGCATTAAAGTACGTTCTTGTCATGCCCGGCTTTATGCCGGGCATCCACGTTTTTCTTAAAGCGTTCCAAGACGTGGATTGCCGGGTCAAGCCCGGCAATGACAGATCGTGAAGTTACGCAGGCGCCTTTTCCGCCATCTCCTGAAACAACTCCGACGCCAGCCGTTCGACATGGCGGCGCACATCGAGCGGCCAATCGGCAATCAGCGCATGGAAGTGCCCACCGTCGGAGGCGTAGAGCGCGCGCAGCACACCCTCGTAATGCGGCTTGTCGCCCGCAATCGCCGACAGAAAACGATGCACCGATTCCTGGCGCTCGCGGGCGTCGTCCTTCGCGCCGGTCTTGCGCCGCGCATCCTCGATCAGTTTTCGCAATGTCACCGACGCGCCGCCGGGTTGCGCGGCGAGCCATTCCCAATGGCGCGGCAGCAGCGTGACCTCGCGGGCGACGACGCCGAGTTTCGGCCGGCCCGGACCGCGCGGTGCGGATTCGGGAGAAAGAGAGGTCTTGAGCCGGGCGGTGACGTCCGCGACCGAGCCGCGAAAATCGATTTCCACCGGGCGGCTGCTCTCAAGATCGAACAGCAGAATCTGGCTCTGCGGCTGGGCAGACAGGGTCTGTTTGACCCGCGCGGCGACGTCCACGATGTCGCCGGAGGCGATGCAACGGTCGCCGTCGAAGGCGATAATCTGGGTAGAAGGCACGACAAACCAATGGGTTGTGACGATGCTTAGAATATACCCGGGTAAAATAAGTCTGTCAATATTATCCGGGTATTATTTCGGGTAACCCGGCAGCTTGCCCAGCGTGACGCCCGGCGGCGGCACGTCTCCATCCGGCACGAAAAAATCCGGCATCAGCGGCACCGATGCATCGACGCGGTAACGCTCGAAATCGGTGACGCCTGCGGCGGCGAGAATTGTATCATCGATGCAGAACTGGCCGGTGAAATGGCGCGACGGTTTGGTGAGGATGACGTGTGCTGCATCGGCGACGATTTCCGGCTTGCGGCTGGCGCGCATCATCGTCTCGCCGCCGAGCAGGTTGCCGACCGCGGCGGTGGCAATCGTGGTGCGCGGCCACAGCGCGTTGACCGCGATGCCGTCGCCTCTCAATTCACCGGCAAGCCCGAGCGCGCACATGCTCATGCCGAACTTCGCCATGGTGTAGGCGGTGGAGGGCGCGAACCATTTCGTTCGCATGTCGAGCGGCGGCGACAGCATCAGGATGTGCGGGTTCGCCGTCTTCTTCAAATGCGGGATGCAGGTTTTTGAGACCAGAAACGTGCCGCGCGCGTTGATCGCCATCATCAGGTCGAAGCGTTTCATCTCGGTCGCCTGCACCGGTGTGAGGCTGATCGCGCTGGCATTGTTGATGCAGATGTCGATGCCGCCGAATTCCTTCACGGTTTGATCGACGGCGGCGATCACCTGCGCCTCATCGCGGATGTCGCAAGCGATGGGGAGCGCGCGTCCGCCCATGGCCTCGATCTCCTTGGCTGCGGTGAAAATCGTGCCTTCGAGTTTGGGCTGCGGCGTCGTGGTTTTTGCGGCGATGGCGATATTGGCGCGGTCACGCGCCGCGCGCTTAGCGATCGCAAGGCCGATGCCGCGACTGCCGCCGGTGATGAACAGCGTCTTGCCTTTGAGGGATGTCATGTGGCCTCCCGTATCAATAACCCGCCGCTGCTGCGCCGCGCGTGCGCGGGTCGGCGGCGCCGAGCCAGCCGTCTTTTGTCGCAGCAATCGAATTTGCCGAGGTCTGTCCCATCGGCGTCACGAGGGTGTGGCCCATGGCGCGCAACGCATCGCGCGTCGCCTGCGGAAAGCCGTGTTCGATCCGCACTTCGTCGGGCATCCATTGATGATGCAGCCGCGGCAGGCTGACGGCCTGCGCGATGTTCATGCGATAATCCAGCGCGTTGACGATCACCTGCAGCGTGGTCGAGATGATGCGGCTGCCGCCGGGCGAGCCGGTGACGAGCACGGGCTTGCCGTCTTTCAAGACAATCGTCGGCGTCATGGATGACAATGGCCGCTTGCCGGGGCCGGGCAGGTTGGCTTCATAACCGACGAGGCCATAGGCGTTCGATGCGCCCGGCGCGGCAGTGAAATCGTCCAGCTCATTGTTGAGCAGCACGCCGGTGCCCTCCGCGATCAGGCCGACGCCGTAGCTGAAATTCAGTGTGTAGGTGTTGCTCACCGCATTGCCTTGCGCATCCACCACCGAGAAATGCGTGGTGTTGGTGCCTTCATGCGGTTGCGCAGTGGCTGTTGCTTTCACCGGCGTTGCTTCCTTGAGATCGATCTCGGCGCGCAATTTCGCGGCGTAATCTTTTGAGAGCAATCGCGTCAGCGGCGCATGCACGAAAGCGGGGTCGCCGAGATAGCGCGCGCGGTCGGCATAGGCGCGCTTCATCGCCTCGATCAGCACATGCAACGAGGCCGGCGTCCGCGCGCCCATTTTGCGTAGGTCGAAGCCTTCCAGAATGTTCAGCGTCTCGATCAGCACGGTGCCGCCGGAAGACGGCAGCGGCATCGACACGATGTCATAGCCGCGATAGCTGCCGCGCACCGGCTCGCGCCAGACCGGGCGATAGGATTTGAGGTCGTCACGGGTGATGACGCCGCCCGCCGCCTGAATGCCTTGCGCGAGTTTCTCCGCGACCGGGCCATCGTAAAAACCATCTACGCCATGATCCGCGATGGCCTGCAGCGTGGTGGCAAGATCGGGCTGGATGAGTTTGTCGCCTTCGCGCAGCGGCGTGCCGTCGGCATGGAATAACAGTTTTGCGCTCGACGGCCATGGCGCAAACCGCTTGCGCGCGTTGGGCAATGTGTCGGCGATGTCGTCGGTGATGATGAATCCGTCGCGCGCGAGCTTGATCGAAGGCGCGAGCAGGTCGCGCAAGGTGAATTTGCCGGAGCCGTATTTCTCAAGTGCAGCCGCAAGCCCCGCCACCGTGCCCGGCACGCCGATGCCGAGCGCGCCGTCGCGTGATTTTGCGGGGTCCGGCTTGCCGTCCGGCCTGAGAAACATCGTCGGCGTCGCGGCGGCAGGCGCGGTCTCGCGATAATCCAGCGCGATGTCTTTGTTCTCGCGCGCGAGGTGGATCACCATGAAGCCGCCGCCGCCGATATTGCCCGCGCGCGGATAGGTCACCGCCATCGCGAACCCGGTCGCGACCGCAGCATCCACCGCATTGCCGCCGCGCTTCAGCACATCGGCCCCAATTCTTGCGGCAATCTTTTCCTGCGCCACCACTAGGCCGTGGCGTGCGAACACCGGCTGGGCGTGCGTCGGCAGCGTCGAGATGCGGGCATCCTGCGCCCACCCGATGGCGGGCGCGAGGATCAGCAGCAGGGCGAGAGCAAAACGGTTCAAAAGCGGGCTTTCCTATTTTGAAGGCGATGTCAGGCCACGATAATCATCGCGAATTGATCTATAAGGTGGCGGACAACCTATCCGCCTGCCGCACTCCCGCCAACGAAACTGAAGGTGAAGATGACATCCCTTGCGCCAGCCACGCAGCGTACCTATCCGCCGCGTTCCGCCGTGGTCGGCTGGATCTTCTTCGACTGGGCGGCGCAGCCTTATTTCACGCTGATTACCACCTTCGTGTTCGCGCCCTATTTCGCCACGCGCGTCGCGCCCGATCCCGCCACCGGCCAGTCGCTGTGGGGCTTTGCGACTTCGATCGCGGGATTCCTGATTGCGTTTCTGTCGCCGGTGCTGGGCGCCATCGCGGATGCGGGCGGGCGGCGCAAGCCGTGGATC
>Ga0180223_1000544_pt1 | contig 44982 bp, 46 predicted proteins | sample eDN5th30CKraftOP_FD_151337 | JGI IMG/M metagenome (GOLD analysis project Ga0180223, IMG submission 151337) | Enriched Organic Plus compost microbial communities from Emeryville, California, USA - eDNA 5th pass 30_C Kraft OP (version 2) (version 2) ... | reverse complement strand
AGAAGATCGTTCAGGGCCGTGACTTCACCGCCATGGCCGAGACCGTCAACGCGGTTGACGCATGGCTTGGCAGCCTGCCTGGACACGCCTATGCCAATGTCCGCCAGCCGCCGGTCTCGACGCTCAACCTTGCCCACATGATCCCCCTGAACGCCGTATGGGCAGGGCCGGAACGGAACGAGCATTTCGGTGCGCCCCCTTTGCTCTACGCCAAGACCGAAGGCTCGACCCCGTTCCGGTTTTCCCTTCATGTCGGGGATGTGGGCCACACGCTTGTCGTCGGCCCAACCGGCGCGGGCAAGTCCGTGCTGCTCGCCCTCATGGCCCTGCAGTTCCGGCGCTATGCCGGAGCGCAGGTCTTCGCCTTCGACTTCGGCGGCTCGATCCGCGCCGCCACGCTGGCGATGGGCGGCGACTGGCACGACCTCGGCGGACGCCTGACCGAAGGCGCGGACGCTCCGGTCCTGCTCCAGCCGCTCGCCCGTATCGGGCACGCGCAGGATCGCGCCTGGGCCGCCGACTGGATCGCGGCGATCCTCACGCGCGAGGGGCTGACGGTCACGCCCGAGGCCAAGGAGCATATCTGGACCGCGCTTTCCTCGCTCGCCTCCGCGCCGGTCGAGGAACGCACCCTGACCGGCCTGTCCGTCCTGCTCCAGTCCAGTGAACTCAAGCTCACCCTGCAACCCTATTGCGTTGGCGGCCCCTACGGGCGGCTGCTCGACGCGGAGACCGAAAATCTCGGCGATGCTCCGGTTGCCGCCTTCGAGACCGAAGGTTTGCTTGAGACTGGCGCGGCGCCCGCCGTCCTCGCCTACCTGTTCCACAGGATCGCCGACCGCCTCGACGGCCGCCCCACGATGATCGTGGTGGACGAGGGTTGGCTGGCGCTCGGCGATCCGGCCTTCTCAAGGCAATTGGGCGAATGGCTGGTTACGCTCAGAAAGAAGAACGCCAGCGTCATCTTCGCCACCCAATCGCTGGCGCAGCTCGAACAGAGCACCATTGCCCCCGCCATCATCGAGAGCTGCCCAACGCGGATCATGCTGCCCAACGAGCGCGCCATCGAGCCGCAGATCACGGCCATCTACAGGCGGTTCGGCCTCAATGACCGCCAGATCGAGATTCTGGCGCGGGCAATCCCGAAGCGGGACTACTACTGCCAGAGCCGCCGCGGCAACCGGCTGTTCGAGCTGGGCCTGTCCGAAGTCGGCCTCGCGCTCTGTGCCGCCTCCGCCAAATCCGATCAGTCCGAGATCGCGCGCATCTTCAAGGAGCACGGACGTGACGGGTTCCTTGACGCCTGGCTGCGCCATCGCGGCGTCGACTGGGCGGCCGACCTCATTCCCAGCCTCACCAACCTTGGCGGCCGGCCGGAAACCGCTGCGCCGGCGGCGCCAGAGACCATCGCAGGAAAGGAGCCTCTTCGATGATCCGTGTTCCCGTCCCCCGTATCGCCGGCGTATCCATGGTCGCGCTGGCGCTCGCCATGCCGGTAGCCCTGTCGCCCATGCTGGCAAGTCCAGCGCTGGCGCTCTTTGGCTTCGGCCGCATCGTCTATGACCCGTCCAACTATGCGCAGAACGTTCTCACAGCCGCACGGACTCTGGAGCAGATCAACAATCAGATCCGCAGCCTTCAGAACGAGGCGCAGATGCTCATCAATCAGGCCCGGAACCTGGCGAGCCTGCCCTACAGCGCTCTTCAGCAGATTCAGCAGAACGTCAGCCGTACGCAGCAGCTTCTCAATCAGGCGCAGAACATCGCTTTCGAGGTGCAGAGCATCGACCAGGCGTTCCAGAGCCAATATGGCATCGTTTCACTGTCGACCACCGACCAGCAACTCGTCGCCGATGCGCGCGCCCGCTGGGAAAACACCGTGGGCGGCTTGCAGGACGCCCTGCGCGTGCAGGCCGGCGTTGTCGGCAACATCGACACCAACCGCGCCGAACTGGCTGCACTCATCGGCCAGAGCCAGAATGCTGCCGGCGCGCTGCAAGCCACGCAGGCCGGCAACCAGCTTCTCGCTCTCCAGTCGCAGCAGCTTTCCGACCTGATCGCGCTGATGTCGGCCAACGGCAGGGCCGAAGCGCTGATCGAGGCCGAGCGCGCCACCGCCGCCGAACAGGGCCGCATCCAGCGCGAGCGCTTCCTGACGCCGGGCAGCGGCTACCAGCCCGGCAACGCGCAGATGTTCAACAACGGCAACAACTGAGCGACGGGAGGAGCGCTCATGGACACCGGGATGCTCGCCCGGCTCGGTGCGGTCATATTCGTCGCCATCGCCATCACCACCACGGTGGTCGAGATGTCGCGCAGGGACGATCCCGCGCCATTCCGGCCGGCTCCGGCGCTCCAGCCCCTGGCTGATCCGCTGCGCCAGAGCCTACGCCGGTGCCAGCAACTCGGCGAGGCGGCCGTGAGCGATCCCGCGTGTCTTTCAACATGGGCCGAAAGCCGCGACCGCTTCCTGGGCCGCACACCCGAACCAGACGCTTCCCGGCAAGACGAAGGGCCATAGCCCATGGGCGGAACCGGCGTCATAGACTCCTTTCTAGGGGTCTTCACCAGCTACATAGATTCCGGCTTCGGCCTGCTCGGCAGCGAGGTGGCGTTCATCGCCTCGACCCTCATCGTCATCGACGTGACGCTTGCCGCGCTCTTTTGGGCATGGGGCGCGGATGACGACATCATCGCCCGGCTGGTGAAGAAGACCCTGTTCGTCGGCGTCTTCGCCTATCTCATCGGCAACTGGAACAGTCTGGCGCGGATCGTCTTCGAGAGCTTCGCCGGTCTCGGGCTGCAAGCCTCGGGAACCGGCCTCTCGGCCGCAGATCTCATGCGCCCCGGTCGCGTCGCGCAGACCGGCCTCGACGCCGGCAGGCCGCTGCTCGAGTCGATTTCCGACCTCATGGGCTACTGGTCGTTCTTCGAGAACTTCATCCAGATCGCCTGTCTGATGTTCGCCTGGGCGCTGGTGCTGCTTGCCTTCTTCATCCTCGCGGTCCAGCTTTTTGTGACGCTCATCGAGTTCAAGCTGACCACGCTTGCCGGCTTCGTGCTGATCCCCTTCGGGCTGTTCGGAAAGACCGCCTTCATGGCTGAGAAGGTCTTGGGCAACGTGGTGTCCTCCGGCATCAAGGTTCTGGTGCTGGCCGTCATCATCGGCATCGGCTCGACGCTGTTTTCGCAATTCACGGTCGGCTTCGACGGGCAGACGCCCACCATCGACGATGCCATGGCGATCGTGCTCGCCGCCCTCTCGCTGCTCGGCCTCGGTATCTTCGGCCCCGGCATCGCGAACGGCATCGTGTCGGGCGGCCCGCAGCTTGGCGCGGGCGCTGCCGTGGGGACCGGCCTTGCGGTCGGCGGCGCAGCCGTCGCCGCAGGCGGTGCAACCATGCTCGCCGCCAAGGGCGGTGCCACCGCTTTGTCCGGCGGAGCCGCGGCCGTCCGCGGAGGTGCGGCAACCGCAGGCGCGGTGACCGCAGCCTATAGCGTCGGCTCGCTCGGCCAGTCCGGGGCGGTAGGCGTCGCTTCCGGCCTTGGCGGGGTTGCCCGCGCCGCAGGCTCCGCCGCCGTCTCCCCCTTGAAGCGCGCCGCTGCACAGGCTTCGGAAGGCGTCAAATCCAGCTTCACCAATGGCGCTCGCGCCGGTTTCGCGGCTGGCGGCGGCACGTCTTCGATGGGCACGGTGGGCGGCACAAGCGCCGCCCCGGCTGCCGCCGCGCCGTCTGTCCCGACCGCCGGACCGCCCACCTGGGCGCAGCGCATGCATCGCTCGCAGGTCCTAAATCACGGCACCACCATGGCTGCCCACGCCGTCCGCTCCGGCGACAGCCACGGGCCTGGTGCGTCCGTCAATCTTTCCGAAAGTGACCGCTCATGAACATCTTCAAATGGCCCGCCGTACATTACGGCAAATCGCCCGAACCCGTCACGCCCTACCAGAAAGCCGCGCAGGTGTGGGACGAGCGCATCGGCTCGGCCCGCGTGCAGGCGAGGAACTGGCGCTATATGGCGTTCGGTTCCCTGATACTTGCCGCCGGATTCGCCGCAGCGCTTGTCTGGCAATCGGCGCGCGGCACCGTCGTGCCCTGGGTCGTCGAGGTCGATAATCTCGGGCAGGCGCAGACCGTCGCGCCGGCCGTCTCCGATTACCGCCCCACTGATCCTCAAATCGCATGGCATCTCGGCCGTTTCATCGAACAGGTCCGCTCGATTCCGGCCGACGCCATCATTGTCCGGCAGAACTGGCTTCGCGCTTACGAGTTCACCACCGACAGGGGCGCGGCGGCCCTCAACGATTATGCGCGAACCAATGACCCGTTCACCCGCGTCGGCCGTCGGCAGGTCGCCGTCGAGGTGTCGAGCGTCATCCGGGCATCACAAGATTCCTTCCGCGTGGCATGGACCGAGCGCCACTACGAGAACGGCCAGCTCTCCGCCACCGAGCGATGGACCGCCATCCTGACCATCGTGCTCCAGACGCCGCGCACTGCCGAGCGTCTGCGCGCCAACCCGCTCGGAATCTACATCAACGCAATCAACTGGTCGCGGGAGTTGAGCCAATGAGGACGATCACCCGAACCCCCGCGATTGCGGCCGTGCTGCTTTCGGCCACCATGCTGGCCGGCTGCGCCACCAACCGTACGCCGCAATGGAGCTACGACGCCGAGGTGCCGCCGTTACCCGTGGCGCAGGAGGCCGCGACCGACGACACACCCCGGCCGCTGCATGTGCCGCCGGCCTGGACTGTGGCGCGAGGCGGACAGGCTGCCGCCACGCCGGCCGGCCGTGTCGAGAACGCCAATGCAGCCGCCCGCGTCGAGCCGCGCCGCGAAGGCTACTACAACGCCATCCAGATCTATCCGTGGAGCGAAGGCGCGCTCTATCAGGTCTATGCCGCAGTCGGACAGATCACCACCATTGCGCTGGAGCCGGGCGAGAGCCTGACCGGCGCGGGGCCGATCGCTGCCGGCGACACCGCCCGCTGGATCATCGGCGACACGACAAGTGGAAGCGGGCCGACCCGGCGTGTCCATGTGCTGGTCAAGCCGACGCGGCCGGACATTTCCACCAACCTCGTCATCACCACTGACCGGCGCATATACCTGATTGAACTGCGCGCACAAGAATCGCTCTACATGCCGGCCGTGGCATGGGCCTATCCTGCGCCACCGGCAGGCCAGCGCCAGACCGTTCCGGCTGCACCGATCATTCCGGCGGAGGCTGCACGCAACTATCGCTATGGCCTCGCCGGCGACAATCCGCCGTGGCGGCCCGTCTCGGTCTTTGACGATGGAAGGCGTGTTTACGTGGTGTTCCCGCGCGGGATCGTCCAGGGCGAAATGCCGCCGATCTTCGTACTCGGTAACGATGGCGAACCGCAGATCGTCAACAGCCGCGTCCATCAGAATGTCCTGATCGTGGACCGCCTGTTCGGCGCCGCCGAGTTGCGCCTCGGCAGCGGCAATCGCCAGCAGGTCGTCAGGATTGTCCGCGTCGAGCAAAGACAGGCCGCCGCCCGCGCTGCTGCCATCGGAGATTCCCAATCATGACCGACACCACCATCGCGGACACCACCAAACCCATGCGGTTGCGCGCCGATCCGCCCCGTGTCACCCGCCTCTCGCGCAAGATGCTGGCAGGTGTCGGAGCCGTCGCGCTGCTCGGCATTGGCGGCGCGCTCATTTACGCCCTCCAGACCCGCGATACAGGTCCGAGCGGCGAAGAACTCTATTCGACCGAGAACCGACCGACAGCCGATGGCCTGAGAGAATTGCCTTCCGACTACACCGGCCCGGTCCTCGGGCCGCCACTGCCCGGCGACCTCGGCCGTCCGATCCTTGACGCGCAGAACAGCGGCCAGCCGGTTGCGCCGCCTGTCATCACGACACCTGCCGTCGACCCCGAGGAAGAACGCCGCCGCGCCGAGGAGGAAGCGGCGCGCCTGAGCAATGTGTTCTTCCAGTCAGGGCTGCGCACAGGTGCATCAGCCGATGCGACCATTCCCGTCCCTGGCGGTCCTGGTGCGCAAGTCAGCGGGACCGGACAGAACCGGCATGCCGCTTTCCTGGGCGGTCCGGTGGACCGCCAGACCGTCGCTCCGGATCGCGTCACGCCGCCGGCATCGCCTTGGATCCTACAGGCAGGGTCTGTCATCCCGGCGGCGCTCATCACCGGCATCCGTTCCGATCTGCCCGGCCAGATCACCGCGCAAGTCACCGAGAACGTTTATGACAGTCCGACGGGTTCGCTTCTCCTGATCCCGCAGGGCACCCGGATCATCGGCCAATATGACGACAGCGTGATTTTCGGTCAGCGCCGCGTGCTCCTAGTGTGGAATCGCCTGATCCTGCCTGGCGGCCGCTCCATCGTCCTGGAGCGTCTGCCCGGCGCGGACGCTTCCGGCTATGCCGGACTTGAGGACGGGGTGGACTACCACTGGTGGGATCTGATGAAGGCCACAGGCCTGTCCACGCTGCTCAGCATCGGCACGGAGCTGGCGACCGACGACGAGGATCGACTGATCCGTGCCATCCGTGATGGCGCGCAGGATGCCGTCAATCAGGCCGGGCAGCAGATCATCCAGCGTCAGCTGCAGGTTGTGCCGACGCTGACCATCCGCCCCGGCTTCCCGGTCAGGATCATCGTCACTCGTGACCTCATATTCGAGCCTGCAGGAGGTTGACTATGACGAAACTGAAACTCGGTCCTATCATCGAAGACAAGCCCGTAAAGGTGACAGTGGAACTGCCGGGAGCGCTTCACCGCAATCTGGTCGCCTATGCCGAGGTGCTGGCCCGCGAAACCGGCCAGCCGGTTACCGATCCCCTCAGGCTCATCGTGCCCATGCTGGAGCGGTTCATCGCCACGGATCGCGGTTTCGCCAAGGCGCGACGTGGCTGACAGAAACCGGATAGGGTAGAACCTATCATGTAAAGCGTCACTTTACAGCGCACGATTCACGGCTTAGGATGGCGGCGACTGGGGGCGACGTGCCATGAGCGACAATCAGAGCCGGCTGAAGGAACCGGCCCATCCGGGCGGGTTCGTCAGGCACGAGGTCTTAAAACCGCTCGGCCTGTCGGTGACCGAGGCGGCGGATGCGCTGGGCGTCACACGTCCCGCCCTGTCGGCGCTCCTGAACGAGCGCGCGCAACTATCGCCCGAAATGGCGATCCGGATCGAGAAAGCGTTCGGCGTTTCCATGGAGACGCTGATGCGCATGCAGAACAGCTACGACATTGCGCAGGCCCGCAAGCGGGAAGCGGAAATCAAGGTCGAGCGATACACGGGAATGACGACGAAGGGGAAGGCATGACGGAGCTGAGTTTCAAGGGCAAGGAGTTTGTCTATAACCACCATTTGGCGGTGCCCTTCCGTCCGCTTGTGCCTGACGAAACCAAGGGCATCGGCCCTGTCACGCTGGACGGCAATCTCATCATCCACGGCGACAACCTGCACGCACTGAAGGCGCTGTTGCCGCTCTACGCGGGCAAGGTGGACTGCATCTTTATCGACCCGCCCTATAACACCGGCAACGAAGGTTGGTGCTACAACGATAACGTCAATGCCCCGATGATCCGGGAGTGGCTCGAAGCCAACCCTATCGGCATCGAAGATGGCCTGCGCCATGATAAATGGTGTGCCATGATGTGGCCGCGTTTGCGGCTGCTGTTCGATTTGCTTTCCGATGACGGGGTCATTTTCATCTGCATAGATGACAACGAGCTATACAATCTGCGGCTCATGCTCGACGAGCTATCCAGAAATCCATCAAACTGGATCGGCACTATTGTTTGGAAGAACGTGACCGATAACAATCCGACGCGGATCGCCGTCGAGCATGAATATATCGTTTGTTTCTCGAAGAATAAGGACTCCGTCGAAAAAGTATGGAAGTCGCAATTCTCTGACGTAAAGGACCTGCTTGTCCGTATTGGCTCCGAGTTCGCCGCCGAGTATCCGGACCCGGAAGAAATGCAGGCGGCATATACGGCATGGTTTCGCGAGCACAAAAGCGAGCTTTGGCCGCTTGATCGGTACAAGTATATCGATGCCGATGGCATCTACACGGGAAGTCAGAGTGTTCACAACCCCGGCAGAGAGGGGTATCGCTATGACGTGATGCATCCAAAGACCGGAAAGCCGTGCAAGCAGCCGCTCATGGGATATCGATTTCCCGAAGAAACAATGCGCGACTTACTCGCTCAAGACAAAATCCTGTTTGGCGACGACCATGAGAAGATCATCGAACTGAAAGTTTACGCGAAAGACTTTCTTGACAAGCTTCCAAGTGTAATTGAACTGGATGGGCGCACAGCAGCGTATGAACTTCGGCAGCTATTTCCAGATCGAAAAAAGGCTTTCGACAACGCAAAGCCAACCCAACTTGTGGATAAGATACTCTCGTATGCCACTAAAAAGGACTCGATTGTCTTAGACAGCTTTGCCGGTTCAGGAACGACAGCGCATTCAGTTATGAACCTCAATGCCAAGGATGGCGGTCAGCGCCGTTTCATTCTGGTTGAGGGGGAAGATTATGCGGACGAGTTGACGCGAGAGCGTGTCATGCGCGTGCAACGAGGTGTTCCAGGTGCTGAGCAGGAACCATTACGCTCCGGCCTCGGCGGCACCTTTACCTATTGCACGCTCGGTGATCCCGTGGAGCTGGACAAGGTGCTCAGCGGTGAAACCCTGCCGCCATATGCCGGTCTCGGCGCGGCGTTGTTCCACATGGCGACCAACCATGCGCTCGATCCCGCCACCGTGCGCGAGGATGATTTCTATCTCGGCGCGACGGAAGGTCAGCACGTCTGGCTGATCTACAAGCCCGATCTCGACTGGCTGAAGTCGCCGGAGGCTGCGCTGACTCTGGCGCGCGCCAAGGCATTCGCTGCCGCCGATCCGGACAAGCGGCACCTTGTCTTCGCCCCGGCGCGGTTCGTGAGCCAGAAGATGCTGGCGGAACAGAACATTCCCGTGGAGTTCGTGCCGCTGCCCTTTGCGCTTTACCGGATAGATCGGAGCTGACGCCGTGTTTCGCCAGCTCGATTATCAGGACCGCGTACTGTCCACGCTCGACGCCTATCTGGACCTCCTGAAGGAACAGAAAGCACGTGCCGACAAGGTGGCGGCGCTTGCCGCGCAGGACCCGGACCTTGGCCTCGTCATTCCGGATTTCGCGAAAGAGGCCTGGGAAGCGATGAAGGTGGCGGGCAAGCTGCCCGCTTCCCGCGCCGCCATTCCGTTTTCGCCCCGCGTGGACGGTTGCGGACGCCCCGTGCCCAACGCGGTGCTGAAGGTGCCGACCGGCGGGGGCAAGACCTGGCTTGCCGTCTCCGCCGTGTCGCGGGTGATGGGCCGCTATCTCGACCGCAATACCGGATTTGTCCTGTGGATCGTGCCGAACGAAGCGATTTACACGCAGACCCTTAAGCGCCTGAAGGATCGCCAGCATCCCTACCGTCAGGCGCTCGACCGCGCGGCGGCAGGCCGCGTGAAGGTCATGGAGAAGACCGACAGGCTCGACGCGCGGGACGTGGAAACGAACCTTTGCGTCATGCTGCTGATGCTGCAATCCGCGAACCGCGAGACGCAGGATTCCCTGAAAATGTTTCAGGATCGCGGCGACGTGCACGGGTTCTTCCCGCCAGAAGGGGAGCAACAGGCGCACAAGGCAGCGATAGAGCTGACCCCGAACCTTGCGGCCTATACGGGCATGTTCCCGATGGTGAAAGACTCCCTCGGAAACGCCCTTCGTGTCATCCGGCCCGTGGTCGTGATGGACGAAGGCCACAGGGCGATCTCCGATCTCGCCTTCAGCACGCTCTACGGCTTCAACCCGTGTTTCGTGCTGGAGCTGACGGCAACGCCGCAGTGCGTTCAGCCGCGCGGCGGTCGCAATCCGCGCGAAGGCCGCTACGCCAATGTGCTCGTTGAAGTGACCGGGCGCGAGCTGGACCGCGAAGGCATGATTAAGATGCCGCTCAACCTCGATCCCCGGCAAGGCAACGACTGGAAAGCGCCCCTCAACGCGGCGCTTGCCAAGCTCAATGCGCTCGATGCGGAGGCCCGCAAGCTCCGCGCCGATACCGGGCGCTATATTCGACCGATCATGCTGATCCAGGTCGAGCGCACGGGTGCGGACCAGCGCGAAAGCGGCCACATCCACGCCGAGGACGTGAAGGACTGGCTCCTGACGGCGGGGTTCGATCAGGCGGAAATCGCGATCAAAACCGCCCAGCAAAACGATCTGAACGATCCGGAAAATCAGGACCTGCTATCTCCGACCAATCGGGTACGGGCGATCATCACGAAGCAGGCGCTGCAAGAAGGTTGGGATTGCCCCTTCGCCTATGTGCTGTGCAGCCTCGCGGCCAGCGCCAACCTCAAGGCGATGACGCAGCTTGTTGGCCGCATTCTGCGGCAACCCGGCGCGCTCAAGACGGGCGTTGAAGCGCTCGACGAATGCCACGTCATCACGCATCACGCCGACACCGCCACGGTCGTCGGCGCGATCAAGGACGGCCTCGAACAGGACGGCCTTGGCGATCTTGTCCTGCGCGTCACGCAGGATGACAAGAGCGCATCGGGCAAGGCGACGCGGACGATCAAACGCCGCCCCGCCTTCGCCACCACGGAAATCTACCTGCCCAAGGTGATGGTGGTGGAGGACGGCGAGGCGCGCGAGCTGGATTACGAAACCGATGTGCTCGCGGCGATAGACTGGCGCGGCTTTGACCCCAAGGAAATTGCCGAGCGCATTCCCGAGAACGCACAGGCGGCGGAAAGCCAGCTTCAACGGATCAGGCTTGCCGAGGACGGCGACGAACTTTTTGTCGGCGAAACGGTCGCCGCCAATACCGAGATTCTCGCCTTCGATCCGGCGCATGCGGTGCGGATGATTTCCGACATCGTGCCCAACCCCTTTGTGGGGCGCGAGATTGTCGGCGCAATGCTCGCCGCCCTGCGGGCGCGGGGCTTCGATGATGCGAAGCTCGGCCTACTCGCCAGCCTCATCGTGGAGGAATTGCGCAAGGGCCTCGATGCGGCACGGAATACCCGCGCCGAAGCCCTGTTCAAGGCGGAGGTCGCGGCGGGGCGCATCCAGTTCCGCCTGCGGCTCGATGGCCGCAACTGGCGGATGCCCTTCAGCATCGAAACGACGGAACCGGAGAACGCGCGCCAGCTTCTCAACCGAGCGGGCGGCCCGCTCGAAAAGAGCCTTTTCGCTCCGGTCTATGAGAACGAGCTGAACAGCGACGAGCGGGATGTGGCCGTCTATCTCGACGGCGAAAAGACGCTCGCCTGGTGGCATCGGAATGTGGCGCGGACGCAGTACGGCATTCAGGGGTGGAAGAAGGCCAAAATCTATCCGGACTTCATCTTTGCGGTGCAGCGCCAGGGCGAGGCCAAGCGGATCACCGTGCTCGAAACGAAGGGCGATCAGCTCGACAATCTCGACACGGCCTACAAGCGCGAAGCGCTGGCGTTCCTCTCGGAACATTTCCAGTGGGACGAGGCAACGCCAGTCGGCGAGCTGGAGCTGGTCAACAACGGTGAAACCGTGGAAGGCACTTTGATACTCATGAGCGAATGGAAGGCGAAACTTCCGGCATATCTTTAAGGGGGATACTTGAGGGGGCGTATGGAATTCGATCCGGCATTGTCATTCTCGGACAACTTGGCGCGTTTTCGGGCCGAAGCTGAGGGCATTGACACTGAGTGCGCGCGCATTCTTTTCGACAATCTGGCCGTACTCATGCGCGACGGCGATGCGACACGCACGCGTCAGGCCGTTCAGGAGTTCAATCAGGCCGTACTCGCCGCACTCGACGGCCTGCCGGAAGGGCCTGCGGCATGAGTCGGTACTTTCTCGCCTCCACCGCCATTGAAGGCTTTCGCGGCATCAACAATGACGGTGACCCGCTCGTGCTGAAGTTCAAGCACGATGCCGTCAATTCCGTGCACGCCCCCAACGGCGTCGGCAAGAGCTCGATCTTTGAAGCCCTGCATTTCGCCTTGCATGGCACCGTTCCGCGCCTCGAAAACATGCAGGACGCCGAGCAGGGTGGCAGCTACATCGTCAACAAGTTCCACCCCGCGCAACAAGCGACGGTCGCTCTCGTTTTCAAGAGCGACGACGGCACGCCCGATGTCTCGATCACCGTCACGCGGACAGCTGCAGGCCACAGAGTCGTCACGTCTCCTTCCGGCCACGCCGATCCGGAGGGCTTCCTTGCCAATCTTTGCGAAGATTTCGTGCTGGTCGATTACCCGCGCTTTGCATCCCTCGTGGACTGCTCGGCACTACAACGCGGGCGCTTTTTTGCCACGCTGGTCGGCATGAGCCGGTATTCCCAGCTCCGGCAGGCGCTCGACGGAGCCAAGAACACCCGTAACATCAACAGCGATCTTGGGCTGTCGGCGCTTGACACCGAAGTCACCGCCGAAAACCGGGCGTTGGCGGCGGTGGAGCAACGTATCCTTACCGCGCATCAGGAAGTGACCGGCGCGGCAGGCGGCCAGATGACGGATACCGCCGCCTTGAAAGCGCAGGTGACGGCGGGGCTGGCGGGCATTGCGCTCTTCGCGCCGTTGCTCGCCAACACGACAGTGATGGACCTCGATTTCGACGCCGCTGAAAAGATCGTCGATCAGGAGGAAGGAGGAGCCGCCCGTAAAACCCTCGACGAGCTGAATACCGCCACTGCGACTCTGAACGGCTTAGCCGTGTCGGCTGCGGAGCTTTCAGAGATTGACGCGCTGGTGTCGGCTGCGAAAGCGCGCGACGAGGCGGTGCGCAAAGTCGGTGCGGCCAGCCTGCACGCCTTGCTGAAAGACGCGCTCGCCGTCGTGGACAGTGCGGATTGGCATGATCCGAAGGTTTGCCCCGTGTGCGAGAAGGCAGGTGACGCGCCATTACGGGATCAGCTGAATGCAAAGATCGCGCTCTACGATGAGGCCGATCAGCTCGACGCAGAGCTGAAACGACAGATCCAGAGCGCGGCATGCGTCGGCAAACTCAGGCAGCTCGAAGAGCAGGCGCGTCTTGGCGTTGCGGATGCTGATCGCATCGCGCCGGTCCTTACGTTGGCTGCGCGCCAGTCGTCGATTTCAACGGCGGACCTGGAGCGCGCGAAGGATGCGCTTGCCGCGCTCGAAGCAAAGCGCGCTGAAGTGCTGACAGCCGTCAACGATGAGATCGCGACGCTGCAAGCCAGCTTGCCGCCATCGCTGGTCGCCGTCACCCGTACTCTTGGACAGGCCAAGCAATTTCGTGACGCCATGAACGAATACGAGCGCGCTCTTCCTGCGCTCGCCGCGAAACGTGCTCGCCTTGCTAAACTCAATCGCTGGAAGGCCTTCATCACGAATGTCGCTCAACAGTTTGCGACGGCCGAAAGTGCTCTGGCCAACGCGCGGATCGCGGACATTCAAGCCACTTGCCAGCAGCTTTTCGGCGAGCTGGTGCGTGGCGGCCCCAACGTGCAACCGACGCTGAGTCGCGCGCAGAATACCGAGCAGGTAGATTTGAAGCTTGCCGATTTCTTCGGCCTTGCAAATCAAAGTGCGCGAGCGCTTTTGTCGGAAAGCTACCGAAATGCCGTTGCCGCCTCCATTTTTATGGCAGCGGCCACGCGACACCAAGGCGTACCGCGTTTCATGGTGCTGGATGATGTGACATCAAGCTTTGACGCCGGACATCAGTTCAGTCTGATGGACACGATCCGGACCAAACTTCGCTACGGCGCGGCGAATGGCCTTCCGGGCGGGCTTCAATTCATCATCCTCAGCCATGACACGAGCCTGAAAAATACTTTGACAGGCTCAACGGCACGACTGAATGGCATCACCAGAAGCTGCAAGGCATGCCGCCCCGTGGGCGACTGATGATTGCCGCGCAGCAGGCCAACCGTCTGAAAGCACAGGCTGAGCAGTATCTGAATGCGGGCCAGATAGACATTGGGGAGCCGTTTGTCCGCCAATACCTTGAATATAAGCTGGGCCAGATCATCACCCGTTTAGAGATTCCGGTGCCGCCCGACTACGCGACGCGGGGCGACAGACGCACCCTGTCTACCTACATAGACGCGATAACGGCGGCGGTTGATCTCTATCAGGCGGCGGGACGTTGCGTCCTAACAGCCCAGCAGATTAACGATCTCCGGATCCATCACATGCCGTCGATCATGGCGAATTATGTAAGCCACTACGAGACTGGCGCAGGTAATCCGTTCAATGCCTATGCGTTGCTGGGCGTCCTACAAAGCGTGGACCAGCTTGCCAACTGCTTCCGCGTGATCGATCCCGCCACCAACCTGCCCGTCCAGTACTATCGGCGGCTAGACCGGCGGTAGTCTGCGAAAGTGCGGCACCTCCAGCCGGTATCGGCACTGCGCACCCGCGAGCGCCATCCATATCATGGTAATCCTCCCCGTGGTTAAGGGGATGCATAAGTTGAATTTTTTCGTAGCGTGAGCTGAGGAGATTCGAATGAGAAAGAGCCATTTTGCCAAACCGCAGATCATAGCTGTGCTTCGTCAGGCCAAGATCGCCCGCGGCGAGGCGCACTTCAAGGCGCTCGCGGTTGACAAGAACCCGGCCCGCTATGTGAAGGCGACGAAGCTCGACGACGTGCTGAGCCATGCTTAGAGGGACTTAGCGAGGCGCTATGCCGTTTCCGCTCTCTCCGCAGGCCATTGACGCACTGGCCGACATCATCACCGGCGGGCCGGGGCTTGGGGGCGGGCCGCCACCGGTCGGCCTCTATCGCACCGGGCCGCAGATCGAGAAGTTCATGCGGGCCTGCAACGTCGCGTTCAGCGTCAGCGGCTCGCGTGTGCCTTCCCTTGTTGCCCGCCTGATCGAGATCAACAACGGCTATGAGCCGGAGAAGGTGCTGCCCCGGATCATCGAGGCAGCAGCCGACCCTCGCGACTTCACCCACGATCCGCCACGTCATGCCGCCGTGCTCGACCACCTCAATCGGGTGCTCTGCTATGACGGATTCGAGCTTCAGCAGCAGGGACTTCGAGTCCGCCTTGTGGTAGCCGGTCGTGCGACACCGGTTGTCGAGCAGCTTTCCGTCACGGTGGAGACGATCAGCTTCGACACGGTGCAACGAGACCTAAGCCGCGCCCTCGCCAGTATCGAGGCCGATCCCGAAGATGCGATTACGGCTGCCTGTTCGACGATCGAGAGCGTGTGCCGGTCGATCCTGATCGAGCTGGGCGAGCCTTTGCCCGCAAAGAAGGACGTGCAGGGCCTTTTCAACGCGGTGAAGGGGCCTCTTGGCCTGTCCCCGGATCGCGGCGACCTCGACCCGCTGATCGCCGGTGATGTCCGGACCACCCTTGGCGGCCTTGCCACGGTTATCCATGGAGTCGGTGCCCTGCGTACCCATGCCGGAGACGCCCATGGCCGCGAGCGGGGCTACGCCCGTGTTGATGCCCGGATCGGGCGTCTTTCTATTCATGCCGCCAGCACGGTCGCCCTGTTCCTGATCGAGACATGGCAGCGCAAGTTCCCGAGCCGGCTTCTGCATCGGCATGATGACCCACAGTGATCGCCTGGCCTGAAGACGATCCGCGCCGCGTGGCTCTGGTCTGATCCGTCTCGCTTCCCGTCCGTCTGCCGCGCAGTCACGGCCTTGATTCACGGGGGAACGTGCCGCCAGCAGCCGGTCTATGGCGCAACGGGCGCGCCGCAGTTTTTTCGCCTGGCGCCAAGCGCCATTCCCCGCCCACCAAAAAACAGCGTCTTCTCCCGTCTTTTCCTTGCGGAACGCCCTTCGGGTGCGCCGCCCGCCCACCGACGGCTGATCCGTCCCCGTCAAGGCCGCGACAGGTGCGGCTCCAACAGACGAGGAGACAAGGATCATGAACACCAAAGCCACCGAACGGTTCGACGTCTATCAGGCGATCACCGATCAGATCATCACCGCCATCGAGGCCGGTACGGGGCCGGTCGAAATGCCCTGGCACCGCTCAGAATCGGGCGTCACCCGCCCGATGAATGTGGAAAGCGGCAAGGCTTACCGGGGCATCAACACGGTCGCCCTCTGGGCTGCGGCCATCAATGGCGGCTACGGCAACGGGCTCTGGGGCACCTACCGTCAGTGGCAGGAGCGTGGCGCGCAGGTCCGCAAGGGCGAGAAGGCCTCCCTCATCGTCTTCTACAAGGAGTTCGAGGTCGCCGACGACGAGGCCGAGGACGGCAAGGGCCGCCGCTACATGGCGAAGGCATCGCGCGTCTTCAACGTCGCGCAGGTGGATGGCTACACCGCCCCCGAAATCGACCAGACCGCCGATCCCATCGACCCGATCGAGGCCGCCGACCGCTTCATCCGGAAAACTGGCGCGATCATCCGCGAGGGCGGGGACCGGGCCTTCTATCGCCCCGCCGACGACACGATCACCATGCCGGACCGCTTCCGCTTCACTGGCACGAAGACCAGCACGGCCACCGAAGGCTGGTATGCGGTTCTGCTGCACGAGCTGACCCATTATGCCGTAAGTTGGATTATGCCGCATGGCCGACCCAAGAGACTGTTGTGCCTGGGTCCGGCCCATGCGGCAGTTCGGCATAAATCAGAGAGTTTCGAGGAACGCGAACCGGCAGAATTCACGAGACATCGGGATCGTAGTTGTAGGCTCAAACCGCACCAGTTGAGGCAGCACAGCGCGTAAGGCCGTCGTAGCTATCCACAAGCTCAATAGAGCCAAAGCGCTGTCGGCAGATTGCCCGACACTTGGAGATATTCGAGCCCTTCGATGAGCGGATAGATCGCCAGAAAGAACAGGCAATCGACGAAGGTGCGGCGCAAGGTAGCGGGTGAGAAGGTCGGCTCGATCTGGTCTCGATAAAGAGACAGCTTTGGCCAGATCATGGGGGTACGCACGGCGTAAGAACGATAGGCGGCGCCGAACACCGAATGGAGGTAAGTCGCCTCCTTGCTGGCGGTGTGAGCAAGGATCGCATAGCTCAGCGTACCGAGCACCAGAGCGATGATGATCGATCCGAAAACGAGGCCAATGCCGATCGCACCGATTGTCGAGAATAGATACAGCGGGTTCCTTGTGATCGAATAGGGGCCACTGGTAACGAGCTCCGCGTTCTTACGTGACCCGATGTAAAGTATGCTCCAGAGGCGGCCAAACACGGCGACGAGGATGAGCGCCACACCAATGGTCTCGACGAATTCGTGGGCCATCGAGGTTTCGACAATTGCCGGCCGCGAAAAAACGACGAGCAGCAGGCAGGCTGCAGCGCCCGATTGTAGCATCCAGATTCTTCGCCGTTGATTAGCTGGGCGGATCTCGTGGTCGTGGTGGGATGCCTGTGTCATCTGCCGATTGCTCGTTTCGTAGTTAGTTACTGGGTCATTCGTGCTCGACGCTAGCGGCCCTGCACGTCGAGGAAAGTGGTGTGCTTCTTCATGTAGCGCAGTCCGAGATAGATGATGCCGCCACCGATGAATGTCGCGATCCAGACGGGATCGTAGAGAATGTGGCCCTGGAAAAGGATGTCGCCGAATGCCTCGATGGCGACGAAAGCGGCAATGATGGCGAAAAAACCCGAATATTCCCGCCGCAGCACGTTCCGGATTGAAAACGATAGCTCCGGCTGCCGCCAGCCGGTCAGTCGCGGAAAAAAGGCGGGCACGCGGTCCGCCCAGACTTGGTACTCATCGCCGAACTTATCGGCAAGAAAAGCCTCTTCGGTTGCGATGATGCGTTCCAAGTAGATCACCAGGAACAACGCCATGATGATGACGAAGTAGATGCCTTGGGTGAAGAGCGCGATTGCCATGTAAATGACGGCGTTGCCGAAATAGAGCGGATTCCGCGTAAGGGAGTACATGCCCGTCGTGTTAAGCGTGTCTGCTACCTGTTCCCTTGTATTGCGACCGGAGGTTCCCCTGGGGGCATAGGCGACGGTTACTGCCCGGATCGCCAAGCCGGCGAAGGCCAGTGCCACGCATATCCCTTCGTAGATGAAGTCCGGCCATTCGCCAAAGTAGAATTCGACCGGTTCGCCGCGACGTAGGGTCATGAAAGCTATAGGAACGGTTGCCAGCAGCACGTAGCTGCGCCAGCGAAAGAGCCAGTGCCCCTGACGGACAATTGTGTCTCTGATCAACTCGAAGCTCCCCAATGCGGATAATAACTGCAAGCGCCTCAGTTGTGGCAATTTTGCGGCAAATCCGTTGGCGCTGAAGTACCTTACATCGAAGTGGCAGCGAGGCCGGACGAGCGTAAACGCGGATAGAGCCCAAGATAGGGTTGGAACCTGCCGCAAGACTGGTCAAAAGTTATGGCTTTGGCGTGAAGGTTGTTGCTCCAACAACATGGAGCACAAGCAATGGAATCGTCCGACCAGCCTACTTGCGTCGATCCGTACATCGCATCGTTCGAAGAAAGTCTTTCAGCCAGGAATTACAAACCAGCCACGCTGAACAACTATCGTTGCCTGCTTCGGCGGTTCGGCCGCTTGCTCGACGCCGAGGGAGTTGCGCCGTCGGCGTTGACGCCAGACCTTGCCGTCGAAGTGGGGCAGCGGTTGCCGGCCACGCCAAAGAGCCAGGTGAAGATCCCCAATCTTGCGAGGCTGTTCGTCACGCACCTGATTGAAATAGGCGTTGCGACACGACCGCCACTAACACCTGCGCAAGCTGAACGCGCCGATCTGCTGGGTGACTTCGAAACCTATCTCGTCCGGCAGCGAGGTCTCAGCCCACGCACGATCTATCATGTGCTCCGGTTCGCGGACCGCTTCCTCGATCATCGCTTCGGCGAGAACCGGCTCGATCTGCCAGCGCTGAATGCTCAGGATATCGCAGCGTTCATGGAGTACCTTGTGACGCGCAAGCGTCCGTTCCGCGACAAGACACCGGCCACGCATCTGCGCAGCTTCTTCCAGTATCTGTTCGCTCAGGGCCTCACGACGACCAACCTGTCGCTCTGCGTCCCTCGGGCGCACAAGCCCTGGGGCGCGAGGCTCCCCCGATACCTGTCGCCTGATGAGGTCGAGGCCGTGGTGGCCTCGGTGCGCCACAATCCGCGGCGCGGGGCCCGGGACTACGCCATGTTGCTGTTGATGGCCCGTCTCGGCCTGCGTGCACCGGAGATCATCGCGATCCAGTTAGATGATATAGACTGGCGCGCCGGCGAACTGATGGTTCGTGGGAAAGGCCAGCAACATGATCGTCTACCTATCCCGCCGGACGTCGGCGAAGCGATCAGCGAATATCTGCGCGAGGATCGCTCCTCCGCAACCACGCGCGCGCTGTTCGTGACGCATCGAGCGCCCAATCGCCCGTTCAAGGACAGCCAAGTCATCAACGCCATATTGAAGGAGGCATTCGCGGCGACGGGTGTGAAGCCGCCAACCCCCTACGTCGGATCGCATGTTCTGCGGCACAGCCTGGCAACGAACATGGTTCGCGCTGGTGCCTCGCTGGAAGAGATCGGCGATCTGCTGCGACATCGGTCGCGGGCGACGACGATGATCTACGCAAAGCTCGACACGGACGGTCTGCGTTCCATTGCCCAGCCCTGGCCGGTCGCGGAGGTGGCACGATGAGCTTCCTCACCGAAATGGAACGATACCTCACCATCAGGCGGCAGCTCGGCGCCGACCTGAGCACCGATGAACGGATATTGCGCCGCTTCGTCACGTTTGCCGACCGAGATAGAGCGCAGCACATCAGCACAAGCCTTGTCATGCGTTGGCTCGAAAGCCTGCCTCTCGCCAGCGCCGGAACCAGGGCGACGCGCTTCAGGGTCGCCCGCCAGTTTGCCGAATGGTTGCACGGTCTGGACCCCAGGCATGAGGCACCTCCGCGGGGAATGGTGCCGGGCCGTGTTCAGCGTTCTCACCCCTATATCTACAGCGATGCCGAAATCGTTACGATCATCGAGCATGCGCGAATGCTGCCTTCCGTCTATGGCCTTCGCGGCCTGACCTGTTCGACGCTGTTCGGCCTGATCGCTGTGACCGGGCTTCGGATCAGCGAAGCTCTTGCTCTTGACCTTGCCGACCTTGATGTTGAACCCGGCGTGCTTCGCATCCGGCAGGGCAAGCTCGGCAAGGAACGGCTGCTGCCGCTGGACCCGAGTGTTGTGCATCGGCTGCAAAGCTACGGTCGCGAGCGGGATCGACTGCTTGGCCGCCGACCAGAGGCATTCTTCGTGACCTGTGAGGGGCGACGCTTTGGCGATTGCAGTGCACGCTACAACTTCGCGCATGTCTGCCAGCAGATCGGATTGCGAGAACCGCAGCTCTATCTCCGGCACGGTCGTGGACCGCGTATCCACGATCTTCGCCACACCTTCGCGGTGCGCACCATGCTGAGTTGGTACCGATCGGGCAAGGACGTCGGCCGCGAAATGATCAAGCTCACGACATGGCTCGGTCATGCGAACCCCGCTCACACATACTGGTATCTGGAAGCAGTTCCGGAGCTGCTGGAACTGGCTTCTGCCCGAATAACCGGCTCAGCGGCGGAGGTGGAAGTCCGATGAAGACGAGCAACTTCTCCGCCCTGATCCAGCGCTTCTTCACCGATCGGCTCTGCACCCAGATGGAGGCAAGCCGTCATACCATCGCCGGTTATCGCGACACGTTCCGGCTGCTGATCCAGTACGCGACCGCGCGCTATGGAAAGCCGCCGACGAAACTGACGATCGAGGATCTTGATGCCGATCTCATCGCCGACTTCCTGGCCCATGTCGAGACGGCACGCGGCAACACGGCGCGCACCCGCAATACAAGGCTTGCCGCCATCCGCTCATTCTTCCGCTATGTCGCATTGACCGACCCGAGCTGGCTTCTTCATTGTCAGCGCATCCTCTCGATGCCGAACAAGCGGTATGTGAAGAGGAGCGTCACATTCCTTGACGCGGATGAGATCGCGGCGTTGCTGGCTGCGCCAGATCGAACGAAATGGGCGGGGCGGCGTGATCATGTCCTGCTGGTGCTCGCACTTCAGACAGGACTTCGGGCGTCCGAACTGGTCAACCTGCGCTGCAAGGATGTGGTGTTGGGTACCGGCGCGCACATCCGCTGCATCGGCAAAGGGCGGAAGGAACGCAGTACGCCTCTTCGTCGCGACACGGCCAAGCTTATCCAGACTTGGATCGGCGAACGCCGGGACAGCGACGGACCGTTGTTCCCCTCGATCCGTGGTGAACGGCTCAGCCGGGATGCGCTGGAGCATCTGGTTCGCAAGCATTGCCTAACAGCATCGCGCTCATGTCCGAGCCTCGCGGGCAAACGCGTCACGCCGCACACGCTGCGCCACAGCACAGCGATGGAATTGCTCCACCACGGCGTCGACCAATCGGTGATCGCACTGTGGCTCGGGCACGAATCCGTGGAAACGACCCAGATCTATATCCACGCCGACATGCGGCTGAAGGAAAAGGCGCTCGCTCAGGTCGCAAGCCCAGAGACGCATCCAGGACGATATCGTCCCGATGACGAACTGCTCGCCTTCCTCGAAGCGCTCTGATTATGCCGAACTGCTGCATGGCCGAACGCAGGTGCGAAAGGCACCAAACCCGGCCATGCGGCATAACCCGTCTTACGGCATAATGGATGTTATGCCGAATTCGGCATAAGGGTCACTGGTCCGGCGCCAGGCATCGCCTCGATCGCCAGTTCGGCGAGCGGTTCGGCGATGATGCCTATGCTATGGAAGAGCTTGTCGCCGAGCTGGGGGCCGCCTTCCTCTGCGGCGATCTCGGGATCACGGTCGAGCCCCGGCCCGACCATGCCGCCTATATCGAGCACTGGATGCGGATCATGAAGGCTGACCGCAAGGCGATCTTCGCGGCGGCCTCCGCCGCCAGCAAGGCCGGCGACTATCTCGCCAGCCTTCAGGGCGAGGGTCGGGCGACCGCATAGGCCGCTTTGTCTTCCGGCTGCGGCTCATCGCGTCGCAGCCGGAAGGTCGGCATATTGCACGCTCGCGCGAGCGAGCAAGACGGTCTTGATCGTGTTGAGGTTCGCCATTGCGATGCTGCGGCCGAAGGACCCCGGAGCGCTGCGCACCAGCCGGATGAACACCTCGTCGTGCAGAGCATACAGCTCATCGTCGGAGCAGCGGGCGAGATCATCATAGGTGAGCGGCGTATTCATTGGCGCGGTTTCTTTGTCAGTGGCGGGCAGCACCATGTCGAACCGGCCTGCCTGCCTATCCTGCAACAGGGACTGGATGCCCGGCCGCAGGATCATGCTCGAGCCCGAGATCGCCGCATCCTAGCAGGTGCTGACCACCTGCCAGCCCTGGCGCTTCCCGGCTCGCGGCTGATGCGGAACTGATCCTCGATCGAAGCGTCGCGCCGCCGGGTTGTTCGAACGCGGATCGCTACCCGGTCCGCGTGATCGTACCGCGTAACCTCGTATTCGAGAACGCTGGAGGTTGAACATGATCAAGCTGAAACTCGGCCCGCTGGCCGACGATAAACCGGTGAAGGTAACGATGGGACTTCACGCGCAGCTCCACCGCGATCTGGCCGCTTACGCTCAGGTGTTGGCTCGTGAGAGCGGTCAGCCTGCTGCCGATCCCGTCAGGCTCATCGTGCCTACGCTGGAGCGGTTCGTTGTAACAGCCGGGCATTTGCGAAGGCCCAGCGGCAGACACAGCCTGGCACAGCCACGTAAGAAGGCGATTGTAGGCACATGATTTTATGTGCTAGTCTCATTAAATCATGGGTGAAGGCTGCCGTGACCTACGACGATTTCATCATCGAACTCAACAAGGCGGGGCTCACTGTCCGGCGCTTCGCAGAACTTATGAGCATGCAACCGAATTCAGTTTCCAACAACAAGAAGAAAGGTGATGTCCCAATCCATCTCGCGGTAATCGCGAGCCTTCTTGCCGAAATGGCGTGTCGCAATATTGATTACACCTCGATTTTCGAACGCCTCGAGCCGGGCAAGAAAAAGCCACGAGGTGCCGCCAAGGCCGGAAAATTTGCAGGTGATCCGCAAGGGGTGCTGGAGCTGGATAAATGAGCGCCAGGATAGCCCATACATTTGCAGTGTTTTTGATGTGTTCTGTTTTATGCGATGCTGATGCCCATCCCATGACGCGAGAGGAGGTGAGGCATGGCGGATAGCTTCGCTTCGCACTGGCGGGACGCCCTCGCGCTAGATCGTCGGACGGCGCCCGAATTTTACACGTCTCCGTCCGATGTTGAGCCGGGGCCGCATGCTGATGCGATCCGCTCTGCCTTGTCCGATCTTGGCCTATCTGCTGTCTTCTGCATCGAGGACGTTCCGACGGTCGGGTTTCTGAACGAGCCAGATGTATCGCTCGCCAGGATCGACGAATTACACCGGGTTCTCTGGAATCAGGGCCTGATGAGCCTTTTGCTCGTCCTGAAGGAGGATGAGCTTGTCGCCTATTCGCTTGTCCAGAGGCCATTCCAGCGTCAGGAGTGCCAGCACGGCGATCCTCGTCTGATCATGACGCTATCGCTTCTTTCGGATGCGCTGAAACTTCGGGAACTGATCGATTCTACTGAGTCCGGGCGGTTCTGGTTTGAGAACGACAAATATTTCAACCCCGATGATCGTGTCGACAGCGTGCTGTTGTCGAACCTGCTGGAGGCATTTCGCGACATCCGGGGCGATCTCGGTGGCGAGGCAGCCCAAGCGCTGCTCATGCAGACAATGTTCATCGCGTATCTTGAAGATCGCAAGATCCTCAAGGAGGTGGTGTTTCAGGAGGCGTCCAACAAAGCATGTTCCAGCCTCGCGGAGATGTTGGAGGCAGATTCGCCAGCCTACTTCGAAGCGCTGTTTGTATGGTTAAGGAGTGCGTTCAACGGCAATCTCTTCAATGCCCCCTGCGCCTTCGAAACAGGCGATGCGACGCCGCCGAAGCTGGCGGTGCGGCATCTACGAACGCTCGCGCGTTTCCGGCATGGACGCGAAGAGATAGCATCCGGCCAGCTTCGTCTATGGGGCTATGATTTCCGATATATGTCGATTGGCCTCATCAGTGCGGTTTATGATCGCTTCCTGAAGGAAGAGGCCGAGAAGAAGAGTGCTGACGGTGCCTATTATACACCGATGTTCTTGGCGGATGTCGTCGTCAATCAGCTTTGGGATGATTTATCCAATGAGCAGCGGGCAAAGGGTGTATTCTGCGATCCAGCATGTGGGTCGGGAATTTTTCTTGTCCGGTTGTTCCAGCGCCTCGTCGCACACCATTGCCGGATCAAGAATAAACGCCATGCTTCGTGGAACGAACTGAAGTCTATTGCGCGCCGGTTACATGGGGGAGATATCAATCCCTCTGCCGTTCGTGTAGCTGCGTTCTCGCTCTACATCGCGCTATTGGAACAATCCAACCCGCCCGACCTACCGGCACTTCTGAAAGCCGGGAAGCTCTTGCCGTCACTCTACGGCGACACGCTGCTCCCAGCGTCGGATTTTTTCAAGCTTGTGGATGCACCCAAATTTGATGCGGTTATCGGGAATCCACCCTGGAAGGGACGGAGCGGTCAGGTCACGACAGCCCAGATATGGGCAAAGGCTAATGGTTATCCAAATCCTGCCAAAGATATTGCTTGGGGCTTCGTCTGGAAGGCTTTGAAAGTGGTCAAGCCGGACGGACTCGTCGCGTTTTTGTTGCCGGCGATGGGCATCCTGCACAACACCTCGCAAGAGGCTCAAGACGCGCGACGACGGCTTTTACGCGATGCACGGGTCAGGCGGATTGTGAATCTGTCGGACCTTTGCTTCCAGTTGTTTGATGGCGCGCAGCGGCCAACGGCTTTCGTTCTTTATGCACCAGCACAGGGCGACCAGCCTACCTATCGTTTCGAATATTGGGTGCCGAAAGCTGATCTAAATTTACGACTCAAGCGGCTGATGACCTTATCGCGCGCTGATCGCCTTCAATTCCGTTCGGATCTGGTCGGTGAAGACCCGACGTTGTTCAAGCGCCGGCTATGGACGCGTGGCCCGGAGGAAACGCTGCTTCAGTATTTGCGGACCATCCCCGCACTGAACACGTTTATCAAAGAATATAAGGACGTCAGCAAAGCCAATGCCACGGTTGATCGGGCGAAGGACTGGGTCATTGGGCAAGGGTTCAAGCCTGCTCAGGAATACCGGCTTGACGATCCAGACTACGACGTCACCACTTCGGAAGTCGTCACCCTTTTCCCGTTTTTGAATGCCAGAGCCTTTCGATCGATAGCCCTCCCGACGATTGAGGCTGATCCTTGGTCGACGTCAATTGTTCACCGCGCAGGTTTTGCCGAAGGCTTTATTGGCCCGCATATATTGATCCCACAGGGTGTCGAGCGTTCTATCGGTCGCGTTCGCGCAGCCTACTGCGAGCAAAGCCTAGTATTCCATCATTCCATTCAAGCCATAGCCTTTCCCGAGCAGGAAAAGCGTGCCGCAAAGGTTATGACTGCTGTCCTAAACAGTAGTCTGGCGGCGTGGGTCTATTTCCACGAAACCGCCAATCTTGGTACTGACCGTGCCAAGGTTCATCAGGGCGAATTGTTGAAGCTACCGTTCGACGCAGCGGTGAATATGCCTGATCCAGCAAGAGCTGCGGTCGCGGAGGAAAAGATCATCCAACTGATCGATCGTGAGGTTGCGAAGGCCGATGAATCGCTTTCGATACAATCCGATGCTCTCGATGAAATCGATCACTTAGTCTTTGATTATTATGGTCTGAATGCGCACGAAATTGCGCTGATTGAAGACACGTTCCGATATATCATTCCTGCGATGCAGCCTCGACGCAGCGCGGGTCTTCAAAAAATCTGGGCCAATAGCAGATACGAACACCGCTCCGCCTATGCCGCTACGCTTCGGGAGGCCCTTGCGCCCTGTTTTCGGCAACCTATTCAAGCGTCGCTCGCCGCCAAATCAGCTGATGTCGCGGTTTTGAGACTGACTATCGCCTCCGAGGGGGATGAATATGGGGAAGAGGTATCTCCAGAGGTCGGACAGTTCCTTCAGTCGATTCAGGCTAATCTGCCAGTCCGCCTGCCGGGGAACGTGCAGTTGGTGCCAGATCTTCGCTTCGTTATCGGGAGCGACATGTATTTGGTCAAGCCGATGCAACTCCGGCATTGGCTGAGATCGACAGCCTTGGCGGATGCGGAGCAGATTGCCGCCGAGTTTACTGCTGTCGTCGCTCGCCAAGGCAAGGCCGGTGGTGAATATGCTGGCCGGTGATCTAAACTCGTGGCTCCCCCATTTTCGAGGTCTTGAAGAGCGTATCGCCGATGCGGTTGAAGCGGCTTGGCCCGTGTGTATTGCGCCGCTTCAATCCAAAAAGAATGCGATGACGCATGAGGATCACATCACCGTGCACCTCGTTCAGTCATTGATCCGAACGAAGCTGGTTCCGGGGCGGATCACCTATCAATACAAGTTGCTCGCGGAAGACGGCGGCGGTAACGTATCGGCACCTAGCAGTATCGACTTCGTCCTGACGATCGGTGATGATGAGGATGTCTATCTAGCCTGTGAGTGCAAACGGCTGAATGTCCCTTATAAGACTGGTGTCCGTGCATTGGTTGGCGAATATGTCGATGAAGGATTGATGCGATTTGTGACCGGCCAATACTCCAACGGCCTGCCGTTGGCGATGATGCTGGGATACGTCATGAATGCGAAAACGGATGTGGCACGGCGTGGCGTCAAGAGAATTCTAGCACTTCGATCCGCTACCGTTGGGCTTCAGTCTGAGCGGGATGCTCCTATCGTAATCGGTCGGCCCGTTCGCTTCCATACGACGCACGCTTGTGTTACCGGGCATCTAATTGAGGTGGCTCATACTTTGCTAGCTTGGCCTTAGCCGTAGACATAGCGTCTGATCGTGAGTGAAATGGAACGAGCGTCGCCGCTCATATAGTCGGTGTCGCCAGCTGTATGTCGATCAAGCAGCGTTTGCACGAGCGGGATTACTGAGGTAAGTGTCCTGTCTGACCGCCCTGCCGCGGGGTGAGAGTGCGGGATAGTCTCCACCCTCGATAGTGGACACTATGGTGATGGCGTGGCGCGTCGGACGAAGCGATTTTGGACGGATGAGGAGAAGCGTTCGATCTGTTTCCAGACGGCGGCGTCGGGCGTTTCCGTGGCTCAGGTGCGCGGGTAGCGGTCAGGCCGGACCTTACTTACTGAGTATGTGAGGCGGCTGCCAGAGACCCCATCCACTTGGCACAAAAAAGCTTGCTTCATCTAGGTAGGCTAGAGCCAATCACCTAGGGTCCGGACCCATAAACCGCTTTGGCGTTGCGTGATTCACGGTCTCCAGATGGAGGCGGTTGATGAAACAGGACTTTTTCTGGCTGACGGATGCGCAGTTCGCGAGGCTTGAGCCGCACCTTCCGACCGATACGCGAGGCAAACCGCGCGTTGATGACCGCCGCGTGATCAGCGGCATCGTCCATGTCATCAGAAGCGGCGGGCGCTGGGTCGATGCGCCAGAGGTCTACGGGCCGAGGAAGACGCTCTACAACCGCTTCCAGCGCTGGGCTGCCAAGGGCGTGTGGAGCGACATCTTCCATGCGCTCGCCAGTGCCGGAGGGCCGCCGGCGCAGATTCTGATCGACTCCTCGGCGGTTCGGGCGCATCGCTGCGCGGCAGGCGGTAAAGGGGGGAGCACAGCCAGGCCATAGGCCGTTCGCGTGGTGGCCGCACCACCAAGATCCATGCCCTGACCGATGGCCTGTGGCGGCCCGTCGCCTTCATGCTCACCGGCGGCAACGTTGCCGACTGCACGGCAGGCGAAATCCTGCTCGAACAGTTGCCCGTGACCGGCCTCGTCAACGCCGACAAGGGCGGAGCCTGTCCTCGGGCTTGACCCGAGGGACAGCAACGCCATACGCCGCCAGATTGGCGAGCGCGGCGCCTTCGCCAACATCCCACCCAAGGCCAACCGCATCTGGAAGAACTGCTTCTCGCCCTTCCTCTACCGTGACCGCAACGCCATCGAGCGCATGTTCTGCCGCATCAAGGACTTCAGCCGTTGGCAAAGCCGGAACAGATGAAGGCGTTCCCGCTGTCGATGGTCCTGAAAGCCTGCCCGCAGATTTCGGACTACGGGCCCGGCGGCACGATCTCCCATTGGCGCGAGCTGATGGGAGCCGCGGTGGTGGTACGATCAATGCTTGGTGTTAGCCCGTCGGCTTACCAGGAGGCTTGCGAGGTGATGGGGCCGGAGAACGCGGCGGTTGCCATGGCTGCAATCTTGGAGAGGGCAGGGCATATCAATTCGGCAGGTGGATATCTCCGCGATCTCACGCGCCGGGCGAGGGGAGGGGAGTTCGGACTGGGACCGATGCTGATGTCGCTGATGCGTGCAAATGCGAACAGCGATCGGAAAACGGGGTGAGGGACGACGCGTTCCTAAATGGCCATCACTTGACGGCCCTTTCCGTTCTTCAATCGTCTGTCGGGGTATCGACCTTGGATGATTTTCGACCTGGTGGCCGGCCAGGGGGACGGCCTTTCCTGCTGACTCTCGCCGCTTTTCTAGTCAGGCGTTGGCGTTCGGCCTCAGCTTGTGCTTCGGCCTCCGCTTCCGCTTTTTGCCGAGCTTCAAGAACATCCTTAGGCGTCAGTTGGCCAACTATACCGATCAAACTGCGTATGGTGTCATGCGGGAGGTCATGAATGAGTCTGAAGAGTTCAACCCGATCATCGGCCTCTTCAGGATTTTTACCGTAGAGATGAGGTGCTGCGGCATGAATCATCTGCATCGGCAGGAACCCAAGGAGCTCGGAAAGGTGAATCATTCGAGAGACCGTCAGTCGCGAAATGTTCAGTTCGTAGCGGCTGTAGACCACTCGAGCGAGACCAGCCAGGGTCGCGAAATCACTCTGGGTCAGACCAGTTTTCGCGCGTTCGTCGAGTAGGAATGCGGAAAGTTTTGCGTCGGTCTCGCCGAAGCTGACTATGCCGTCGAATCCCTCCTTGCGGTACAAGGGTCTCTGGAAATCTGGATCTGTAGTCTCAACCAGTTCCCTTGATTTGATATAGTCGGATAGATTCCGCACAGTCGGTATTCCCTCAGTCCCCAAATCTGCCTGTGGCAGATATCACGCACCATAACGTGCCATTAAGGCACTGTCATCCTGCGCGCCAGTTACAAAGCCCTAACAAAAGTGGGGGGAATGAATGCCAGGATGCTGATCACCTCGATATAAAATCCGCAACTCAGGGCGCGTTGTCCATCACCTCAAGATCCAGTGGGAGCATTCCTGTTCACGGCTTTCGCGGCGATCAGGTTCCAGCTGTGGGCGCTGGATTGAAAAACGCCTTCGACCGTTCTTTCTTCGGAGATCCAGCTCAGCTTCACGCGCATTTCGCATGCCAATGAAAGCTGGTCGATGCTGATGCACCTTGTGATCAAAATCTCAGACTTCGGCCCAAATGTCTCAAAGTCCCACATCGCAAACCGGAACAGCTCCCGTTTCGCGTGTTCGTTGGTTGGCCAATCAGCTTGTTTGACCAGCTCGGCTGGAGAAGAACCAATAACAGGCATAGTCCTGTTTATGGACTGAATGTCGATCCCTGCCTTCTCCGCTGCTTCAGGGTTGATCAAGAAGCCAAGGGTGGTGCCCACGGCCACCCCGGCCAGAAATCGAAGGTCGAGAATCAATAACCATTATCCTTCAGGAACTGGTCGATTGCGGTCTTGACGATCACCGTCATTTTTAAGTCGTTTTCAGAGGCTGCGCGCTCCAAGCGTTTCTTGGTGTCGTAATCAAGAGGGCAATTGACGAAGTGCTTGCTCTCGCGCGCCTTTTTCTGCTTGAGCTCCTGCAGTCGTATTCTGGACGCCTCACGCTCCAACGACTTGTTCGTCGCTCTCTCCCGGCGAGCCTCCGGTGAGGGCAAAATCAAACTTGATCTTGGGGGCACCTGAACGGCTTGTACCTGAGTGGGCGCTTCTTCGACAGCCGCCTCGTCCGGTTGATGGCTGGCGACCGCGTTTTCTGCTTCGTTGTCTGTAGCCGGCTGCGACATTGGATTGGGTACATTCCCCCGGGACCGTCGCGGTGCAACGGGAAAATCAGATATGCTGGAAGTCCCTTTAGCCATCTTACGACCTCTTCTGCTCGTTCGGCAGGAAACGTTCAATTTCTTGCATCAAGGTCATGACCTCGCTCCGGGCCTTTTTGACTGAGTCGCTCAGCTCCAGCATTTGCAGCGTCCCATATCCAAGTCTGATGTCGCGGTATGGGTTTCGCTCATAAAGCTCAGTGTCCAAGAGGTATGAATCATATCCCTGTTCCTGCAAGTTTGCGATGAAGGGGCGTATCAGGCGGTAGGCTTCCAGTGAACGTCCCGGGAGAGTAATCCGGGTTCTGAAGTTGAGATGTGGAATGTTTCGCCCGGTACGATCGCAGGTGTCAGCCACGTCCATTGCTGCCTGGCCGGCAGCAAGAATCTCGTCTTGGTTTGGCTGGATCGGGGTCATAACGATGTCCGAGCCGGCGATGATCGTGTCTCGCAGCACGGTGTCTTGACCGGGCGAGTCGATCAGCACGACGTCAAACCCATGCGTTTCGTTCTCCAGAATATGCTGAAGTGATGCGTTGGTTACTGCCGTGCGAAGCTCAATGCCGTCTGGCCTGTTGTCTTTCGCCTCGGAACGGGACCACCACTCATTCAGGTTTTGTCGGCCATCGGCATCAACCAAGAGCACTTGCTTACCATGAAGCGCATATTCTCCAGCGATTAGGATTGCGGCGGTTGTCTTGCCCGCTCCACCCTTGCCGCTTACCAGCGATATGCAGATTGCCATTGCACGATCCTCTCAAGACTAATGGTTCCCCCGCCCTCTAGCGATCCGACGTGGGTTCAATCGGCACATCAGTATCGTCGTTAAGATCTTCACATCGAAGCAAACCTAACATGTGAACACACGCGGGTTAAGATAAAAACATGCATGTGAACACACGCTTTAGAACATCTATGAAACCACACGAGTTGGTCGTGTGGTTTTTACAAGTGTCTGGGTCGAGTGGTGAACCCCGGAGCCGCGTGAGGCCTCACTTGGCGCGCGCACGGAAGGCGCAAGGGTGAAGAGCGAAGCGTCCCTTTCGCCTGAGTACGAGGGACAGACAAAGGCCTTCAGAAGCGGTTTTGGCGGTGAACCCTGGTGAGCGTTCCAACGGAAAGAGTGCGAAGCGAAGCGGAGCCAGTCGAGAGGTGAAATTTGGTTGAAATTGGGGGATAGTGCTTTAGTTTTGGAGTGGCAGGATACGCAAAAGTGTTTTACATTTTGCATTGCGATCGCGGGACAAGCCCACGATGAGGGTCGCAAAGCTCCGGGAAGGCCTAGTTGATTGATGAGTGAGGACACAATCGAAGTGCCGACAGCCAAGCAACGCAAGGGGCGTCTAATCAACGTGCGCGTCAGCGATGCAGAGTATTCGGCCATCGAAGAAGCGGCCAAGTCGGCCGGTATGAGTGTGTCTGCTTTTTTCCGTTCGCTGCTCCTCGAGGGTGCTGGCGTTCGACCTATTCTGACTGCGGAAGACAGGTTGATCATGGCCGCGTTGCTCGAAGACATGCGGATGCCCCCGCGTAACTTCGGACTGATATTCCCCGATCAGGCGTGTTCCTGTTGGGATCAGGACACGCCGCCCATCGAAGGAGTAGACATCCTTGGATGTGATGGCCCGCACCTGGCCCGGAAGGTCGCTGACGATCGCCGTTTCCAAGATGCCGGGGATCAGCGTGCCCTCTGGGATCATGGCGTCGATGCGCTCGATCTGTCGGGCCTTGGCGGAACGGTCACCGATCGCACTCGCTGAGGACAGGTACTGGCTGTTGCGATCCTCGCCAGCGACGGTCAAAGGCGTGCCGCTGTTCGAGCCATCGAGCGAACCATTCGCGGATCCTCCCAGGTTCTGGTCAAGCGTGATTAGCTTTGACCGAAATCGCTCCGGAAACACCTCTTCGGCGGGCGGGGGGGCGCTCGCCGGTTGAGCGACTTCGGGCGGGGGAGGCACGTTGAATTCAGTGACGTCCACGGGCGGAGCTGGCGGCGGAGGAGGCGGAGGTGGAAGTTCCAAGACAGGCTGTTCGGGTGGTGGGGGAGTGGGTTCTCCATCGCGCACGAAACCGGGCGGCCGGAAGGTCGTGGTACGGAACTCCTCCTCACTTTGCGGGCTTTCAGGCGGGCTTTCTCCGGACGTCGCAAGCACCAGGTACGCGGCGAAGACGCCAGCCAGCAAAAGGGCGGCCATGCCGACCGTTTGATTGCGCTTCACGTTTCGATTGCTGATTTCGGCCTCGTCGGCCGCCGCCATTGCGTCAAGTTCAGGGCTGCGCTTCATTAGTTGCCGCTCCTCCTGCGTTTGCTGGCATCAAGATCCGGTTTCGGAGCCATGATGTCAGGATCAGGTGCTGCAAAGTCCGGCTTGCGGAGGTTGAAAATGCACGTCCACTGGTTTCCGTCCCGGAGCGTGTATTGCGTGGCTACGCCGTCAACGACGATGTATTCGCCTTCCTTGCGGAAGTTTCGCAGGGTCTCGGAGAAGTCGGATTGAACGGCAAAAATGGCCGGCACGGTCCCTCGGCCGAACTTGAAAAAGGTCTTCTTTCCGTCATCGAAGACCATTGTCGGCTTCAGCGCCGCGTCGCCCGAGAAAGAGTAGTCAATATTGACGTTCGCTTTGTCGATGCTCGAAATGTTCGGGTTATCCGCACGCTCAGAGCCACAATAATCAACTCGGTTTCCATGAACCATTTCCACTGTTGGGCTATCCGAACGCCGATCAACTGTCAGGCCATCTCCATTCCACTCGCAAACATCGTAGGCTGCGCTCCTGGCAGCCAGTGACTCAGATTGCCGCTACGCCATAGGTCCGCTCATAGGGCTGCCCCTTGCGCAACACCGCCCAGGCGATACGCGCGAGCTTGTTTGCCAGGGCAACAATCACGACATTGCGCTGGACGCCTCGGGACAACATTGTCTGGAGCCATTGCCCGATTGGCGTAGCACTTTGACTGAGCGTGTGCATTGCCGCTCGAGCGCCGTGGACCAGCAAGGTTCGCAGATAGGTGTTGCCGCGCTTTGTTATCCCAAGCAGACGTGCCTTGCCTCCGGTGGTGAACTGTCGTGGCACAAGCCCCAACCATGCTCCGAGATCTCGGGCATGCTTAAAACTAGCGGCGTCACCAATTGCGGAAACACGTGCCGTGGCGTTGAGCACGCCTATGCCGGGAATCGATGTCAGGCGGCGCATCGCGCTGTTCTGCCTGGCGAGTGCTACGAATTCTGCGTTCAACGCCTCGATCTTCTTGTCAAGCATTCGCCATTCGTCCCGCAATTCGATCACCAAGCTGCGGATCCGCGGAGACAGGATCTCATCAGCTTCGGCAAGGAGGCCGTCCAGGGCGCTCTCGAACTTCACGCGGCCTACGGCGAAGATGACACCTCTCTCCAGAAGAACCGCACGGAGCTGGTTGATCAAGCTCGTCCGTTCCGCAACCAGCCTTGAGCGAACCCGATGCAATGTCTGGATATCCAACTGTTCTTGGCTCTTCAGTTCGACAAACCGCATCGTCGGGCGAGATGCAGCCTCGGCAATGCCCTCGGCATCTCTGTCATCATTCTTCTGTGCTTTTACATATGGGCGGACATATTCCGGCGACATCAGCCGGATCTCATGACCCCTCGCGGTAAATAGTCGGCCAAGATGGTGAGCCCCACAGCAAGCCTCCATCGCGATAACGCAGGTCGGCAGCTTCTCGACGAATTCGATCAATGTCTGTCGCCGCATCGTTCGACGGACAACCACAGCGCCGCGGTCATCCACCCCAACAACGCTGCAGCTGTTCTTCCCGATGTCGATACCCAAAATGGAAATATGCATGGCTCGGCTCCTTTCCCTTCAAGAGAAGGACATCATACTCGATGTCCTCGGAAGGGCGGGCCATCCCATAATCAACAGACATCACCTCCGCGCCGAGTTCGCGCCTGCGTGGCCATGAACTCCTCGCCGACTTTGAACGCGATGGCGCGGAAGGCGCGGAGCGACGGCGTTTCGCGGCTCGTCCGCCAGGCCAACACGACGCTGACCGGCGGCGGGTCCTCCTGGATGCGCAGGAAAGCGACGCCGGAGACCTGCATGTTCTTGGCGGTCACCGGCACGATCGCGACCCCCATGCCGGCGCTGACAAGGCCCACGACGGTGTGCACTTGCGTCGCCGTCTGAATCGCCTGCGGGGTGAAGCCGGCCGTCTCGCACATCCTAAGGATCGAGGCGTTGAACAGCGGGCTGCTGGCGCGGGGAAAGAGAATGAACGGCTCGTTTGAAAGCCGCGCCAGCGGCGTGGACGCCGACGAGGCCAGCGGGTGATAGGCCGGCACCGCGACTACGAAATCCTCCTCCATGATCGACAGCGTCTCGATGCCCGGCGCATAGCGGGCCGGCCGCGTCAGTCCGACGTCGATATGGTCGCGGGCGAGCGCCGTGGCCTGGTCGGCGATGCTCATCTCCCTGAGTTCCAGCTCCACGTCCGGGTAGAGATCGCGGAAACGCTGCAGCGTTCGCGGCAGGAGCCCGTAGGTCGAGGAATGGATGAAGCCGATGGTGAGCCGTCCGAGTTCGCCCTTGCCGGCGCGGCGCACATCCTGCTCCAACTGCTCGAGTTCGCGCAGGATGGAGCGGCTGCGCTCCAGCATCAGCGCGCCGGCGGCCGTCAGTTCCACCTTCCGCTGGGTGCGCACGAAGAGTGCGGCACCCGTCTGCTGCTCGATCTGCTGGATCTGCCGCGACAGCGCCGGCTGGGCGATGTGCAGGCGTGCCGCCGCCCGGCCGAAATGCAGTTCCTCGGCCACGGCCTGCACATAGCGCAACTGACGGATTTCGAGCATCGGTAATACCTCCAGGGCATCAATAGAAGGCTCATAATGTATTGGACGTCAATAGAAGGGCTGCCTATGATCCCCCACACGAACAAAAAACGCGACTGCGTTTCGGGAGGTTACATTGCTAGGATTTCGCGTAATGGAGGGCTTCGGTCGTCCGTCCAAGGAACTCGTCGAAAAATTTCGGACGATCCCCACCGCCATCGTCAGCGACAACATGCACCGCATCTTCGCCGGCGGCACGGGCCTGCGGCCCTTCCACGGTGATGCCGTGCTATGCGGCTCGGCGCTGACCGTGCGCACCCGCCCAGGCGACAATCTCATGGTCCACAAGGCGCTCGACATCGCCAGGCCGGGCGACGTGATCGTGGTCGACGCCAGCGGCGATCTCACCAACGCCATCATCGGCGAGATCATGCTCAACTACGCAATCACCCGCGGTGTCGCCGGCTTCGTCATCGACGGCGCGGTGCGCGATTCCGGCGCGATCGCAAAGAGCGGCCTGCCGGTCTATGCCCGTGGCGTCACCCATCGCGGCCCCTACAAGGACGGCCCCGGGGAGGTCGGCGTGCCGGTCACGGTCGGCGGCATGGTGGTCTCCTCCGGCGATATCGTGCTCGGCGACGAGGATGGCGTGCTCGCCGTTCCGCAGAGCCACGCGGAGGAGATCCTGGCGCTCGCGGTCGCCCAGCAGGCCCGCGAGACCGGCATCCTCGCCAGCATCGCCGATGGCACCGTCGACCGCACCTGGGTCGACCAGACGCTGCGCGCCAAGGGACTGTGAGCGCCATGGCCCACAGCGCCTCGAAACTCGTCGATTTTTCCACCAAGCTACTGACGGCGGCCGGTGCGCCGGACGCCGTGGCCCGTGCGGTCTCCGAAAGCCTTGTCGCGGCCGATTTGCGTGGCGTCAGTTCCCACGGCGTGGTGCGCCTCGGCGTCTACCTGAAGCGCATGGCCGAGGGCATGATCGATCCGAAGGCCGAACCTCAATTGGAGCGCGACGACGGGCCGGTCGGCCTGCTCGACGGCCGCAACAATTTCGGCGCCTATGTCGGCGCCCGCGGTCTCGACATCGCCATGGCCCGCGCCAAGACCCACGGCGCCTACATTCTCGGCGTCCGTCATTCCAACCACTTCGGCACCGGCGCGCACTACCTGCAGCAGGCGGTCTCGCAGGGGCTGGCGATGATCGTCATGTCCAACGCGTCCCAGACGATGCCGCCGACAGGGGGTGTGCGGCCCTTCATGGGAACGAACCCGATCGCCTTCGGTTTTCCGACCGGCACCGACGTCCCCTTCATTCTCGACATGGCGACGAGCCTCGTCGCCCGCGGCAAGATCATCGTCGCGGCCAGCAAGGGCGAGGCGATCCCGCTCGGCTGGGCTGTCGATAAGGACGGCAATCCGACGACCGACGCCCATGCCGCTCTCGACGGCGCTGTGTTGCCGCTCGGGGGCGCGAAGGGTTCGGGCCTCGCCATGGCGATCGACATCCTGTGCGGCGTGCTGACCGGCGCGGGCTTCGGCCCCTCGGTGAACAACATGTACGACAACTGGGAAGAGCCCCAGAACGTCGGTCACATGTTCATCGTGCTCGACATTGCGCGCTGGATGCCGCTCGAAACCTTCAAGGACCGCCTCGATGATTACATCCGCCTTCTGAAGCTGGAGCCCCGGGCGGGCGGCGTCGACGAAATCTTCTACGCGGGCGAGATCGAAAGCCGGCTCGAGGCCAGTCGTCTCCGCGACGGCATCACGCTGCCGGCCAAGGTCGAGGACGAACTCAACGCCCTCGGCGCGGCCTACGGCCTTTCGCTCAACGAACTTCAATTGTCCTGAAAGAACGAACCATGCGTGCATTCTCCTACCACATACCGACGCAGATCGAATTCGGCAATGGCGCGATCGCCCGGCTGCCGGAGTTCGTCAAGGCCCTCGGCGGCTCGCGCGTGCTGGTCGTCGGCGACCCCGGCGTGCAGCGCGCCGGCCTTATCGATCGCGTCCAGGCGATCCTCACCGGCGCCTCGATCTTCAACGCGGTCTTTGCCGATGTCGAAAGCGATCCGGCGACCCGCTCCGTTGACGAGGGCACCGTCCACGGCAAAGCGAACGGCTGCGACCTCGTGGTCGGCATCGGCGGCGGCAGCGCGCTGGACACCGCAAAGGCGATCGGCCTGATGCTGGGCAACGACGGCAACATCAAAGATTATGTCGGCATCGGCAAGGTGCCGAGGGCCGGCACGCCGGTGATCGCCGTACCCACCACGGCCGGTACGGGCAGCGAACTCACCATCTGGTCCGTGCTGTCCGATAAGGTCGCGAAGGCCAAGATCAGCGTCGGCAGCGTGCTGAACTGCCCGGCGATCGCGCTTCTCGATCCGGAACTGACGCTTTCGTTGCCGCCGCAGATCACCGCCGCCACCGGCATGGACGCGCTGACCCACGCGCTGGAGTCTTACGTCAACACCGCGACGCAGCCGATCTCGGAGGCGATGTCCGACCAGGCGATGACGCTAATCGCAAGGAGCCTGCGCAAGGCGGTCGCCGACGGCTCCGACGTCGAGGCGCGTGGCGACATGCTGCTCGCCAGCACCATCGCAGCCATGGCCTTCAACAGCACGCGCCTGGGCTTGGTACACGCCTTCGCCATGCCGCTCGGCGCGAAGTTCGGCATTCCCCACGGCCTGGTCAACGCGATCATGCTGCCGGAGGTGATGCGCTTCAACCATCTCGCCAACCCCCGCAAGTTCGCCCGCATCGCCGAGATCTTCGGCGAGAAGACCGCCGGTCTTTCGGTCGAGGAGGCTGCCGCGCTCTCCGTCTCGGCCATCGAGAAGCTGAAGCTCGATGTCGGCATCACCGCAAAGCTCAGCAATTTCGGCGTCACGGAAGGCCGCTTCGACGAGATCGTCGATGAGGCGATGCTGTCCGGCAACGTGCCGGTCAATCCGCGCCAGCCGACCAAAGACGACATGAAGGCCCTGCTTAGGGCCGAGCTGGTCTGAGCGGCCGGGGAGGAGAATGACGATGTCCGACATGTTGAACTGGCTCGCCGGAGCCGTTGGCGGAACCTACGGAAACTTCATCGGCGGCGAATGGAAGCCTGCCGGCGACAAGACGTCCCAGATCTTCAACCCCGCAGATCGCGACCAGTTCCTCGGCCGTTTCGCCGACAGCGGCGCGGCCGAAGTGGACGAGGCGGTCGTCGCGGCCCACAAGGCATGGCTCTCATGGCGGCAGGTGCCGGGCCCGGATCGCGGCGCGATCCTGTTCCGCGCCGCCGACCTTCTGGAGCAGCGAATCGACGAGCTCGCCTTCATCCTCGCCGCCGAGCAGGGCAAGGTGCTGGCGGAGGCGCGCGGCGAAGTCGGCCGCGCCGCCAAGGAGCTGCGGTTTTCCGCCGGCGAGGCGAGCCGTATCGACGGTGACGTGCTGCCCAGCGAAAAACGCAACGGCTTCGCGATGACGCTGCGAGAGCCGATCGGCGTCGTCGCCGCCATCGGCCCGTGGAACTTCCCGGTCGTCACCCCGGTGCGCAAGATCGGCCCGGCGCTTGCCTTCGGCTGCACCGTCGTCCTGAAATCGTCGAACCTCACCCCGTGGTCCGCCGTCAAGCTGATGGACGTGTTCCGTGACGCCGGCGTACCGGCAGGCGTCGTCAGCCTCGTGCTGGGTTCCGGCCGTGCGGTCGGCGAGGCGCTGATCCGCCACCCGCTGGTGCGCGGCGTATCCTTCACCGGCTCGACCGGCACGGGCGTCGCGATCAACGCAGAGGCCGGCCGCCGACTGGTGCGCACCCAGCTGGAGCTCGGCGGGAAAAACCCCGCCGTCGTCCTCGACTACGACAATGCTGCGACCATCGCCAGGCAGATCGCCAGCGCCGCCTTCGCCTGTTCGGGCCAGCGCTGCACGGCGCTGAGCCGCATCGTCGTGCTGGAGAAGAACGCTCGCGAGCTCACCGAGGCGCTGGAAGCAGAAATGGCGGCGATCAGCGTCGGCCCTGCCTGGCAAGCCGGCGCCACGATGGGTCCGCTAATCACCGCCCAGCACAAGGCCTCCGTCATGGGGCATATCGCCCATGCGCGGGAGGATGGCGCGACGCTCGCGCTCGGCGGCACATCCATGGAAGACGGCGACTTCGCCAGGGGTCATTTCGTCGCGCCGACGCTGTTCACCGGCGTCGCGAAGACCTCGCGGCTCGCGCTGGAGGAGGTCTTTGGCCCGGTGCTCGCCGTCGTTCCAGTCGGCTCGATCGATGAGGCGATCGAGGTGGCCAACAGCGTCGAATACGGGCTGGCGGCCTCCGTCTATACCAACGACGTCAACCTCTCGCTGCGGTTCGCCCGCGAGAGCCAGTCCGGCATGGTCCACGTCAATCACGGAACTGCCAGCGAGGCGCACATGCCCTTCGGCGGCGTCAAGGCGTCCGGCTTCGGCGCCTACTCCATCGGCCATTCCAACCAGGAGTTCTTCACGACCGTCAAGGCCGTCTATTTCCAAAGCTAGTGTTCAATCGGGAGGAGACCAACATGAACATGAAACTGAAAACGGCAGCCCTGCTGGCTGCAGTGGCTCTCTTTGCCACCGGTGCATCCGCACAAACCGTCCTTCGCCTCGGCCATGTCTGGCCAGATTCGGAAATCCACGCGGCGGCGGCGAAGAAGTTCGCCGACGACGTCGCGGCCGCCACGAACGGCGAGGTCAAGATCGAGATCCACGGCAACAGCACGCTCGGCAGCGACCGCGAACTGCTCGAAGGCATCAAGTTCTCGTCCAACGACATCTGGGTCGGCGGGGCCGGCGTGCTGTCGACGGCGTCCGAGACCGCCCGTATCTTCACGCTGCCCTTCATGATCCGTGACGTGAACCATTACAACGCCGTCTATGACGGCCCGGTGGGCGGCGAAATCACCAAGCGCATCCGTGACGAATCCGGTTACGAGGTCGTCGCCTACTGGCTGCGCGGCCCGCGCTGGCTGACCACGAAGGTCCCTGTGGAAAAGCCGGAAGATCTTTCCGGCCTGAAGATCCGCGTTCCCGACAGCCCAGTCACCGTGCAGTCCTGGAACCAGCTCGGCGCCTCCGCGACACCAATGAACTTCGGCGAGGTGTTCAACGCCCTCCAGCAGGGCGTCATCGACGGGCAGGAAAACCCGCTGTCGCTGATCCTCTCTTCGAAGTTCTCGGAAGTCGTGAAGCATCTCGTGCGCACCGAGCACGCCTACGAGCCGGTGGTGGTCGTCATGGATGCCGGCCGCCTCGTCGCTATGCCGGAAGACCAGCGCAAGGCAATCATCGATGCCGCCAACGGCGCCGCCAAGGCCTATGCCTCGGAAGAGGTGCTGAAGGGCGAGCAGACCTTCCTCAAGCAGCTTCAGGATGCCGGCATGACGCTGATCGAGCCGGACAAGAAGCCCTTCCAGGAGCGTGTCGGCACGGAGTTCGTCCACAAGGCGTTCGCCCCCGTCGCCGATCTCTACGACAGCGTCGCCGCTGTCGAGGCCCCGAACGGGCAGTAAGCCCGCTTAACCGGAAGATGCTTCGATGAAACCCTCGTCCAACGAGGCCGTTGTCGGCCTTTCTACGAGCCAGCAATATCATCGCCCGAAATGGGCGATGATCCGATGGCTCGACATGCTCAACGCCCTGGTCCTCAATTTCCTGGCGGGCGTCATGGGCCTTCTCGCCTGTCTCGGGATCGCCCAGGTCGTGGCGCGCTACGTGTTGAAATCGCCTATTGCCTGGTCGGAGGAGTTCATCCGTTTCGCGCTCATCTGGTGCGTTTTCCTCGGCGCAGGCGTCGTAGTGCGACGCGGCATGTTGGTCGCCGTCGAAGCGATCTTCATCGCCGTGCCTGCCTCCGTGGCGCGTATCATAAGCGTCTTCAGCGTCGTCGTAAGCGTCGTCTTCTGGGCAATTCTCGTCTACTACGGCTGGACCGTCAGCGGCATGGTCGGAACTCTGATGTCCGGCTCGCTCGAACTGCCGATGCGCTACGTCTACCTCGCCATTCCGATCGGCGCGTTCCTCGCCCTCTTGAACACCATCGCTGTCGCCGTCGATCCGCCGCCGAGCGTGATCGTCCAGGCCGCAAGCTGAGAGGATTGCCATGTTTCCCGTAGCGCTCACCGCTTCCATGCTCGTCTTCTTCACCTGCGCGGTGCCGATCGCCATAACGCTCGGCATGGTCTCCGCCATGACCATGTATGGCTCCGGCATCCCGCTGCAGGCCATGATCCAGCGCATGTTCGCTGCGCTGGATTCCTTCCCGCTGACAGCCATTCCCTTCTTCATCCTCGCCGGCGCGCTGATGGAAGTGAGCGGCATCTCCACCCGTCTGGTCAACTTCGCCCAGTCGCTCGTCGGTCGCGCCACCGGCGGCCTCGGCCTTGTCGCCGTGCTGTCGGCGATGTTCTTCGCCGCGATTTCCGGATCGAGCGCCGCTACGACGGCTGCGATCGGCGGCATCCTCATCCCGGCCATGGCGGCGCGTGGCTATTCGCGTCCCTTCGCCACTTCCGTGCAGGCCTCCTCCGGCGAGCTTGGCGTCATTATCCCGCCCTCGATCCCGATGATCATCTTCGCGCTGACCGCTGGCGTGCCGGTCTCGATCGGCGATCTCTTCCTCGCTGGTATCCTTCCCGGCCTGCTGGTAGCCGGCGGCCTGATGCTGACCGTCTACCTCGTTAGCAAGCGCAAGGGCTATGGCAGGGCGAAACCCGGCGCGGCCGGCGACGGGCTCAGCCCGCAGCCCGGCGTGTGGGAAAGCTTCAAGGCGGCCATCCTGCCGCTCATGCTGCCGGTACTCATCCTCGGCGGCATCTATGGCGGCATCTTCACGCCGACTGAAGCCGCGGCGGCCGCCGTCTGCTTTGCGCTCATCATCGGCGTCGTCGTGTTCCGCACCATCACCGTTGAGAAGCTGTTGACGGCTCTGCGCTCGTCGCTGCTCAATACCGTCGTCATCTTGCTGATCATTTCGGCGGCAAGCGTCTTCGGCTGGGTGCTGACGGCAAACCGCATCCCGGAGCTGATCTCGCAGGTCTTCGTGTCGATCTCCGACAATCCGCTGGTCTTCCTTCTGTTGATCAATCTGCTACTGCTTCTCGTCGGCATGTTCCTGGAGACAGGTGCCGCGATCACCGTGCTGGCTCCCATCCTGACGCCGGTGGCGCTGAAGATGGGCATCGACCCGATCCATTTCGGGATCGTCATGATCGTCAATCTCGCGGTCGGCATGACCACGCCGCCTGTCGGCGTCAATCTCTTCGTCGCCTGTCAGATAGCGGGGCTGAGGATCGAGCACATCATCCGCAGCATGCTGCCCTTCTACCTGTCGCTGCTGATCTGTTTGGCGATCATCACCTATGTGCCGGGCCTCACCCTCTGGCTTCCGCAACTGTTCAAGTAGTCGTCACGCCGACCAGCGAAGGAGGATTTCCATGCCGACCGCACAGCAGAAGAAATCGATCTACGAACCCGATCAGGAAGGCCTGCACTTCCCCCGCGAACCGGTCTTCCAGACGCTCGCGGAGGAACGCCAGCACCGCCGCGAGCGGCTGGCCGCGGTCTGCCGGATCTTCGCCCGCTACAAGTTCGAGTACGGCTTCGCGGGCCACGTCACGGTGCGCGATCCCGAGCACCTCGACCTGTTCTGGACCAACCCCTTCGGCATGAGTTTCTCGCGGGTGCGCGCCTCGGACCTCATCCTCGTCGATCACGCCGGCAAGGTTGTGGAGGGCACCTGGGCCGTCAATCGCGCCGGCTTCGTGCTGCATTCGGCGATCCACGAAGCGCATCCCGACATCGTCGCCTCCTGCCATGCCCACACCGTCAACGGCATGGCGTGGGCGGCGCTCGGGCGTCCGCTCGATCCGATCACCCAGACCGCCTGTGGCTTCTACGGTCATCAGGCGGTGATCACCGAGGAGGCCGGCGCCGTGGTGGTGGAGAAGGGGGCCGGCAACAGCGTCGCCAACGCCTTCGGCAACGCTAAGGTCGCCATCCACCAGAACCACGGGCTGTTCAGCGTCGGGCGTCACAGCATCGACGAGGCCGCCTGGTGGTTCATCGCGCTGGAACGCGCCTGCGAAATCCAGCTGAAGGCCGAGGCGACCGGCTCGCCGCTGAAACTGGTCGCGCCGGAAAAGGTCGCCCATTCCGCCAAGCACCTTGCGACGCCCTTCATGGGGTGGCTACACTTCCAGCCCATTTACGACTGGATCATCCGGACCGATCCGGATCTGGTGAACTGAGCCTGACGCACCGCAGCGACCGGCCGAGAGGAAGACGAAACCATGTATGACACTGACGCCCGCCGGACCTACCGGATCCTCATCTGCGACCTGGTGGGCCTGCGGCCGGGGCCTGACGGCCGGCCGGACTGCTCCGAGGTGCGCCGACACGTCGAGCAGGCCGGCTGCACGTTCCACGATGGCGACGGCATCGTCGCTGCTGACATCGGCGGTGGCGGTATCCACTTCGTTTACCGGCCGGACCTGAACACCGCCGAAGACCTCGTCGCCGAAGCGGGTGATGGCCTGTACGACGCGGTGATCGCTGCCGCGACCGTCGTGCCGGCAGACACCGTTTTCCCCGAGGGCGGCGTTCGGATCGGGGCGGGCACGGGCAACATGCACTCCCGCTCCTGGGGCGGCGGATCGGGTGCCGGCGGCGCGGCGCCGCTGATGAACACGCCCGGCATCAACAGCCGCGCCACCGCGCAGATGGTGATGAAGGCGATCCTGCGCTTCCTGCCGGATCTGCCGTTCGACCTGCTGCACGAATGCTCCGTGTCCGGCCGTTTCGATACGGGCCGCGACCTCAAGGATTTCCCGACCGGGAAGCTGGAAGGCAAACGCATCGCCGTGCTCGGCTACGGCAATATCGGCCGCGAGGTCGCGCGCCTTGCTGATGCCTTCCGCATGCGGCCTGTGATCTATGCCCGCGAGCGGCATCGCCGCTGGATCGAAGCCGAAGGCTTCCGTTACGCGGCAACGCCCGTCGAGGCGTCCGCCGGCGCCGACATCGTTTCCGTCCATCTCGGCCTCGGTGCGGCCGATGCCACGACCGGGCGCTTCGCCAACGCCGGCCTTGTCGGCGATGCGATCTTCGATGCGGTCAGCCCCGGCGCGACGCTCGTCAATTTCGATCGCGGCGAACTGGTCGACGCCGCAGCCCTCGACACCGCGATGGGCGACGGCCGCATCCGTTTCGCCGCGATCGACGCCGACATCTTCAGAGACGCCGCGACCGGCGCGGTCTCCGGCCCACTCGCCCCCTATCTGCCGCTGGTGGAACGCCATGCCGGCCGCCTGCTGGTTCTGCCGCATGCGGTAGCCGACACCGACCATCCGTCGCGGGTGGCGGGCGCGAAACAGGCCGTAGACCAGATCCTCGAGGCGATCCGCTTCCGTCGCGTGGGCAATCTCAAGGGTGATCTCCCCGATGGCTATACCGCCGTGCCCGGCCGCGCGATCCACGGCATCGGCGGCGTTTCCGCCGGCACGTTGGCGGGCGTTGCCGAGGATGCGGACGTCGTGAAGCAATTCGCCGATATGGCCGGTCGACTCCATGATTTCTGGACGCGCCTTGCCGCCGCGGCAGATGCAGAAGAGCGACAGGCACTCTGCGCGGCGATGGGCGACGGCGTGATGCTGGACGTCAATCGGCAGGCCGCCCTGATAGGCGCACTCGGCCTTCATGGCCCCTTCACCGGCAAACCGCGGGACTAAGCGATGGACAAGCCTTTCCTCGCCGCCCTCTTCGACGTCGCCGTCCAGGCGGCCGATCCCCTGACCGGCATCCGCGCCCACCTGCCGGAGCCGCCGCCGAGCGGCCGCACAGTCGTTATCGGGGCGGGCAAGGGCGCGGCACAGATGGCGGCGGCGCTGGAAACGCTCTGGCCCGGCCCACTTACCGGCATCGTCGTAACGCGCTACGGCTATGGCTGCGAGACGCGTGGCATCGAGGTGCTGGAGGCGGCGCACCCGGTTCCCGACGAGGCCGGGCTTGCAGCCGGCGCACGGCTCCTCGATCTGGTTTCCGGGTTGACGGAAAACGATCTCATCATCGCCCTGGTCTGCGGC
>Ga0180223_1000541_pt1 | contig 45234 bp, 35 predicted proteins | sample eDN5th30CKraftOP_FD_151337 | JGI IMG/M metagenome (GOLD analysis project Ga0180223, IMG submission 151337) | Enriched Organic Plus compost microbial communities from Emeryville, California, USA - eDNA 5th pass 30_C Kraft OP (version 2) (version 2) ... | reverse complement strand
CCCGGCGGCGGCCCAGCCCGCCCCCCTGGCCGGCACGCAGCCCGGCAGCGCCACCGAGTGCGGCCTGCTGTATACCTCGGGCACCACCGGGCGGCCCAAGGGCTGCATCCTGCCCAACGAATATTATCTGCACGCTGGCCGCTGGTATGCCGGCATAGGCGGTCTTGCCGAGTTGCGCGAGGGCGTCGAGCGCATGCTGACGCCGCTGCCGCTGGTGCACATGAACGCCATGGCCTGCTCGACCATGGCCATGGTGGTCACGGGCGGCTGCCTCATCCCCCTGGACCGCTTCCATCCGCGCAGCTGGTGGGACACCGTGCGCGAGTCGCGCGCCACCGTCATCCATTACCTGGGCGTCATGCCCGCCATCCTGATGAAGGCCGCCCCCGATGAACGCGACACGCGGCACAGCGTGCGCTTCGGCTTCGGCGCCGGCATCGACCGCAGCCTGCACGCGCCCTTCGAACAGCGCTTCGGCTTCCCGCTGCTGGAAGCCTGGGCCATGACCGAAACAGGCTCGGGCGCCGTGGTCATCGCCAACCGCGAGCCGCGCTTCATCGGCAGCAGCTGCTTCGGCAAAGAGCGCGACGACGTACTGGTGCGCATCGTGGACGAGTCCGGCCAGGAGGCCGGCCCCGGCCAGAACGGCGAACTGCTGGTGCGGCATGCGGGCGACGAGCCGCGCTTCGGCTTTTTCGCCGGCTACCTGAAAGACCCCCAGGCCACGCAAGAGGCCTGGGAGGGCGGCTGGTTCCATACCGGCGACATCGTGCGCCGCAACCCGCAAGGCTATCTGCATTTCGTGGACCGCAAGAAAAACGTCATCCGCCGCAGCGGCGAGAACATCTCGGCCGTCGAGGTGGAAAGCGTGCTGCTGCAGCATCCGGCCGTCAAGGCGGCAGCGGTGGCGGCGGTGCCCGACCCGGTGCGCGGCGACGAAGTGCTGGCCTGCGTGGTGTGCAGCCCGGCGCCCGCCCAGGCCGGCATGGACGCGCTGGCGCGCGACATCGTGTCCTGGAGCCTGACCCAGCTGGCCTATTACAAAGTGCCGGGCTATGTGGCCTTCGTGGACGCCCTGCCGCTGACGGCCACCAACAAGATCCAGCGCGGCGAACTCAAGACGCTGGCGCCCACGCTGCCCGGCACGCCGCGCTGCATCGACACCTGCGCCATGAAGAAACGCCAGGAAGCCGCCCTATGACGCGCGCGGGCTACGAGGGCGTCGTCGCGGCGGTGCCCGTCACCGTTCCCTACGTGCGCTACTCCATCCACAGTGCGCATTGGTGGCTGGGCCGCGCGCTGGGCGAACTGCTGCGCCGGTCGGGCGTAGCCAAGCACGAGGTCGACGGCCTGTGCGTGTCCAGCTTCACGCTGGCGCCCGACACCGCCGTGGGCCTGACCCAGCACCTGGGCATGAGCCCGCGCTGGCTGGACCATATCCCCATGGGCGGCGCCAGCGGCGTCATCGGCCTGCGGCGGGCCGCCCGCGCCGTCCAGGCGGGCGACGCCAGCATCGTGGCCTGCGTGGCGGGCGACACCAACCACGTGGACTCCTTCCGCCACACCATCAGCCAGTTCTCGCGTTTCGCGCAGGATGCCGTCTACCCCTACGGCGCCGGCGGCCCCAACGCCAGCTTCGCGCTGCTGACGCGCCACTACATGCGCGAAAGCGGCGCCACGCGGGAAGACTTCGGCAAGCTGTGCGTGGCCCAGCGCGACAACGCCCTGCGCAATCCCAACGCCCTCATGAAGAAACCCTTGACGCTGCAGCAGTACCTGGAATCGCGCGTCATCGCGGACCCCATCCATCTGTTCGACTGCGTCATGCCCTGCGCGGGCGCGGACGCCTTCCTCGTCATGCGCCCCGAAAAGGCGCGCGAGCTGGACCTGCCCTCGGTGCGCATCCTGTCCACCATCGAGCGCCACAATGCCTGGCCCGAAGACCCCATACAAATCCGCGGCGGCTGGACCATGGACCGCGACGAGTTCTACGCCCAGGCCGGCGTCGGGCCGCGGGACGTCGACTTCATGCAGGCCTATGACGACTACCCCGTCATCAACATGATGCAGATGGAAGACCTGGGCTTTTGCGACAAGGGCGCCGCGCCGGCCTTCGTGCGGGAACACAGCTTCACCGTGGACGGCAGCTTTCCCTTCAACACCAACGGCGGCCAGCTGTCGGTGGGCCAGGCCGGCGCCGCGGGCGGCTACCTGGGCATGGTGGAGGCCCTGCGCCAGCTGACCGGCGCGGCCGGAAAATGCCAGCTGGAGCGGGCCGACATCGGTCTGGTCAGCGGCTTCGGCATGATCAACTACGACCGCGGCCTGTGCACGGCCGCGGCCCTGCTGGCCAGGAGCGACGCATGACACAGCCGCTGGCAAAACCGCCCCGCAAGAATCCCGTCGCCCGCACCCGCCAGCCCACCCTGCCGCCCGGCGCCCGCAGCCGCCGGGCCCTGGGCCTTGCCGCGGCGGCGGCCGCGGGGCGCTTCGAACTGCAGGTCTGCGGCGACTGCGGCGCCGTGCAGTATCCGCCGCGCGAAGTCTGCCACCAGTGCCTGTCCGAAAACCTGGCCTGGAAGCCCGTGGACCCCATGGGCCGCCTGCTGGCCGTCACCACGCTGCACCACAGCAATGACCTGTACTTCCGCGAAAGGCTGCCCTGGCGCGTCGGCACGGTGCGGATGCGCGCCGGCCCCAGCGTGGTCGCCCACGTGCACGGCGACTGCCAGGAAGGCCAGGACGTGCGCCTGGCCCTGAAGCTGGACCGCAGCGGCCAGGCCGTATTGATCGCCCTACCCGAAAAGGCCACGCCCCATATGGAAGACGACAAGACCCTGCGCGAAACCTCGTGCGACCCCAAGTTCCGCCGCGCGCTGGTCACCGACGGCAAGACGGCCGTGGGCCTGGCCGTCATCCAGGCCTTGCTGGACGCAGGCGCCACGGCGGTGTTCGCCGGCGACCCCGAGACCTGGAAGCGCAACGCGGCCTTCGACGCGCTGTGCCAGGACCCGCGTGTGCAGCCGCAGGCCCTGAACGTCACCGACACCGATTCGGTGGAGCGCGTGTCGCGCTCCATTGGCGGCAAGGTCGACATCCTGGTCAACACGGCCGACTATGAACGCGAAGGCGGCATCCTGCACAACCGCGACCTGATCAAGGCGCGCGACGCCCTGGACGTCAATTGCGTCGGCCTGATGCGCCTGGCCCGGCATTTCGGGCCCGCCATGGCCGGCCGCGCCGCCGACGGCGTCAACAGCGCCGCGGCCTGGGTCAACACCCTGTCGGTCTATGCCCACGCCAACCTGCCCGCGCGCGGCATCTGGTCGGCCTCGCAAGCCGCGGCCCTGTCCATGAGCCAATGCCTGCGCAGCGAATTCCGCCCTTCCGGCGTGCGTGTGGTCAATGTGTTCTCCGGCCCCATAGACCATGAATGGGAGCAGCTGACCCCGCCGCCGCGCGTGGCCCCGGCCGCCATCGCCAACGCCATCGTGCGCGCGCTGAAGGACGGCACCGAAGACGTCTACGTGGGCGACGTAGCCCAGGAAGTCCTGGCCCGCCTGCGCGACAACCCCAAGGCGCTGGAGCGCGAACTGGGCTCCTGAAGGCCAATACTGAAAGGATTTTGCATGAGCACGACAGCCGATACCCGAGACGCGAAGGGACACGCCGCGACGTCGTCCGTACTGGGCCAGTTCATGGCCGAGCTGCTGTCGGGCAGGATACGCATCGTCGACCTGACCGAGACGCTGGCGCCCGAATTTCCCACCATCGTGCTGCCGCCCGAGTTCGGCCAGGCCTGGCCCTTCCGCATCGAAGAGATTTCGCGCTACGACGAGCGCGGGCCGGCCTGGTACTGGAACAATTTTTCATGTTCGGAGCACACGGGCACGCACTTCGACGCGCCCGCGCACTGGATCAGCGGCAAGGACCAGCCCGACAATACCGTGGACACCATTCCGGTGGAGGCCTTCATCGCCGAGGCCTGCGTCATCGACTGCTCGGCCCAGTCGCGCCAGAACCCGGACTTCCTGCTGACCATCGACTTCGTCCGGCAATGGGAGGCCGAGCACGGCCGCATCCCGCCGCGATCATGGGTGTTCATGCGCACCGACTGGTCCAGGCGCGGCAAGCCGAACGACTACCTGAACATGGCCGACGACGGCGCCCATTCGCCCGGCCCCGACGCGCAGGTCGTGCCCTGGCTGATCAAAGAGCGCGACGTGCACGGCTTCGGCACCGAGTCAGTGGGCACCGACGCCGGCCAGGCCCAGCACCTGGATCCCCCCTACCCCTGCCACTATTTCATGCACGGCAACAACCGCTACGGCCTGCAATGCATGGCCAACCTGGACCAGCTGCCGCCCAAAGGCGCCGTCATTTTCTCGGCGCCGCTGAAGATCCGCAGCGGCTCGGGCAGCCCTCTGCGCGTGCTGGCCCTCGTCCCCACCACCCAGGCCTGACAGGAGAAACACCTTGAACACGCCGTCTTACACCGCCGTCGTCACCGGAGGCAGCGCGGGCATCGGAGCCGAGATCGTCCGCCAATTGCTGGACGCCGGCTACAACGTCGTCTCCATGGCGCGCCGCGACCCCGACTTCACCCATCCCAGGCTGCAATCGGTGCAGGTGAATCTGCTCGACCCCGAGGCCACGGCGCAGGCCAGCGTCGAAGTGGCGGGCCGGCACGAGGTGACCCATGTCATCCACAACGCCGGCGTCATCTGGCCCAAGCTGCTGCCCGAAGTCAAGCTGGAGGAACTGCAGGGCCTGACCCAGATCCACATCGGCTCGGCCATCGAACTGGTGCAGGCCTGCCTGCCCGGCATGGAACAGCGCCGTTTCGGCCGCATCGTGCTCATGTCTTCGCGCGGCGCCCTGGGCGTGCCCACCCGCACGGCCTACTCGGCCACCAAGGCGGGCATGATAGGCATGGCGCGCACCTGGTCGCTGGAGCTGGCCGCCAAGGGCATCACGGTCAATGTCGTGGCCCCCGGCCCCATCCAGACCGACATGTTCTACGACGTCGTGCCGGCCGGCAGCGAGCGCGAGCAGAACATCGCCAAAGGCATCCCCGTGCAGCGCCTGGGCAGGCCCGACGACGTGGCCCGCGCGGTGATGTTTTTTTCCGACCCGGCCAACAGTTTCATCACCGGGCAGACGCTGTACGTATGCGGAGGCGCCAGCGTCAGTTCCATTACCCTGTAGCGGCGCAAGCGCCGGCATTCATGCTACAAGTCTTCCGTGCAGTGCCCACCGTAATGCAACCTCATCAATCCTGACGGAGCGAAACCATGCTATTAAAAAAAATCGCCACCACCCTGGCCGCGCTTTCGGTCATCGGCGCCACCCCCGCAATGGCCCAGGTCAAAGTGGGCGTGGTCACTTCAGCCACCGGCCCCACCGCCCTGGTCGGCATTTCGCAGAAGAATTCCGTGCCGCTGCTGCCCGCCAAGGCGGGCGACCTCGCGGTGCAATACATTTCGCTGGATGACGCCAGCGACCCCACCCAATCGGTCACCAACTTCAAGAAACTCATCAGCGAAGAAAAAGTCGACGCCCTCATCGGCCCGTCGGGCTCGCCCAATGCCATGAGCGTCATCCAGTTCGCCGCCGAATCGGGCACGCCCATGCTGGCGCCCGTGGGCACGGCCTCTGTCGTGCTGCCCATGACGCCCGAAAAGAAATGGGTGTTCAAGACCACGCAGAACACCGACATCATCGCCAAGGCGCTGGTGGATCACATGGCCGCGAACGGCGTCAAGACAGTCGGCTTCATCGGCCTGAACGACGCCTTCGGCGAAGACTGGCTCAACGTCTTCAGCAAGCTGGTCGCCGAAAAAGGCATCAAGCTGGTGGCCACCGAGCGCTTTCAGCGCTCGGACAACTCCGTTACCGGCCAGGCCCTGAAGATTTTCGCCGCCAAGCCTGACGCCGTGCTGGTGGCGGGCACCGGCGCGGCCGCCGTGCTGCCCCAGACCACGCTGGTCAAGCAGGGCTACAAAGGCCAGTTCTACCAGACCCACGGCGCGGCCCTTCCGGCCTTCCTGAAGCTGGGCGGCAAAGACGTCGAGGGCACCATCCTGGCCGCCAGCCTGATGCTGGTGCTGCCCGAAATGCCGGACAGCCATCCTTCCAAGAAGATCGCCGAGGACTACATCGCCCGCTACGAGAAGATGTACGGCGAGCGCCCCGCCACTTTCGGCGCCAATGTGTACGACGCCGGCCTGTTGCTGGAGCGCGCCATCCCCGAAGCCGCCAAGACGGCCAAGCCGGGCACCAAGGAGTTCCGCGCCGCCCTGCGCGACGCGCTTGAAAAGACCAAGGAGCTGGTCGCCACGCAGGGCGTGTACAACATGACGCCCGAGGACCACAGCGGCTTCGACGAGCGCGGGCGCGAGCTCATCGTCGTGCGCGACGGCCAGTGGCATCTGCTCAAGCAGTAAGGCGGCATTTCCCGACGCCCGGCCGCCACGCCCTTACCGGCGTGGCGGTTTTTTATTGCCGCCGGACAATCACACCGCGCTTTCGCTGCACGACACGGGCAGTCCGACATCCCACGAAAGCCCCTCCTTAGTGTCCCAACGCCCTGGCATCGGCGCCGGGTTTTTCATGGATTGCGAATCGTCCGACCAGTGTTGCGCTGGCCGCGTTAAGCCCCACTACATCCACCGTCGTGCCTTCACGCCGCAGCTTGATCACGACCTTGTCCAGAGCACCGACGGCGGAGATGTCCCAAAAGTGCGCACCAGAGACGTCCAACACGACATGGTCAAGGGCCTCCTTGAAGTCAATGGCTTCGGCAAATCGCTCCGTCGATGCGAAGAACACTTGTCCTTCGTAGCAGTAGGTACGTGTTCGCCCATCCGGAGACAACTGCGAACTGACCGCAAAAAGCCGCCTCACCTTGCCGGCAAAGAACACCCCGCTCAGCAGCACCCCTGCGAGCACGCCTCGGGCAAGGTCATGGGTCCCGACTACGACCACAACGGTAGCCACCATCACCACCGACGACTGCCAGGGATGCGAACGCAGATTGCGGATGGACCCCCAGCTGAACGTGCCGATGGAAACCATGATCATGACCGCGACCAGCGCCGGCATCGGAATCCTTGCCACCAACGGCCCTAACACAACGATCAGGAAGAGCAGGAACGCACCCGCAACGAACGTGGAAAGCCGGGTCGATCCGCCGGACTTCACGTTGATCACGGATTGTCCGATCATGGCGCAGCCGCCCATGCCGCCAAAAAAACCCGTCACGAAGTTTGCAATGCCTTGGCCCTTGCATTCCCGGCGCTTGCTGCTGTGCGTGTCTGTCAGGTCGTCCACGATCTGGGCGGTCATCATCGATTCCAGCAGGCCGACGGCGGCCATTGTCAGCGAATAGGGGAAGATGATCCGCAGGGTTTCAAAGGTGAAAGGCACGTTCGGGATCAGGAACGACGGAAGAGCGGAAGGCAGCTCGCCCATATCCCCCACCGTATTGACAGACAAGCCACCGAAAATCGAGACGGCCGTAAGCACGATGATGGCAACCAAAGGCGAAGGCACGGCTTTGGTCAGGCGAGGAAACAAATAAATGATGGCCAGCCCCCCCGCCACCATCACGTAGGCCACCCACGTGACATGAGTCAGCTGAGGCCACTGGGCAATAAAAATCAAGATTGCCAGGGCATTCACGAATCCGGTGACTACCGACCGCGATACATACTGCATCAGCACATCGAGCCGGAGAAATCCGGCGATTACCTGGAAAATTCCCATCAGGATTGTTGCGGCAAACAGATAGTCGACGCCATGGCTTTTGATCAAAGGCGCCACGAGCACCGCGACGGCGGCCGTAGCCGCCGAGATCATGCCCGGCCTGCCGCCCACTAGAGAGATGACCACAGCGATTGAGAACGACGCGTACAGGCCCACTCGCGGGTCGACCCCTGCAATGATCGAAAAACCGATTGCTTCGGGAATGAGAGCGAGCGCAACGACGATGCCCGCGAGAATGTCGGCGCGAGGACTGGCCATCCATTCGCGGCGGAACGATGAAAGAAAAGACATGGGTCGGCTAACCTGAAGTCAGCAAGCGATGCACCACACCGAGGATGGCATGTAATTGGTCTCGGAGCGAGCAGTATTTCACTTGGAGTTGTCCGGGGGATAGGCGCCCGGCCGAGCCACCCGGCAAAGCCGAGTCCACCAGTATCGCTGTCGAAGCGATGCGGCATCCGTTGCAGATGCCGCGGCGATTGTACACGATTCGCACGCCTCTTCCCAAAATGAGCGGCCATGCCATCACGGCGAACGGCAGGTCAGCATTGGCGCAGAGGCGCACAATCCTTGTACCTGGACGGCGGGATAAGGAGAGCGCACCGGGGGACTTGGCCGGCCGCCGCAGATGAGTTTTGGGGACACCCGGCACAGATCAGCGGCGCTATAATCGATAACGATTCTCATTAAATATAGCCCGCCATGTCCGCCTCCTCCATCGAACAATGGCATGACCCTTATGCCGCCCCACCCTTGTCGCTGAGCAGCGGCGTGCTGCGCGCCAGCCGGGACCAGGCCATCCTGGAAGAAAACGACGCCGGGCTCAAGCTGGTCCTGCTGCTGGGCGGCGAACTGCGCTACGCCATGCACAGGCGCCAGCAGGTGCACGTGGCCGGCCCGGCCCTGCATCTGAGCCTGAGCCCGCGCCCCTTCGTCGTCAGCCATTATTTCAACACCGTCGCGCCGCTGCAGTACGTGGCCATCCGCATGCCCCAGTCCGCCCTGCGGCAGCAACTGGGCCTGGAAGCCGACGCCTTCGCCGCGCGCCAGCGCGGCGCGGCGGCGCCTTTCTTCCTGGACCGGCGCGCCGACAAGGCCGTGCAGGCCCTGGGGATGCAGCTGCTGCGCTGCCCCCTGCAAGGCGGGCTGCGCAAGATGTACATGGCCGGCAAGGCGCTGGAGCTGACCGCCGCCGCGCTTGCCGCGCTGGAGCCGGCCCGCGCGGGCCTGGCGGGGTCCGGCGCGCTGGCGCTTCCGGCGCGCCAGCGGGAATGCCTGCACCACGCCCGGGCGCTGCTGCGCGACCAACTGCAGGACCCGCCCGGCCTGCCGGCGCTGGCCCGGCAGGTGGGCCTGAACGTCACCGCGCTGACGCGCGGCTTTCGCCAGTTGTTCGGCTGCAGCGTGTACGACTTCGTGCGCGAACAGCGCTTCGAGCATGCCTACCGCATGCTGGCCTCGGGGCAGTGCACCGTGGCCCAGGCCGCCTTTGCCTGCGGCTACAGCGACTCGCATTTCTCCAAGGCATTCCAGAAGCGCTTCGGCGTAGCGCCGCGCAAGCTGCGGGGCTGAAGCGGATCGCCTGGCAATATACCCGCAATCGCCGGATTCATACCGGCCGTCGCCAATTTGCCCCTCCGGCGCTGCCTAGAATAATTGAGATCAATTCTCAATTCTAATTCTGGCTCGACAAACGGAGGGGTCCATGCGCAAGTCGAAACAATCCCGCCGCCGCCTTCAGGGCGGCAGGCGGCACGCCATTCTTACACAGCCCGGCCTGGCGGGCGCCGCCGCGGTGTGCGCCAGCCTGCTGGGCGCTCCCGCGCTTGCGCAGACAGCCGGGCAGACCGCGGCGCAGCCGGACGTGGCCACCTTGCCCGAGGTCGTGGTTAAGGCCGGCAAGCCGTCCGCCCCATCGCTGCTCAAGACGTCGCAATCGCTGAAGGAAACGCCGCAGTCGGTCACCGTCATCGACCGTGAAAGAATGGCGCAGCAAAATCTGCAGACACTGGAAGAGGTTTTGCAGCAGGCGCCCGGCATCACCGTCCAGCCTTATCAGCAACTGACCACCGGCTATTACTCGCGCGGCTTCAAGATAGACTCTTTCCAGCAGGACGGCGTGCCGGTGCTGATGGGCCAGACCGCCGCGCCGCCGGAAGACATGGCCATGTATGAGCGCGTGGAAATCCTGCGCGGCGCCAACGGCCTGCTGCAGGGCACCGGCAATCCGGCCGCCACCGTCAACCTGGTGCCCAAGCGCGCGCCGCACCAGTTCGGCGCGCAAGGCGCGCTGAGCGCCGCGCGCTGGGACCGCTATCGCGGCGAGGCCGACGTGGGCGGGCCGCTGAACGAAAGCGGCAGCCTGCGGGCGCGGCTGGTGGCCAGCCACGAAGACCGCGGCTACTTCTACGACGTGGCCGAGCAGCAGTCCACAGGCCTGTACGGCATCGCGGAGCTGGACCTCGGCCCCGACACCACGCTGCTGGCCGGCCTGCAGCACCAGCGCATCCGGTCCGTCACCAACATGGCGGGCGTGCCGCTGTACGAGGACGGCAGCGACATCGGCCTGTCCCGTTCCACCTACCTGGACGTCGACTGGGACCGCTTCGACTGGGACACCACCCGCGTGTTCGGCGGGCTGGAGCATGCCTTCGGCAATGGCTGGAAGGCCAAGGTCAACGTCAACCACATGAACGGCGCCGCCGACATGAAATACGCCGGCGCCAACGGCGCGGTGGACCCTCTGACCGGCACGGGCCCGCGCCTGACGGGCGGCGCCTACCGCTTCGAGAACCGCCAGACCAGCGTGGACGGCTACGCCAGCGGCCCCTTCACCCTGTTCGGCCGCCGGCACGAGGCGCTGGTCGGCGCGAACTACCAGAAGACCAGCACCGAGCAATTCTCGGCGTCCTTCCTGACACCGGTGGACACGGCTGTCGATGTCTGGAACTGGGATCCGCACAGCGTGCCCGAGCCGGCCATCGGCGACTTCGCCTCGCGCGGGCCCACCCGCACGACGCAGTCGGGGCTGTACGCCATGGGCCGCTTCTCGGTGGCGGACCCCGTCAAGCTCATCGTGGGCGGCCGCCTCAGCCAATGGAAGCAGGACACCGCCAGCGCCGAGTCCCGCATCAGCAATGAGTTCACGCCCTACGGCGGCGTGGTGGTGGACATCACGCCGCAATGGGCCGCCTACGCGAGCTATGCGCGCATCTTCCAGCCACAGACCCAGCGCAGCTGGGACGACAGCCTGATCGACCCCATCCAGGGCAGCAATGCCGAGGTCGGCGTAAAGGCCGAACTGATGGACGGCAGGCTCAACGCCAGCCTGGCCCTGTTCGACATCCGCCAGCGCAACCGCGCCCAGGAAGACCCGGCCCATCCCTGCGCAGGGCCGGTCTGCTATTACATCGCCAGCGGCGAAGTGCGCAGCCGCGGCTTCGAGGCCGAACTGAACGGCCGCGTGGCGCGCGGCCTGGACCTGTCGCTGGGCTACACCTACAACACCAGCAAATACCTGAAGGACGCGCAGTCCGAAGGCCAGCCCTTCGCCCGCTTCACCCCCAGGCATATCTTCAGGGCATGGGCCAACTATACCTTTCCGTGGGACGGCGGCCGGCTCAGCGCGGGCCTGGGCGTGCAGGCGCAAAGCGCCTACACCGTGCAGTCCGGCGGCCTGACGCTGCGCCAGGGCGGCTACGCGCTGGCCCACGTGCGCGTCGGCTATCGCTTCAACAAGCATCTGAGCGCCGCGCTGAACGTCAACAATCTGTTCGACCGCCGCTATTACCAAAGCCTGTCCGGCACCAGCTGGAACAACCGCTACGGCGAACCGCGCAGCGTGGCCCTGACGCTGCGGGCGGAGTACTAGCATGCCGGCGTCGCGCTCCCCGCACATTTTTTCCATGTCGGAAGCCCTGGCCGCCCTGCAGCCCGACGCGCAGGTCAGGGTGCTGCCTTTCGCGCAGCGGGGCGGCGCCCGCGCCGACTGGCTGATAGGCATGAAGCCGGTGCACGATCCGGCCTCGGTGCATGCCGACTACTGGGAAAGACATCCGCGCGGCGACGAGGTATTGACCCTGCTGGAAGGCCTGCTGCAGGTCACCGTGCGCAGCGACGCCGGCGCCGAGCAGTCCTTCGCGCTGCGCGCGGGCGAATCCCTGGTCGTGCCCTGTGGCCACTGGCACCGGCTGGAAGTGCGCCGGCCCGGCCGCCTGATGTTCGTGACGCCCGCCCAGGGCAGCGAACATCGCCTGCGCGCAGCCTTCCCGCCCCCAACGGAAACCTCCAGCGGCCACAAGCCCCCAAACACTCCATCAAACCCGGAACACTGACATGAACTCCTCTGCCGCCTTGCCTGCGCGCCCCGGCGCGCTTCAATGGCTGATGATCGCCTGCCTGTATATGTCGCAGGGCATTCCGCTGGGCCTGGCCATGGAGGCCCTGCCCGCCGTCCTGCGCCAGCAGGGCGTCGCCCTGGGCGCGCTGGCCTACCTGCCGCTGGCCGGGCTGCCGTGGGTGCTGAAATTCTGCTGGGCGCCGCTGGTGGACAACCGCTGGTCGGCCCGCCTGGGCCGCCGGCGCAGCTGGATCCTGCCCATGCAGGCCATCGTGCTGGCCGCGCTGTTGGGGGTCATGGCGCTGGGCGTGACCCGGCAGGCGCTGCCCGCCCTGCTGGCCCTGTGCGTGGCCGCCTCGCTGGCCAGCGCCACCCAGGACATCGCCACCGACGGCCTGGTGGCGGAACGCTTCGCCGACCCCTACCTGGCCCCCGCCAACGCCGTCCAGGTAGCCGGCACCATGGTGGGGTTCTTCTACGGCGGCGCGGCTTTTCTGCTGGGCCGGGAAGTACTGGGACAGGACGGCGCCCTGTTCATGCTGGCCCTGCCCATTGCCGTCAGCCTGGCGCTGGCGGCCTGCTGGCGCGAACCGCCGCCTGTCGCGCGCCAAGCCGCCGCGCGGCCCCGCGCCAGCCTGGGACGCTTTCTGCGTTCGGGCCGGCGGGCATGGACGCTGCTTGCGGCGGCGCTGCTGTCGGCCATTACCGTGGTGGCCTGCCACGGGCTTTCCAAGCTCCTGCTGGTCGACGCCGGCTGGCCGCTGGCAAAAGTGGGCCAGATCGGCATGGGCGGCGGCGCGGTCACCATCGTGCTGGGCTGCGGCGGGGGCGCGTGGCTGGTAGCGCGCATGGGCGCATGGCGGGTGTTCTTTGCCGGCATCGCCTGCGCCGGCGCGGCCGCCGCGCTGTGGGCCGGCCTGGCCTGGGCGCCCGCCCCGCCCCCGCCCGTGTTGGCATGGCTGGCCACGCTGCTGGCCAGCTTCGGCGCCGGCGCCGCCTCGGTCGCGGTGATGACGGCGGCCATGCGCTTCGCCCACGGACGCGGCCAGGCGGGCACCGACATGACGGCAGTGCAGAGCATGCGCGACCTGGGCGAGATGGCGGCCTCGTCGTCGCTGGTGGCGCTGGCGGCCCTGCTGGGCTACGGCGGCGGCTTTCTGGTGGGCATGACGCTGGCCGTGCTGACGCTGCTGCTGGCGCCGGCGCTGCTGCGCCCGGCGGCGGACCCGCGAAGGGTCTACAATGAATGATTCTCATTAATACAGAATAGGATGGACGAGGCCTTGCCGGCGACCGGCCCGCACGGCCGCCCTTCACGCGTCGGCAGGTCCCGGACGGCCGCAAGGAGCTTCCATGAACGATATTCGGCAGGACGATGTCCACGGTAAGGACGCAGGCGAGGCCAGCCACCCCGCGCCACGCGCCATGGCGTCACCCGTCAGCGACACTTTACGCATTCCGCTGGCCGCACGGGCCCTGGGCCACATTCAGTTCCCGCGCATGGCCGTGAATGACGCCATCGCCGAGCACGCACTGGCAAAGCTTGGCGACGACGGCGGCCTTTGGCTGCGCGACAGGCAAAGCGTGTACGGCGTGCTGGCCCGCACGGCCATTTTCCGCGACTTGGCCTTGGCCTACCTGTCGCGCCACCCCGCCGGGCATGTCGTCAATCTGGGCTGCGGCCTGAGCCATTATTTCCAATGGCTGGACAATGGCCAGGCGCGCATGACGGACGCCGACCTTCCCGACGTCGTGGCGCTGCGCCGCGAGCTGCTGGGCCCGACCGGCGAGCGCCAATACCTGGCCGCGCTGGACCTGGCCCGCCCCGGCTGGTGGGACACGCTGGGCCTGCCCACTAATCGCGACGGCGAACCCGTATTCTTGATGAGCGAGGGCGTATTCATGTATTTGCAGCCGCCAGTGGCGGCCGCCGTGCTGGAAGAGTTCGGCCGCCGCGCGCCGGCCGGGTCGACGCTGGCTTTCGATGCCATGTGCTGGCTGGCCACGGGCCGCGCCAGGCGCCATTCTTCCGTCAGGCACACAGCGGCGGAATTCGCCTGGGGCCCGCGCCGCCCGTCCGACCTGACCGCGCCGCATACCCGCCTGCGGCTGGCGGCCGCCCACAAAGTAATGGAAGGCTATGGCATGCCCTACCGGGCACTGGGACCGCTTTTCCGCCTGGTGCTGGGCGTGCCTTTTTATGCAGTGTATGAGCTGAAAACCCAGGACTCCTCAAGCCTGTGAGCCCGCGGCGGCCAAGACGCAGTCCGGTCCGGCGCCGCCGACTTTCCTTTTGGCGTCAACAGGCCCTACGCCAGCCCGGCCACCTTGTCCACGTTCTGCATGGCATGGCCCCGCACGATCTGCTCCAGCAGTGTGGGGTCGCCGTGCTCCACCGCGCTGAGGATTTTCTGGTGCTCCGAGCCGACGATTTCCAGCTCTTGGCTTTGTTCGTGGTAGCGACGGAAATAAGGCAGCAGCATGACGCGCATGCGTTCGGTCTGCTTCAGCAGCAAAGGACGCCGGCTAAGCGAGGTAAGGTAGTTGTGGAAAGCGTCGTGGCGCGCCATCCAGTCGCCCAGCGAATTGGCCGCGCCGTCCATTTTGCCGCGCAAGTGGCTTAGCTCTTCGAGTTCGTTGGGACCGATGTTGGGCAAGGCCAGCCTGGCCGCGAGGCCTTCGAGAACGGCGCGCATCTCGATCAGTTGCGTGACCTCGGAAGGCGAATACTTGGCGACGATGGCGCCCCGGTTGGCGATGATGATGACCGCGCCGTCGCCCTCCAGGCTGCGCAGCGCATCGCGCACCGGCATCCTGCTGATGCCCAGCGCCTCGGCCACCGACTCGGAAGGCACGCGCATGCCTGGCTGCAGTTCTCCGGACAGGATGCCGTTCAGGATATATTGGTAGGCCTGCTCGACGGGCGGCAGCGTCTTGTCTATGGGGGAGTGTGCAAAAGTAAACATAGGTATGGCAAATATACATCGGCCCGGCGCCGCCGGCGCGGCCCGCTACCTTCTCTTGCGCATTGCCCAGCCCGCGTAGCGCTTCTCCAGCAAGGCCGTGATGCCGTACATGACCACCCCCATGGCGGCGATGACCAGCAGCGCGGCGAACACCAGCGGCACCAGGAATGTCGCGCTGGCGCTCATCATCAGATAGCCTATGCCCACGTTGGACGCCACCGTTTCGGAAATGACCGCGCCCACGAAGGCCAGCGTGATGGCCACTTTCAGCGAGGCGAAGAAATAAGGCAGCGAACGCGGCAGCCCCACCTTGGTCAGGATGGCGATGCGCCCCGCCCCCAGCGAGCGCAGCACGTCGCGCAGCTCGGGCTCCATGGTGGCGATGCCCGTGGCCACGTTGACGGTGATCGGGAAAAAAGCCACCAGGAAGGCGGTGATGATGGCCGGCACCGTGCCGATGCCGAACCACAGCACCAATATGGGCACCAGCGCCACCTTGGGCACGGAGTTGAATCCCACCAGCAAGGGGTTGAGAGCCCGGTACACGGCCGACGAGGCCCCCACGACGATGCCCAGCAGCAGGCCGAAGACGATGGCCACGGCAAAGCCGCACAGCGTGGTGAACAGCGTATGGCGCGCATTGAACCAGATGCCGTCGAAATCCTTGATCAGCGCGGCCAGCGCATCGCTGGGCGCGGGCAGCACGAAGGTGGGGATGGAAAACACCCGGCAGCTGGCTTCCCAGATCAGGAAGAAACCCAGGGTCGCCAGCCAGGGGCTGAGCTTGTTCATGACGGCGGCGGTGTGTCTGTTCATTGGCTGGCCCCGGCGATGGCGGGCGTCTTGCGCTGGATGTGGGAGCGCAGTTCGTGGATGTATTCGGTGAACCGGGGGGTGAAGCAGATTTCCGGCGTGCGCGGCCTGGGCAGGTCGATGTGGCTCGTATGGACGACGTGGCCCGGCCTTTCCGAGATGACGTGCACGCTGTCCGCCAGATAAACGGCCTCGGGCAGATCGTGCGTGACCAGCAGCGCGGTGAACCTGCGCTCCAGCCACAGCTGCTGCAGCGTGTCCCACAGCTCTTCGCGGGTGAAGGCGTCCAGCGCGCCGAAAGGCTCGTCCAGCAGCAGGATTTCGGGTTCGTGGATCAGCGCGCGGCACAGCGACACGCGCTGCTGCATGCCGCCGGAAAGCTCCCAGCCATACAGGCCTTCGGCGCCGTTCAGCCCCACCTTGGCCAGCATCGCCCTGGCCTGCTCGGCATGGCGGGCCTTGTTGCGGCGGAAGTCGCGGCGATGCGGCTGCACGACCTCGAGCGGCAGCAGCACGTTTTCCAGCGCCGTGCGCCAGGGCAGCAGGGCGGAATTCTGGAAGGCCATGCCGACGGTCTTCAAGGGCCTGTCCACCCGTTTGCCGTCGATGAGCACGCCGCCCGCGCTGCTGGGCGTCAGACCCGAAATCAGGCGCATCAGCGTCGACTTGCCACAGCCCGACGGCCCCACCACGGCGGTGAACTCGCCCTTGGCGATTTCCAGCGACAGGCCCCTCAGCGCCTCGACGCCCTCGCCTGATTCGCCATAGCGCAGCCCCACGTCCGACAGCTGGATGAACGGCTCGGGCGACTCGGCCGGCTTTCTGATGGCCTGTACATTACCCATGGTCTGTTCGCCGGCCATCTACTTGGCGGCCTGCGCGATGTCCTGCGGCGACAGCTTCAATTCATCGCGAGACGGCAGATAGGCGTCAGTGTAGACATCAGCGGCCTTGGTGCCCTCGTCCAGGCCGAAAACCGGCGCGACCTGGCTGATGGAGCGCTGTATGCGCCCGGGGGTGATGGAGCTGATGCCGTTCTTGAGCACATTGGGCGTGACCATGCGATAGTCCAGCGACATCTTCAGGCGCGCAATCTCAATATCCTTGTTGACCATGGGGTCGCGCTTCTTGATGGAGGCCACGGAAAGGTCCGGATCGCCCACCATCTTCTTGTAGCCGCGCACAGAGCCGAGCAGGAACTTGCGCACCACCTCGGGATGGCTTTTCAGGTAATCGGGCCGGACCACGACGACGTGCCCGATCAGTTCGACACCATAGTCGGAATACGCCATGAAATGCACGTCGTCGCGCTTCATGCCAATGGCGTCCAGCGCCATGCTGACGGAGGTCAGGTGGCCCGTGACGGCGTCCGCGTCGCCGCGCTTGAGCAGGGGTTCGCGCAGTTCCACCGATACATTGTTCCAGTGTATGGATTTCTCGTCGATGTGGTTGGCCTTGGCGAAAAGCGGAAACAGCTGGCGGCTGGCGTCCCCGGCGGGCGAGGCGATGGTCTTGCCGTTCAGGTCGGCGGGCGTCTTGATGCCGCGGTCGGCGCGCGCCGTCACCGCCAGAGCGGAGCGGTCGTCCACCGCCATGACGGCGATGAGCTTGTTGCCGGGGTTCTGGCTGTTGAAGCGCAGCATGGAATAAAAGTCGGCCACGCCCATTTCGTAGGCGCCGCTGGCCACCTTGGCGACCGCGTCGCCCGAGCCCGCGCCGCGGTCCACCTGGACATCCAGCCCCATGCCCTCGTAGGTGCCGTCGTCCACGGGTATGGTGAACATGGCGTGCTGGCTTTGGAAGGCCCAGTCTAGGATGAACTTGACCCGCTCGGCGGCATGCGCGGCGGACGGCAGTGAGAAAGACAAAGCGAGCAGCATGCCCGATACAAACAGATTGCGTCTGAAAGCCATGGATCGATATCCCTGTATGGTGGTTTTCTTGCGTGCAATCCCGCCGCAGCGGCGGGAGTCGGATGGCAATGGAATACAGCCGGTTTTTGCTGCCTCACCCCCTCGGTTCCTGCTCATGGCGTCTCGTCCAGCCTCGCCACTTGTTTTGTAGCTTTATATTATTGTATCCAATCTTGCCGGGCAATCCTTCAAGCGGCATGGTTTACCCTGATGCGGAAACGGCCTGGCGTACCGGGGAACAAATTTTGCCTACCCTGGTATTTTCCCTAGGGCTAAATTTTAAAGCTTTGAATTTAAATAAACTATTCCGATTATTTGGGCCGGACGGCAAGCTGGTGGCCGGACTTTCACGGCCTTGCTTCGCGGTCTGAAAAGCCAGTTCATGAATCCTGCCATTTCGTATCTTTATATTTCTATTTGTATTATTGGATACGATTTAAGCATATCGAGCAAAGCAACGCGTCCGTTTCTCTCGGGACGGGCGTGTTGCGACGACCGCATAGCCGCTGGCTCCTGAATAGCCGGTCCTGGGTCGAAAGAGGAAGGCCCGGCGGCAAATCCCGCGGGCGGGCCGGCCTCTTGCCGCCGGCCGGCCGCGTTCAACCGGCGCCCTGCTCCGGCCCGAAACCACCCCCGCCGGGGGTTTCGATTTCGAAGATGTCGCCGGGCTGCAGTTCGGCCTTGGCGGCGTGGGGCAGTTCCTCCACCGTGCCGTCCACGCGTATCACGCGTGAATGGCCCACCGCGCCGGGCTGCCCGCCCTGCACGCCGAAGGCGGGATGGATCCAGCCGTTGGACAGGGTCGACACCGTCATGGCCTCCAGGAAGCGCAGGGTGCGCACGCCGCCGTTGCCGCCATGCCAGCGCCCTTTGCCGCCCGAGCCCTCGCGGATGATGTAGCGCTCCAGCCTTACAGGGAAGCGCAGCTCCAGGATTTCGGGGTCGGTCAGCCGCGAGTTGGTCATCTGCGTCTGCACCACCGAAGTGCCGTTGAAGCCCCCCACCAGCCGGCCTTCTGCGTCAAAGCGTCCGCCCGCGCCAGAGCCGCCCGAAACCGTCTCGTAGTACTGGTAGCGCGCGTTGCCGAAGGTCACGTTGTTCATGGTGGGCTGGCTGCCGGCCATGACGCCCAGCGCGCCGTACAGCGCGTTGGTGACACACATGGAAGTCTCGACGTTGCCCGCCACCACCGCGGCCGGGTATTCCGGATTGAGCATGGAGTCTTCGGGCACCACCAGCTTCAGCGGCTTCAGACCGCCCGCGTTGATGGGGATGTCGTCGTCCACCATGCTGCGGAATACATACAGCACGGCGGCCGTGGTGACCGCGCGCGGCGCGTTGAAGTTGTTGGGCAGCCGGCCCGAACTGCCGGTGAAGTCCAGCGTGGCGCTGCGCGAAGTGCGGTCCACCGTCAGCTTCACCTCGATGTGCGCCCCGTTGTCCAGCGGCTGGGTGAAGCGGCCGTCCTTCAGCGTGTCCACGACGCGCCGCACGGATTCTTCGGCATTGTCCTGCACATGCCGCATATAGGCGTGCACCACGTCCAGGCCATAGGCCTGGACCATGTTGAGCAGCTCTTCGCGCCCTTTCTCGTTGGCGGCGATCTGCGCCCGCAGGTCGGCCAGGTTCTGCTCTACATTGCGAGCCGGATAGCGCGCGCCGGTCAGCAGTTCGCGCAATTCGGCCTCGCGCATGCGGCCGTCCTGCACCAGCTTGAAGTTGGTGATCAGCACGCCCTCTTCTTCGATGACGCGCGAATCGGGCGGCATCGACCCCGGCGTCAGCCCGCCGATGTCGGCATGGTGGCCGCGCGAGCCCACGTAGAACAGGATGTCCTTGCCCTGGACGTCGAACACAGGCGTCACCACGGTGACGTCCGGCAGGTGGGTGCCGCCCGCGTAGGGGTTGTTCAGCACGTAGACGTCGCCCGGCCGCAGCGTGCCGGCATTGGACTGGATGATGGCCTGCACGCTGGCGCTCATCGAGCCCAGGTGCACGGGGATGTGCGGCGCGTTGGCCACCAGGTCGCCATTGGGATCGAAGATGGCGCAGGAGAAATCCAGCCGCTCTTTGATGTTGACCGAGTGCGCGGTGTTCTGCAGCCGGTAGCCCATCTGTTCGGCGATGGACATGAACAGATTGTTGAAGATCTCGAGCATGACCGGATCGGCTTCGGTGCCCACCGCCTGGCGCACCGGACGCGGCACGTGGCGCTCCAGCACGATGTCGTGGCGCGGCGTCACCGTGGCCTGCCAGCCCGGATCGACGATGGTGGTCGCATTGGCATCGGTGATCACGGCCGGCCCCTTGACGACGTGGCCGGGCCGCAGGCCGCTGCTGCGGTACAGCGGGCAGTCGCGCCACGCGTCGTCGGCATGCATGCGCACCGTGTCGGCCGGCGCGGGATCGCCGTCGGCCTGGCCGTCCGCAGGCAGGCTGTCCAGCCTCGGCGCGTCGCCGCGCGCGCCCGCCTCGTCGCCGATGGCCTCGGCCACGGCCGACTCTATCACCAGGCGGCGCTCGGGCATCAGGAAGGAAAAGCGCTGCAGGTAGGCCTTCTGGAAGGCCTCCAGCATGGCTTCGGGCGTATCCAGCGCCACGGGCAGCGCCGTGTCCGTGCCTTCGTAGCGCAGGTGCAGCTTGCGCTCGACGCGGATGGCGTCGGCCGCCACGTCCTGGGCAAGCAGGTCGTCGCGCGCCGCCCGCGACAATTCGTCCAGCACGGCGAGCGCCTGGGCTTCGCCGTCCGGCGTCCAGGGCAGTTCGACAGAGCGCTCGCGCATGGCCGTGGAAGCCGCCAGCCCCATGCCATAGGCCGACAGCACGCCCGCCAGCGGATGCACCAGCACGCGCGGCATGGCCAGCTGGTCGGCCACGCGGCAGGCATGCTGGCCGCCCGCGCCGCCGAAGGTCGCCAGCGTGTAGCGGGTCACGTCATAGCCGCGCTGCACCGAAATGCGCTTGATGGCGTTGGCCATGTTGGCCACCGCGATTTCCAGGAAGCCCTGGGCCAGCTGTTCGGGCGACAGGTCGCGGCCGGTCTGCTCGCGCACCTGCGCGGCCAGCTCGGTGAAGCGTTCGCGCACCACGTCGGCGTCCAGGGGCTGGTCGGCGTTGGGGCCGAATACCGAGGGGAAATGCCGCGGCTGGATGCGGCCCAGCATGACGTTGGCGTCGGTCACCGTCAGCGGGCCGCCGCGCCGGTAGCAGGCCGGCCCCGGGTTGGCGCCGGCCGACTCGGGGCCCACGCGCAGCCGGGCGCCGTCGAAATACAGGATGGAGCCGCCGCCGGCCGCCACGGTGTGTATGCTCATCATGGGCGCGCGCAGGCGCACGCCGGCCACCAGGGTGTCGAAGGCGCGCTCGTACTCGCCCGCATAGTGAGACACGTCGGTGGAGGTGCCGCCCATGTCGAAGCCGATGACGCGGTCGAAGCCCGCCGCCTGCGAAATGCCGGCCATGCCCACGATGCCGCCCGCGGGCCCCGACAGAATGGAGTCCTTGCCCTGAAAAGCCTGGGCGTCCGTCAGGCCGCCGCTGGACTGCATGAACTGCAGCCGCACGCCTGGCAGCGCCGCCGCCACGCGGTCCACATAGCGCCGCAGCACGGGCGACAGATAGGCGTCCACCACTGTGGTGTCGCCCCGCGCCACATAGCGGATCAGCGGCGACACCTGGTGCGACGCCGACACCTGGGTGTAGCCTTCCTCGCGCGCGATCTGTGCCAGCCGCTCTTCGTGCGCGCTGTTTCGATAGCCGTGCATCAGCGCGATGGCCGCCGCGGCAAAGCCGCGTCCGCGCGCCTGGCGCAGGGCCTCGCGGGCAGCCTGCTCGTCCAGCGGCGTCACCACGCTGCCGTCCGCCGCCAGGCGTTCGTCGGCCTCGATGACTTCCTGGTGCAATAGTTCGGGCAGAATGATTTCGCGGTCGAACAGGCGCGGCCGGTTCTGATAGCCGATGCGCAGGGCGTCGCGGAAACCCTTGGTGACCACCAGCACCACGCGCTCGCCCTTGCGCTCCAGCAGGGCGTTGGTGGCCACGGTGGTGCCCATCTTGACGACCTCGATGCGCTCCACCGGCACGGGCTGCCCGGGGGCCACGCCCAGCAGCTGGCGTATGCCCTGCACGGCCGCGTCGGCGTACTGCTCGGGGTTCTCGGACAGCAGCTTGGCGGTCACCAGCCTGCCGTCGGGGCGGCGCGCCACCACGTCGGTGAAGGTGCCCCCGCGGTCTATCCAGAACTGCCAGCGGCCGTCGGCCGATGCGCCCTCCCGCCGCTGCCGCGGCATTGCCTCGGCGGACGGGTTCGCGCCCCCCAGGGGCGGCCTGGCGGGGGCGCTCATAGCGACGACGCCGCGCGCGCGGCCTGGTCGTACAGCCCCGACAGCATGCGCAGCCGGCCCGCCATGGCCGACATCGCCTCGGCGTCGGCCAGCTCGCCCTCGACGGCGGGCAGCAGGCAGCGGTTGCGCACTTTGCGGAAGCGGTCCAGCAGCTCGCCGCCCTGTGCGGTGGTGGCATAAAAGACTTCTTTGCCGGCCTTCTCGCTGGATACCAGCTTCATGTTCAGGAGCTTTTTGAGTGAATAATTGACCACGTGGCTATCTTCGTAGTTGAGGGTGAAGCAGATGTCCGCCAGCCGCTTGCTGCGGGCGCGATGGTGCACATGGTGCAGCACCAGCACGTCGACGGCCGACAGGTCGGGTTCGCCGGCGGCGCGCATGCAGCGCACCACCCAGCGCGCGAACGCGTTATGAGCCACCATCAGGCCGAACTCCAGTTCGGACAGCGCGGGATGGGCGCCGGTTGCGAGATGGGCGGACGACAGGATGCGCGGCGGGCAGTCGGCGGCGGGATGCGCGTCGGCCTGGCTATTCATCGTCTTCCTCGTCCGAGCCCAGCCTTTCTTTGGCGGGCGCGATCTGCGATATCAGGTCCCGCATGCGGGCCTTGTTGGGCATGGGGGCCACCTGGTGTTCAGCCCCGGGCTGCATGCGCGCCATGCACGCATATACGACTTTGCCGTCCAGAATCATCATGCACTCCTTGCACGCGTTGGCATTGATACAGGAGTAGCGCACCGCCAGCGTGTCGTCCAGGTTTTCGCGCACCCAGCGCAGGCCGTCCAGCAGCGACGCCGCCGCGCCCTCGGGCACTTCGAAGCGCTCGATGCGCGTGGGGCCATCGCCGACGCCGCGCTGCACATTCAGGTAGATGGGTTTGCCGGTCTTGGGAGTATTCATGCTTGGCTCTCGTCTTCGGTCGTCGCCGCGGCGGGAATCCGCAGGGGCGGATCCAGGCGCCGCACCTGCTGGGTGTCCAGCAGCCACTGTCCGTCGCGCAGCGACAGGGTCTGGTTCAATGTCCAGGCATCATCCATACCCGGGAAGTCGTCGCGCTGGTGGGCGCCGCGGCTTTCGCGCCGCGACAGGGCGCTGCGGGTCACGGCCTCGGCCACCAGCAGCATGTTGCGCAGGTCCAGGGCGTCCATGCGCACCGCGTCCTGGGGACCGGTGCCGCCGGGCAGCGTGTCGCCCAGCTCGGCGCGCAATGCCTGCAGTTCGCGCAAGGCGTGCTGCAGGCCTTCCTCGCTGCGGAAGGGGCCCACGTGGTCCTGCATCAGCGCCTGCAGACGCACGATGAGCGCCGCCACGTTGACCTGCCTGTCCCGGCCTTCGAAGCTGGACCGCAGTTCGGCCACCGCGGGCGAGGCCAGGGCCTGGGCGCGCGCTTCGTCCACGGGCGCGGCGCTTTCCGACCAGGCGGCCGCCGAGCGCCCGGCCTGCAGGCCGAAGGCCACCGCCTCGGTGATGGCATTGCCCGACAGGCGGTTGGCGCCGTTGGCGCCGCCCACGGCCTCGCCCGCCGCGTACAGGCCCGGCACGTCGGTCGACATGTCGGTCTCGACCCGGATGCCGCCCATGTGGTAGTGGGCGATGGGGGCCACTTCGATGGGCGCCTTGGTCAGGTCGATGCCGGCGGCTTCCAGCTTCTTGATGATGGGGCCGAAGGCCTCGCGCAGCTTGTCCTCGGGCACGTGCTGAAAGCTCAGGTAGGCGCCGCCGGCCGGCGAACCGCGCCCCGCCTCGACCTCTTTCAGGATGGCGTACGTAGCGGCGTCGCGCGTGACGGTGTAGCCTTCTTTTTCGGCCGCGTGGCCGTATTTCTCGACGAATTCCTCGCCGTTGCCGTTCAGCAGCCTGCCGCCCAGCTTGTAGCGGAAGGGGTCCCACATGATGGGGTCGAAGCCCACCAGCCGGGGCGCCAGATGGCCGATGGGGAAGAACTGCACGAACTCCATGTCGATCAGGCGGGCGCCGGCGCGCAGCGCCAGCGCATAGCCGTCGCCGCCCATGTTCAGCGAAGCGCTGTTGCGCCGGTACAGGCGCGTCAGGCCGCCGGTGGCGACGATGACCGCCCCGGCGCGCATCACCACCGGCTGGCCGGTGGCCAGGTGCAGCGCCACGGCGCCCACGGCGCGGCCCTGCTCGACCAGGATGTCCACCACCAGCAGGTCGCCGAAGCGATGGATGGTGTCGTCGCGTGCCACCTGCGTGCGCAGCGTCTTGGCCACGGCGGGGCCCGTGTTCAGGTAATCGACATACACGCAGCGCGGGCGGTCATGCCCGGGCGCCCGCGCCTGCGTCAGGTGACCGTCCGACCGGGCCCAGCCCACGCCCCAGCTGTCCAGCAAGCGGATGGCGTCTATGCCCGACTCGCACAGCAGGCGCGCCAGCGGCTCGCTGCACAGGCCGCGGCCGGCCTTCAGCGTGTCGGCATAGTGGTAGCGCCAGTCGTCGGGCGTCTGCTCGCCCAGCGCCACCGCCACCGTCATTTGCGCCATGATGGTGGCGCCGCCGCGCCCGATCAGGCTGCGGTCGGTCATGATGACGCGGCGGCCGGCCTGGGCCGCGGCGATCGCCGCGCTCATGCCGGCGCCGCCCGCGCCGATGACCAGCACGTCGGTTTCGAGATTCAATATGTGTTCAGCAGTCATGCCGCCCCCAGATAAGCTTTTTGAACGGAAGGATCGGCGGCCAGGTCGGCGGCCGTTCCCTGCAATATGACGTGGCCGTGCTGCAGCACGTAGGCGCGGTCGGCCAGCTCCAGCGCGATGCGCGCGTTCTGCTCGACCAGCAGAATCGTCTGCCCCGCCGCCTTCCAGCGGAACAGCACTTCGTAGACCAGGTCGACGAACCGCGGCGACAGGCCCATGGAGGGCTCGTCGATGCACACCAGCTTGCCGCGCCGCAGCCAGGCCCTTCCCAGCGCCAGCATCTGCTGCTCGCCGCCCGACAAGGTGCCGGCGGCCTGGCGGCGCCTTTCGGCCAGGCGCGGAAACGAGGCGAAGACCTCTTGCAGGTCGCGTTCGATGTCGTCCCTGCTGCGCCGCCTCGGGTAGGCGCCCATCAGCAGGTTCTCCTGCACCGACATCTCGGGAAACACGCGCCGCCCCTCGGGCACGCTGGCCACGCCCAGGTCAATGACCTCGGGCGAGGACAGGCCATGGATGGGCCGGCCTTCGAGCAGGATGCGTCCGCGCGAAGGCCGCACCAGGCCCAGCACGGACTTCAGCGTGGTGGACTTGCCCGACGCGTTGCCGCCCAGCACGGACACGACTTCGCCCGCCTGCACCTGCAGGCTGACGCCGAACAGCGCCTGGACGGCGCCATAATGGACGTCGATGTCGTCCACGGCGAGAAAAGGTTGCGGCTTATCCAAGATGTGCATCCGATGAACTCGGTCGCGTGCGCACGCGGCCCAGGTAGGCTTCGACGACCTCGGGGTGGTCCAGGGCGTGGTCGGGCGCGCCCTGCGCAAGCACTTTGCCCTGGTTCAGCACGATGACGCGGTCGGCCACCCTGCGCACCAGCGACAGCTTGTGCTCCACCACCAGAATGCCCAGCTCGGGCCGCATGCGGCGCAAGGCCAGCAGCAGCTCGGTGAGTTCGGCCGTCTCGGTAGGGTTCATGCCCGCCGCCGGCTCGTCCAGCAGCAGGTAGTCGGGCCGGCCCGACAGCACCCGGGCTATCTCCAGACGGCGCCGGTTGGCGTATGAAAGGCTGAACGCGGGCTGGCCGCGCCGGGGCCACAGCCTGTCGCCGAACAATTGCAGCGTGTCGCGCGCCATGTCTTCCTGCCGCGCGACACGCTTGCGCCAGCCGGCCGGACGCAGCAGGCAGGCCAGCATCTCGTACAGCGGATTGCTCAGATGCCCGCCTTCGGGCCGGGCCAGCAGGCGCGCCTGCGTGCCCAGCATGACGCTGTCCCACACTGTGAGCGCGGGAAACACCCGCGAGGTCTGGAAACTGCGGCCCACGCCCAGCCGCGCGATGCGCTCGGGCGGCAGGCGGTCGATGCGCCGCCCGTCCAGTTCGATGCGGCCCGACGACAGGCGGTCCACGCCGCTGACCAGTTGGATCAGCGTGGACTTGCCGGCCCCGTTGGGGCCCACCAGCGCCAGGGTTTCGCCGGGCGCCAGCGTAAAGCTGACGTCGTCCACCGCCTTGACGCCGTTGAAGTGGCGCGACACCCCTTGTACCCGTATGCCTTTGATCGCCGCCATTACCGCGCCCCCAGTATGCCTTGCGGCCGCAGCCGCAGCACCAGCAGCAGAAATACGCCATAGGCGATCATGCGCCATTCGGCGAAAGACCGGAACAGCTCGGGCAGCAGCGTCAGCAGAAAGCCCGCCAGCGCCGCGCCGGTGAGATTGCCCAGGCCGCCCAGCACCGCCATGGTCAGCAGCAAGAGCGACACCTGCACATTGAAGCTGTCCGGACTGATGACGCTTTGCACGTAGGCGAACAGCCCCCCGGCGGCCCCCGCCAGGGCGCCGGACACGGCAAAGCCCATCATCAGGTAGCGGCGCACCGGCAGGCCGGCGGCATGGGCCGCCAGCCTGTCTTCGCGCATGCCGCGCCAGGCGCGGCCCATCTCGGAATTCAGCAGGCGCTGCGCCAGGAACAGCCCGACGGCGGCCACCAGCGCCGCCAGCCAGAACTTCTGGCCGATGGTCGCCAGCCGCAGGCCGCCCAGCAGTTCGAAGCGCGGCGCGGGGATGTTCAGGAAGCCCATGGGGCCGCGCGTGACGGGCAGCCAGGTCATGAAGACCAGAAAGCCTATCTGGCCGATGGCCAGCGTGCCCAGCGCCGCCGTATGGCCGCTGAGCCTGTACAGCGGCAGCGCGGCCACCGCGGCCACCGCCGCCGTCAGCAGGACGGCGCCGGGCAGCCCCACCTCGGCCGGCAGGCCATAGGTATGGCCCAGCACGGCAACGGCATAGGCGCCCACCCCGTAGAATGCCGCATGGCCCAGCGACAGCACGCCTATCGAGCCGGATACCAGCGACACGCTGGCGGCCAGCAGCGCGAAAATCATGGCATAGGTGACGGCCTGCAGCACATAGCTGCTTTGCGTCAGCAGCGGCAGCAGCGCCAGCACCGCGCCCGCCAGCAGAAAGCCCCAGGGCGGAATGTCCCATACGCGATGCGCCGCGCGCTGGCTGGACGCCGAGGCCAGCAGGCTGGTGCTGGGCATGCTGCCCGAGGCCGCGCCCAGCCCGCCCAGGGCGCTCAGGCGGCTGTCGCCCAGCAGGCCCTGGGGCCGGAACAGCAGGAAAACCAGCAACAGCGAAAATGCCACCAGGTCCCGGTAGCCCTCGCCGATATAGGCGCTGGCCAGCGTTTCGACGATGCCCAGCGACAGGCCGCCCACCACGGCGCCGGGGATGCTGGTCAGCCCGCCCAGCAAGGCGGCCGAGAAGCCCTTCAGCGCGAAAGGCATGCCCATCTGGGGAAAGACGCTTTTGAAATACAGGGCCACCAGGATGCCGCTGAGCGCGCCCAGCGTGCCGGCCAGCCCGAAGGCCAGGCGCCGCACCTTGTCGGTGCGCACGCCCAGCTGCGCGGCGGCGTCGCGGTCCTGCGCCGTGGCGCGCACGCTGCGGCCCGTCCACGAATGCGCCAGGAACCAGGTCAGCGCCAGCGCGGCCAGCCCCCCGACCACGAAAATGAGGATGTCGGTGCTGGTGATGTACGCGCCGCCGATGAAGAAGGTGATTTCCTCGAAGGGCAGCGGAAAGGACTGGCCCTCGGGCGACCAGATGATTTCGGCCAATTGGTCGATGATCATGCTGATGGCCAGCGTGGACAGCACCGGCGCGATATAGGGGCCGTTTTCCAGCGGCCGCAGGGCCACGCCTTCGAGCAGCATGCCCAGCAGGGTGACCAGGACGATGGCGCCCAGCGCCGCCACCGGCAGGGGCAGTCCCAGCCATGTCACGCCGCTGAACGCAAAAAAGGCTCCCAGCATGAACAGGGCGCCCTGCGCGAAATTGATCAGGTTGGAGACGCCGAACACCAGGCTGAAGCCCAGGGCGATCAGCGCATAGACCTGGCCGATGGCCAGGCCGTTCAGCACCTGGCTGAAGAATAGTTCAATCATAAAAAAGCACGCGGGACGGGCGCCGCCCGGCGCCGGCCCGCGTGGCGGTGATTATTCGAACAGTTGGAATTGGCCGTCGCGCACGGTAATGAAAATGGGGTCTTTCCTGACGTTGCCATGGTCATACTTGGTGACGCCGGTAACGCCCTCGTAGGCCGGGCCGTTGGCCAGTTCGTCGCGCACCGCCTCGCCGGTCAGGGGCTTGCCCGACTGGACGACGCGGCGGATGGCCTGCACGCCCACGGCGGCGGCATCGTAGGCCAGGGCGGCGAACTGGTCGGGCAGGCGGCCGTACTTGGCCTTGTACGCGTCGGTGAAATCCTTTTTGGAAGGGTCCTGCGCGAAGAAGATGGTATGCAGCACGATGCCCTCGGCCGCCTTGCCAGACAGCTCGATGAACTTGGGCGAGGTCAGCGGGATGCCGCCGCCCACCGGGATGTCCACGCCGGCCTGCCGCAGCTGCTGCACGAAGATGGAAGCCTCCTGGTAGGGCAGGGCCAGGAACACGCCTTCGGGCTTGAGCGCCTTGACCTTGCTGATGAAGGGGCGGAAGTCGCGCGAACCTGGCTGCACGCTTTCCAGCAGCAGCACCTTGCCGCCGGCCTTTTCGATGGCCTGCGCCGTGGCCTTGCCCGTGTACACGCCCCAGTCGTCCTGCGAATAGGGAATCACCACCGTATTGGCCTTGAGCTTTTTCTGGATGGTGTCGGCGTTGTACTGGGCCAGCACATCGTCGGTGTTGTTCTGGCGGAAAACGTAATCGCTTTGCTTGGTGAAATCGGGATGCGACGAGGTGGGGCTGATCTGGGGAATCTTGGCCTCGGTGAAAATGGGCGAGGCGGCCATCGAGGCGGTGGTCGACCACGAGCCTATGGCCAGCACCACGCCGGGCGTGCCGGCGATCTTGCGCGCCACTGTGGCGGCTTCCTGGGGCGAATTGCGGTCGTCCTCGACCAACAGCTTGACGGGCCGGCCTTCGATGCCGCCCTGCTTACGCACCTGGTCCAGATACAGCTCGACGCCGTTCTTGGAACTTGCGCCGTATTCGGCGAAATTACCAGAAAGATGGGAGAAGAACCCGATGGTGATGGGTTCGGCGGCCTGGGCGGGCGCCGCCAGGAATGCCGGCAGCAGCGCGGCCAGCGCGGTGGATCGGATCAGACGCTTCATGGATGACCTTTGAAAGATTCATGGGGGAAACGCCACCGCGGCGCATGCGTCATGCCAGGGGGCGGGCAGCCGGAAATCGGCTCTGTTACATGGCAAAATGTTAGCGTTTAATCGACAAATTACTAACGTATTATATGTAATAAGCTAATTTTGGAACCTGTGGAAAGCCCCTATGTTGCAATGCGCAAAAATATGGCGGACGGGAAGAAATAAAGCGCTATTTCAGTTGGCCGGCATGGAAGTCGATGTGGTCTTCCATGAAGGTGGAGATGAAGTAATAGCCGTGGTCGTAGCCCTCGTGGCGGCGCAGCGTCAGCGGCTGGCCGGCCTGCCTGCAGGCCTGTTCGAAGGCCTCGGGGTAGAGCTGCTCGGCCAGGAAACTGTCGGCCAGGCCCTGGTCGACCAGGATGCCGCCCGGGAAAGGCTTGCTGGATTTGCTCATGAGCGCCGAGGCGTCGTGCTGTTCCCACTGCGCGCGGTCTTTGCCCAGGTAGCCGCCGAAGGCCTTGTGGCCCCAGGGGCACCGGGCGGGCGCGGCGATGGGGGCGAAGGCCGACACCGAACGGTATTTGCCCGGATGGCGCTGCGCCAGCACCAGGGCGCCATGGCCGCCCATGGAGTGGCCGAAGATGCCGGCGCGCCGCGCGTCGCCCGGCAGCGCGCCGGTGGCGATGCCGAACAGCTCGTCGGCCACATAGCTTTCCATGCGGTAGTGGGCGCGCCAGGGCGCCTGGGTGGCGTCCAGGTAGAAACCCGCGCCGGTGCCGAAGTCCCAGCCCTCGTCTTCGCCGGGCGCGCCGGCGCCGCGCGGGCTGGTGTCCGGCGCCACCAACATGATGCCGTGGCGCGCCGCAAAGCGTTGGGCGCCGCCCTTGGTCATGAAGGTTTCCTCGGTGCAGGTCAGGCCCGCAAGGTAGAACAGCACGGGCACGCGCGCGCCCTCGGCCAGGGCCGCCGGCGGCAGGTAGGCCGAAAAGCGCATGGGCAGGCCGATGGCGCTGGATTCATGCCTGTAGAAACGCTGCGCGCCGTCGAAGCAGCGGTGCTCGCTGATGAGTTCGAGTTCGCCGGCCATGTCAGTATGCCGCCTTGGTATTCATTGTCGGGCTCCTTGTCTGAAATCCATGTGTTATGTAGCAGGCACTCTATTGCCGGGACGGGCTAATATATACCGCAATCGGTATTATGCAATAACCCTCTGGCCGAATTAACCCACCCCGTCCCGCCATGGCACGACTCCCGCGCCTGTACGCCCCCCAGGTTCCGCAGCTTGCGCAAGTGCGTTTCGCGCATCCGCTGGCCGCGCCCGCCGACCCCGCGCCGGCCGACAAGCTCGACCTGCTGGCCGGATGGCTGCGCGACGCGGCCAAGGACCACGCCGTGCCGGTCCATGGCTGGGTGCTGCTGGGCGACAGGCTGGCGGTGCTGGCCACCCCGCCCGGGCCGGGCAGCCTGTCCCGGCTGATGCAGGCCGTGGGCCGGCGCTTCGCCGCCCGCCTGCAACATGGCCGAGTGTACGCCGAACGCTACCGCAGCGCCCTGGTGCAGCCGGGCAGGTGGGTCCTGCCGGCGCTGGTATGGCTGGAACGGCTGCCGGTGCAGTACCATTACGTGGACCGCGCCGAGCAATGGCCCTGGTCCTCGGCCACGCGCCACCTGGGCAACAACGGGCCCGCCTCGCGATGGGGAACCGAGCATGTCGACTACTGGCACGAGGGCAACACGCCCTTCGACCGCCAGGCCCGCTACGGACAGCGCCTGGGCCAGGGGCTGGCGCAGGCGGACCAGCGCCGCATCGAAGAGGCCCTGTTCGGCCAATGGGCGCTGGGCGACCCGGACTTCCTGGCCGGCATCCGGCCGTTGGCCACCCGGCGCCTGGGCCCTGCCGCCCGCGGGCGCCCCCGCAAGGCCGCGCCCCCGCCCGAAGCGCCGCCGCAAGCCGCGCCCGAAGTCTCGCCGCAAGCCGCGGCGGACCCGGCACAAGAATAATTTCCAAAGAACTCTTTCGCTCCCGCCTGCCATCGCCGCGGCAGCGGGACGCCGTCGCGCTCCCGGCGTCATGGCGCCCGCCTTCCGCAGCCGTCTTTTGACGCATCCTTTGTCTTTTGATGCGCCCTTTCCTTCCGGCGCCCCTGACGGCGGCGGCAACAACCTGGCGCCGCGCCACAGGCCCGGGCTCGGCCAAGGCTATCCCCTGCTCCGGGACAAGGCCCGCGGCATAGTCGCCGCCTGCCTGCAATCGCCGGAAAAAAGCCACGGATACAAATCTCTTGCCGGCCTATGCAGGTCAGATTTTTGTGCGCTGCACATAGTTTTTAATGAAATTATTATCACAACAACAAAGGCATGTATACGTCCCTATTTATTTTTGGCATGTTTTTTCCGCAAATTAAATAGGGACGTACCCCTTAAATAAAGACTTGCCATGTCGGGCCGCAGGCAGTATTGTTTTTCGTCTGGACGCATTTTCTTTCTTTGCGCGCAACGCCCCGCGGAGCCCCCTTATGTCTTCTTCTCGCACGCCTTCCCAGGTCCCGGCGGTCGCCATCGATGCCTCGCGCATCGGCCTGCCCCCCCGCCAGGGCCTGTACGACCCGCAAAACGAACACGACGCCTGTGGCGTGGGCTTCGTCGCCCACATCAAGGGCGTCAAAAGCCATGCCATCATTCAGCAGGGCCTGAAAATCCTCGAAAACCTGGACCACCGCGGCGCGGTCGGGGCCGACAAGCTCATGGGCGACGGCGCGGGCATCCTCATCCAGATACCCGACGCGCTGTACCGCGAGGACATGGCCGCCCAGGGCGTCGAACTGCCCGCGCCCGACGAATACGGCGTGGCCATGGTGTTCCTGCCCAAGGAAACCGCCTCGCGCCTGGCCTGTGAGCAGGAACTCGAGCGCGCGGTGCGTGATGAGGGCCAGGTCGTGCTCGGCTGGCGCGACGTGCCGGTGGACGCCGAGATGCCCATGTCGCCCACGGTGCGCGCGGTCGAGCCGGTCATCCGCCAGCTGTTCATCGGACGCGGGGCGGACATCATGGTTCCCGACGCGCTCGAACGCAAGCTGTACGTCATCCGCAAGACGGCCAGCCACGCCATCCAGCGCATGAACCTGGCCCACGGCCAGGAATACTTCGTGCCCTCCATCTCGGTGCGCACGGTGGTGTACAAGGGCCTGCTGCTGGCCGACCAGGTGGGCCGCTACTACCGCGACCTGGCCGATACCCGGGCCGTGTCCGCCCTGTCGCTGGTGCACCAGCGCTTTTCCACCAACACCTTCCCCGCCTGGCCGCTGGCCCACCCCTACCGCATGATCGCCCACAACGGCGAAATCAACACGGTCAAGGGCAACTTCAACTGGCTGCGCGCGCGCGAAGGCATGATGCAGTCGGCCGTGCTGGGCGAAGACCTGCGCAAGCTCTACCCCATCGTCTACGAAGGCCAGTCCGACACCGCCACGTTCGACAACTGCCTCGAGCTGCTGGTCATGTCGGGCTACCCGCTGGCCCAGGCCATGATGATGATGATTCCCGAAGCCTGGGAACAGCACGACCTCATGGACGAGAACCGCCGCGCCTTCTACGAATACCACGCCGCCATGATGGAGCCCTGGGACGGCCCCGCCGCCATGGCCTTCACCGACGGTCGCCAGATCGGCGCCCTGCTCGACCGCAACGGCCTGCGCCCGGCCCGCTACCTGATCACCGACGACGACCTGGTCGTGCTGGCCTCCGAGGCCGGCACCCTGTCCATCCCCGAACACCGCATCGTCAAAAAATGGCGCCTGCAGCCGGGCAAGATGTTCCTCATCGACCTGCAGCAGGGCCGCATCATCGACGACGACGAGATCAAGTCGCAGTTGTCCAATATGCGCCCCTACCGGCAATGGATCGAGCGCCTGCGCGTCAAGCTCGAATCCCTGCCCGCCCCGCGCATGGAATCGGCCCCGCAGGCCGCGGCCCCGCTGCTGGACCGCCAGCAGGCCTTCGGCTGGACCCAGGAAGACTTCAAGTTCGTGCTGCAGCCCATGGCCGCCAACGGCGAGGAAGCCACCGGCTCCATGGGCAACGACGCCCCCCTGGCCGTGCTGTCCAATCGCGCCAAGCCGTTCTACAACTATTTCCGCCAGCTGTTCGCCCAGGTCACCAACCCGCCCATCGACCCCATACGCGAACAGCTCGTGATGTCGCTGGTGTCCTTCATCGGACCCAAGCCCAACCTGCTGGACATCAACAACGTCAATCCGCCCCTGCGCCTGGAGGTCTCCCAGCCGGTGCTGGACTTCGCCGCCATGGCGCAGATCCGCGACATCGAGGAAATCACCGGCCACAAGTTCCGCAGCGTCGAACTGGACATCACCTACCCCACCGCCTGGGGCCCGGAAGGCATCGAGGCCTGTCTGGCCGCGCTGTGCTCCAACGCCGCCGACGCCGTGCTCAGCGGCTACAACATCCTCATCGTCACCGACCGCAAGGTCGACAGCGAACGGGTCGCCATCCCGGCCCTGCTGGCCTCGTCGGCCATCCATCAGCATCTCATCCGCGCCGGCCTGCGCACCAAGACCGGCCTGGTGGTCGAGACCGGCTCGGCCCGCGAAGTGCATCACTTCGCCCTGCTGGGCGGCTACGGCGCCGAGGCCGTGCACCCCTACCTGGCGCTGGAATCGCTGTCGGCCATGCCCGATCCCGACAAGGCGGTCAAGAACTACATCAAGGCCATCGGCAAGGGCCTGAACAAGGTCATGTCCAAGATGGGCATCTCGACCTATATGTCGTACACCGGCGCGCAGATCTTCGAGGCCGTCGGCCTGAGTTCCGCCCTGGTATCCAAGTATTTCGCGGGCACGCCCAGCAACATCGAAGGCATCGGCATCTTCGAGGTCGCCGAAGAAGCCCTGCGCGTGCACAGGGCGGCCTTCAGCGGCGACCCCGTGCTCGAGAACGCGCTGGACGCCGGCGGCGACTATGCCTACCGCGTTCGCGGCGAAGACCACATGTGGAACCCCGATTCCATCGCCAAGCTGCAGCACTCCACCCGCGCCAACAGCTACAACACCTACAAGGAATACGCCCAGCTCATCAACGACCAGTCGCGCCGCCACATGACGCTGCGCGGCCTGTTCGAGTTCCGCGCCGACCCCGCCCAGGCCATTCCCCTGTCCGAAGTCGAGCCCGCCAAGGAAATCGTCAAGCGCTTCGCCACCGGCGCCATGTCGCTGGGTTCCATCTCCACCGAGGCGCACAGCGTGCTGGCCGTGGCCATGAACCGCATCGGCGGCAAGTCCAACACCGGCGAGGGCGGCGAGGACGAACTGCGCTACCGCCCCGAAATGCGGGCCGGCAAAAGCACCATCAAAAAAGGCGACACCCTGGCCTCGCTGCTGGGCACCGAGCGCATCGAGGCCGACGTGCCCCTGGCCGCCGGCGATTCCCTGCGTTCGCGCATCAAGCAGGTGGCCTCGGGCCGCTTCGGCGTCTCGGCCGAATACCTTACCAGCGCCGACCAGATCCAGATCAAGATGGCCCAGGGCGCCAAGCCCGGCGAGGGCGGCCAGTTGCCCGGCCACAAAGTGTCCGAATACATCGCCAAGCTGCGCTATTCCGTGCCCGGCGTGGGCCTCATCTCGCCCCCGCCGCACCACGACATCTATTCCATCGAAGACCTGGCCCAGCTGATCCACGACCTTAAAAACGTCAATCCGGCCGCGTCCATCTCGGTCAAGCTGGTGTCCGAGGTCGGCGTGGGCACGGTGGCCACCGGCGTGGCCAAGGCCAAGGCCGACCACGTGGTCATCGCCGGCCACGACGGCGGCACCGGCGCATCGCCCATGTCGTCCATCAAGCATGCCGGCACCCCCTGGGAACTCGGTCTGGCCGAGACCCAGCAGACCCTCATCCTGAACAACCTGCGCAGCCGCATCCGCGTGCAGGCCGACGGCCAGATGAAAACTGGCCGCGATGTCGTCATCGGCGCCCTGCTGGGCGCGGACGAATTCGGCTTCGCCACGGCGCCGCTGGTCGTCGAGGGCTGCATCATGATGCGCAAATGCCACCTGAACACCTGCCCGGTGGGGGTGGCCACGCAAGACCCCGAGCTGCGCAAGAAATTCACCGGCAAGCCAGAGCACGTCGTCAACTTCTTCTTCTTCATCGCCGAAGAGGTCCGCGAAATCATGGCCCAGCTGGGCATCCGCAAGTTCGACGATCTGATCGGCCGCGCCGACCTGCTGGACATGCGCGCCGGCATCGAGCACTGGAAGGCCCAGGGCCTGGACTTTTCCCGCGTGTTCCACCAGGTCCGGTCCGAGTCCCCGCCGCGCCACACCGAAGGGCAGGACCACGGCATCGCCACCGCCCTGGACCACCAGCTCATCGAACGCAGCCGCGCCGCCATCGAACGCGGCGAGAAAGTCTCCTTCATCACGCCGGTGCGCAACCGCAACCGCACCATCGGCGCCATGCTGTCGGGCGTGGTGGCGGCCAAGCACGGCCACGAAGGCCTGCCGGACGACACCATCCACATCCAGTGCAACGGCGTGGCCGGCCAGAGCTTCGGCGCCTTCCTGGCCCACGGCATCACCCTGGACCTGGTGGGCGAAGGCAACGACTATGTCGGCAAGGGCCTGTCGGGCGGCCGCATCATCGTGCGCTCGCCCAACGACTTCCGCGGCTTCGGCCCCGACCACATCATCGCGGGCAATACCGTGCTGTATGGGGCGCTGTCCGGCGAAGCCTATTTCAACGGCGTGGCCGGCGAGCGCTTCGCCGTGCGCAACTCGGGCGCGACCGCCGTCGTCGAGGGCACGGGCGACCATGGCTGCGAATACATGACGGGCGGCACCGTCGTGGTGCTGGGCGAAACCGGCCGCAACTTCGCCGCCGGCATGTCGGGCGGCATCGCCTACGTGTGGGACCCGCAGGGCAGCTTCCGCGGCCGCTGCAACACCTCCATGGTGCAGCTCGAGCCCGTGGTCGGCCACGACGAGCAGGCCCAGGCCGGCCAGATGGAATTCTGGCACTGCGCCCTGCGCGGCGGCGAGCGCGAAACCGACGAAACCATCCTGCGGCGCCTCATCGAAGACCACTACCGCTACACCGGCAGCTTCCGGGCGCGCGAGGTGCTCAGCGACTGGCCGCGCGCGCGCCAGGCTTTCGTCAAGGTCCTGCCCACCGAATACCGCCGCGCCATGAAAGAACTGTGGGATGCGTCCCGCGCCGAACAAATCGCTGCCTGAGGAAATGACATGGGCAAAGTCACCGGCTTTATCGAATACCAGCGCATCAAAGAGGCCTACGAGCCGCCCGCGCAACGGCTCAAGCACTGGAAGGAATTCGTCCTGACCCTGGACGACGCCCAGGCCAAGGTGCAGGGCGCGCGCTGCATGGACTGCGGCATCCCGTTCTGCAACACGGGCTGCCCGGTCAACAACATCATCCCCGACTGGAACGACCTGGTCTACCGCCAACAGTGGCGCGAGGCGCTGGACGTGCTGCACTCCACCAACAATTTCCCCGAGTTCACGGGCCGCATCTGCCCCGCGCCCTGCGAGGCCGCCTGTACCCTCAACATCAATGACGACCCGGTCGGCATCAAGTCCATCGAACTGGCCATCGTCGACCACGGCTGGCGCGAAGGCTGGATCGTCCCCTCGCCGCCGCAGCGCAAGACAGGCAAGAAAGTCGCCGTCGTCGGCTCGGGGCCCTCGGGCCTGGCCTGCGCCCAGCAGCTGGCGCGCGCCGGCCACTCGGTCACCGTCTTCGAAAAGAACGACCGCGTCGGCGGCCTGCTGCGCTACGGCATCCCCGACTTCAAGCTGGACAAATCCCACATCGACCGCCGCCTGGCCCAGATGGAAGCCGAGGGCGTGGAATTCTGCCCCTCCACCTACGTGGGCGACCCGGCCAACGCGGCGGACGGCCTGAACGTGCGCACGCCCGAGTCCCTGCGCGAAGAGTTCGACGCCGTCGTGCTGACCGGCGGCTCGGAAACCCCGCGCGACCTGCCCGTGCCGGGCCGCGAACTGGACGGCGTGCACTTCGCCATGGAATTCCTGGCCCAGCAGAACAAGGCCAATGCCGGCGCCCGCGTGCCCGGGCAGATCAGCGCCAGGGACAAGCACGTCATCGTCATCGGCGGCGGCGACACCGGTTCGGACTGCGTGGGCACCAGCAACCGCCAGGGGGCCGCCTCGGTCACCCAGTTCGAGTTGATGCCTCAGCCGCCCGAACACGAAAACAAGGCCCTGACCTGGCCCTACTGGCCGCTCAAGCTGCGCACGTCGTCCTCCCAGGAAGAAGGCTGCGAACGCGACTTCGCCGTATCCACCGTGGCGCTGGAAGGCAGCGGCAAGGTCCAGAAGCTCAAGGCGGTGCGCGTCGAATGGACCAAGGACCCGGCCACCGGCCAGATGAAGATGCGCGAGGTCAAGGATTCGCAGTTCGAGCTGCCCGCCGACCTGGTCCTGCTTGCCATGGGCTTCGTCTCGCCCGTCAAGAACGTGCTGGAGGCCTTCGGCGTCGAACTCGACGCCCGGGGCAACGCGCGCGCCAATACCGACGACTACGCGACCAATGTGGACAAGGTGTTCGCCGCCGGCGACATGCGCCGCGGCCAGTCGCTGGTCGTATGGGCCATCCGCGAGGGCCGCCAGTGCGCCCGCGCGGTAGACGCCTTCCTGATGGGCGCCACCACCCTGCCGCGCTAGGGCTTTCCCCCTGCGTCCGCGCAGGGGCCACGCCGCCGTTCGGCCGGACGGCGGCCGGCGCGCCGGCACGCGGTTACACGGACGTTACCTTTTTTGTGCGTATCCGGCCCGCGCGTCCCGGCCTGTTCCGGTCCGCGGGGACGACTCACGATACAATGCCCTGCTGACAACCACGTATCCGGCCATATGAACCAGCACGCGGCCCGCATCGCGGATCCCCTTCTCAATTTTTCCAATGTCGCCCTGGGCTATGGCGACTTCACGGTGCTGCGGGACATCAACCTGCACGTGCGCCGCGGCCAGGTCGTGGCCATGATGGGCGGATCGGGGTCTGGCAAGACCACCCTGCTGCGCGCCGCCACCGGCCAGATCCAGGCCCAGGAAGGCCAGGTGTCGGTGTTCGGCCAGGATATCGCCGCCGCCCCGCCCCCCGAACTGCGCAAGCTGCGCCAGCGCATGGGCGTGCTGTTCCAGCAAGGCGCGCTGTTCACCGACCTGGACGTCTTCGAGAATGTGGCCTTCCCCCTGCGCGAGCATACCCGCATCTCCGAGGCCCAGGTCGTCGAATGCGTGCTGGACAAGCTCAATGCCGTGGGCCTGCGGGCCGCGGCCCATCTGCGCATCTCCGAGATATCCGGCGGCATGGCCCGCCGCGTGGCGCTGGCCCGCGCCATCGTGCTGGAGCCCGAACTCATCCTGTACGACGAGCCCTTCGCCGGCCTGGACCCTATTTCGCTGGGCATCACCGCGCAGCTCATCCGCGGCCTGACCGACAGGCTCAACTGCGCCTCGGTGCTCATCACCCACGACGTGGCCGAGTCCTTCGCCATCGCCGACCACGTCTACATGGTGGGCCAGGGCAAGCTGCTGGCCAGCGGCACGCCCGACGAGCTTTCCCGGTCCGACGACCCCTATATCCATCAGTTCCTGAAAGGCGAGCCCGACGGCCCCATCGCCTTCCACTACCCCGAGACACCGGCCTTCGAAAAATGGCTGGGCCGGCACGGAGGCCGACCATGAGCCCGACCAAGGCCATCGCCGCGCTGGGCGGCTGGATCATCGACTCCATCCATCGCCTGGGCGCCCTGGCCCGGCTGCTCGTCACCATCGCGGCCGGCAGCGGCGCCGCCGTGCGCCGGCCGGGCCTGGTGTCGCAGCAGGTCCATTTCATCGGCAATTATTCGCTGGTCATCATCGCGGTGTCCGGCCTGTTCGTCGGCTTCGTCCTGGGCCTGCAGGGCTATTACACGCTGAACCGCTACGGCTCCGAGGAAGCCCTGGGCCTGCTGGTGGCGCTGTCGCTGACGCGCGAACTGGGCCCCGTGGTCACGGCCCTGCTGTTCGCCGGGCGCGCCGGCACCTCGCTGACGGCCGAGATCGGCCTGATGAAGGCCGGCGAACAGCTTGCCGCCATGGAGGTCATGGCGGTGGACCCGGTGCGCCGCGTGCTGGTGCCGCGCTTCTGGGGCGGGGCCATCGCCATGCCCATACTGGCGGCGGTGTTCTCCATGGTGGGCATCATCGGCGGCTGGATCGTGGGCGTGCTGCTCATCGGCATCGACGCCGGCGTGTTCTGGTCGCAGATGCAGGGCGGCGTGGATATTTTCAAAGACGTGGCCAATGGCGTCATCAAAAGCTTCATTTTTGGCCTGGCGGTGACGCTGATCGCCCTTTTCGAAGGCTGGAATGCCAAGCCCACGCCCGAAGGCGTGGCCCGTGCCACCACCCGCACCGTCGTCAGCGGCGCGCTGGTGGTGCTGGGCCTGGATTTCCTGCTCACGGCTCTCATGTTCAGCAATTAAACACGGAATCATCATGACGCGAGAAAAAACCGATTTCTGGGTCGGCCTGTTCGTTCTCCTGGGCATCATCGCCCTGGTGTTCCTGGCATTGCGCGCCGGCAACCTCAGTTCCTTTTCGTTTGCGCCCACCTACCAGGTGCAGGCGTACTTCGACAACCTGGGCGGCCTGAAGGTGCGCGCGCCGGTCAAGAGCAGCGGCGTGGTCGTGGGGCGCGTCGCCGGCATCGGCTTCGACAACCAGCGCTACCAGGCGGTGGTCACCCTGGACCTGGAAAAGCAGTACGAATTCCCCAGCGACTCGTCGGCCTCCATACTTACCTCGGGCCTGCTGGGCGAGCAGTACATCGGCATCACGCCAGGCGGCGACGACAAGATGCTGGCGCAGGACAGTACCATCCAGTACACCCAAAGCGCCGTCGTCCTGGAAGAGCTGATCAGCAAGTTCCTGTACAGCTCCGCCGACAAGGAAGGCACGGCCAAGGGCGGGCAGCCCGCGCCGGCGCCCGCCACGCCTTGACGTAAAATAGCCTTCCAAAAAGCCCATGCCGCATGCGGCCTTTACCCAAGAGCAAGAATTCATGACTTCCAGCACAAACGACAAAGGCACGACGACTCCAGCGCGGTGGATGCGTCTGCTGCCCGCCATGGCCGTGGCCGCCGCTGCCGCCGGCTGCGCGAGCGTACCCAACCCCACGCCCGAAGACCCCTGGGAAAGCTACAACCGCGGCATGTTCCAGTTCAACGACACGGTCGACAAGGCCTTGCTCAAACCCATCGCCACCGGCTATCGGCAGCTGACGCCGGAACCGGCCCGCACCTGCATCCACAACATCTTCAACAACCTGGGCGACGCCTGGTCGGCCATCAACAGCTTTCTGCAAGGGCGCGGCCACGACGGCATCAACATGCTGGGCCGCGTGCTGTTCAACAGCACCATGGGCCTGGGGGGCTGCATCGACGTGGCCTCCATGAACGGCGCCAAGCGCATCTCCACCGACTTCGGCGTCACGCTGGGCGTCTGGGGCCTGGATGCCGGCCCCTACGTGGTACTGCCCTTCCTGGGCTCCAGCACGGTGCGCGACACCGCCGCCTCCGCGTCCACGCTGGCCGCGGGCGTATCGTCGTACACGCCCATCATGGAAATCGACAACGTGCCCGTGCGCAACAGCATCCTGGGCCTGGCCGCGGTGGACCTGCGCGCCAGCCTGCTGGACGCCGACGACCTGGTCAACCGCATCGCCCTGGACCGCTACAGCTTCATCCGCGACGCCTACCTGCAGCGGCGCAAGGCGCAGGTGCGGGGCAGCCACGTCGACTCGGACGCGCCCTACGGCGCGGCCGGCAGCCTGCCGGACTACTCCAGCGACGACCTTCCCGACTACTCTGACGATGACGACGCGCCGACCGGCGCTCCGGCGGCCGGCGCTCCGGCGGCCGGCACGCCTTCCACGGCGCAATAAGGAGTCCATGCCTATGTCTTTTTCCTTTTCCGCTTACGCCTTCGCCCTCATCCGCCGCCTGTCGGCCTGCTGCCTGCTCGGCCTGGGCCTGGCCGCCGGCGCCCATGCCCAGCAGGCGGTGGACGCCAACGCCGCGCCCAACGACTTCATCAAGACGGTGGGCGACAACGCGCTGCAGGCGCTCAAGCAGGAACCCGCCGCCAAGCGCGGCGACCTGGGCAAAATCAACGAACTGGTCAACCAGTACGTCCTGCCCTACGTCAACCTGGAAAAGACCACCCGGCTGGCCGCCGGCCGCTACTGGCGCCAGGCCACGCCCCAGCAGCAGAAAGACCTGGTGCAGGCATTCAAGGGCACGCTGATCCGCACCTACAGCGGCGCCTTGTCCAAAGTGGACGAAGTCTCGTCCCTGACCATCCTGCCTTTTCGCGGCGACCCCAATGCCGACGACCTGGTCGTGCGTTCGTCCCTGTCGCAGCGCAACGGTCCCGCGGTCGGGGTGGACTACCGCCTGGAAAAATCCCCCCAGGGCTGGAAAATCTATGACCTGAACGTGGAAGGCATCTGGCTCATCCAGAACTACCGCAACCAGTTCGCCCAGCAGATCAACCAGAACGGCATCGACGGGCTGATCAACGCGCTCAACCAGCAGAACAAATAAGCTTCCGGCGCGTCCAGGGCCCATCGTCCGCCGGCAATCCGGCTGGCGGGGGGCGCCGCCCGGACACCGGCGGGGCGTTCGCCCATATAATAGACAGCTTGGCTCCATAATGAGCCAGGCTTTTTTATTGATTATGCCAGCGCTTACCTTAACCAACATCTCCAAAACCTACGCCCCCCCTGCCGGCGGCCTCAAAAAATGGCTTTCGGCGTCCAGCCGCAAAAGCCGGGGCTTCCAGGCCCTGAAGGACGTCAGCCTTACCGTGGAGCACGGCGAATTCTTCGGCCTGCTGGGCCCCAACGGCGCGGGCAAGACCACGCTGATATCCATCCTGGCCGGCCTGGCCCGCGCCACCTCCGGCACCGCCAGCGTGTGCGGCCACGACGTCGTGGCCGACTACAAGCAGTCGCGCCGCTCGCTGGGCGTGGTGCCGCAGGAACTGGTCTACGACCCCTTCTTCACCGTGCGCGAAACCCTGCGCCTGCAGTCGGGCTATTTCGGCCTGCGCAACAACGACGACTGGATAGACGAGATCCTGGCCAACCTGGGCCTGGCCGACAAGGCGGACGCCAACATGCGCGCGCTGTCGGGCGGCATGAAGCGCCGGGTGCTGGTGGCCCAGGCGCTGGTGCACCGGCCGCCGGTCATCATCCTGGACGAGCCCACCGCCGGCGTCGACGTCGACCTGCGCCGCACGCTGTGGGAATTCATCTCGCGCCTCAACAAAGAAGGGCACACCATTCTGCTGACCACCCACTACCTGGAAGAGGCCGAGGCCCTGTGCGGCCGCATCGCCATGCTGAAAAGCGGCCGCGTCGTCGCGCTGGACACCACCCAGGCGCTGCTGGCGCGCGTGGGCGGCACCGACCTGGAAGACGCCTTCGTGCGCATCATGCACAGTGACGACGCCCTGGAGATGCTGGCATGACGGCCCCCATGACACAACCCCAGGCCGGGATGGGGTCCGGCTTTCCCACCCTGCTGCGCAAAGAGCTCATGCGCTTCTGGAAGGTCGGCTTCCAGACGGTGGCCGCGCCCGTGCTGACGGCGCTGCTGTACCTGCTGGTGTTCGCGCACGTGCTGGAAGGGCGGGTGAATGTGTACGGCAGCGTGCCCTACACGTCTTTCCTCATCCCCGGCCTGATGATGATGAGCATGCTGCAGAACGCCTTCGCCAACCCGTCGTCGTCGCTGATCCAGAGCCGCATCTCTGGCAACCTGGTGTTCGTGCTGCTGCCGCCGCTGTCGCACCGCCAGATATTCAGCGCCTACCTGCTGGCCGCCATCGCGCGCGGCCTGTGCGTGGGCGCCTGTGTATGGCTGGTGGCGCTGTTCTTCATCGCCCTGCCGCCCGCCAACCCGCTGTGGGTGCTGGCGTTCGCCGTGCTGTCCTGCGGCATCATGGGCGCGCTGGGCATTATCGCCGGCCTGTGGTCCGAAAAATTCGACCAGATGGCCGCCTTCCAGAACTTCCTTATCCTGCCGGCCACTTTCCTGTCGGGCGTGTTCTATTCCATCCACAGCCTGCCGCCCTTCTGGCAGGCCGTCTCCCACTGGAACCCCATCTTCTACACCATAGACGGCTTTCGCTACGGCTTTTTCTCCGTCTCCGACGTCTCGCCATGGCGCAGCCTGGCGGTCGTGACGGGCGTATTCGCCGTATTATGCCTTTGCACGCTGCGCCTCCTGGCCTCCGGCTACAAACTGCGGAACTGACACTGCCATGCTGCCCACTCCCGAACAGATACGCCAATACATCGCCGACAATCTTCCCTGCGAGCACGTCCACGTCGAAGGCGACGGGGCCCACTTCGAGGCTGTCATCGTCAGCCAGGCTTTCGAGGGCAAACGCCGCATCGCGCGCCACCAGCTCGTCTATGCCGCGCTGGGCGAGCGCATGAAGGACGAGATCCACGCGCTGTCCATGCGCACGCTGACACCCGACGAATACAAAGCCAATCCGAATGGATAAACTGACCATCACCGGCGGCAATCGCCTGCGCGGCGAAATCGCCGTTTCGGGCGCCAAGAACGCCGCGCTGCCCATTCTGTGCGCGGGCCTGCTCACCGCCGACACCGTCACGCTGGAAAACGTGCCCGTCCTCAAGGACATCGGCACCACGCTGCAGCTGCTGGGGCGCATGGGCGTGCGCGCCGGACAGGCCGGCGCCGGCATGGTGTCGCTCAACGCCGCCCAGGTCGACAATCTGGAAGCGCCCTACGAGCTGGTCAAGACCATGCGCGCCTCCATCCTGGTGCTGGGGCCGCTGCTGACGCGCTTCGGCCAGGCCAGGGTCAGCCTGCCGGGCGGCTGCGCCATCGGCCAGCGCCCGGTCGACCAGCACATCAAGGGCCTGGCCGCCATGGGGGCCGAGATCCACATCGAGCACGGCTTCGTCGTCGCCAAAGCCAGCCGCCTGAAGGGCGCCTCGATCCGCACCGACATGGTCACGGTGACCGGCACCGAAAACCTCATGATGGCCGCCGTGCTGGCCGAGGGCCGGACCGTGCTCGAGAACGCCGCGCGCGAGCCCGAAATCACCGACCTGGCCGAGCTGCTCATCAAGATGGGCGCCCGCATCCAGGGCCACGGCACCGACCGCATCGTCATCGACGGCGTCGAGCGCCTGCACGGCGCCACGCACCGCATCGTGGCCGACCGGATCGAGGCGGGCACTTTTCTGTGCGCCGTGGCCGCCGCCGGCGGCGACATCACGCTGCGCCACGCCGCGCCCGACACCATGGGCGCCGTGCTGGACAAGCTGGTCGAAGCCGGCGTCACCATCCAGACCGGCCCCGACTGGGTGCGCGCCGCCATGGACAAACGCCCTCGCGCGGTGGGCTTCCGCACCTATGAATACCCGGCCTTTCCCACCGACATGCAGGCGCAGCTGATGGCCATGAACACCATCGCCGAAGGCACGGCCGTCATCGCCGAGAACATCTTCGAGAACCGCTTCATGCACGTGCAGGAACTGCGCCGCATGGGCGCGCAGATCGACATCGACGGCCACACCGCAGTGGTCGCCGGCGTGCCGGCGCTGTCCGGCGCCACCGTCATGGCCACCGACCTGCGCGCCTCGGCCAGCCTGGTCATCGCCGGCCTGGCCGCCAGCGGCCAGACCACCGTCGAGCGCATCTACCACCTGGACCGCGGCTACGAGCGCATGGAAGACAAGCTGCGCTCGGTGGGCG
>Ga0180223_1000540_pt1 | contig 45488 bp, 44 predicted proteins | sample eDN5th30CKraftOP_FD_151337 | JGI IMG/M metagenome (GOLD analysis project Ga0180223, IMG submission 151337) | Enriched Organic Plus compost microbial communities from Emeryville, California, USA - eDNA 5th pass 30_C Kraft OP (version 2) (version 2) ... | reverse complement strand
GTCCGGGCAATGGATGCGGCTGGTTTTTCTGTCCTGCTCCGGGGTCGTTTGGGCGGACTGCGCCCCAAAGCAAATCTCCTCCGCCCCTCGCGGCATTGACGCCATGAGGGCAGAGGCGAACAGCAGATGCAGGACCAGGGCATATGCGGCGGTCAATGTGACCGCCAGGCGAGCCGCGTGCCGTTTCAAGCTATGCCGCGCCTTGTTGCTTCATGACCGGAATGCGCCTTTTACATGACGGAATGCGGATCTGTCGCCCCCTGGGCATGCCCGGCGCGGCAAGATTGCTGATGATGGCCGGGCGCTGAACCCGGGCGTGGCCCCAGCGCATTCTGTCGCGAAGATCGGGCAACCGCGCCCCCTGCGTTGGCGCGCCGCAGGCGACGATAATAGATTAATGATCAGGAATCGCAATGGAGCAGCGCCGCCAGAGCCGTCATCGCGTGCGGGCGAGCGTGCGATCGTCAACAAAATATATAAACATCAAAATATTGGTTCGCTTTCTTTATTATAGATAAAAATGAAAACAGCATGGACGTTGCGGCCGGATTAGCTATTTTCGTGTTCTCCGGTCAACGCACGATCAGGTGGCGCATGTCATATCCATCCTCCACGTCTGGCTCCCACGAGCCCGGACGCCCGCAACCCCGCTATCCTGCACAGGAGGCTGATCTGGCTGTCCTTGCGACGCGGAACCGGTTGCGCAGGTTGCAGCCGGCGCGGGGTCTGGATTTCTCCTCAAACGATTATCTTGGCCTCGCGACGTCCGGGCGTCTGCGGTGCGCGGCGCGCGACGCTTTGGAGCGTGGCGTTCCCGTCGGTTCGGGCGGTTCGCGGCTGCTGCGCGGAAACCACGCGGAACATGAGGCGCTGGAGCAGGAAGCGGCGCAGTTTTTTGGCGCCGAAGCCGCATTGTTCATGGGCGGCGGCTTTCAGGCGAACCAGGCGATTTTCGCCACCCTGCCGCGGGCGGACGATCTCGTCCTCTACGACGCCCTGATCCACGCCAGCGTGCACGAAGGCGTGCGGCTGCGGCGGGGCCAGGCAGCGGCTTTCGCCCACAATGATCCCGACGACGCGGAAAACCGGATCAGGACATGGCGGCGTGACGGAGGGCGGGGGCAAATCTGGCTGGCGATCGAAAGCGTTTATTCCATGGAGGGCGACGTGGCCCCGCTGGAAAGCTTCGTTGGTCTCGCCCGCCGGCACGACGCCATTCTGGTGGTTGATGAGGCGCACGCAACCGGCGTGCATGGCGTGGCCGGGGCAGGCTTTGCCCGGCATTGCGCGGGCGCACGCCTGTTGACGTTGCACACCTGCGGCAAGGGCCTGGGAGCAGCCGGCGCCCTGGTGTGTGGCGATCGCCCCCTGGTCGATCTGCTGGTGACGCGGGCGCGCCCTTTCATCTTCGCCACCGCGCCGTCGCCGCTGGCCGCCGCCATTGTCCGGGCGGCCCTGCGGTTGCTCAGCGATGAGCCGGAGCTGCAGGCCAGCGCGCGCAGGCGCATCGCGCATGCCCATGCGGAAGCAGGGCGCCTGTGTGGCCTCGATGGCTTTGCGACGCAGATCATGCCCCTGATCGTTGGCGAGGACGCCGCGACGATGCAGCTTGCCGCATGTCTGCAATCGTCAGGTTTCGATGTTCGCGGCATTCGTCCGCCAACGGTGCCGGCTGGAACCTCGCGCCTGCGCGTTTCAATCACCGGCAACGTCAGCGAAGCGGACATCACGCGCCTGTTCGAAACGCTGGCGAGCCGGCGTGATCTCCTGTCGCCGGAGGCCCTGTCATGAGGCGCGGGGCAGGCCGGGCGCTCATTGTGACCGGGACGGACACCGGCGTCGGCAAGACCGTTGTCGCCGCCGGTCTTGTTCAGGCGCTGGAGGGCGTCTACTGGAAGCCGGTGCAGTCCGGCCTGGAGGACGAAACGGACAGCGATGTGGTGCGCCGTCTGTCGGGGCGACCGGTCCTGCCGGAAATCTACCGGCTGTCGCTGCCGGCGTCCCCGCACCTCTCCGCCGAACGGGAGGGCGTTCACATTTCGCCGGACGCGCTGGCGACGCCCGTCGTCGACGGCCCGCTGGTCATTGAGGGGGCGGGCGGCGTTCTGGTTCCGCTCAACCGGGAATGCCTGTTTGTCGAGATGTTCCGGCGCTGGGCCGCGCCGGTGGTTCTGGTTGCCCGCACCGGTCTTGGTACGATCAACCACACGTTGCTCGCGCTGGAAGCATTGCGCGTCAGGAAATGCCGCGTGGCTGGCGTCATTTTCTCTGGCCCGGCGAACCCGGACAACGTGGCGACCATCGCCGCCATGGGGCGGGTGCGAACCCTCGGCCGCGTTCCGCCCCTCGCGCCGCTTAACCCGGAGACGCTGGCCGCCGCCTTCAGCGGAATTGACCTGGCGCCTGTCCGCGAGGCGATGTCATGCTGAGCGCCGATGAATTTGACCGGCGTCACATCTGGCGACCTTACGCCAGCATGATGACGCCGCCGCCGCTGCACCGGATAACGGACGCGCAGGGCGTCTATCTCACGCGCGCTGATGGCGGGCGCATGATCGACGCCATGTCGTCCTGGTGGTGCATGGCGCACGGCCACCGGCGACCGGAAATCGTCGCCGCCATGGCGGCCCAGCTCCAGCGCATGCCGCACGTCATGTTCGGCGGCCTGACCCACGATCCGGCGACGGAGCTGGCGCAACGCCTGGTGCGGTTGCTTCCGCCGGGGCTCGACTGCATCTTCTATGCGGACAGCGGCTCCGTGGCTGTGGAGGTGGCGCTGAAAATGGCGCGCCAGGCCCAGGCGGCGCGGGGCCATGCAACCAGGACCATGTTTGCCAGCGCCCGGGGCGGCTATCACGGCGACACCTGGAAGGCGATGTCGCTGTGTGACCCGGAAACCGGCATGCACGGCCACTTCGGCGGCTCCCTGCAACCCCAGTTCTTTGTCCGTCGTCCGCCCGTGGCCTTTGGCGACGCCTGGATCGAAGACCCGGCGCTCAATGGCCTCCAGGAGGTGGAGACGCTGTTTGCCGAACAGGCCGGGCGCATCGCCGGTTTCATTATCGAGCCGGTGGTCCAGGGCGCTGGCGGCATGCGCTTCTACCATCCCCGATATCTCGCAGGCCTGCGCAGGCTTTGCGATGCAGCGGGCGTACTGCTGATCTTTGATGAGGTGGCGACAGGGTTCGGCCGCACCGGGCGCATGTTCGCCATGGAGCACGCCGGCGTTTGGCCTGATATCATCTGTCTCGGCAAGGCGTTGACGGGCGGTCACATCACGTTCGCCGCAACCGTGGCGAGCCGCGCGGTCGCCCAGGCCATCGCCGGCGGCAGCCCGGGCCTGCTGATGCACGGGCCAACATTCATGGGCAATCCGCTCGCCTGCGCCGCGGCCTGCGCCAGCCTGGACCTGTTGCAGGCTGGAGCCTGGCGGGACGACGTGGCGCGCATTGAAGCCGGCCTCACCATTGGCCTGGCCCCGGCGCGGGATATGCCGGCGGTCGCCGACGTGCGCGTGCTGGGCGCCATTGGCGTCGTGGAGATGCGTTCACCCATTGATGTCGACCGGGCGCATGCCCGGGCCGTGGCGTCGGGCGTCTATCTGCGACCGTTCGGGCGGCTGCTCTATACGATGCCGCCCTTCATCACGTCAGACCGCGAGCTTGAGCAGATTGTCACCGAAATGCTCAATATTTGCATGATTGAGTCCGGGGATATCTGAACGCCACCGGATCAATCGGGCGTGACGATTGCTTCCCCGGCGTCTGCGGCCGGGGAGTTGTTGTGCTTCGTCACGTCCTCAATCTGGCGGGGCGTTCCGGGCGGCGTTCAGTAGCCCATTTTTTTCTTCATCTCCTGATCAATCCAGATGCGGGCGTAGATTGGCCCGGGGCGGTTGGCGCCAGCGCGCAGTTCGCCGCCGTAATTCTTGACCCAGGGCCACCAGGCGGTGAAGACGTAAGGGGTTGGCAGCCAGATATACGGGGCCTTGTCGACAATTTCCCGGGTCAACGCCTTGATCATGGCCTGCCGTTTCGGCTCGTCCTGCTCCCCATAGGCTTCGGCAAGGCGGCGGTCGAAATCCGGGTCGCGATAGATCGCGGTGTTGGCCTGCTGGCCTGGCAGAAAATTGGTGCGCAGCGTCGTTGTGGGGTTGCTGTGCGGGGTGGAGGAGAGGAGGCCGGGCGCGTGCGTCTTGGCCAGAATGGTGGCGAGGAAGCTGCCATATTCCATTGGCTGGATGTCGAGCCTGACGCCGACCTGCTCCAGATAGGCCGCCACGAGCGGCAGCAACTCCATTTGGTCAGGGTTGCAGGCGCACACCTGCACCTTGAAGCTGAAGCCGTTCGGGTACCCTGCTTCCGCCAGCAGTTTCTTCGCTTTCGCCGGATTATAGACGTAGAGTTCGCGCACGCTTTCCGGCATTTTGTCCAGCGGCTCGTAATATCCGGTATAGTCAGGATGCTGGGGGTGCGAGAACAGTTCCGCCTGTCCGCCATAATAGGCGTCGATGATCTCCTGTTTGTTGACCGCCATATTCAGCGCGCGTCGCACGCGCACGTCGTCGAACGGCTTGGTATCCATCCGCATGGCAAGGAACTGCCCCGACATCGACAGCCACCTTGCCCATTGCAACTGGGGCGCGGACTTTTTCAGGGGCTCGACGTCCGACCAGCGCACCGATTCCAGCATGTCGATCTTGCCCTGGCGCAGCGCCGTGTTGGCCGTCGACAGATCCCGGATATTGCGGAACACCACCTTGTCCAGCAGGGGCAGTTTGACGGTCTGCCCGCCGATGGTCTCTGAGCCCCAGTAATCGGGATTTCGCGTATAGGTGGCGGCGTTGCCCTGGACAAAGTCCGTCAGCATGAACGGGCCCGTGCCGTTCAGCTTCTTCCAGTCCGTGATGCCGGCCTGGACCACTTCCTTCGGATAGATGCCCGAGTAATAGCCATAGCCAAAACGGTAATCCCATTCGGAGTTAAATTTCTTGAAGGTGAAAACAACGGTTTTCGGCCCTGTTGCCTCCACCTTTTCAAGATAATCATAATATCCGGCGGTTTTCTTGGGGCTCTGCAACAGCCTGTTGTAGGCATAAACCACGTCGTCGGCGACCAGATCACGGGCGCCCATCACCCCTGGCTTCTCGGGGAACCGCACGCCGTCGCGCAGGGTGACCTCCAGCCGCAACGGGTTCTGCTTCCACTCCCAACGCTCCGCCAGTTCGCCCCGGATGGCGTCCGACGGCAGCCAGGCGTCGGCGTAAAACGCATGTGGTCCTCCGAGGCGTTTGGCTTTGGTCAGATCGGCGGCGAACAGTTGTTCGAACATCTGGCCGGTGTCGTGATTGGTCTTCCACCCCCAGTCGGCCGGGTCCCATGACAGTGTGGGCAACGTCCGGTAGAGCGTGGCGATTTCGAGCACGCCGCCAGGTTTTGGCGTTTCGCTGGCCACGGCGCTGGCGCAAAGGGTGGATAGCGCGGCGATGGCGCACCCGAGGGTCCGCGCGATACGTCGCTTGCGATGGCGCGTGGTCATTGGCTTCCTCCGTGGTTCTTTCTGACGGCGCCTGGCCCCGGCAGGGGCGCCGGATGGAGCGACACAGGATCGCGCCGGCGACGCGGAGCGTCGGCGTCACGTCATCCGTTTAACGCCTTGTCCGGCGCCCCGCCGGGCGCTTCATTGGGGCGCCGCCATCATCATAACGATCGTTTGATATATGTTGCATCATATTATTTCACCGACGCCCGTCAGCAGCGTTCCTGTGGGGTGGCGCGCTGGCAGGCTGGCGCAGCCGGCGCCCTGCGAGCGGTTCGGCACATGCCGTGCAGCAGCGGGCCGAGCAGATAGTCAACGGCGTTCTGCTGGCTGATGCCGGGCGCCCAGCGTGTCGCCGAGGCGGCGGCGTTGATCATGCCCTGGGTCATCTGTGAGGCCGCCGTGGGGTCGACCGGTCGTATCGAGCCGTCAATCATGCCGTCGATGACAAAGCTGGCGAAACGCTCCGAAAGCCGGTTCATGGCGTCCAGCACCGCAAAAGCGTCGCTGGCCGGCAGGCCGGTGCGCGCGGTGATGCGCAACAGGGGGCCTGCGTCTGACAACTGGAAGCGCACCAGCGTCGCGGCGGCCCGGGCCAGCCGGGTAAGGCCGTCAGTCGCGCCGGCGGCCGTCGCCTGCGCCTCGCGAATCACGGTGAAGGAACGCTGGAAGCAGGCCGAGATCATCTCCTGCTTGTCGGCGTTGTGATAATAGAACGCGCCTTTCGTTGCGTTCAGGCTGGCCGAAATCCGCTCCACCGATACGCCGTGCACGCCATGGGCGTTGATCAGCCGGGTTGCGGCGCGCAGGAAAGCTTCGCGGGAGAGGGCGGCGTCCGCCGCCTCCGGCCTGGTGTGGGGCGCGGGCGCCCATGCGTTCGCCAGCGCGGCTCCGGCGCCGGCGAACGCGGGAGCAGCCAGCCCATAAAGCAGGACATCAGCGACACGGTCGGCGGCGCGCACGTAGCAGCCGGTTTCATAGCGCGGCAGCCAGACCCGGGCCCATTGGCTGAGCGCCAGCAACAGATGCGCCCGGCTGTTGATCTGCGTGCGCGTCGCGGCTTCTTCCCCCTCAGGGCTGACAAGCGCGCGCACATTGCGGAACAGGGCGGTGTAGGCGGCTCCGACCGGCTCCGCCACCTCGCCGCGAACCACCGCCAGATTGCTGAAATTGACGATTTCGCTGCGCGCGCCGTTCTCGATGTCGGCCAGCAACTGAAAATAGCTCCGAAGAAAGACGCGGACGCGCGTTTCCATGTCCGGGTGGGCCGCCGCGGCCGCGACCAACGCCTCGAAAATACTGAACGCGCGCGCGAAGCAGGCGGCGACGAGATTGTCCTTGCGGCGGAAATAATAGGTCACGCTGTTGGTGGCGAGGCCAACCTTGGCGCCAACGTCTGACAACGTGACGCCGTCCAGCCCGTGCAGGTGAAACAGCCGCGCCGCAGCGTCCAGGATCATGTCGCGCTTCTGCTCGAAACGGGGCGTTTGCCGCGTTGCGGGGGCCGGCGCGTCAGTCATGGGGCGCGGCGGCCCGGGCAGCAAACATGGCGGTCATCATGTCCTCCCTTGGGGGCCGCCAACGGGGCCTTGCGCGGCCTGGCCCGGCTTCGGCGCGTCTGCGCCTCTCAGGCGGCGAGGCCGGGGGCGGCGATATCCGGGGCGCGCGATGGGTCGTGCAGGTGGCAGGCCACCGCATGGCCGGTTGCGGCCGCGGTGAGTTCCGGCGCGCGTTGCGCGCAAATCGGCATCGCCATCGGGCAACGGGGATGAAAATGGCAGCCCGACGGCGGATTGACCACGCTGGGGGGTTCGCCAACGATCTCTTCGTGCGCGCGGCTCCGCTCGGCCGAGGGGTCGGGCAGGGGCGCGGCGGCGAGCAGGCCCCGGGTGTAGGGGTGCAGCGGCGCGCGGTAGAGCAGGTCACGCGGCGCGATTTCGACGATCCGCCCCAGATACATCACCGCGATGCGGTGGCTGACATGGCGCACCACCGCCAGGTCGTGAGCGATGAACAGATACGACAGCCCAAGGCGCTCCTGCAGTTCCTGAAACAGGTTGATGACCTGGGCCTGGATGGAGACGTCAAGCGCGGAGACCGGCTCGTCGCACAGGACCAGCGTCGGATTGAGCGCCACCGCCCGGGCGATAGAAATGCGCTGGCGCTGGCCGCCGGAGAACTCGTGCGGATAGCGCTCCGCCATCTCCGGGCGGAGGCCGACCAGCCGCAACAGCTCCTGGATGCGGGCGCGATAAGCGTCCTGGTCGCCGGCGACGCCATGGATCACCAGGGGCTCGCCAATAAGGTCACCAACCTTCATGCGCGGGTTCAGCGACCCATAGGGGTCCTGGTAGACCATTTGCAGCCGCTTGCGCAACGGCCGCATCCGCCTGACGCTGAAGCTGGAAATGTCCTGGCCTTCAAACTCTATCTGGCCCTCCGTCAGGGGCGTCATCCGCAGGATGGCGAGGCCGGTGGTTGACTTGCCGCAGCCGGATTCGCCAACCAGCCCCAGGGTTTCACTCCTGCCGACCTCGAACGACACGCCGTCCACCGCCTTCACGGAGCCGGTCTGGCGACGGATCAACACGCCGTCGTGAACCGGAAAGTGCACCTTGAGGTCGCGGACCCTGAGCACCGGATCGGCGCCCGCCATGGCTTCAGCATGCGACATTGGCAAAACACGCCCGGTAATGGCGCCCTCCCTCATGTTCGAGTGTCGGCCGCTCGTCCCGGCAACGGTCCATCGCGTAACGGCAACGGGGTTCGAAGGCGCAGCCTTTGGGCAAGGCGGCGAGGTCTGGCGGCTGGCCGTCGATGGGCGTCAGCCTGTCGACGGCGTCCTGGTCAAGACGCGGGATCGAGGCCATCAGCCCCAGGGTGTAGGGATGGCGCGGATTGGCGTAAATGTCCTGGGCTGAACCGCTTTCCACCACCCTTCCGGCGTACATCACGCAGACCCGGTCGGCATAGCGCGCCACCACGCCGAGGTCATGGGTGATCAGGATCAACGCCGCGTTGGTTTCTTTCGTCAGGTCCTTCAGCAGCGACAGGATCTGCGCCTGCACCGTCACGTCGAGCGCCGTGGTCGGTTCGTCGGCGATGATCAGGTTGGGCTTGCAGGCCAGCGCCATGGCGATCATCGCCCGCTGGCGCATGCCGCCGGAAAACTGGTGCGGGTGCGTGTTGACCCGCCTGGCCGCATCGGGAATCCGCACCCTGGTCAGCAGTTCCCGCGCCTTGTCGAACGCCCTGGCCCACGGCAGCCTGCCGTGCAGTTGCAACGGCTCGGCGATTTGCAGCCCGACCGTCAGGGCGGGATTGAGCGATGACATCGGCTCCTGGAAGATCATGGCGATGCGGTTGCCGCGAATACTGCGGATGGCGGCGTCGGACGCCTTGAGCAAATCCTCGCCCTCGAACAGGATTTCGCCGGAACAGAACCGGCCAGGCGGCGTCGGCACGAGACGCAGCAACGACAGGGCGGTGACGCTCTTGCCGGAGCCGCTTTCGCCGACAATGGCCAGGGTTTCGCCGGGATTGACCTCGAACGAGACGTCGTCGACGGCGCGCACGCGCCCCGCGCCGGCGCCGAACTCTACTGCGAGGTTTTTCACCTCAAGAACCGGACGTTGCACCAGCTTCCTCCTTCCTGCGCGCGGCGCGGCTAAAGCCGGCCAGCGCGTCAAATGTCCCGACGGGCGCTTGTTCCAGCGCAAAACCCGTTGCCCTGCCGGCCTCACGCCTCACCAACGCACCTGGCGCGGGCGACCCTGCGGCGTGCGGGCGCGCGGATCAGAAGCCGCGCTTCTTTTTGTCTTCCTGGTCAATCCAGATGCGGGCGTAGATCGGTCCTGGCCTGACGGCGCCGGCGCGCAGTTCGCCGCCGTAGTTTTTCACCCATGGCCACCAGGCGGTGTAGACATAAGGGGTTGGCAGCCAGATATAGGGCGCCTTGTCGAGGATCTCGCGGGTCAGCTCCTTGACCATGACCTTGCGTTTATCTTCATTCTGCTCGCGGTAGAGCACGTCGATGCGCCTGTCGAACTCCGGGTCCGCGTACATGGACGGGTTCCACGTCTGACCGGTGACGAAACTTTTGCGCAGCGTCGTGGTCGGATTGGTGTGGCCGTTGTTCATGAAATAGCCCGGCGCCAGGGTCTTGGAGGTCATGGCGGAGAGAAACGCGCCGTATTCCATCGGCTGGATCTCGATCCTGACGCCGACCTGTTCGAGATAGGCGCTGACAAGCGGCAGCAGCTCCATATGATCCGGCGTGCAGGAGCAGACCTGGACCTTGAAGCTGAAGCCATTGGGATAGCCTGCCTCCGCCAGAAGCTTTTTCGCCTTGGCGGGATCGTAGACAAACAGCTCCTTCACCGACGCGGGCATGGCCTCCAGCGGTTCGTAATAACCGACATAATCCGGGTGTTGCGGATAGGAGAACAGCTCCGCATGGCCATTGTAATAGGACTGGACGATCTCCTGCTTGTTGACCGCCATGTTCAACGCCCGACGCACGCGCACATCATTGAATGGTTTGGCGTCGACGCGCATCGACAGGAACTGGCCATTCATCGACAGCCACTTGGACCATTGCAGCTGTGGCGTCGATTTCTTGAGCTGCTCCATGTCTGACCAGCGCATGGATTCCAGGATGTCGACCTTGCCGGTGCGCAGCGCGGTGACGGCCGTGGCTTCATCCTTGATGTTGCGATAGACGAGTTTGTCGATCAGCGGCAGTTTCACCTCCTGGCCGCCAATGGTGTCCTTGCCCCAATAATTCGGGTTCTTGCTGTAGGTGGTTGCGCTGCCCTGGACGAAATCGGTCAGCATGAACGGGCCGGTGCCATTCAGCTTTTTCCAGTCAGCGGGGCCGGCGTCCGCGACTTCTTTTGGATAGATCGATGAATAGTAGCCCCAGCCGAAACGGTAGTCCCACTCTGCGTTATAATTCCTGAAGGTAAAGACCACCGTGTGCCTGTCCGGCGCCGTGACGCTGGCGATGTGGTCGAAGTAGGTCGGGATTTTCTTTGGGCTTTTGTCGAGGCGATTGTAGGAGAACACAACGTCTTCCGACGTCAGCTCGCGCGCCGCCATCACGCCCGGCTTTTCAGGAAACATCACGCCGGACCGCAGTTTGACCTCCAGTCGCAGCGGGTCCTGCTTCCACGTCCAGCTTTCGGCGAGCTCTCCCCGGATGGCGTCCGACGGCAGCCAGGCGTCGGCGTAGAAGGGGTAGGGGCCGCCAAGGCGTTTGCTCTTGCCGAGGTCGGCGGCGAAGAGTTGCTCATAAAACTGGCCGGCGTCGTGGTTGATCTTCCAGTTCCAGTCGGCCGGATCCCAGGTGAGAACGTTGAGCCCCCGGTTCAGGGTGGCCACCTCAAGCGCGCCGCCGGGCTTCGGCGCGTCGTCGGCCAGCGCGGGCATGGCGACCGCGCAGGCCAGCGACAGCCCCATGGCGCCGTAAACGCCCCAGCGCCTGGCGCGACCTGGACGTCCTGCTCCTCGTGTCATGGTTTCCTCCCCGATTTGTTTTTCGCCGGTTTTTCCCGCCGCGGCGGCGCCGGGCGGACGGCGGCTTATTTTGAACCGCGCATGCGTGGGTCGAGCAGATCGCGCAACGCGTCGCCAAACACATTGGTGGCGTAAACGACGACGGTGAGGCACAGGCCGGGCGCGAGGGCGAGCCAGGGGCCCTGCAACATGTAGGTGCGGCCACTGCCGGAGAGCATGCCGCCCCAGGTGGGCGCAGGCGGCGGCACGCCGAGCCCCAGAAACGACAGGCCAGATTCCGCCAGGATGACGAAGCCGACGCGCGTGGTGAACAGGATGATGACCGGCGCCATGACGTTCGGCAGGATGTGGCGCAGCAGGATGCGCGTGGTGCTGGCGCCCATGGACTGGCTGGCGTTCACATACATGTTCTCGCGCACCGAGATCGTGGCGCCGCGAATGATCCGTGAGCCGCCGACGCCGAGCAGCAGGCCGAGCACGACGATGATCGGCAACAGGCCAGGACCAACCACCGAGACAACGACGATCAGCACGATCAGGTCCGGGAAGCTCATCCAGGCGTCCACCATGCGCTGGACGATCATGTCGAACTTGCCGCCGATATAGCCGGAGACGACGCCGACAACGATGGAGACGAGCGTTGCGAGGCCGGCGGCGCAGAACCCGATGATGACCGACAGCTGCGCGCCATAGAGGCAGCGGGAGAACACGTCCCGGCCCAGATTGTCCGTGCCAAACAGGAATTGCCACGACGGCGGCTTGAGCCGGTTGATGGGGCTGATCTGGTTGTAGCCATAGGGCGCGAGAATGTCGGCGAACAGGCCGCACAGCAGGAAGACGATGAAGATTACCGCGCCGGCGGCGCCCAGCGGTTTCTCGCGGAACAGCCGGCCCATGAATTTGATGACAGCGGAGCCGCGTCGGGGGCGGACGGTGGCGGGGGTATCAAGAGCGAGCGTCATCAGCGATACCTCACCTTTGGATCGAACAGGCCGTAGCTGAGGTCGACGATCAGGTTGATCAGCATCACCGCGACGCCAACCACGAGAAACACGCCGGCGATGATCGGGTAGTCGCGCTGGCCCACCGCGTCGAGCAGCAGCAGGCCCATGCCTGGAATGACGAAGATCTGTTCGATAATCACCGCCCCGCCGAGCACCAGCGGCGCCTGGATGCCGATGAGCGTGACGACCGGGATCAGGGCGTTGCGCAGGGCGTGCCGGATGACCACGGTGCGTTCGTCAAGGCCCTTGGCCCAGGCCGTGCGGATGTAGTCCTGGCGCAGCACCTCCAGCATCATGGTGCGCGTCATGCGCATGGTGATGGCGGACAGCGACATGCCGAGGATCAGCGCGGGCGTCAGCATGTGCTTGAGGTTGCCGAGCGGATTTTCCAGGAACGGCACGTAAACGAGCGACGGCGACCAGCCCCACCAGATCGAGGGAAACACCATCACCATGGTGCCGATCCAGAACGACGGCACCGCCAGCATCAGGATGGACAGCGAGCGCATCAGGTAATCGCCGGCGGTGTCCTGACGCAACGCCGAGAGAACGCCGATGGGCACCGCGATCAGCAGGCCGATGACGATGGCCATCAGCCCCAGTTCAAAGGTGATCGGCAGGCGGGCCAGAATCTGGTCGAGAACCGGGGTGTTCTGCCAGAGCGAATGACCAAGGTCGCCGCGAACAGCCCCGCCGAGCCAGCGGAAGTACTGCACGTACATGGGCTGATCGAGACCAAGCGCCTGTTCCAGCTGCTCCCGGTCCTTCTGGCCGGCGCTGATGTCGTTCTGCGACATCATCATGTCAATGACGTCGCCCGGGATCATGCGGACCGTGAAGAACACGATCAGGCTGGCGAAGATCAGGGTGGGGATGAGCGCCAGCAGGCGGCGAAGGGCGTAGGCGCGCATGGCGTCACCCGCCGGCGTAGATAAACAGGGCAAAAGGAGAAGCCGGCCGGCGCGCCAGCGGGCGCGTGAAGGCGGCGGGCGAAGATACCGTGTCTTCGAAACATCGGGCTGGCTCCATCCTGGTCGTGCTCCTTCCCGTGCAAAGCATATTTTTTAATTATCGTATTTCGTATATCAAATATTCCGTTCATTCGAAACGCAAGTGATTTTATGGCCGCGCTCACGTTTATGGCGTGCATGGGGACGCGCCGGTTCGTTGGCGCAGCGTCACCGCCCGCCAGTCCCTGGCCAAACGGGTTCCATGATGTTCAGGGGGAAATTTGCCAGACGTGGCGGCGCGGCGGCGGAGGGCGCCACTGCCCCAGCGGCGGGGCCAGCGGGCGGGCGCCGGCCTGGCTATCGGGCGCGCAAAGAAAAGCCCCGCCGAAGCGGGGCTGATCCGGTCAGCGACACACGCGGACTGTTTTGAACATTGGCCGCCCATGGTGGCCCCGAACCTTCACGCGCTGCATGTGGCACACGGGCTTGCGCACGTGATGATGGCGCGCCTGCGGGCCGTGCCGGTACTGCACGTGCTCCAGGCTGGCGCCAGGGGGGATTGACATGGGGGCGGCCGGCGCGGCGTTGGCCGAAAATGCAACCAGAGAGCCACAGATGGCTCCGGCGGCAATGAGGGCGGCGCGCTTGAACATGGATTCTTCCTTCCTGGTGTGATTCCGGGCGCACGCTATGGCCAGTTGGTTGACGCAACGTAAATCAACGGGCCATGGCGTGCGCGGCGCGCAACCGGAAGGGATAGCCTGAGGACGGTCGTCTTCGCCGCGGGCGCTGGCGTCCGTCAGGACCAGGCGGCGGAACAAAACCGGCTGGCTGCACGGCTTTGGCCAGGCGCGGCCCTCTGAAACCGGTCGTTACCGGCCAGGGTCATGATGCTCCAGCGTGTGTGGAGCGCTGTCATCGAACAGGATGCGCTCGCCCGCGCCGTCCAGATCCTCGTACTGACCGCTTGCCATGGCCCACATGAATGCGGCGAGGCTGGCGCCCCCGAGCAGCAGGGCGGCGGGGATGAGATAGATGAGGACGCTCATGCGGCGCCTCCTTCCGGATAGTGGCCCGGATAATGGCCAGCGGCCGGCGCCCCGGCGGGCTTCGCGGCGGGCGCCCCTTCTCCCGCGCGCAGCAGCCTGAGCGCATTGGCGATGACCAGGATCGACGAGCCGGACATGGCGACCGCCGCGATCAATGGGGTGACGAGCCCCACGAAAGCGATGGGCACCGCGATGATATTATAGACGAGGGCGAGCGCAATGTTCTGGCGGATCAACGCTCCCGCCTGCTCCGAGACCCCGATGACAAACGGCGCCGCTTGCAGGCTGTCGCGCAGGAAGACCAGGTCGGCGATATTGCGGCCAATATCCGCGGCGGTCGCCGGGGCCATCGACACATGGGCCGCGCTGAGCGCCGGCGCGTCGTTGAGGCCGTCGCCCACCATCAGCACCTTGCGCCCGGCCTGCGTCAGGTCAGTGATGCGCGCCACCTTTTCGGCCGGCAGCAAATTGGCGGCGTACTGGCGCACGCCAAGCCGGCCAGCGATATCGCGGCAGGCGCCTTCCGTGTCGCCGGACAGGATTTCCACTGATTTTCCGGCCTGTTGCAGCGCGTGGATCGCCTGGGCCGCGTCGGGCCGCAAGGTGTCCTCGAAGGCGAAACGGGCGCATGCGCGGCCATCCCGCGCCAGCATCGCGCCGGACCAGGCGGACGGCCGCCCGGCGCCCGCCGCGTCATCACCCTGACCCTGGCCTGTATCGCCGCCAGCCGCCCAGCCAGGCCGGCCCAGGCGCCAGAGCGAGCCCTCGCGCCAGCCTTCAATGCCAAAGCCGGGAACTTCCGTTACGGCGTCGAAGGCGATGGCAGACGCATCCTTGCCGGCCTCGCTGACCGCGCGCCGGGCGATGGCCTGCGAAAGCGGATGGCGCGACTGGCCGCCGAGCGCCGCCGCAATGGCAAGCAACTCCGGCGCGATCTCCCGGGCGTTGACCAGTCGCGGCTGCCCCATGGTCAGCGTGCCGGTCTTGTCGAACACCACCGTATCGATTTCGGTGAGGCGCTCCATGGCTGAACCGTCGCGCACCATGACGCCGCGCTCAAACAGGCGCCGGGCGGCGACAACCTGGACGATGGGCACGGCGAGGCCGAGGGCGCAGGGGCAGGTGATGATGAGCACGGCGATGGCGATGGTAAGCGCCTGATGCCAGTCGCCGCCCATGACCAGCCAGACGATGAAGGCGATCAGCGCCGTCAGGTGGACGACAGGCGCATAGAAGGCCGATACCCGGTCGGCGATCCGCCGGTAGCGCGTGCGCCCGCCCTCGGCCGCTTCCATCATGCGCACCATTTCGGCCAGGAACGAGTCTCCGGCGCGGGCCGTCGCTTCCAGCGTCAGCGGCCCGGTCAGGTTGAGGGTGCCGGCCCGCACCATGGAATCTGGCCCCACTGACTGGGGCCGGCTTTCGCCGTTGACCAGGGAGCAGTCGAGGTCCGACGCGCCGCCCACGACCCGTGCGTCCACCGGGATGCGCTCGCCCGCGGCGATCAGCAGCCGGTCGCCCGTTTCAATCTCGTTGACCGGCCGGTAGTCGCGGCTGCCGTCCGGCGCGATGACGACCGCGCCGCGCGGGGCGAGACGGGCGAGGCCAAGCACGGCGGAGCGGGCCCGGTCGCGCATCAGGTGATCGAACGTCCGCCCGATGAGCAGGAAGAAAAGCAGCGTGACGCCAGCGTCGAAATAGGCGTGCTGGCCATGGTGGAGCGTGTCGTAAATGCTCATGGCGTAGGCCAGCGTCACGCCAATGACGATGGGCACGTCCATGTTCATGCGCCCGGCCCGCAGCGCCTGCCATGCGGAACGGTAGAACGTGCGCCCGGCGTAGAGCAGGGTCGGGAAGGCGATCAGCGCCGAGATCCAGTGGAACAGGTCGCGCGTCGCTCCGTCCGCGCCAGACCAGACCGACACCGAAAGCAGCATGATGTTGCCCGAGGCGAAGCCGGATACGGCGACGCTGCGCAGCAACTCGGTGAGCGTCCTGTCCTTGCCCGCCGCCTCGTCAAAAAGGTGGGGCGGATAGCCAAGCCCGGTCAGGGTTTCGACGATCGGCGGCGGCGTGCTTTGCCGGAACCGGACCGAAATGCGCCGGGTGGAAAGATTGACCCGGGCGCTGACGACGCCGTCAAGGCGCGACAGCGCCTGCTCCAGCTTCTGGATGCAGGCGCCGCAATGGATCGCCGGAACCGAGAGCTCAACCTGCGCGGCGCCGTCGCCGAGGTTGCGGGCGGCCTGGAGCAGTTCGTTCGCAGACGGAGCGCCGGACGCGGCGTTGATGTCGGCGCCAGGAGCACAGCAACTCATTGGCTTGCGCCATTATGCAGCGTGAGACGGCGGGCGTCGCGATAGGGGCGCTCCAGGCCCGCCTCAGCGAGAATCTCGACGGTCCAGAGCCCGTCGCGCAGATTGACCGGCGCCGACAGCGCGCCGTCCGGTTGCAGCGTCAGCGTGACGCTCTGGTCTTCAGAGACATGGGTCGGCCGCCGCAGGTTCGCGGTTGCGGTTTTGGCGGGAACGGGTTTGCCGGCGGCGTCAATCAACTGATAGCTGATCTTGCCGTCCGCGATGGACAGGCGGGCGTTCCAGCCGAGCGCCGCCTGGGCGCGGGCCTCCGCCGTCTTCGCATTGAACTGCCGGCTCGCCACATGGGTGTTTTCCGCCACGGTTCCCGTCCAGCTGCGACTGGCGAGAAACGCATTGGTCAGGTTCACCGCGATAATCACGCCGAAGAACGCCAGCATGATGAAAAGGACATGCCGGCCGGTGAGTTCACGTTGACGCGTCGGGCTCATCTGACCGGCTCCATGGGGGACTCGAAGGTCGCATCATACCGGGCGCTTTCGTGACCCGCCGTATCCTGGACCACGAACCTGAAGGACTGTTTCGGGCCGGCGATGCTGTCATGGGGCTGGCGCACAAAGACCTTGAGGGTTTTCAGTTTGTCCGGCTCCACCTCGACGGAGAAACGTTGGCCGGCCGGATGGTCCATGCCGACCACGTTCATGTCGGCGCCTGGCAGGTTTTCCAGCGTCACGGTGAAGGTGCGCGGCTCGGGGATCATGTTGAGCAGCTTGACGGTAAACCCATTGCGGATCGCGCCGTCGGACAGCACGACGTATTGCGGATTGCGATCGGCCAGCACGTTCACCTGCAGGCGCTCACGGGTGAGCAGGGCATAGATGAGGCCAAGGCCCACCGCCGACCAGGCGGCGAAATAGATCAGGTTGCGCGGTCGCAGCAGCTTCTTCAGATGGAACGCGGCGACCTTGTCGGACAGCTTGCCGCTGGCGTCGCGCACGCGTCGCGGATCGATGGCGGAGGCGCCGCCAGCTGTCGCCAGCAACCTGTTGGATTCATATTCCGCCAGGGTCGCATAGGAGATCAGGCCGCGCTCCTTGCCGAGCTTGTCCATGACATTGTCGCAGGCGTCGATGCACAGGGCGCAGGTAATGCACTCAAGCTGTTGGCCATCGCGAATGTCGATGCCCATGGGGCAGACGGCGACGCAGGCGTTGCAGTCCACGCAGTCGCCGATCACCTGTCCCGCGGCGGCGGCCTTCTTGGCGTGGCGTGAACGCGGCTCGCCGCGCCAGTCGTTGTAGGTGACGGTCAGCGAATTCTCGTCGAGCATCGCCGCCTGGATGCGCGGCCACGGGCACATGTAGGTGCAGACCTGCTCGCGCATCAGGCCGCCAAACACATAGGTGGCGCCGGTGAGGATCGCGACGGTGATATAGGCCACTGGCGCCGCCTGGCCGGTCGCCAGTTCGCGGGCTAGGGTCGGGGCGTCGGCGAAATAGAAAATCCACGCGCCGCCCGTCAGCACGGCGATCAGCAGCCAGATAGCGTGCTTGGCGACGCGCCTGAACAGCTTGCTGGCCGACCATGGCGCCGCGTCGAGCTTGATGCGGGCGTTGCGTTCGCCCTCGATGGCGCGCTCCACCACGAGAAACAGGTCGACCCAGACGGTCTGCGGGCAGGTGTAGCCGCACCAGGCGCGCCCCACCGTCGAGGTGAGCAGGAACAGCCCGAAGCCAGCCATGATCAGCAGGCCGGCGACGAAATAGAATTCCTGGGGCCAGATTTCGATCGGAAAGAAATAGAAGCGCCGGTTGGCAAGATCGACAAGGACGCCCTGGTCCGGCGCAAAGGCGCCGCGGTTCCAGCGGACCCAGGGCGTGAGATAATAGACGCCGAGCGTTATCAGCATCACGATCCACTTGAAGCGCCGGAAGCGGCCCTCCGCGCGCTTGGGAAAGATCTTCTTGCGCGCCGCATAAAGCGGCTGGCGCACCCGCGCCGAGTTCACCGCCGTTGCGTCAAATGTTTCAACTTCCGACGCTTCGCGCATCGCCATATCCCCCACGGCGTTCACAGGAACGCCGGCCAGTCTCATGATGTGGACGCCGGCTGGCGATGGCCAGGGGGCGTCCCCGGCGGAGCCAGGCTCCGCCGGAAGCAGCCAGTCTTGCTGGCCTGGCGCGCGGGGCGCGCTGTTTACGCGCCGTTTTTCAGGAAAGCGCAGGCCGCTTTCCTGAACATGCGCCAGACCAGGTCATCGCATGCTGGCGTCGGCGCCGCCGTTTATTCGCCACCTCCCAGCGAGTGAACGTAAACAGCCAGTTCCTTGACGGTGACGTCGCCGAGGCGCGCGCTCCAGGCCGGCATGACGCCGTGCTTCGGCGCCCTGATCTGCTGGGCGATCGCCTCCGGGCTTGAGCCGTAGAACCAGATGGCGTCCGTCAGGTTTGGCGCGCCCAGCTCCCGGTTGCCCTTGCCGTCGGCGCCGTGGCAGGCGGCGCAGTTCTGGGCAAAGATTTCCTTGCCGGCGGACAGGACCGCCGGGGTGGCGTCGCCGGCCCTGCCGGAGAGCGACGCCACATAGGTCGCGACGTCGGTGATCTGTTTCGGCTCCAGCATGCCGCCGAACGCCGGCATTTCCGAAACGCGGGTGTCCGCGTCCTCGGCAAACCGGACGCCGTGGGCGATGGTCTTGTGAATGTCCTCGGGCTTGCCGCCCCACAGCCATTCGTCGTCATTCAGGTTCGGATAGCCGGGGGAGCCCTGCGCGCCGGAACCATGACACTGCACGCAATTCACCTTGAAGGCGGCGGCGCCGGCGGCCGTGGCGAACGTGCGCAGTTTCTCGTCAGCCAGGATCTGGGCCACGGTCTTGTCCCTGATGCCGGCGACGTAATCGGCTTTGGCCGCCTGCGCCGCGTCCAGTTCCTGGCGGACCGCGCCGCGACTGGAATAGCCGAGCAGGCCTGTGGTCGCCTTGCTGATCAGCGGCCACGCCGGGTAGGCGATCACGTAAGCGGCGGCCCAGACCACTGTCGCGTAATAGACAATCAGCCACCAGCGCGGCATCGGGTTGTCGAGTTCCTTGATGCCGTCCCATTCATGGCCGGTGGTCGAAACGCCCGAAATTTCGTCGATCTGCTTTTCGCTCATGTCACTCGTCCCTGAACGGAATACGGGCGGCGTCGTCCGAGAGAGCCCGGCTGCCAGGACGGAAGGCGAAGGTCACGGCGCCGATGAAGAACAGCACCATGGCCAGCAAACCCCAGCTGTCGGCCAGGTGACGCATGGCGGTATAGGTTTCCATGTCTCTTCCTCCTCAGCGGCGGCCGGCGGTTTCGTCGTAGGTCGAGAAATCGACCAGCGTGCCGAGCATCTGGAGATAGGCCACCATGGCGTCCATTTCGGTCAGCGCCTGCTTGTTGCCGTCGAAATTCGCCGCTTTGGCCTTGGGATAGCGAGCCTCCAGCCCGCTTGTGTCGGCGTCCGGATCGGCCTGGGCCTTCATGTCGGCCTCGGCGTTGGCGATCATCTCGTCCGTGTAGGGCACGCCGACCCGGCGATTGGCCACGAGGTGCGCGGCGATCCCCTTCGTGTCGAGCGGCCGGTCTTTCAGGAAGGCGTAACCCGGCATCACCGATTCCGGCACCACGGAGCGCGGCTCCATCAGGTGCTGGACGTGCCATTCGTTGGAATAGCGCTGGCCGACGCGCGCCAGGTCCGGGCCGGTGCGCTTTGATCCCCACTGGAACGAATGGTCATACATCGACTCCGCGGCGAGGCTGTAATGGCCATAGCGCTCAACCTCGTCGCGAAACGGACGGATCATCTGCGAGTGGCAGGCATAGCAGCCCTCGCGGATGTAAATGTCGCGGCCAGCAAGCTCCAGCGGCGTGTAGGGCCGCATGCCTTTGACCTTCTCAACGGTGTTCTGCAGGTAGAACAGCGGCGCGATCTCGACGATGCCGCCCACCGTCACCACGAGCAAAGACATGATCAGCAGCAGGGTCGCGTTCTTTTCGAGCCTGGAGTGACGATTCAGAAAAGACATGGATTTCACTCCTTACGCGGCCGGCTGCACAACGGCGCCCGCGACAGGCGCCGGAGCCCCCATGGGGGTCTCGTCGCGCACCCGTCCCCGGATGGTCTGATAAACGTTCCATGCCATCAGGAAGCCGCCGGTGAGGTAGAACAGCCCGCCCGTGACGCGCATCACGTAATAGGGGTGCATGGCTGCGACGGTTTCCACGAACGAGTAGACGAGGAAGCCCTGCGAATCGTACTCGCGCCACATCAGGCCCTGCATGATGCCCGACACCCACATGGAGGAGGCGTAGAGCACGATGCCCAGCGTCGCCAGCCAGAAGTGCCAGTTGACCATGCGGACCGAATAGAGCCGCTCGCGACCCCACAGCTTCGGAACCAGGAAGTAGACGGCGGCGAAGGTGATCATGCCGTTCCAGCCGAGGGCGCCGGCGTGGACATGGGCGATGGTCCAGTCCGTATAGTGCGAGAGCGCGTTGACAGACTTGATCGACAGCATCGGCCCCTCGAAGGTCGCCATGCCGTAGAAGGCGATCGCCGCCACCATCAGGCGCACGATCGGGTCGGTGCGGATCAGGTCCCAGCGGCCGGAAAGCGTCATCAGGCCGTTGATCATGCCGCCCCATGAGGGCATCCACAGCATGATCGAGAACACCATGCCGAGGGTCTGCGCCCAGTCAGGAACCGCCGTGTAGTGCAGGTGGTGCGGGCCGGCCCAGATATAGAGGAAGATGATCGACCAGAAGTGGACGATCGACAGGCGATAGGAATAGATCGGCCGGTTCACCTGCTTTGGCACGAAATAATACATCATCGCCAGGAACGGGATCGTCAGGAAGAACGCCACCGCGTTATGGCCGTACCACCACTGGGTGACGGCGTCCTGCACGCCCGAGAAGGCCGAGTAGCTCTTCGAACCGACAAACGAAACCGGCACGGCCAGGTTGTTCAGGACGTGCAGCATCGCGATCGTGATGATGAACGACATGTAGAACCAGTTGGCGACGTAGATATGCGGTTCCTTGCGCCGCAGAACGGTTCCCATGAAGACGAAGAGATACACCACCCAGACAATGGTCAGCCACAGGTCGACGTACCACTCGGGCTCCGCGTACTCGCGCGACTGGGTGATGCCCAGCAGATATCCGGTCGCCGCCATGACGATGAACAGCTGGTAGCCCCAGAAAACGAACCAGGCCAGGTTGCCGCCGAACAGGCGCGTCCGGCAGGTCCGTTGCACCACATAGAACGAGCTGGCGATCAGGATGTTGCCGCCGAAGGCGAACACGACGCCGGACGTGTGCAACGGCCGCAGGCGGCCGAAATTCAGCCAGGGCTCCAGGTTGAGGTCGGGGAACGCCAGCTGGGCCGCGACGAGCACGCCAGCGAGAAAGCCGACCACGCCCCAGAACACCGTGGCGATGACGCCATAGCGGATCGGCCCGTCCATATACCGGGTGTCATCGACCGGCCCGGCGGGCGCGAAATCCTCTTTCCGCATCAGGGCGATTGTGAAGCCGCCGAGGAGAACGACCGCGATCAGCATGTGATAGCGGAAGGCGTCGTCGACCGCGAAAGCGGCGCCCAGCAGGGCTATGAACGTGAGTATTGCAGAGAATACAATCTCTGTTCCGTACTTCATGAAACGGTTCCCCAACCTGGATTACACGTTTTTATTTGCGCGGACGTAAAATATACATCTATTCAGCGCGCAAAAATCCATTCGTCGTCCAGCCGTCCGCTGGCGACGTGGGCGCTGGCGACCTCCGGGAAGTCGCCGTTCGTCAGTGATATTCCTCGTGTAACCCGCCCCTAACTATACATGTCGCGTTTGTATATTAGCCTCCGCCGACCCGCCATGCGATATAATAGCCCAGCGCACGACTGGATTTCCGACCCGGGCGCCGTCGCCACGGGCCAGCCGCCCGGGCCCCGCCGCGACCCCGACGTCTCCGGACGTTGCCGCCTCATTTGCATGGAATTGCGTTCGATCGGCGCCTCCAGATTCTGACAGTAATCACACCGTCTTGCAGGTCGCCGATCAATAATGACGCGCGGCGGAATGCGGTTTTGTTTCATCGGGTCGGCTCCGTTCCGGCGGGAACCCGCGGCAGCGGTGGGCGCCGGGATTGAACTGGCGGGAAACCGGAGGCTGCGTTGCGTTTTCGACAATCGCAGGCGGCGTGCCGGCGTCCGTCTGTGATCCTGAAGCTTCATGGGGTCTGGCGCTCCACGCGCGGGCCAATCAGCATGGCGCCGTAAAGCAGAACGAAGCCGATGAAGGCGGCGGCCCATACGGCGCCGCTCACCTCCATCAGCCAGGGGCCGGCGAAATTCAGACCGGCGACGATGCGGGTCGCCGTGGCGATCAGCACCGCCGTGAAAACAGCGCATCCGGCGGGACCGGCGCGCAGGGGGCGCCCCGTATGGCCCAGGGTCGCGCGCACCATCACCGCCAGGGTCATCACGCCAATGGCTCCGGCGCCAAGGGCGTGAATGCCGGCTGCGGGGGAAAGGCGGGCCGGGTCCACGATCTGCCAACCCACGAGCAACAGGCCGACGGGAACGAACACGTAGCCGAGGTGAAGAATCATGATGAGCGGATCACGTAACGCCCGGTAGCCGGCCCATCGCGCCAGCCGGACGGCGTTGAACGCAGCGGCGATCATCAACAAAAAGCCGGTGGCCAGGGTGGCTGGGGCGAGCGTCCAGAGCGCGAGGCTGAACGTGGTCAGCAAAATCGTCGCCATGTCGAACCGGCTGACCGGCGCCGGAAGCCTGCCCGGGTTCTCGCGCGCCAGCCAGTTGCGTGTGAAGCCCGGAATGATGCGTCCGCCGATCAGCACGATGAGGAGGACGGCGGCGCTGATGCCGAGCCGGCGCGCCATGTCGGAAACACCGGCGAAATGCGCTTCCAGGTGGAACAGGATATTGGACAGGGCGAAGATGCTGACCGGAATGATGACCTTGAGGTTGCGCCAGTTGCGGCCGTTCAGGATCTCGATCATCGCCGCAGCGGTCACCGCCGCCAGGAAGGCGCAGTCGATCACTGCCGTCGCCAGCCAGCCGATGTCGGCTGAAAGGAAAATGGCGATACGCCCCGTGGCCCAGAGCAGCGCAAGGCCCAGCAGGGGGTAGCCCTGAACCGGCCGTCGTCCGGTCCAGTTGGGGATGGCGGTGAGCAGGAAGCCTGTGAGAATGGCGGCCAGATAGCCATACAGCATTTCATGAATGTGCCAGTCGAGGGGCGCGAACAGGCTCTGCGTTTCGAGCGCCCCCCGCAGCATTGGCAGCCAGATCAGAACCGCGAGCCCGGCGTAGAGCGCGCCGGACAGGAAGAATGGCCGAAAGCCGTAAGTGAGCAGGGCCGGCAGGGCGTCCGGCCGGTGGCGCGGGGTCGGCATTGCTGGGCCTCCTGCTGCGTGTGGCGACGGCGGCTCGCGCGGGCTGCGGACTATTGCGCGCCTGCGGCCCTGGTCAGAAGCGCCTCGAAAGCCTTTTGGGCTTTGCCGGGGTGCTTCACGGCTCTGGCTTCATCCAGGTTCACCGGTTTGCCGGCAGTGATCAGCGCCACCATGCCCATGCCATAGTGCGGCGTGCATTTGACGCCATACACGCCCTCGGCATCGAGCTTCACCGTCAGCTTTTCATTGATCTTGCCCCTGAACGGCGTTGATCCGGCCGGCGCCATGCCCGTGATTGAGCCCGCGTCGTGCGATTTGTCCGTTGGGACAAAGGTGACCGTGTCGCCAACGGCCGCCTGGATGAAGTCGGGCTCGAACACCATGAACCCCCTGGCGCCCTTGTTCAGCATCCTGATCTCGTGGTCCGCGGCCTGCGCAAATCCCATGGCCGTCGCCATAATTGTCGCGGCCAATGCAATCCGTCCGGTCATGGTGGTCCTCTCCAGCTGGTGTTCATGACACCCGATGTCGGGGGGACTATAAATGGCGGAGCGGCGGACCGGTTTGCGATAGCGCAAAGAGTTGGCTGTTTCTGCCCGGGACGTACGGAAGCGTTGGGGGGGACGGTGATGCGCCATTCAGATGCAGGCGGCGATGTTGGCGGCGCCATGCGGAAGCCTGACCGGACCCTGCTCGCCGACATGGAAGTGTTTCAGGGCGCCGGTGCAGAGATGCTCGATGCGATTCTCGCGGACGCCCGCGTGCTGAGGATTGAACGGGAGACGGCGGTTTTCACGGAGGGCGCGGAAGCCGCCGCCTTCTTCCTGCTGCTGGATGGCCATGTGCGGGTGGTCAGGACAACGCCCGCCGGCGATCAGGTGATCATGCGTTATATCGGCGCTGGCCAGCTGATCGGCATCGCCCAGGCCATTGGCCAGGCGCATTACCCGGCCAGCGCCATCGCGGCTGTTGATTGCGTGGCGCTGGCCTGGCCGGGCAGCCTCTGGGGGCTTTTCATGGCCAGGACGCCGGGCTTCGCCGCCGCCGCCTGCCGGACAGTGGGCCGGAGGTTGCAGGACACCCAGGCCCAGCTGATTGATATGGCCACCGGGCAGGTGGAGCAGCGCGTGGCGCGGGCGCTGTGCCGGCTGGCGCGGCAGAGCGGTCGCCAGACAGGGGCGGGGCTGGAGATCAGCTTCCCGTTATCCCGTCAGGACATCGCCGAGATGACGGGGGCGACGCTGCATAGCGTCAGCCGCCTGCTTGCCGCATGGACAGCCACGGGCATTATCGCGGGTGGCCGCCAGCGGATAACCGTCACCGATTTCGCCCGCCTTCAGGCCCGCGCTGGCGGCCACGCGTCTGAGGCCGCAGCCGGCGGCGCACATTAATCCCGCCCCCGACCACGTCATGCCCGGGCCTGTTCCGGGCATCCACGCGCTGAGGCTGGATGGGGGGCGGGCGGTTTCATCCGCGTTTTCTGGCGTGTTGTTGTGTGGCATGGCCGGGGCGCAAGCCCGGCCATGCCTCGCGCAGGCCGGCCTCAAAACAGTCGCACGTCGAGAACGAACGGCTCCACCGCCCGGATGCTGATGCGCGTTGCGTCCGGGTGCCGGTGGTTGATGAGCATATTCATGTCCGGCGCGTCAGCCAGCGGCACGATGGCGGAGGGAACGCACAGCAGCGGCGCCGTCATTTCCCGGCTCCACTGGTCGCCGCGCCGTTGGGTCCAGCTTTCCTGGCGCCGCCAGGCTTCGGGCAGGTCGCCGGGCGTCAGGGTTTCGATGGCGAGATCGTCGGGAATATCGTAGCGCACCATGGCGAGGGCCGGCAGCAGATCCGGGTCTTCGACATGCACCAGCTTCTCCAGCACGCAGAGCGACGGGGAAGTGGCGCAATAGGTGACCGGATGGCCCGCCGTGTTCCAGCGACCGTCATACAGCTGGCCATAGCCGCCATCGAAGGCGCGGGCATGAACCTCGCCCGACAGGCGCCACAGAATCATCGCTTCACCATGGATGGCCCGCCGTCAGGCGGCCGCGCCCCAGGCGATTTTCGCCAGAACGGTTTCGATCACCCGGGCCCCGGTTTCCGTCTGGGCCACGTCCAGCGGCGTTTCGCCGTCGAGCGCCGCCAGCGGGCGGCGCAGCCAGCGGCTGGCCTTGTCACGGTCACCAAAGGTGTCCTCGGCCAGGGTCTGGATGCGCAGCAGGCGCACCGCCCGGTCGGATTCATCCACTGTCAGCGGCTGCTGGCGGTCGGCGCGATGGCGGCGCGTGCGCTGCGGGATGACGAAGCGCTCAATCTCCTGCTCGGAGATGCCAGCCTGGGCGAGGCCGCGCAACGCCTGCAGCGGCAGGCGGCCGCGCACCGCGAGCGCAAGATCGGCCTGGGAGCGCACCTGGCGCCCCAGAACCGGCTGCCCGCCAAGTTTGCGGACGACTTCCTCGATGACCGCTGACATCCCGACCTCTGATGATCCCGCGCCGGCAGGCCATGCAATGGCCTGTTCCGGCAACATGCCCATAATTTACTGGCAAATTGCCGGATTTCAAGAGGGCCGTCAGAAAACCGGGCTGGATCAGGCGCCTGGCGCCGCCGCCTGATCCAGCCGGCGGCGATGGCGCCAGACGGTCTGGACCGGCTATTTGGCGAAGCGGGTGGCGTCGCGGGAGGTCGACACCATCATGTTATAGTCGCGCACCAGCCAGTCGAGGTCGCGACCCGCGCCCTTGCGGGCGTCGCCCTTCGACTTTTGCAGCTTGTCGCGGAAGGTGCGCAGCTTGCCGAGGAAATCGCGCGGGCGCGATTCGAAGACGAAGAACGAACCCGGGTTGGCGGCCGAATAGGCGTCCATCTCCTTCACCGCCGCCGCATAGGCCAGCACGGCGGCCTCGAACGCCGGCATGTCGACCACCGGCCTGTTCTGCGACGGGAACAGGTCCACCGCCTGGCGGGCGCGCAACATGACGTTCGCCACCTGCCAGCGGGCTTTTTTGCCTTCGGTCTGTTCGATCAGCGTCAGTTCCGCCGCGTCGGCCTTCGCCTTCTCCACGGCGAGCAGGGCGTCGACGCGGGCGCGCTCCTTGCGGAAGGCCGCCATGGCGGGGGCGAGGCGGGCGTGCAGCTCCTTGCCACCGGCCATCCTGTCGTCGGTGTAATCCTTGCGGGTGTAATAGCCGTCGGCTTCAGTGACCAGCGGCGCCAGGGTTTCATACGCCTTGATGTAATCGGGGATGGCGGCGTCCAGCGCCGGCATGGGCGGCGGCATGGCGATGGCCGCCTTCGCCTTGTCGATCTCGCCGCGCACGTCATACAGCGAGTACAGGCCGTAAATGATCCGCTCCTTGCCGGTGGGGCCGGTGTTCATGTTCACCCAGCTTTCATAGCGGGCGATCGAGTCCGTGGCGCGCATGGTCCGGTTAAGCAGGGCGACATAGGGGTTCAGCTTGGCGATGACCGCCCGGGTCGCTTCCGCGTCGACCGGCGCGGTGGGCGCCGCCGCGGGGGCAGGAGCCGCTGGCGCCTGCGCCAGGGCGGCGGTCGCGCATCCGAGGAAGAGGCCAAGGGTTACAGCGCGCAGTCGGTTCACAGTGAGCTCCGTCGATCAGTTCAGATCCGGCCGGCGCCAGCCGCTGCGAACATAAGGTTGCGCGAGGCTCACGACTCAACCGGGCGCCGACACTTATCATGTAAAGGTCGCATGACGGCTCACATCACCGCCAGCCGGGAAGGCTCCGGCGGGGACGGGGACCCGCGCCGGTCTGAAGCGGAAGCCGCGACCAGGCCGCCGGGTTCTGCGCGGCGTTAACCCGCCGGGTTAGCTTGCCCGGTCCTGGCGGCGCTGCTCTTCCTGTTGTTGCAACAGGTCATCCAGCAGTTTCTGCTGGGTGGCGATGCGCTGCGCGGCCAGTTCTTCATCCGCCGCGCCCGAGAAGGCCGCTGCCTGCTCGGTCAGCGCCGCAAGGTTGCGGCGGGCCAGCGCGATACGCTCCTGAAGCTCAGCTGCGGACAAGGTGTCTGGCATGTCGCATCTCCCGTCGCCGGTGGCGCGGGCGTCTTGGCCCGCCGCCAGTTGTCGTTTCCAATCAGTCATATGGCGCGCAAGCCCATGACCTGCAACAATATGACCTGGAGAATGGCCGGAGCAAAATGGCCGGGCGTTGGGGGCGCCGGTTACTGTCCCCTGCCGATCCGGTTCAGCGCCTGGACGTCGCCGGCCAGCTTTTGCGAGTCGGCGTTCAGTTTGCCCAGCAGGGCGTTGACCTCACCGCGGGCGCCGGGATCGTGCGCCTGGAGGGCGCCGCCGCTGAAGGTGACCTTGTCCTTGTTGGCGTCCAGATAGTCGATGAGCTGAAGGCCGTCGCCGATCACAGCGTTACCGCTGCCGAACAGCTTGCGGGCCGCCGCCACCGGGGTGGTGATCATCTTGTCGAAGGCCTTGTCGTAAACGGTCTTGAGGTCGTCAGGCTGCTTCAGGGCCGCCCGGGCGCCGATGGCCTTTTGCTCCGCCGTGTCCATGGCCGCGCCGGCGGACTTCAGCACGTCGCGCGTTTCCTCCAGCGCCTTGCGGCTGGCCGGCAGGTCGTCGAGCTTGCGCAGGGCGGCGTTGTTCATGACCTTGGGAATGGCGGCGAAGGTGGTGTTCAGGCTGTCGTGGAAATTGCTGATGATGTCGAACTGGGCGTTGTAGGTTTCGCCCAGCTTCGCCTTTTCCTCATCGTTCAGTTTGGGCAGGCGCACGCCTGCGGGCCTGACCACCCGCTGGTCGAGCAATTCGATGAACGCCTTGCGCTGTTCTGGCTCCCTGTCGCCGCAGGCCGCCAGTAACAGCGGCAGGGCGAGCGCCGCGACAAATGCCCGAAACAATGGACCCATGATCTCAGTTTCCCCACATCAGGATGCGCCGGGGCCGGCGCAGATCCGCAGATAAGCCAGGACGACCTCCCGCTTAAAGCATCAACCCAGGATGAAAGTCTCCTCTAAAGCATTTGACGCCGGGCAGGCGCCCCCCGGGGCGCCATGAACGTCCGACAACTGGCCATGGGCGCGCTGGCAAGCCGGCATGCCGGGCGCCGACAGGCGCTCGCTCCAGTCGCAGAGGCGGCCGCGCCGGATCATTCGCTTGGTCTGTTCGTGCGGATAGGCCAGGTTATCGGCGCACGGGGCGAAATCCACCACGGGTGGGCGGATTTGTCCCCGGCCAACCGGCGCGACGCGCGCCATGGCGTGGAGGCGATTTGTGACATCTGGGCCTGAGCCTGACCGGCGCTGGATTCTTCTGACGCGGACCATCGTGGTGCTGCACCGGGTGCTGGAGCGGGTGGCGCAGGCGCACGCCCTGACGGTCGCCCAATACCGTTTTCTTCTGATGCTGAAACTGGGGCCACGGCGGGCGAGCGAGTTGGCCTCGCTCTCCGGCATCGGCCGTCCCACCGCTTCCGTTCTCGTCAACGCCCTGGAAAAGCGCGGGATGGTCGAGCGCTACGCCGATCCTGACGACGGCCGCGCCGAGATGCTGCGCCTCACCTCGTCGGGTCTGGCGGAATATGCGGCTTTTGAACGTGAGCTTGCCGGGGAGCTGGCGACATATCTTGACATGCCCGACAGCGAGCCGCTGCTCGCCTGCACCGAGGAGCTGGCCCACCTGATTGATCGCAAGCGTCAGCGCCCTGTCCCCGATTGACAGAATTTTCCCCGGCCATATAGTTCGCATAACGAACGGTATCATCTGAAATCAGATGCGGAGGAAACATGGCGTCGCAACTGTGCGAGATGCTCGGAATCGAGTTTCCGCTTCTGGCCTTCAGCCATTGCCGGGACGTGGTGGCGGCGGTCAGCCGCGCCGGGGGATTTGGCGTTCTGGGCGCGACGGCGCACACGCCGGAAACGGTCCGCGAGGAATTGAAGTGGATCGACGATCACGTCGACGGCAAACCCTATGGCATCGATGTTCTGGTTCCCGAGAACCTCGCCACCCGTGGGGAGGGCAGCGTTTCGGCCGCCGCGCTGGAGCAGCGCATTCCCGCCGCGCATCGTGAGTTCGCTGGCCATCTGCTGGCCGACGCCGGCGTGGCGCTTCCCGATGACGCCAACAGCCGCTACCGGAACCGCGCCCAGCCGTTCGATCCGGAAACCGCGCTGCGGACGCTGGAGGCGGCCTTCGAGCATCCCATCCGGCTGATCGCCAACGCCCTTGGCGTGCCGCCGCCGGAGATGATCGCCATGGGCCGGAAGCACGGCGTGCCGGTAGCCGCGCTGGCGGGCGCCCGCGAGCACGCGGTGCGTCTGGTCGAGGCGGGCGTTGACATCATCGTGGCGCAGGGCACGGAGGCGGGCGGCCATTGCGGCGAGGTCAGCACGCTCGTGCTGGTGCCGGAGGTGGTTCGCGCGGTGCGGGCCATCCGCGACGTGCCCGTGCTCGCCGCTGGCGGCATCATGACCGGCGAGCAGATGGCCGCCTGCATGGCCATGGGCGCGGCGGGCGCCTGGACAGGCTCGGTGTGGCTGGCGACGCCGGAAAGCGAGACCTCGCCGATCTTCCGGGAGAAAATGGTCGCCGCCCGCAGCCGCGACGCCGTGCGCGTGCGCAGCCGCACCGGCAAGCCGGCCCGCCAGTTGCGCTCCACATGGACGGACGCCTGGGAAAGCAGCCCGGACAGCCCCGGCCCCCTGCCCATGCCGTTCATGAGCCTGGTCAGCGAAAGCGCCTTGCGCGCCGTGGACCGCGCCGCCGAAAACGGCAATGACAAAGCGCGCGACATGGTCACCTATTTTGTCGGACAGGGCGTGGGCCTCATCGAGGACGTGCGCAGCGCCGGCCAGGTCGTGCAAGACTTCAAGGAAGGATATCTGGAAGCGGTTGAACGCATGAACGCGCTGCTCGACGCGTAGGATCGTCCGGTGACACTGGTTCACCGAAACGTATTGCTGTTCCTGATCTGCGGCGTTTCCTTCATGAAAAGCGGGCTCTGCTTTTCCAGGGAATGCCTTGGCGCGGTCCGGCCCGCGGATCTCTGACGGGGCTTCCGCTTCAGCCGCTCCGTCTTCGCCGGGCGGGGCCTGCCCCGGAAGCCAGTGTTCTTCACGCCGGGCGCCGCAGGGGAACCGCCAGACCTTCCGTGCGGGCTGGCGCGAACCAACGATAACAGGCCGGATAAATGGCGCGGCGGCGGGTGCGAAGAAACCGCCGCCCCTGGGAGAGAGACGCTGCATGACGCAGATAATGACACATGAAGAACGGACAGCCCTGCGCGACAGCGTGCGGCGGCTGCTCGCTGACCGCTGCGCCGGCTCGGACGTGCGGCGGCTCATGGACACCGATACGGGCCATGACGCCGCCCTGTGGCGCGAGCTTGCTGATCTGGGCGTCGCCGGCATGCTGGTTGGCGAGGCGCATGGGGGCTCGGGCCTCGGGCCGGTTGAGCTTGAGCTGGTCATGGAGGAAATTGGCGCCGCCCTGTCGTCGGCGCCAATGATATCGACCGCCATCGCCGCGAAACTGCTTGACGGCGACCGGGCTCGGGCCCTGGCTGCCGGGGAGTTGATTGTCGCCGTCGCCCCCCTGGGAGCATGGGACTGGACCGGCCAGAGCGCGGTTCGCATCAGCAATGGCCGGGCGCAGGGCGTCGCCCGCTTCACGCCGGACGGGCAGATCGCCGATGTGGCGCTGCTGGCGGGTGAAGACGGCGTCTACGCCGTGGAGCGCGCCGCCTTCACCGCCACGCCATTGCCGGTTTTCGACCGCACGCGCCGTCTGGCGGACCTGCATATTGACGGTCCGGTCGAACGGATTTGCGATGGATCACGGGTGGCCGGCGCGCTGGCCGTCGGGCTGGTGGCCCTGGCTGGCGATCAGGCGGGCGGCGCCCGGCGGGTGCTGGATTTCACCGTGGAATATGCGCGTGAGCGCCGGCAGTTCGGCCGGGCCATCGGCAGTTTCCAGGCGATCAAACACATGGCCGCCGACCTGCTGCTGGAAGCGGAAAGCGCCACCAGCGCCGCGCGCCACGCGGCGGCGCAGCTTGCGGGCGACGGGGCGGAGCGCGACGTCGCGCTGGCGCTGGCCGGCTTCGCCTGCGCTGACGCCTACGTGCGTTGCGCGAAGGACGGCATTCAGATGCACGGCGGCATCGCCTTCACCTGGGAGCACCCGGCGCACCTGTATCTGCGTCGCGCCCGTTCGGGCGCCCAGCTGTTTGGCGACAGCCGCCACTGGCGCGAACGTTTCATCCAGGCCCTGGAGGCGCGGTCATGACGGACGAAGAACTGAAGGCGGAAGTGACGGCGTGGCTGGCGGCCAACTGGCGCGGCGCGCCGCCGCGCACGGAACGTTTCGGGCGTGATCCGCGCGCCGAATGGCTGGCGAAGGTGCGTGACGCCGGCTGGGCTGTCCCGCGCTGGCCGGCGCAGTGGTATGGCCGCGGCCTCAGCGACGCCCAGGCGCGCATCGTCGAGAACTGCTTTGCCGAAGCCGGCGCGCCGGGAACCGGCCAGGACCGCTCCAACCTGTGGGCCAACACGGCGTTGGCTCACGCCTCCGAAACCTTCAAGTCACAGATCGTGCCGAAGCTGCTGGCGGGTGAGGTAGGCATGTGCCTGCTCTATTCCGAGCCCGGCGCCGGCAGCGACCTGGCCGCCATCCGCACGCGCGCCGACAGGGTGGAGGGCGGCTGGCGCGTCACCGGCCAGAAAGTGTGGACCTCCGGCGCCCATATCGCCGACTACGGCATGCTCATCGCCCGCACCGACTGGAGCGTGCCCAAGCACAAGGGCATCAGCTTCTTCTTCATGCCCATGCGGCAGAAGGGCGTCGATGTGCGCCCGCTGCGGCAGATCACCGATGAAAGCCACTTCAACGAGGTGTTCATCGACGACGCGTTCATCCCCGAGGAAAACCTGCTCGGAACCCTCGGCGGCGGCTGGGGCGTGCTGCAGACCGCGCTGGCCTATGAGCGCTCGGTGATGGGCGACGCGGCGCGCGGCGCCAGATCCGGCGCGAAGGAGTCCCACGGCGACGCCGCCCTGCTGGAACTCGCCCGGGAGGCTGGAAAGCTGTCGGACCCCATGGTGCGCCAGGACGTGGCCCAGGCCATCGCATGGCGCATGCTCAACAGCCTGAACACCCGCCGGGCCAAGGCTGAGCTGGGGCAGGGCACGTCCTCGTCGATCATGTCGCTGGGCAAGCTGGCCATGAGCCGGATCCTGCACGAGGAGGGGCGGGTGCGCACGGAGCTGCTCGGGCCGGAAAGCCTGTTGCAGGGGCCGGACCATCCGCGCGCCGAGGACGCCAACTTCCTCAGCCTCAACGCTTACTTCACCTCCATCGGCGGCGGCACCGACCAGATCCAGCGCAATATCATTGGCGAGCGTGTGCTGGATCTGCCGCGGGAGCCCGAGGTGGATCGCGATGTGGCGTTCTCGACGGTCATCGCCGGGAGATGAGACGTCGGGGGCGGAGCGATCCGCCCCCGGGTTGTCCGGCGGATCGGCGAATGACAGCGCCGGCGAAGGCGGGGCCTGCGGCAAGGGCCGCCAGCCCCGGGGAGGACGGGAAGGCGCTGGTCGCGGCGCCGGCGCCCGTTCACATGTCCCAGGCGATGCGGCCGCGCCCGGTCGTTGCCGCGGCGGTGTCGGCGGCCCGCCTGATTTGCGCGAAAACCAGCGACCCGGCCATCTCCTGCAAGGCGACAAATTTGGGCAGGATCTCGATTGCCTGACCACCAGGCGCATGGATGACGAACAGGCCGCGCGCCTGCCCCGCTTCGATCATGCGCCGCACGTGACCGCGCGAAACGGTGAAACTGGCGGCGAGGCGCTCGTAAGGGCAGGTGATGATGCGGGAGCCATTGTCCTGCTCCACGAAGGCGAGCCAGAGCCTGAACATGATCTGGCGACCGGCGACCTGACGCATGAAATGGCTGACGTCCGGCGTGGCGCGGAGCGCGCGGACGCCGCCCAGATACTGGTTGACGGCCCCGGCGGCGAACCGGCCCTGGAAATCCGGATCGGTTTGCAGCAGGGTCAGGTAGTCGGCGCCGCTGGACAGCAGCTGGACCGGCGTCAGGGTCGTTCTGGCGTAAAGTCCGGCAAGGTGTTCGCCTTTCCCGGTCGGTTCGAGACGTTTGATGCGCCGGTCTTCGGGCACATCCACCTGGCGCCAGTGGCCCATGCGCTTCTTCAGGCCGATGAGGGCCGCCACGCGGCTGGGGCTGGCGAGGCCGGCGCCGGCGGCGAAAACCTGGGCGCGGGTCAGGGTGGCGCCGGAGCGGGGGTCGGCGGGATCGCGCGTCAGATGCATCGCGGACAGGGCGATGCCGATGAGCAGCAACGCTTCTTCACTGGCCACACGCACGCGGTCGGGGGCATTTTCGAGCTTTCTGGTCATCAGCCCGGCGTAAGTCCGCAGTGCGTCCTGAAAGGCCGGATGCGCCCGCAACGTCGCGGCGTCCCGCGCCAGCCAGCCCGGGAGCTCCTGCATAGGGCCGTCGCCAGGGGCGCCGGCTGGAAGATCGCGCTCCTCCTCGCGCGGCGTTGCCACGCGGCTGACCTCAGACATGTTTTCCTCCCGCACCCATGAGGACCGCCAGCACCAAAAGGTCTTCGCTCCCTGAGCGTCGAATTTTGTTTGTCAGAACGGATCTCCGCTTCACGCGGGGCGCATTTCAGTCCTTCGCGATGTAAAGCGTTTGTGACTGGAAGGCGAAATCCGCGCCGTGACCATGCACGATGTCGATAATGGCGAGATAGACTTCCTGGTGCGCCGCCAGCCATTCGGCCCAGTCCGTGGTTTTCGTGAAGCAGTACACCAGGATGTTCAGCGACGACCCGGCGAATTCATCAAAATAGACCAGCAGCGTATGGTCATGATCAATCTTGTCGTTGCCTTGCAGCATGGCGCGAATGTCGTTGACGACGGGTTGCACCCGCTGGGCGTCTTCGTAGCGCAGGCTGATCGTGGTCTTGATCCGGCGATTGGTCATCTGCCCCGGGTTTTCGACGCTGATCGCCGAGAACACGGCGTTTGGCACATATAACGGGCGATGGTCGAAGGTGATGATCTTGGTGAGGCGCCAGCCAATTTCGACCACGGTGCCCTCGATGTTCCGGTCCGGCGAAGACACCCAGTCGCCAATGCGGAATGGCCGGTCGAAAAACAGCATGATGCCCGAGAAAATATTGCTCAGCACCTCCTTGCTGGCCATGCCGATGGCGATGCCGCCAATACCGCCAAAGGCGAGCAGGCCCGACAGGCCGATGCCGAAGTGCTCCCCGAAGAGCAGCACGATGAGGCACGCCGCAGCCACCTTGAGCGCCCGCGCGACAGCGCGCGCCGAGGTCGGGTCGCTGCCCTTGCTGATCTGGGCGCTGGTCAGCCGGTTGATGAGCTGGAGCAGCTCGCGCAGCCACAGCAGGGCGATGGCCAGCGCCGCGATGATATTGATGGTTTCCTGACTGACATGCAGCCTGGGGTAAAGGGAGAGCGCCAGATAGACTGTCTGGCGCAGCGTCAGCACAATCAGGGTCAGGCCGCCGACGCGGCAGATGTGGGCCAGGACGTTGCGCGACCACGCCCGCTTGCGGCGCATCATCCACCCAAGGGTAAATGTCGCGCCGCCCAGCGCGACGAGCACGACCGCAGCGATGCTGAACTGCGCGATAACCCCGTCCGTCATTCCCCCTCCCATCCCTGCGTATTCTTCCGGATTGTCCCTGTCAGGATTAACGAAATGGTGAAATTGCGCGTGCGCCGCAACGAACCGCAGGGGAAGGCGGCGCCCGTTCCCGAAACCGGGCGCCTGCGTGATCTGGAACAGGCCAGCCGTCGCACGCCTTCCGGTCATCCGGTTTCGCGGCCGTTCGCCCGGCGCGGCGCCGTCAGGCCGCCCGTTCTGCCCGGCGGCGCGGATCCGCGACGGAACCGGCGGTCGCCTTCTCTCTGCGACGTGCTGCGCCCGCGCACGCGGCCCCCGGCCCCTGTTCCGCAGAAGTCATCCGCGCGTCGGGCAGACTGTCCAGTATAGTGAAGTTTACGGTTGCCATGGGGCCGGCGGACCGGGTGTTTTTTTGCGCATTGTTTTAATGAAACAATATGCTTTCCCGCGCATTTTGTCATATGCGGCGCCGGGATGGGCGGTTTTTTCCGGTCGCGGGGGGCTGCGACGTGGATACACCTGAAATTGACCAGAGACCCGGTGCGCGGGCGTCGCCCGTTGAAAGTTCAAGGATTACAGATGTTCATGACGCGCTTTTCGCCATCTGGCCCGGCGGCGGCGTGAAATCCAGGAGGCGGCAGGCAGTTTGGCGTTGGCTTTCGGCGTTTTGTCTCTGGTAGAGAGCGCTGGCGTGGACCAGAATGCTGAACGCGCGAGGGCGCATGCCCAGGTCGGCAAGGAGGCGGCAGATGCACTTTACCCCCCGGGAAATCGACAAGCTGATGATCTATACGCTCGCCCAGGTGGCGCAGAAGCGGAAGGACAAGGGGCTCAAGCTCAATCATCCCGAGACCGTGTCGCTGATCGCGACCGCCGCACTGGAGGGCGCGCGCGAGGGCAAGACCGTCGAGGAAGTGATGGAGCTGGCGCGCAAGGCCATTACCCGCGACGACGTCATGGACGGCGTGGTCGAGATGATCCCTTACGTGCAGGTCGAGGCGGTTTTCACGGATGGCAGCCGCCTCATCACCGTTCATGATCCGATCAAGTGACGGGAGCGCCGAAGATGGCCAAGGATGCAAACACCACGCCCGTCGGCGGCCTCGTGCTCGCGTCGGATGATATCGAGATCAACGCCGGCTATCCGACCACGACCCTGAAGGTGCGCAATACCGGCGACCGTCCGGTCCAGGTCGGATCGCACTTTCACTTCTTTGAAGTGAACGCCTCGCTTGAGTTTGATCGTGAACAGGCGTTTGGCAAGCGGCTCAACATCCCCGCCACCACGGCCCTGCGCTTCGAGCCTGGCGACGAGAAAGAGGTGACGCTGGTGCCCTATCAGGGCAAGCAGCGCGTGCTCGGTTTCAATGGGCTCGTCAACGGCTGGGTCGGTGACGAAACCTACAATGATTACCGGCCGCGCCTGGCCGACGCCATGGAGCGCGTCACGCGCTACGGCTTCCGCAACAAATCCTGAGAGGCGCCTCGCCGCGCCGGACATTCCGGCGCGCCGGCCGCTTTGCGTAACAGCAGCAGATAACAGGCGTTTCCATGGGTCTGCCCCTGACGGAAACGCGCCAGAACTGGAGCTCCGGGATGGCGAAGATTTCAAGACGGCAGTACGCCGACCTTTACGGCCCGACGACTGGCGACAAAATCCGTCTGGGCGACACCAATCTGTTTGTCGAGATCGAAAAAGATCTGCGGGTTTACGGTGAAGAAGCTGTCTACGGCGGCGGCAAGACCCTGCGCGACGGCATGGGCTATGACAACGAACTGACCAGCGCAGCCGGCGCGCCGGATCTGGTCATCACCAACGTCACCATCATTGACGGCGTGGCCGGCGTCATCAAGGCGGACGTTGGCGTCAAGGATGGCCTGATCTGCGGCATCGGCAAGGCGGGCAACCCCGCCATCATGCCGGGCGTGACGCCAGGACTGGCGCTGGGCGCCGGCACGGACGCCATTTCCGGCGAGCATCTCATTCTCACCGCCGGCGGCATCGACGCGCACGTCCACTTCATTTCGCCGCAGCAGGCGGAAGCGGCGCTGAGCAATGGCGTGACGACCCTGTTCGGCGGCGGCATCGGTCCCTCCGATGGCACCAACGGCACCACCATTACCCCCGGCACGTGGAACATCGAGATGATGCTCCGCTCGTTCGACGCCTGGCCGGTTAACGCCGGCGTGCTCGGCAAGGGCAACGGCTCGGCGCCAGCCCCGCTGGTCGAGCAGCTGCATGCCGGCGCCATGGGCTTCAAGATCCATGAGGACTGGGGCAGCACCCCGGCGGCCATCCGCGCCTGCCTTGGGGTCGCCGATGAGTACGACGTTCAGGTCTGCATCCACACTGACACGCTGAACGAGGCCGGCTTCGTCGAGAACACCATCGCCGCCTTCGAGGGGCGCACCATTCACACCTATCACACGGAAGGCGCTGGCGGCGGCCACGCGCCGGACATCATCCGCGTGGCGGGCGTCTCCAACGTCATTCCCAGCTCGACCAATCCGACCTTGCCTTATGGGATCAACTCCCAGGCCGAATTGTTCGACATGACGATGATCTGTCACAATCTCAGCCCGAAGATCCCCACGGACGTGGCGTTCGCGGAAAGTCGCGTGCGCGTCGAGACGATCGCCGCCGAGAACGTGCTGCACGACATGGGGGCGATCTCGATCCTCTCCAGCGACAGCCAGGCCATGGGTCGGGTCGGCGAGAACTGGGCCCGCACCATCCAGACCGCGCATCTGATGAAGGCCAGGCGCGGGGCCTACGCGGGCGACGCCTCGGGCAACGACAACGCGCGCGTGCTGCGCTTCGTCTCCAAGGTGACCATCAACCCCGCCATCGCCCAGGGCGTCAGCCAGGTGATCGGCTCGGTCGAGGTCGGCAAGATGGCCGATCTGGTGCTGTGGGATCCGGCCTTCTTCGGCGCCAAGCCGAAAATGGTCATCAAGGGAGGCATGATCTCCTGGGCGCTGATGGGCGATCCCAACGCGTCGCTGCCGACGCCCCAGCCGGTGCGCTACCGGCCGATGTTCGGCGCCATGGGCTCCGCCCTTGCGAAGACGCGCGTGACGTTCACCTCGCACGCCGGCTTCGAGGACGGGATCGCGGAGCGTTATGGGCTGCAGTCGCAGGTCATCCCGGTTTATGGCACGCGCACCATCAGCAAGTCCTCCATGGTTCGCAACGCCACGTTGCCGACCATTGAGGTCAATCCCGAAACCTTCGCGGTGACGGTGGATGGCGAGCACGCGACGATCGAGCCGGCGACCCATCTGCCATTGACCCAGTTGCATTTCTTCAGCTGAGCCGCCGGCGCTCCCGGCGGGTGGACGCCCGGCCGGAAGCGCTCAATCAACAAGACAGGACAGGCTCCGGTCCGGCCGGACCGGAGTTTGCGCCAGCGGCGCGGTCCCATGATCGCCGGCGCGCGATCGCGCCTGCACGGACGTAGCGGAGGAAGCATGATCCTCGTTGAGAAGAAGCTCGGCCATATCAATGATCCCGTCTGGAGCGCGCGCGCCCGGACGGCGCGCATCGACCACCTGGCGCTCGAACAGTGGGAAGCGCCGAAGAACCGCCTGCGCAAGGCCAGCGAGGGCGGCGTCGAGCTGGCGATCTCGCTGCCGCGCTCCGAGCACCTGCATGACGGCGACGTGCTGTATGCGGACGAGGCGCAGAACGTCATTGTTGTCGCCCGCGTGGCGCTGAAAGAAGTTCTGGTCATTGAACTGGAGGGGCTGGAAAGCCTGTCTCCGGCGGAAATCCTCCGGGCCAGCTTCGAACTGGGCCACGGCCTCGGCAACCAGCACTGGCCAGCCGTCATCAAGGGCAGCACGGTCTACGTGCCGCTGTCGGTGGACCAGAAGGTCATGGCCTCGGTGATGCGCACCCATGCCTTCGCCCATGTGAGCACGCGCTTCGCGCCAGGCGAGGAAATCGCAGCGAAACTGGACGCCCGCGAGGTGCGGTTGCTGTTCGCCGGCGCTGACGCCACGCCGCATCATCACCACGGCGGCCATGAGCATGCTGAGGGAATGACCCACGCGCACGCCCACAGCCACCAGCACAGCCATGAACATGCGCACGCAGGCGGCGAGCGGCATGCGCACGCCCACAGCCACACCCATGCGCATGAGCATGGTCACGACCACGATCACGCCGGCCACTGCCACGGCGATCAGGACCATGCCCATGCGCACGGTCACGATCATGATCACGTTCATCCCCACCCCCATCCTCACGCCGGGGAGCGCTGATGTCGGAGGCGAGGTCTGACGGGCTGTCCGCGCCGCGCGACATGACGCATCTGGCGCGACTGCTCCAGTTTTCGGATTCCACCCTGCCGGTCGGCGCCTTCGCCTTCTCGAACGGGCTGGAGTCGGCGTTGCAAACCGGCGTGGTGACCGATCCCGCCAGCCTGCGGGAGTTTGTCGAACTGGCGGTGCGCCAGGCGGCGCGCATGGACGGCGTGGCCCTGCTGCACGCCAGCCGGGCCATGCGGGCGGGGGATTACGGGGCGATCCGCGCCGCTGACGCCGCCCTGTGGAGCCGGCGGGTTGGTGAGGAACAGCAGATGATGCTGGCCCGCATGGGCAAGAAGCTGGCCGAACTGGCGCTGAAGATCAGCGATTTCCCGATGCTGGAGCGCTGGCTGGGCGACATCCGGGCCGGCGCGACGCCCGGTTGCTTTCCCGTCGGCCAGGCCATCGCGCTTGCCCATATGGGGGCGGACGAGGCGGAAACCTTCGTCATGCATCAATATGGCGTGGCTTCGATGATCCTCAGCGCGGCGGTGCGGCTGATGCGGATTGATCATCTCGATACGCAGCGCATCCTGTTTACGACGCAACAGCGCGTGCAGGAGGATTACCAGGCCGTGCGCGATCTGTCGCTGGATGAAATGTCGGTGTTCGCACCGGTGTTCGATGTGCTGGTGGCGCATCACACGACGACGCACGTCCGGCTGTTCATGAACTGAGGGCCGGCGTCGCGCCGCCCTGCAAGAGGTCAGGCACAATGAAGAAGATCACCCGCATCGGCATTGGCGGTCCCGTCGGCTCCGGCAAGACGGCGATCATCGAAACCATTACGCCGCGCCTGATCGACATGGGCGTCAAGCCGCTGATCATCACCAACGACGTGGTGACCACCGAGGACGCCAAACAGGTGCGCCGCACGCTCAACGGCGTGCTGATCGAGGAAAAGATCGTCGGCGTGGAAACCGGCGCCTGCCCGCATACGGCGGTGCGCGAGGATCCGTCGATGAATATCGCCGCCGTCGAGGAGCTGGAGGAGAAATATCCCGACAGCGACGTCATCATGATCGAGTCCGGCGGCGACAACCTGACCCTGACGTTCAGCCCGGCGCTGGCGGATTTCTACATCTATGTCATCGACGTCGCGGCCGGCGACAAGATCCCGCGCAAGAACGGCGCCGGGGTCTGCCAGTCGGATATCCTGGTCATCAACAAGAAGGACCTCGCGCCCTACGTCGGCGCCAGCCTGGAGGTGATGGACCGGGATTCGAAACTGATGCGCGGCAAGAAGCCGTTCGTCTTCACCAACTGCAAGACCGGCGAGGGCATCGACGACCTCATCGCCCTCATCATGGACATGGCCCTGTTCGACGTGCAGACAACGCCGGCCAGAACGCCCGCGTCGACGCCTGCCGCCGGGTGACGGCCATGACGCTGCACGGGCGCCTGGGCCGGCTCGACGCCGCCCGTGAGGTGCAGGGTTACCAGACCCAGCCCCGGCAGATGCGCGCCGCCGCGCCCGGCAAGGTGGGTGAATTGCGGCTTGGCTTTTCCCTGCGCGACGGGCGCTCGGTGTTGCATGATCTCTACCGGGTGGCGCCGTTGCTGGTGCAACAGGCGCTGTACTGGGACGAGGCCATGCCGGAGCTGCCGATCTGTCCCATCATTTCGGTGGGCGGCGGGGTGTTGCAGGGCGACCGTTACCGCATCGACATCTCGGTGGAGGCCGGCGCCTGCGCCCAGGTGACGTCGCAGAGCGCCAACCGCATTCACCAGATGGACGCCAACTATGCCTCGCAGCACCAGACGGTGCGCGTGGCCTCCGGCGCCTATCTCGAATACCTGCCGGATTTCACCATTCCCTATAAAGGCTCCCGTTTCATCAACGAAACCGAGGTGACCGTCGCGGAAGACGCTACGGTGCTTTACGGCGAGATGCTGATGAGCGGCCGCAAGCACCATCATGAGGACGAGCGCTTCGGGCTCGACCTGCTGTCCATGGCGGTGTCGGTGCGACGCCCTGGCGGGCCGGAGCTGTTCGCCGAGAAGCTGCTGATCGAAAAGGGTGATCCAACGGTGAACTTCGCCGCCGTGATGCGCGGCTTCGACGCCTTCGCCAGCATCATGTGCCTGACGCCGCCGGACGTGGCGGCGCGCATCCGGGAGCGTTTCGGGACGCTGTTCCCGGCGGAGGAGCGGCGCGCCATCGCTGGCGTCAGCCGCCTGCCCAATGGGGCCGGGCTCATGCTGCGGGTGGTGGGCGTTGAAAGTTACGACGTGCGTCAGGAAGTGCGCCGGTTCTGGCGGATCGTTCGTGAGGAAGCGCGCGGGCGCACCTTGCCGGAGGAGTTTTTGTGGCGCTGAGCCGCAGCAGTGGCGGCCGCCGGATGAGCGCGGGCGGCGGGGCCCGGACACGTGGGCGAGAACATGTGCGCCGGCGGGTTTCAGAAAGCTGCGCCCAGGGGGCGGCGCGTGAAAGTGGAGCGGAAAGCGCCGAAGGCGGGATGGGCCGGCTTTCAGGCGACGATTGACGCAAGAGACGTTGTGCGACGCAAGACAACCGGAAAGGGGCGGAGCATGTCGGGAGAGAGAAGCGACCCATTAACAGTGTGCCTGCGCGGGACCAGCCAGGTGTTCTTCATGGAGAACGCCCTGACTGGCGTCCTGTTCTTTGCCGCCATGGGCTGGGCGTCTTATGCGTCCGGCAATTGGGCGACGGTCATCGGCGCCGCGATTGGCGTGGTGGTGGCGACCCTCACGGCATGGCTGCTGGATTGTGACGGGCCGTCCATCAGGGCCGGCCTGTTTGGCTTTAATGGCGTGCTGGTGGGGGCGGCGTTGCCGACCTTCATCGCGGCGTCTCCCCAGTTGTGGGTCTATGTGATTGTTGGCTCCGCCGCCAGCACCGTGGTGACCGCCGCCTTCAGCGCCACGCTCACCAAAAGCTGGGGCATCCCGGGTTCAACCGGACCGTTCGTGCTCACCGGCTGGTTGATGGTGGCCGGCGCCTATACATTTGGCGGCCTGCAGGTAACCGGCGATGCGCCGAAGCTCGCCGCGGATTATGTGCAGGGCGCGGTCGCCATTCCTCCGGCGCTGGATCTGGTCCGCATCTTCTTCCGCAATATTGGCCAGGTCTTCCTGCTGGGCAACGAGATCAGCGGCGCGATTATCCTCGCCGGCATTTTCATCGCCTCGGTTCCGGCCGGCGTCGCCACGGCGGCGGGGTCGTTGATCGCCATGGTCGTCGCCATCGGCATGGGGGCCAATCCGGCGACGGTCGCCCAGGGGCTGTATGGCTTCAGCCCGGTGCTGACCGCCCTCGCCGTGGGCGTGATCTTCCTCAATCCGTCCATGAAGGCGGCGCTTTACGCGTTGCTCGCCACGGTCACCTGCGTCTTCGTTCAGGGCGCCTTCGACGTCATCATGCCGCCGTCCGGCCTGCCGTCGTTCACGGCCCCCTATGTGCTGACCATGTACCTGTTCATCGCGCCGAAGTCGTTGCTGGCGCCGCATCCGCACCGCCCGGTCAGCGGGCATCTGGTGGGCGACGCGCCCGCCGCCAAATGACCCGACGCGGCGGCTTCCGGGCCGCCGCGCTTCCAGTGCCTTCGGCGGGACTGTCCGGCAGGGCGCTCCCGCCCTTCTGCCAAGGGTAAAAGACCATGCAAGGCATCAATGCAGGCGACACCGCCTTTATTCTGATGTGCACCGCCCTGGTGTGCATGATGACCCCCGCGCTCGCCCTGTTCTATGGCGGGCTGGTGAAGCAGCGCGACATGCTGTCGATCATGATCCAGAACTTCGTCTGCATGGGCGTGGTCGGGCTGATCTGGGTGTTTGGCGGCTTCAGCCTCGTCTTTGGCCCGGACATTAACGGGGTGATTGGAAACATCTCCACGTATTTCGGCATGTATCACGTCGGCATCGGGCCAAATCCGGCCTATGCGAAGAGCGTGCCGTTCATCATGGTGTTCGCCTACCAGATGATGTTCGCCATCATCACGCCGGCGCTGATGACCGGCGCCTTCGTGGGCCGCTTCCAGTTCGGCGCCTATCTGCTGTTCATCGCGTTCTGGACCGGCCTGGTCTATTTACCGGCGGCGCACTGGATCTGGGGCGGGGGCTTCCTTGCAAAGATGGGAGTGGTGGATTTCGCCGGCGGCATTGTCATCCACACGGCGGCCGGCTTCTCGGCGCTGGCGACCGCCGCTTATCTGGGCAAACGCAAGCTGGGCGTTGGTGAGAAGGAGTCGATGCCGGCCAGTCTGCCGCTCGTGGCGCTGGGCGCGGGCCTGCTCTGGTTCGGCTGGTTTGGCTTCAATGCCGGCGGCGCCTATGCGGCGGATGCGCTGGCGGCCTATGCCTTCACCAACACCATGCTGGCCGGCTCTATCGCCATGCTGGTGTGGATGTTCTGGGAATGGCTCGAAACCCGGCGCCCGTCGTTCTCCGGCGTGCTGGTCGGCGCCGTTGCCGGCCTCGCCACCATCACGCCGGCTTCGGGTTATGTCGAACCCATGGCGGCCCTGCTGATTGGCGCCGCCGGCGCGACGGTCTGCTATTACGCCAAGTATGTGCAGAAATGGCTGAAGATCGATGACACCCTGGAGGTCTGGCGCGCCCATGGCGTCGGCGGCGTCACCGGGGCGTTGCTGATCGGCGTCCTCGCCAGCTCCCACATCAACCAGGTCCAGGCCAGCGCCCAGCAGCTTGGCGTTCAGGCGCTCGCCGTGGCGATCGTCGCCGCCTGGGCGGTGATCATCACGCTGGTCCTGCTGAAAGCGCTGGACGCCATGGGCATTCTGCGCGTGCCGGAAGAAGTCCAGCTCGCGGGTCTGGATGTGGCCGAGACCGGCGAGCGCGCTGTCAATCTCTGGAACATGGACAGCAAACGGGCTGAATGAAACTGAATGCGGTCGCATCCGCATTCCAGAAACGCCATGCATTGCGTCATGCCGGCGGCGGCGTCGCTCGCCAGCCGGCATGGCGCCCGAAAACCTGTCGCCCGGTCATTGATCCAGCCGGGCGGCGCCGTTTTATTGCGCGTTGCGATGCCTCACCGGATTGCCAGAACGCGCCCGACCCCAAGAATGCTGGATGAACGTCACCCTCATCATCTTCATCCTGGTTTACGTCGCCATGGCCTTCGGCAAACTGCCGGGCCTGCGGGTGGACCGCACCGGCGCGGCGGTGGTGGGCGCGCTGGCCATGATCGTCTTCGGAGCGATTTCGCCGAAGGGAGCTTGGGAAGCCGTCGACTATCGCACCCTTGGCATGCTGTTTGGCCTCATGGTGGTGTCGACGGCCTTTGTCGTATCGGGTTTCTACGCCTGGCTGGCGCAGCGCGTCGCCATCATGCCGGTCAGTCCGCCCATGCTCCTCGCCATATTGATCGTGGTCGGCGGCGTGCTGGCCGCCGTCCTCACCAAGGACGTGGTGATGGTGGCGATGACGCCCCTGCTCGTGTCCATCACCATGGCGCGCAAGCTCAACCCCGTCCCCTTTCTGCTCGCCTTCTGTTTTGGTGTGAACACCGGATCCGTGGGCATGATCAGCGGCAGCCCGCAGAACATGATCGTCGCCCAGGGGCTTGGCCTGTCCTTCAGCGGCTTCATACGGGTGGCGGCGCTTCCGGCGCTGCTGTCATTTCCTGTCGTATGGGCCGTGGTCGCCTTCATGTATCGCGGACGCTGGGCGCTGCCGGCGGGTCAGGACGCGCCCCTGCCGCCGGCTGGGACGGTTCC